>Ga0182017_10002557_pt1 | contig 13740 bp, 10 predicted proteins | sample 712E3DmetaG_FD_120492 | JGI IMG/M metagenome (GOLD analysis project Ga0182017, IMG submission 120492) | Permafrost microbial communities from Stordalen Mire, Sweden - 712E3D metaG | ecosystem: Environmental > Terrestrial > Soil > Wetlands > Permafrost | place: Sweden: Stordalen | collected... | reverse complement strand
TGTCGGTGACCGTGACCTCCAGCTCGAGGAGCGTGTTCGTATCGGGACTACCGGGATAAGCAATCGTCATATGACTGTTGTCAGTTTGGGTGGCGGTGACCGGTGCCGGTGCTTTTTGCTGTTGTTGCGATGCCGGCTGTGTACATCCGCTGACCGCGAGCATCAGTACAAGGAGTGCCAGGAGGCAGATTGCGATAGTACCTTTCCGGTATATGAGGAACTGGCTTGTCATCAGCTCAACCATTCGATATACGGTTTTATAAAAATTCCTTTGTGATACCGGCTCTGGCGATGCGGGATGCCGGCATGCCGGCGCTGCTGTATTTTGGTCCGGTCAGACCGATTGGTTGGCGAATGTGCAAAAAAAATCGCAGTTTACGTCTTGTTTATGAGATCCGGCGGCCATGGTCTTTATATGGACATAAAAGTGATCATGCTCCTTGTCATATGCTTTGCAGCAATATCCGTCGCAGGCTGTATGACGCCTTCTCCGGAGCCTGCAGGTACCACCACAATGCCGGCTTCTCTGCCCCGGACAACTCCTGAACCAACCGTATCACCGTTCCAGGTTGCAGAATGCAGCAGTGATACAGACTGCATCCCGGCCGAATGCTGTCATCCCTCCAGCTGTACCGCTCTCGTGACAAAACGTGTCTGTACACTCCTGTGCACGGCGAGTTGCGAGGGACCGCTTGATTGTGGTGCGGGCAGGTGCGGCTGCGTGAACGGAACATGCAGTGTGATTCCTTCATCATCTGCCACCAGGAAACCGACCGCGATAACCGTCAGGGCATCCCCCCAGCGCTACTCACCCATCATGTCATCGACACCCGGCATTGGTCTTGAGCCGGTGGCCACCGGCTTTAATGCAGACAATGCATCGTTTACCTGGAAGGCAACATACGGGCAGTTCCTCTCATGGAATTCCCCCGATTTCAGGGTAAACCCGCTGGGAGATTCCGCAAGCAATCATGGAGAAAAACTCTACTGGTCGTTTTACGACAAGCCGTCTTCCACGGCGATTCCTGTTACGATAACCATAACCGCAACAGATACTGCATCCGGGCGCCTCCTCGGTAGTTCAACCGTAACGCTTGGCTGGGAGGGGAATTATTCGGTAACCGTCAAAGAGGTTGAATAATCCCTCCTCTCTTTTTTTATAAAATATGTCTGATATACTATGATGGGTCAGGCCTCTCCCTGTCCCCATACGATACTTATTTTCTCATTTGCGATCAACTGAATACACAATGGCCAGCTCTGTCCACCGGATTGAAGTCCACTATACCAGGGACCCCCGGCTGAAAACCCGGACTGACAGGATCCGGGCACTGGGGTTTTTGATCGAGGACCTGCACCTTGCCGATGTGTACACGATCGCTACGGACGCAAGGGACTTTTCCCGGGAAGAACTCTTACAGATAGGCTCGCAGCTCATGAACCCGGTGGTGCAGGAATGCTCGGTGGACGAACCGACCCGTGCGTCGTTCGATTATGCCATCGAAGTCGGGTTCCTGCCGGGTGTCACCGATAACGTGGGTACGACCGCACGGCAGACCATAGAGGACTTCTTCTCGATGAAATTTGCGGACGGGGAGTCTGTCTACAGCTCGCAGCTCTATTTTATCTGCGGGAAACTGTCGGAGGAGGACCTCATCAGGCTGGCCTCAACCCTTGCAAACCCGCTCGTGAACAGGGTACACCGGAAAACCCGGCAGGAATATGGGATCACGGGGATGGACGTTGTCGTACCGGCGGTCAAGCTGCATGAACTGCTGGCGGCAGAAACGGTTGACCTTGATATTGCTGACCGGGAACTTTCCCGGATCGGAAAGGAGGGAATCCCCGACCAGCTGACCGGGCAGAGGCGGGGACCGCTTGCCCTTGACCTCGCCCAGCTGCATGCAATCCGCGATTATTTTTTAAAAAAAGGCAGAAAGCCGACCGATGTGGAGCTGGAATCGCTTGCCCAGACGTGGAGCGAGCACTGCAAGCATACGATCTTTGCCTCTGCAATGGACGACGATGTACCGGGCGGTCTCTACAAAACGTACATCCAGGCTGCCACCAACAGGATCCGGGAGGAGAAAGGGGAGCACGATATCTGCGTGACGGTGTTTACCGACAACTCCGGCGCGATCATCTTTGACGACCACTATCTCGTAACCCACAAGGTCGAGACGCACAACTCTCCGTCTGCCCTCGACCCGTTCGGCGGTGCGCTTACGGGAATCGTGGGGGTCAACCGTGACACGATTGGGTTTGGCCTCGGTGCAAAACCCTGCATCAACGTGTACGGTTTTTGTGTCGGTAATCCTGATACTGACCCGGCGCTGTTCCGCGGGAAAGACCGGCAGAACCCGGTCCTTGCGCCACGCAGGATCCTTGACGGCGTGGTCAGCGGGGTTGGCGTCGGTGGCAACTGCTCGGGCATCCCGACTCCCCAGGGCTTTGTGTATTTCGACAACCGCTACGGGGGAAAACCTCTCGTGTTTGCCGGGACTGTTGGTGTTATGCCCCGCGAACACGACGGGAGAAAGCTGTACGAGAAACAGGCCCGGGCCGGAGATCTCATTGTCGTTGTGGGCGGACGCGTGGGAAAGGACGGTATCCACGGCGCCACCTTCTCTTCAGAAGCGCTCGACCCGGCGAGCCCGGTGACCGCGGTACAGATTGGCGACCCGATCACCCAGAAGAAGTTCTCCGACGTTATCGTCAAGGAAGCCCGGGACCGGGGCCTTTACCACAGTATTACGGACAACGGTGCCGGTGGCATATCCTGTTCGGTTGCTGAGATGGCAAAAGAGTGCAACGGCTGCCGGGTCACGCTTGATTTCGTGCCCCTGAAATATCCCGGTATGGCCCCGTGGGAGATCTGGATCTCGGAGTCGCAGGAGCGGATGACCCTTGCGGTTCCCCCGGAACATATCGTACCGTTCATGGAACTGATGCAGCGCCGGGAAGTTGAGGCCACGGTCATCGGGGAGTTCACCGGTTCCGGCCGGTGCATTGTCGAATATCACGGGGACGTGGTGATGGATATCGAACTTGCATTCCTCCATGACGGCCTCCCGAAAAGACACCTGAAGACCACGTACGCGAAGAAGACGTTTCCCGAGCCGGTTGCTTCCTGCCCCGAACGTCTTGACAGTACGATGAAGGCCATGCTCCAGCGCAGGAACATCTGCTCCAAGGAGTTCATCTCGATCCAGTACGACCATGCCGTTCAGGGCGGCCATGTGCTCGGCCCGATCCAGGGACGGGGACGGGTGCAGACGGACTCAAGCCTGACAAAAGTGGTGCCCGGTTCAAAGAAAGGAGTCGGGCTTTCGCAGGGCATGTTTCCCTCCTACACCGAGATCGATCCCTACCTCATGGCCGGGGCCGGGATCGATACGGCCATCCGCGGTTTAATTGCGCTTGGGATCCCGCTTGACAGGATTGCGATCCTTGATAATTTCTGCTGGTGTTCATCGGATGAGCCCGAACGCCTCGGGGAGCTGAAACTGGCAGCCCGCGGGTGTTATGACATTGCCACTGCCTTTGGTACCCCGTTCATCTCGGGAAAGGACAGCATGTTTAACGATTTTTCCGGGTTTGATGCAGAGAACAATCCCGTGAAGATCTCCGTACCGCCGACCCTTCTTATCTCATCCATCGGTGTCCATGAGGACGTATCAAAGGCTGTGTCCATGGATGCGAAGGCTGACGGGGACCTCGTGTATGGTATCGGGGAGACTGCCGAAGAGCTTGGCGGCTCCGAGTACTTCGCCCACCTTGGTTTTCCAGGAAATACCGTTCCCGGTCTGGATGCCGTAAAAATGAAGGAGCGCTACGGCAGAATAACCGAAGCGATCCGGCACGAGCTTGTGGCATCGGTATTCCCGGTCACCCGTGGGGGTCTTTTGATCGCCCTTGCCAAGGTTGCCATTGCCGGCCGCCTCGGTATGGATATCACGATTCCCACCGGTATGCGCCCGGACTATTACCTCTTCTCCGAATCGCTTGGCCGGTTTGTGGTTACCGTTGCCCCGGACAACAAGCGGGCGTTTGAACGTACGCTCGCCAGCGATGCCCACCTGCTCGGACGCGTGCGGGGTACATCCCTCCGGATCACGCAGGAAACGACCGTGCTCGACCTTCCCGTCAGCGAACTGGAAGCTGCCTACAATGCGCCGTTCGGGAGGTACTGAGTCATGACTTCCGGACATCCAGGCAGGAAACGCCCGGTCGCTGAAGGGGGAACTGCCGGCACCGGGCTGATACCCGAAAAAGCACTCATCATGAGCGGCTTTGGCATCAACTCCGAGATGGAGACGCAGGAAGCGCTTGCCCGCGCCGGCATGGGCGCCGATATCGTCCATATCAACGACCTGATCGATGGCAGATTCAACCTTCTTGACTACCGGCTGCTGGTCTTTCCCGGCGGTTTCTCGTATGGTGATGACACCGGTGCCGGCAATGCCTATGCAAACCGGGTCCGGAACAATCTCTGGAACGATGTCGAGGAGTTCCTCGCAGGTGACAACCTTGTCCTCGGGATCTGCAACGGGTTCCAGATCCTTGCAAACCTCGGGCTGGTCCCCGCATTCGACCGGCAGTATAAGCGCGACATCGCCCTGATGCCCAACCGGAAAGGGGTGCTGGAATGCCGGTTTGTGACCCTGAAACCCGCAGCGGACAACCTCTGGACGCGGGGAATTGGGCAGATGTATTGCCCGGTTGCCCACGGGGAGGGGAACTTCTCCTGCTCCAAAGACACCCTTGACCGGATCCGGCGCCAGAAGATGATCGCGTTCACGTACTGCCGGGAGGACCTGACCCCGGCCCGCGGGGAATATCCGTACAATCCCAACGGCTCCCTGGAGGATATCGCCGGCATCACATCCGCGGACGGGAAGGTGCTGGGCCTGATGCCGCATCCCGAGCGGGCAATGGAGTTTACCAGTCTCTACGACTGGCCGCTCCGCAGGGAACAGATGAAACGGGCCGGCATCGCTGTTCCATCCGAGTCAATGAACATGCAGCTGTTCCGGAATATCGTAGACTATTTCCGGTAAATGGTAAAAAAAATCGTAACGAGCCCGTTTCTTTTTGTACGAGCATAAGACCCTCAGCGGTAAGACCTTCTGTGGCCACAAAAGCCCCGAAAATTGAAAAAAGAGCCTAAATTCCTCTTTTGTCTCCCGGCACACCGACAAGGCTGCCGGCAGCGGATATAAATCCGCCATTGAATCGTTCCTTTGGTGCATGGAAACCTTCCCAGGAGAACCGCAGAGGGGAAAAGTGCTCCATACGACGATGAAAGCCGCTTTGATGAGTAGGTGACCGATAAAAGCCGCGATCAGAGCGGCGATATAAGGAAGTCTGGCTATCGGTATCCGCTGCCAGTACAAGTACTAAAAAGAGGGAACGCTATGCGAGAAAGATGAGGAAAACAAGGGGGATCGTTATCAGGGAGACGAGATAAGTCCCGACAACCATCCATCCTGCAAGGGAACTGTCACAACCATACCGGCTTGCAAGAACCGCTGCAATAGCACCGGACGGGACAGAACTCTCCAGGAGAAGTATCTGCTGGTTTATTAACGATACACCGGCAGAAACCGCAAAATATGTTGCTATCGTGGGCTCAAAGAGCAGTTTAATGCAGATCACAAGAAGAAAAAGAGGCAAAAAATACGTTATTTTGACCGGACGGAGCATGAGACCGATGGCTATCCAGATCAGCAGGTTCAGGGAAAGATTGATGATTGTGAAAAAATGGGTAAAAATATCCGTGAACCCCCCTGCACCCGGTATCTGGAAGCGTGTCATGACCAGCGCCACGACAAGGCCTGCGACAAAGGAGAGGAAAATGGGAGTGCCCAGAAATTCTTTCAGGGTATCGGCAATCCTGACCTCTTTGCCGGTATCCTGCGCCCCGAAATGCGATGCGATAAGGACGCCGATCGTAAAGAACGGGAATGCCACTCCGATTGTCCCGATAGTAAGACCTTTTTCTATCACGGCGGTCTGGGAACTGAATAAATTCATAAGAATGGGACTTGCCATCGTTGCAGTACTGCCAAATGCAGAGATCATGACGATTGTCCCCGTTACTTTGGGGGGGAAATGGCACAGGCGACAGATGATATAGGAAAGGACTAGGGCTGAGATAAGCGTCAGGAAAAGAATGCCCGCAGGAAAGAGAGTATCAGCGGAAAAGTCATACGTGGCAAAAATCGAGAAGATGACCGCCGGGACTGCCAGTTCGGTGACGAGCTTGTCAAAAACCGGTTGATCCTTATCGGTAAAAACTCCTTTCCATTTCAGGATCCGGATTATCACCACAATCATGAGGGCTATGATGACAAACTGGTAAATGGGTATAAACGAAATATTTTCCGTCATTGCAGGCAACTCTCACAGCGGCATGTTCTGATCGTATTTCCGGAACGTAAATCCCTGTGCTGACCTTGTACCGGAATATTCCGGAAAAATTCCTGTGAATTTTCGTTTTTTTTCATGCAATTCACATCCATGGGACGTTTACAGGAGAAGTACCGACAACAGGGGCAGGGTTATCAGGCTGAACAAAAACGCTACCACAACAATCGTGGATGCAAGGGGACCGTCACATCCGTACCGGTCTGCCATGACCGCTGCAATGGCACCGGACGGGACAGCCGCCTCTATCACGAGGATTTCGCGGGTCATGGGAGGGACCTGGAACAGGGTCGCCAGTCCATAGACGGAAAGGGGCATGATGAGTAACGCAAGCGGAACCGCGATCACAAGATACAGGAGTATTTCATTGATTTTTACCGGTCTGAGCATCAGCCCCACCGTGATCGCCACGAGAATCTCAAACCCATTATTGAAATAGGCAAAGAAGGCACTGAAAAAATCAGATGCCATCAGACCGGAGAGCGGGGGAATCAGGGAGACTGCCAGCCCTGCGATAAGGGAGAGGAATATGGGGGTCTTCAGAAAGGATTTCAGGTTTTCAAACCAGGCATTTTTATTGTCTCCCGTTTTCCGGCCAAAATACGCGACCAGGAGCACTCCTATGGTAAAGAACGGGATGGCGGAGCCGAATTCACCGATGATCAGGGCTCTCGTCATCGCTTCGCTGGCTGCCCCGTAGGTCTGGCTTATCAGGGGATATGCGATGGTTGAAGTACTCCCAAAGCCGGCAAGAATGACCAGGGATCCGGTAACGGCATGGGAGAAATGGAAAAACCGGCAGATGAGGTATGCGACACCACAGATAATGAGGCTGACCGCGAGATAAATGCCGGCAGCATAAATGAACTGGAATTCAACCCTGCTCACTGCCATCGTCGAAAAAATGGTGATGGGGAGGACGAGTTCCGTGATGAGCCTGCCAAAGATGGGAAGATGACTTGTGGTAAAAATACCTCTTCGTTTTAAAATCTGGATAAAAATAACCAGTAAAAAAAATATGGCAACAGCACGGATTAACGGATATAATTGTTCCATGATGAAAATATACCTGTGGGTTAGTACGTTTTAATTGAACAGGACATTATTTGAGGTTTTTGATAAATGGTTCTGATAAGTTGGCAAATTCGAAAATTTCTCCGAGGTAAACCATGGGTTAACGACCATGAAGAAATTAACGGATTATTGATACCAGAAGATGAAAGAATTATGATTTAAGGGAGGTTACCTCAATGAGAAGAACCGTGCGATTCTCTGAACACAAAAAAAACAACGCCAGTGTGTTCTGGGGTTGTCTTTTTTAAAAAAGAAAGATCTCCGGGATTTTACCCGGTGTTTCAGATTTTTACTACATTGATATTCACGCTGTATGCGGTCTCGTTGCCGGTGACCGGCTCCCATGAGCGCCGGTAGCTTGCCGAGAACTTCTGGGTGCCCAGGTCATTCGCGACGATCACCCATGTCCGGGTCCCGCCGACACCTACCATTCCCTCGGCAGCCTTGTCCTGCTGGTAATCGGAAGACTGGATCTCAAGACCTGAAGAGACCGTTGCGTTCCACGCAAATCCGGTTGTGGGATTCTCTCTCAACTGAATGGCAAAGCGCGTGCTCTGTGCAATGTCCTCAGTCGTGCCGTTGTCAGTATCCGTCAGGGTTACCATCTTTTTACCTTCCGCGGCTGTTGTTGTTACTGCCGTTACACCGGCCTTGCACCCCTCACCGCGGAAGAGCGCCCACTCCTCGCAGGAAGTACCGTTTGCAAACGTGCACATGCCGTATTCGCCACCAGTGGCGTCCTTTTTGATCTCAAGACTGCCCCCGGCATTCACGCAGGCCACGGATGCAGGGTTGGCCATGTTCGCAGATGCTGCGGTCGTTGCTGCGGCATCCACACCGGCTTTGCACCCTTCGTTCCGGAAGAGTGACCATTCCTCGCAGGAAGTACCGTTTGCGAACGTGCACATACCGTACTCCCCACCTGAAGCATCCTTTTTAATCTCGGTGGTGCCCCCGATCTGCCCGCAGTTCACGGAAGCAGGATTCGCTATCGCTGATTGTGCCGGCGTTGTCACCGGCGGTGTTGCAGTCTGCTGGGTACATCCGGCTGCAAGGACGAGCATTACGAGCAGCACACCAAGGAGAAACAGTCCGGGCAGGATCCGCCCGGAACGGCGTAAAGATGTCATGCGTATTGAGTGCGAGCGGCTCTGTTAATAACATTTCTTTAAGTGAAAATTTTTTAGCACTCATGGCATTGTTCTGCCATACGCTTCTTTGGGTAATCCCCGATCTACGGGATGTTCTCCACGGTATATCCCGTCACTTGAAAGATTACCGGGAGGAAATCCTGTTCGCAGGAAATCCTCATAACGTCTGTGGACTGAACAGGAGTCCCCGGGGCAGGGACAGCGTCACCCTGCAGTATGTCCGGTCCTCAAACTGGATTTTCCCTCCCACACATTCGTGCTCAAAAATGTTGGCCGGCGGTCCGCTGGATTACAGAATCGGGAGAATGTTATCATTCTCTCCTATTGTTGATGGCGCAATGCGCCGTAGTACCAGGGGTTTACCCTCAGTGGGTTTTACTGAGATGGTAATCACCTGGTTCGGGACAACCGGAGCTTTGGGATTGATCTGTATGACAAACTGTTCTTCAAAATCCAGCCGCATATTGGGGTTTCCCACCTCGTTTACCGTGTTAATTATGCCCCAGTATCCCGGGGGAGGGTTGCCCCGGTACCCCTCAACCGGTGTGAACGTCTCGGTTCGTACGGCATCTGAATAAACGATAGTCATGTTATTCAAATCAATGGTACTTACGCCCGGTGCAAGACCGATGGTAAACGTGATGGTATCGATAGTGCCCCGGGGGACTCCCTGAAGGATGACACCCTGCCCGGTGACATCTCCGATATTCTGGATCAGTACTCCTTCCTGCGGAATGTTCCCCCCCAGAGGGGCCGGTTCCGGTGTATTCTCGCTGACACAGGCAGTTGAAAGAACACAGAAGACGAGGAATAACGCCAGAATCAACCCATACCCAGATTGCATGACGGTATGACCTTCTTATATTGTTGCAGGTAAAATGTGACCGGCAACTACAAAAACAATTTGGTAAAAATGATTACCGGAGAAACCAGCGGGCAACCGCTTGTTACTTTTTCAGGAACCCGAGAACCCCTTTTTTCTGCGAAACTGTTCTCTTTTTCTGGGATGCATTCGGGATATCGGAGGCATGCTGGCGGGATCCCGGTTCGCCTTTTTTCATCTCATCGGCGATAAGAGGGAGGTGGGCATAGCGTTTCTGGGGAACGGCAACATGCTGGTCATGGAATACGGGTTGTTTTGGGATGGCAGGCTCGGTGGATCGGGAAACTCCGAGAGCGGGGGGCACATCGTTCCATGGTTCCCAGTCAGTATCGGGAACAATGACCGCAGACAGGGGCCCGGCAGGTTTCCGCTGCGTGACAATAACCGGCGCCTGACCCGGCTGGTATGCTGCCTGTACTCCCTGACGGTTGAACGGCGCCCCGCAGCGGTTACAGTAGACCGACTGGCCTTGCGGGTCGGGAGCTCCGCATGAAGGACAGTTCGTGTTCTGCAGGACCGGTTTTTGTTCGAATGTCGTGCCACAGCGGGTGCAGAAGCGCGACTGGTTATCGATGGCCGGGCTGCCGCAGCTGCGGCACACGACCGGTACCGGCGGTAATCTTGCACCGCAGCGGTTGCAGAACTGCGCCAGTTCGTCGGATACAACCGTGCCGCACCCGGGGCAGACCGGGAATGCGGGCTTTTTCTTTTCGGGCACGGTAGCGCCGCACCGGTTGCAGAACTGGGCCTTGTCGTCGAGTGCCGCGTGGCCGCATTTACCACAGGTTTTTGTCATGTACTTCCCTTAGTGGATAAAACAGGGAGGTGTATAAACACTCTGATGCTTTTTTTGCTTTCCTGTAAACCGGTCCTTTTTCGGGATTTACCGATGCAGGAAAATTTCCTCGAATAGTTACTCCCCGTTAATTCACTCCTCTCCCTTGAGGGTGACGTGATGCAGGATGTACATGTTCACCCTGCACCCAAAGGGTTCTTGTAGGGATCCGTTGAACACTCCCGCGGGAGTATCGGTCGTTACCGGACAGGAATGTTATGGAAAGCACCCACGGTCTCTTAAAAAAATACTGGGGTTATTCCGCCTTTTTACCGCACCAGCAGGAAATTATCAAATCCATCCTTGATGGCCGGGATACGCTTGCGGTCATGGCAACGGGGGGCGGAAAATCTCTCTGTTACCAGCTTCCTGCCGTATACTTCGGTGGCCTGACCCTCGTCATCTCCCCGCTGATCTCCCTGATGAAGGACCAGGTTGACGACCTCAATGCCCGGGGCATTCCCGCCGCTGCTTACAACAGTTCCCTTGAATTCCGCGAACGTGCCCGGATCGAGGCCGGTCTGAAAGACGGGAACCTCCGCCTCCTGTTTATCTCTCCGGAAAAATGCATGCAGCAAAATTTCCTTGAGTCTCTCAGGAGTTTTGGGATCCGGCTCGTTGCCATCGATGAAGCGCATTGTATCTCGGAATGGGGCCACAATTTCCGGCCGGAATACCGGCAGCTCGCCCAGATTAAGAAGTATTTTCCGGATATTCCGGTTATAGCGCTGACTGCAACTGCAATCCCCGAAGTCCGCAGGGACATAGTCCAGCAGCTCGGCCTTGACAATGCCCGCGAGTTCATTGGCAGCTTCAACCGGAAAAACCTCCGGTACCAGGTCATACCGAAGAAGAACCCGATGGTCTTCCTGCTCCACTACCTCGGCCAGCACCGCGATGATGCCGGGATCATCTACTGCCTCTCGAAAAAAGGAACCGAGGAGATCGCAGGAGAGCTGAGAAAACGAGGCTTTTCGGCCCTTGCTTACCATGCCGGGCTCTCGAAACAGACAAGGGAGACCGTTCAGGAAGCGTTCAGACGGGACGCTGTCTCCGTTGTCTGCGCGACTGTTGCATTTGGCATGGGTATCGACAAGCCGGATGTCCGGTTCGTGATCCACTACGACCTGCCAAAAACAGTAGAGTCCTATTACCAGGAGACCGGCCGTGCCGGCCGTGACGGCCAGTACAGTGAATGCATCCTCCTGTACAGCCGGGGGGACTCCCTGAGAATCCGCGCTCTGCTCGAACATGACGAGGGCGGGGCCGGACACCTGCGTACCGGGCTTAAGAAACTCCAGGAAATGACGGAGTATTGCGAGAACACGGGGTGCCGGCGGAAGTACCTGCTGGTGTATTTCGGTGAGGAATATCCGGAAGAGAACTGCGGATTGTGCGATACCTGCGACCATCCTCCCGATATGGTCGACTGCACGGACGCAGCCCGGCTGATTGCCGGATGCATTCAGCAGGTGCCGGGGAACTTCGGGATCGAACTCATCGGCGATACCCTCCGGGGCTCGAAGAACGCGAAGATCCACGAGTATGGGTTTGATGCCCTCCCCGCATATGGTTCCGGCAAAAAGTACAGCAACGCCCAGTACCGCACCTGGATTAACGAGCTGGTCCGGCAGGGCTACCTTGCACGGACCGGTGACAAGTACCCGGTCATCAGCCTGACCGGCAGGAGTGACGAGCTGCTGAAAGGCAGGTGCCGGGTCATGCTTCCGGCCCCGGAAAAAGGCGGTGCCGGAACAACCCCGTCCCTTTCTGCCGGGAAGCCGGGTACTGAAGACCCGGCCCTTTTCCAGCGCCTGAAATCCCTGCGTAAATCTCTTGCGGAATCGCACGGGGTTCCCCCGTATGTCATCTTCCCGGATAAAAGCCTTCGCGAGATGGCCACAATCCGCCCCTGCGACCGGGGGCACTTCGCAAACATCTCCGGCGTGGGGGAATACAAACTGGTGAAATACGGGCCGGCCTTCATCGATGAGATCCGGAAGGGGAGCATGGACTTCACGGAATAACCACGGTGAGGTACAGATCTTTTTTGAGGAATTACTCCGCCAGAGATCCCGGCAGGCTCATCTCATCAGTGAGGGTTTCCAGAAATACACAGAGATAACGGTGCCGTTCTTCAGCCAGTTTTTTTGCTGTTTCTGTATACATCAGACCGTTGAGATTCAGCAGTTTATTGTGTATGTGGTCCATGGCATCCCTTATCTCCCCGCTCTGTTCTCCCGCACGGATGAATGTCCTCGCGATGCCAACGGCCCCCATTGCGTCCAGTTTGTCTGCATCCGAGAGGATCCGTGCTTCCAGCGTTTCCGGCTTCCCGGTGGAACGGTACCGGTGGGTGCGTATCGCGTGGGTGATCTTCGGGATCCGTTCCTCATCATACTGAATTGAACGGAGATATCGTTCCGCCATCCGTGCACCCACTTCTTCATGGGGCATGCCTTTCTCCTTCTCTATTGGCCGTGCGATATCGTGGAAGAGGGCTGCAGGAAGCAATACCATCATGTCGGCATTCTCCTCCTTCCCGATAACCTCACAAAGCTCTACGACCCGCAGGACGTGATCCAGCCCGTGTGAACCCGGCTGGCTGAAAACACTTTTTACGTATCGCCGTATCGTATCAATTTTCTCATCCATAATCCCGTTGCTCGTAACTATTGGTAGAACGGGGGGGTATATAAACCGGGGCGCGTCAGGTTTCAACGGTTTCCTGTACAATCTGTTATGCAGCAATATCCCTGAAAGGTAATGGTTTTCCCCACAAGGGGGATTATTTTCCCCGTTATGCCCGGATATTTCACCGGGATATACTAGTGGATTCTGCGAGAGGATACCTTAAAGAAAAAGCCCGGATATTTATTCCGATATCCTGTATTTCAAATAAAATGTTCTGTAATTCTGTACACCAATCAGGACTTATGACGGGGTTCGTTCCCGTGGAAGGAACAGGTATAAAAATAGTATGAATTTGCCGGATTTTCCCAAAAACCGGATACCGGACCCTCAACCAGAAAACGCAGGCAGGACCCGCAGGGAAATTCCTGCCCGCTGCTGCATTTTTCATACCGGTACCAGCCGGCAGGCCAGTACCAGGTTACTTCCTATGAAATTCTCAGTTCAGGATCCCTATCATGGCATTCAGCAGGGATGCAAAGGTGACCCAGCAGATAGAGGGAATGAGGAGGTATGCTGCGACCGGGGAAATCCGCCGGAACAGGATCATTGTTGCCACGATCAGGAAAAAGAGCAGGAGGATGTCCAAAAGGCCGAGAATGATCGAATGCATACCAAAAAATAAAAAAGACCATGCCAGGTTGGCAAGGAGCTGTGCCGCGAATACGAGAACCGCC
>Ga0182017_10002556_pt1 | contig 13742 bp, 5 predicted proteins | sample 712E3DmetaG_FD_120492 | JGI IMG/M metagenome (GOLD analysis project Ga0182017, IMG submission 120492) | Permafrost microbial communities from Stordalen Mire, Sweden - 712E3D metaG | ecosystem: Environmental > Terrestrial > Soil > Wetlands > Permafrost | place: Sweden: Stordalen | collected... | reverse complement strand
GCTTTCGTCATAGGCATGCAACAAGAGCCCATCGGTCTTCATGCAATGGTTGACGATATCGGTCATCTGCGTGACCACCTCGTCGAATGCGGTGCTATCACCCGTTGCATGCCCGTAGCGGGCAAGGAACATCTGGCCCATGAACACGCCATCCACCCACATTTGGTTCGGGTTGCCGGTACTATGCCAGAAGCCGTTATCGCTGTTGCGCGGGTAGGTCTTGAATGCGTTGCGTATGGTGGTGGCGGCTGTGCGGTACTGCTGCGCCTGGGTTTGCTCGTACAGAAGCAAGATGGCGTAGCCGGGCAGAAAATCGTCCAACCTTGATGCGCTGAAGCCCGAAAGATTTCCGTTCGCGTCCACATGTTGGTCGACGTACTTTTTGATGTAGGTGTAGTACTTGGGATCTTTGCTGGCCCGCCAGACCTTTTCGAGCGTCCACATCGCGTATCCGACCTCCCAAGAAAAGTTCGAGGAAGCAATGGTGTCGGGATTTGGGTGACGCGCGATAACGGAATTGGCCATCCGCACCGCCCAGCCGAGGCTGCCACCCGAGCCGGTGCCGGCCGAGCCTGCGCTGCCGCCGGTCCCGGTTTTCCCCCCGACTTCCCCGCTCCCATTCCCACCGCGTGTGCCGGTGCCCCCCGTACCCAGGATGCCGCCGCTGCCTGTGGTACCGCCAGTGGCGCTGCTGCCTCCCGGGCTCGTGGTTCCTCCGGTGCCACCCGTGATGCCGCCGCTGCCTGTGGTACCGCCAGTGGCGCTGCTGCCTCCGGCGCTCGTGGTCCCGCCAGTCAAACTCGCGCCGCCGCTGCCCGCAAGCTCACTCCCAGTACCGCCGGTAGAGCTAATTCTGGCCGTTCCTCCTGAGGGCAAAACCCCACCTGTGCTGCTCACGTCACCAGTTGCAACGATGCCGCCTGTTCCGCCACCGCCCCCCGCGGAAACGGTGGTTGCCGATGCCTCAGACCCTCCGCCACCAGTGGTGCCGCCAGCGCCAGAACTGGCGACTACGCCGCCGCTTCTGGTCTTGCTACCGGCGATGGTGGTGCCATCGGCGCGACCCCCGCTCGATTGGCAGCCTGGCGCGAGGAACGCAAATGTGACCAAAACGGCGCCTGACACGAAGCTCGAACGATAGCGAAATGGCGTCACCATGGGAACCTCGTCAGGTAGGAACAAGAGGCCATCACCATGGGCGTAGATGCCAATGTATCCCCGATTGTGATTGTGCGATCTACGGTCTCAAGTACTTCGCCAGACCGATGTTCTGATCTTTGATAGCCTTGGCCAACAGGCTCGCGAGCTTGTCGGCGCCTGCGAGGTTGGTGTGGGTGGCGCCGGCGTTCGCGTGGAACGCCAGGCACGCGCTCTTGGATCCAAGCGTATCGTACCAGGCCGTCGAGAGGGCCGTGAGATCAACGTAGGGGCAATTCTTTGCAGCAGCAGTGGCCTTGGCTGCCGCTGCGTGAAGGCTGGATTGGTCACCAATTGGGTAGCTCTGTACGCGTGCGGGAGGAGACACCAGGATCGGGTTTACATTTGCGGTCTGTGCGTCGGCCACCATCTTCTCAAGATTCGCCTGGACTACGGCATCGGTATTGTTCCCATCATTGTGGCCGAATTGGATCATTACCCAATCTCCTGCGCTCCATTTGGCCTTGATCATATTCCAATAGCTACCGAATGACCCGGAAGCGGCCCCGCTGTTTGCGTAGTTGGCAAACCCAACTGGAGGTCCGAAATACTGAGGGATCATTTGACCCCATCCACCATAGACATTCCCGGTCTGATCGCACACTGTAGAGTCGCCGGCGATGTAGACCATGACAGGCTTGGTGCTTGCCGAAGCCAGGGCATACCCGATCCCTGTGACTTTGAGGCCGGTTGGGCCGGAGAGGAACAGATCGAGGCCTGGGTATCCCACCGGACCGCCAGCGTGGTTGGGTTGCCCCTCCATCGGCCGCACATCGACCACGAACGCGTATTCTTGCGAGGCCGTTCCTTGCGACAAGAGGCCGCGACTCGACTCCGCACTGACGAAGACTGGACCAACGCTGCCAAGCTGAACCGTCACCACGTAGTCCCCAGCCAATGAAGTTGCATCGGCTGGCGCGGGCGGTGTTTCGGACGTGTTGTAGGTGGTGCCCCCGAAAAGGCACTGCAAGCAGACGGGACCCGCGCCGCCGCCAGGGCAGAAGCCGCCGGACATTGCTACCGTTGTGCACTTGACGGCATTGTCCGCGGTGGGCACGGGATATCCCGACGGGATCCCTGTGTTTGCGCCTGCTGCCCCGCCAGCACTTGTAGTGCCACCGCCGCTCGTGGTCCCGCCGGCAACCGTTGTGCCGCCGCCACTCGTGGCGCCCGCAGTACTCTTTGTGCCGCCGCTGTGTGCGGTCCCGGTCGTGCCACCCGAGCCACCCTTTCCGCTCGCCCCACCGGTCGACATGCTCCCACCAACTGCAGAGGTTCCTCCCGTGCCTGACGTTCCGCCGGTCCCCACCGGGTTGCAAGTATCCATGCATCGAGCCCAGATGTCAGACGGTACGAGCAGATCGGTCGCACAGCATGCCCACGCACAGACCGTGTCTGCGCATTGGCCGTCGACAGGGATCGGGACGTTCTCATCCGAGGAACAAGTCCAGTTGTCGCTGCCCAGCTTGGCTTCACATTGGGCCATGGCAGTGTATTGCACGTTGCACTTCGTTATGGCACTCACCGTCGCATCGGCTTCATTCACGCAGCTTGTTTGGCAGTCAGCAGCAAGGCAAGCACCTGGTTGCGACGCACACATTGCCGTGCAGGCCTGTTGCAGGGTCAGTCCTGTGCCAGAACCACCCGACCCACTTCCACCTGCGCCGACTCCGCCCGAGCCAGCGAGAGTTCCACCTGTGGCAGCTCCCGTCACACCGCCGGAAGCGATTCCACCGGTGCCCAATCGCGTGCCTCCACTGCCCGGCGAGCCAGCGAGCATCCCGCCTGTGGCAGCTCCCGTCACACCGCCGGAAGCGATTCCACCGGTGCCCAATCGCGTGCCTCCACTGCCCGGCATACCACCGAGAGATGTTGCACCAGCGCCGGAACTCCCGCCATCTGAGCTGTTGTTGCTCGAGCAGGCGAATGCGAGAAGCATCGCTACCGGTAAAATGCGGAGGGCAGTACCTGTGCTTTGCATGAGGAAGCTCCCGTCCGTGAAGGGGGGGCTACCTGGCAGTTCGGGTTGAACTTTATTGGCGGGCGCGCAGCGAGCCCAGGAACGAATGGGTGATTCCGCGGGCGACGGCAATGTCCGTCACAGGGCAGGTGATCTCGTAGCGTACCGCCCATTCACCCTGGTGGAAGAGCATCACCTGCATGAAGGTGTCGATGGTCTTGCCTCCGGATTGAACGGGCGCGATCAAGGCCATCTGCTTGGTTCCGGGCGGGTGCTCTTCCGGCAGCGGGAAGAGCTCGCCCGGCTTGGCCCCGGCGTACTTGCGCTTCGCCCGATCCACTACCGACGTCCATTCGCTGTCGAGCGGGCCGGGCGCGCGGTACACGAACACGCTGATGGACTCACGCAACTGCGCGCTCGCACCTAGCTCGATCGAAACATAGTCGACGCGAACATCGCTTCCATCCGCCGCGTAAACGGAAACGTCGGCAGCCTTGAACGATTCGGTCTCGTCCGGCAGAAGCATGAAGGCCTCGCGATGCCAGCGCGCGGTGCGGTTTGAAACGTGCCAGATCATCCACGGCCTGCGCAGGAACACGTCGTTTGCGCTCGCGCCTTCACGTGCGCTGGGGGACGGAATCCGTTCCGTGCTATCCGGTATGAACGGTCCCGCGTTTGCGCACGCGCCAGCCGCGAGGCACAGCGCCCCCAGTGCGAAGAAGAACCAGCCTTGGCCTGCCTGCGCGCTGTGTTTCTGCCTGTCCATGGCGTCCAGATTGTCCCGGCTTCGACCTGGCGGCAAGAGCCTTGCGGGCGGGCGCCTCTCCGCGCTCCGATCGACCCTGTCGTCCGAACTGCACCTTCCTGCGGGAACACCTGCGTCACCCCCCACCGCCGCTGGCGCCACCTGCGTCCCGAACGCCACGGGGACAGCCGGTATTTGCGCTTGGCAATGAGGACGCGCACGACGCCCGGCAGACATCCGGGATTGAAAGAGGAACCCTTCCCTCAACGGAGACCGAACTGGTTGGCCGTACGTCCAAGACCTACACGACACGTCTTCGACACACAGTACGATAAGCAACCGAGCTCACGTTTCTTTCCTTGCAAAACAATACAAATGGCGGGTACTCTTGAGCCAGGGCCAAGTCCAGGAGGGACACGAATGAGGCGTGAAATATCGATCGCGTGGGGAGCCGGTGAGCTCTGTTCGCCGCGTACCATCGCGGGAGGGGTTGGGAACCCTCCCAGGGTTCCCATTTTTGCCAGCCTGAAGGTACAGATGTGCCGGCAGGCGAGAGTTTCTGTTCAGGCGTGGGCCGTCTGTGTTCTGGCGTGGACCGCCGCCTGCAGCGTCGACAACAGAGTGAGCGCCTCGAACGACGCTCCGGTGGGGATCGGGTCCCCGGAGGCAGGGGCGTCGGCTCCCGAGACCCCCATTCTGATTCTGGCTGAGCCGCGCACCAGCGACGGCGGTATCTGCACCGCGCTCGCTTGCACCGCAGGAACTACCCAGTACTGCGGAGATGTCGAAGACAATTGCGGTCAGACCCTGCATTGTGGCGATTGTCCCGCCGACCAAGCGTGCAACAACCACGTTTGCAAAGGGACCAATTGCCTGCTGGCGTGTACCTTCGACGGCGGATCCTATTGCGGCGTGATTGGGGACGGATGTGGCGGGACGCTCGACTGCAGGGCTGTGTGTCCGCAGACCGGGTGGACCTGTGGCACAGATCACATCTGTCAGGGCGATCCCAGCGTGTGCCAGGCGGAGACCTGTCTGGCGACATCAGGAGACCACTACTGCGGAAAAATTGGGGATGGCTGCGGCCATACCCTCGACTGCGGGGCTGATTGTCCCGCGGGATGGGATTGCATCAAGAATGTTTGCCTGGGCTCATCGACGGTGTGCCCGGCGCTGACTTGCGTGGCATCGAGCGGGGACCACTACTGCGGGACCATTGGCAACGGCTGCGGCGGGACGCTGGAGTGCGGAGACGACTGCCCGGCGGGATGGACCTGCGACCACAGCGTGTGCAAGGCGACGCCGCCCGTGTGCACCCTGGCGACCTGCAAGACTGACAGCGGGGATCACTATTGCGGGACCATCGGGGACGGCTGCGGCGGGACGCTGGATTGCGGGGCTGACTGTCCTGCGGGATGGAGCTGTGAGAACAACGTGTGCATCGGCAAGGCCCCGGCCTGTACGCGGGTGACCTGCGACACCGTCGGAGGGGGACGGTATTGCGGCGATGTGGGGGACGGCTGCGGGGGCACGCTGAACTGTCCCAGCGTCTGTCCCCAGCCCGGATGGGTGTGTCAGGATCACTTGTGCATCGGGCCGCCAGCGGTCTGCAGCAAGATCACGTGTGAGACGGCCGGCGGGAACCACTACTGCGGGACCGTGGGGGACAATTGCGGCGGGTCGTTGGATTGTGGGGCCGATTGCCCGCTCGGCTGGACTTGCGCAGACGATCACATCTGCAAGGGAGTACAGCCTTTCTGTGTCCCTCTGAGCTGCACGACGTCGAGTGGCGATCGCTACTGTGGAACCGTGGGCAACGGCTGCGGGGGCACTCTCGAGTGTGGGAGTGACTGTCTCGCAGGATGGACCTGTGGAGACGACCACATCTGCAAGGGTGGCCCAGATGTGTGCACGCCGGCGGAGTGCGATGCGCCCAACGGGGACCACTATTGCGGCACCATCGGGGATGAGTGCGGCGGCTCACTCGACTGTGGAACGACCTGTCCCAAGGCCGGCTGGGTGTGCAGCAACAATATTTGCAAGGGCGACCTGAACTGCCAGCCACTGAGCTGTGTGGCATCGAGCGGGGACAATTATTGTGGGGCCATTGGGGACGGCTGTGGCGGTACGCTCGATTGCGGCTCCACCTGCCCCAAGGCGGGCTGGGGGTGCGTCGACGGTCTGTGTAAGGCCGGTCCCACCTCCGGCTGCCTGGCGAGGACCTGCACCACGACGTCGGGAGACCAATACTGTGGAACCATCGGCGACGGCTGCGGCAACTCAGTGGACTGCGCGGCGACTTGCACCAAGGCCGGCTGGGAGTGCCAGGACCACCTGTGCAAGGCGGGGCCGACGGCTGGCTGCGTACCGCTGGACTGCACCACTGCCAGCGGCGACCAGTACTGCGCAACCATCGGCGACGGCTGCGGCAACTCGCTGGACTGCGGAACCACTTGCACCAAGACCGGCTGGACCTGCAAAGACAACCTGTGCAAGGGCGAGCCGCCAGTTTGCACGCCGCTGACCTGCACGACCGCCAACGGCGACCAGTACTGCGGAACCATCGGCGACGGCTGCGGCAACTCGCTGGACTGCGGGAGCACCTGCAGCAAGAGCGGGTGGACCTGCGAGGACAACCTGTGCAAAGGAGCGCCAGCGGTTTGCACCCCACTCACTTGCACCCCGGCCTCAGGCGGCCAATATTGCGGGACCATCGGCGACGGCTGTGGCAACTCGCTGGTCTGCAGCACGGACTGCTCGGCTGCTGGCAACGGCTGGGTGTGCGGCAGCCACAACGTGTGTGTAGGCGGTTCGACCTGCCAGCCGCTGACCTGTGTGGCATCGAGCGGGGACAATTACTGTGGGGCCATCGGGGATGGCTGTGGCGGGACGCTCGAATGCAGCACGACCTGCCCCAAGGCAGGCTGGGAGTGCAACAATGGCCTATGTAAGGCTGGGCTCAGCTCGGGCTGCGTGCCGGCCACCTGCACCACCGCGGCGGGAGATCAGTACTGCGGAACTATCGGCGACGGCTGCGGCAACTCGCTGACCTGCGGAACCACATGCGTTAAGACCGGATGGGCCTGTGATAGCAACTTGTGCAAGGCAGGTCCCACGGCTGGCTGCGTGCCTCTCGGCTGCACCACCGCAAACGGCGATCAGTACTGCAGCACGATCGGCGACAGCTGCGGCCACTCAGTGGACTGTGGAACTACCTGCAGCAAGGCCGGCTGGACCTGCCAAGACAAATTGTGCAAGGCAGGGCCCGACGCTGGCTGCACGGCGCTGACCTGCGCCACCGCAAGCGGTGACCACTACTGCGGCGACATCGGCGACGGCTGCGGCAACTCGCTGAGTTGTCCGGCGACCTGCCCAAAGGACGGATGGATCTGCCAGAACAACCTATGCAAGGGACCGCCCGCGGTTTGCACGCCGGTCACCTGCAGCCCCACCTCGGGCGGCCAGTACTGCGGAACCATCGGCAACGGCTGCGGCGACTCGCTGCCCTGCAGCACCGACTGCTCGGCTGTTGGCCCAGGCTGGGTCTGTGGCGGCAACAACGTGTGTGTAGGCGGCTCAACCTGCCAGCCACTCGCTTGCCTGGCGTCGAGTGGGGACAACTACTGCGGGTCAATCGGGAATGGCTGCGGCGGAACGCTCGAGTGCAACGCGACCTGCCCCAAGGCCGGCTGGGTATGCACAAACGGTCTGTGCAAGGCAGGACCCAGCGCCGGTTGCGTGTCCGCCACCTGTACCACGGCGAACGGTGACCAGTACTGCGGAACCATCGGCGACGGCTGCGGCAACTCGCTGGACTGTGGGAGTACCTGCAGCAAGAATGGATGGGCCTGCCAGGACCACCTGTGCAAGGGCGGCGCAGGGGTATGCACGCCACTGGCCTGCACCACCACAAATGGCGACCAGTACTGCGGAGTCGTCGGGGACGGCTGCGGCAACTCGGTGGACTGCGGAAACACTTGCACAAAGCCCGGCTGGACCTGCCAGGACCACCTGTGTAAGGGACCGCCAGGGGTGTGCACGGCGCTGACCTGCGCGACCACGAGTGGCGACCACTACTGTGGAGTCATCGGGGACGGCTGCGGCAACTCGCTCGACTGCGGAACGACTTGCCCAAAGACCGGGTGGACCTGCCAGGGCGGCTTATGCAAGGGATCGCCTGGGGTTTGCACCGCGCTCACTTGCAACCCGGCATCAGGCGGCCAGTATTGCGGAACCGTCGGCGACGGCTGCGGCGGCTCGCTCAATTGCAGCACTGACTGCTCGAGTGCCGGCACCAACTGGGTGTGCGGCAGCAACGTGTGCGTGGGTGGACCGAGCTGCCAGAAGCTTACCTGTAACAACGCGGGCGGGGTTCAGCAGTACTGCGGCAACGTTGGTGACGGATGCGGCGGCACGCTGACCTGTGCCGGGACTTGCACCTACGGAACCTGCGGAGCAGTGACGCCCAATGTGTGCGAGCCTTGCGGCGGCCTGTGCCTGAATCGGGTTCACTGCAGCGGTACGGCCACCACCAGCATCAGCGGCACGGTGTACGACCCCGCTGGCTACAACCAGCTCTACAACGTGATCGTGTCCATTCCGAATCTTCCGGTCACGACACTCGCTTCGATCCCTACGGGTGTTGCCTGCACCTCATGTGACGGCCAGGTGTCGGGCCAGCCCATTGCCACCGCGTTGACTGATGCGAATGGGCACTTCCAGCTCACCAACGTACCCTGGAACACAGACTTCCCATTGGTCATGCAACTTGGAAAGTGGCGGCGTCAGATCACCATCCCCAAGACGCTGGTCACCCACCAGTGTGCCGACAATCCCATTTCCGAGACCGCGCCAGTAACCCTGTTGCGCCTGCCAAGGAACATCCACGACGGGGACAACAACGGCCAGTACACCAGCATACCCAAGATCGCCATAGCGGCGGGCCATGCTCGTCCCGATAGTGACAGTAGCGTTACCGAACGGCTGCAATGCCTCCTTCGCCGGATCGGCGTCGATGCAGCCGAATTCACCCTGCCAAGTGGCTCGGGCTCGATCCGCTTGTACAATCAGTCGTCCGACTCCGACACCTGTAATCAAGTCACAGGGAACGCCACAAAATACCCCGATGCAACCGCGAATCTTTGGGACAGCCAGGCTCACCTGAACCAGTACGACGTCATCCTGCTCAACTGCGGCGGAAACCACGACGCAGTGGATCCCACGAAGTCGCAGGCGTTTATTGCGAACCCGGCTGCGGTTGCTCGAATGGCGACCTACGTCAATGCCGGCGGCCGCGTGTTTGCCGAACACTATCAGTACGGGTGGATCCGTTCGTTCACGGGCTATCCTTCGACTTTCGGAGAAGAGGTCGCAACCTGGTATGACCTGTTAAAGACAGGAAGCACCATTGGATCGGTTTCGAGGGATACGCTCGTCGACCAATCATTCCCCAAGGGTGTGGCGTTCGCTAGCTGGCTGTGGAATGTCGGTGCGTCAACGACCGCGGGACACCTGACACTGTCAAGCGGCGTGAAATACACCGCGATCGACGAAATCAAACCGCCCTCGCAGCGATGGATCTTCGAGCCCGTGAACACAGACGCGGGTGTGCCGCCCCCAGATGCTGGGTTCACAGGTGCCGCGGCGAAATACACGCACTACTTCTCTTTCAACACTCCGGTGGGCGCGGCCGCCGCAAGCCAGTGCGGGAAGTTTGTCTACACAGCTCTGCACGTGAGCGATTCCGCATCCACCGGATTTCCAGGAGATCCATCCACCAGCGCGGGGAACGCATTCCCCGGCTGCTGTTCCGCTCGGACCGCGCTTTCGGCGCAAGAGAAGGCTCTGGAGTTCATGATCTTCGACCTCTCGGGGTGTGTGTCTCCCGTTGAGTTGCCACCCACGCCGCCACCGGTTGCGGGGGCCACGCCACCTGCAGCGCCACCGCCATCTGCTGCACCGCCGCCGCCGCCGCCACCACCGCCGCCGGCGACGCCGCCACCGGCGGCCGCACCGCCAGCAGCTTCAGTCCCACCGCCACCGCCGCCGCCGCCGCCGGCTGCCGCACCACCAGTGGCTTCAGCACCGCCGCCGCCAGGAGCACCGCCGCCGGCTGCCGCGCCGCCAGCGGCTTCGGCACCACCAGCGCCGCCCCCGCCGCCACCGGCTGCCACACCACCAGCGAGCGCAGTCCCGCCGCCGCCAGGAACGCCGCCGCCATCAGCGGCGCCGCCAGCGGCTTCAGCGCCGCCGCCGCCAGGACCACCGCCGCCGCCGGCTGCACTCCCGGCTCCACCACCACCTCCTCCTCCCCCTGCATCCCCGCCGCCATCGGTGCCGCCAGCGGCAGCACCTCCACCAGCGGCAGCGCCACCGCCGCCGCCGCCACCACCGGCGCCACCGCCTGCGTTACCACCGCCAGACAACCCGTACAACCAGTAGACGGCGCTCACACGGGCATCCATCGCCTTTCCGGAAACTCCGGGCCACAGCATGTCGGCCTGCGTGCGCGAGGGCGGCAACCGTGACCGGCCCGCGGAGATGGGCCTGCGTGAGCGGTCGCGGTGGCGTGACCGGCGGGCGGAGAGCGGCCTGCGGCACGCGATCTGTCTTCCCGCGTGCCCCGCACGAACACGCTCACCCTTGCTCCCTCGCCCCATCCTTTCTCACCTCCCGCGTACCCCACACGCACACGCTCGCCCTCACGCCCTCGCGACCCGCGGGCCGGCCCTTCCCGAGCCGGCCCTTCCGACAAGCCGCAGCTAGTTGGCGGCGTAGAAGACGTTCAAACCGTCATAGTAGGTCGTCGGCCCGGTCGTGGGAATGAGCGAAACGCCGTCCCAGTCCCCCTGACCTGGGGAGGTGGCACTCCCATCCCCATTCGAATCGCCGAGCAGGAGGTCGTCCGAAAGCGAAGTGAAGTCCGCCGCTGTCATGCCATTCACGACACCCGGGGCCATCACAGCGAAGCTGTCCCCTTGAGCGAATTTTACAACCACTCCGGGAGCCAGGGTGAGCGCGGCGTTTACGTAGGTGGTCGCGTCTGAGTCGTTGAAAGTATAGGCAACCTCGGTGTTGTTCCAAACTGTCGTGGTCTGGATGTCGCCGGCAACTTCGATGGCCTGGAAGGTGTTGCCCCCGAAAGTCAGGTAATGGAAAGCGTTCGTGCTGCCCACGGCATAGTTGGAATCAGCGAGCACTGCATGCGTGTTGGCATAGAACGTGTTCCCGACAATCGAGATTCCTGTATATCCCGATTTGGAGGCATCAAGCCCCGTGGTATTCATATAGAAGATGTCGTTTGAAACGGTCAGGTTCTTGGCAGTAAGCTGCAGGCCGTAGGTTCCGTAGCGGAATTGACAGTAGCTGAAGGTGGACTGGTTGCCGGAAGCCACTATGGCGTACCAGTCTCCCATCCCTGGGGACGAGAAGGCACCGTCGGCATTGGTGTCCCCACCGGCCCCGTCGTCCCTGAGCGAGGTGAAAACGATCGGGTAGATGGCGGTGCCGGTGGCATTGATCTGGCCACTCGACGAAATGGAGAACTCGGAGTCTGCGCCCAGCTTGACCACAGTGCCCGCCTGAATCGTGAGCCCCGCATTCACGTACACGGTCGCGCCATCCGGGATGACGTAAACATTGGTCGCGTACCAGGTGGTTGCGACGCCAATGTCGTCGGTGACATCAACGCGCGTCAGCGTGCCGGTACCCGTGCCGGTACCGGTGCCCGTCCCGGTGCCCGTCCCGGTACCGGTGCCCGTCCCGGTGCCGGTGCCCGTCCCGGTGCCGGTACCGGTGCCGGTACCCGCGCCCGGGGTATTCGAGTTGCTTCCACAAGCGGCGAGGATGAAGATCGGTAGCGCGCAGGTCAGGACAAGTGATCGTTTCATGGTAGTCTCCTTTAAGTAGGGTCGCCGTAGAGTACGAGCGGGGGCGCGCGCTGTCAATAGCGCATGGCGTTCTCCGGTGTGTGGGCGTTCCCCATCGAGAAACACCCTCCCTCACCGATTTCGTGAAGCTTACGCGCGATTCAGCCCCGGCATGGAGTTTCTCGGAAAGGAGAGCGCGATCTGGCTGGAGGTCAAGATGAACCACCGCCCTGTTCGACCCTGGTCGCCGTGTAAGCACGGTTCGGAGGAATCTGGCGTCCAGGCTTCCTTTCACGAACACTTCCCCGGCCCCGACTGCCGGGTGGCTTCAATCCGGCTATGCGTGGACATGTTTGGCCTGACTAGAAGCTCTGGTTCCGCACGAAGGACGTCATCGCCATCGCGGATTCCACCCGCATCGGTCCTGAATTGTTCGATCCGAATGTGGTACCAACGTGATCCTTTCTTGCGCGTTGGCCAACTATGCCAACCAAAGACAATCGAGAGTTGCCAAGATGTCGCGCGAAGCCAGGGGTTCGCGGCCGGCGGCCAGCACCCACCCCTTGACTCGCCTTTCCTCTCTCGCCATCGTCTACCGCATGCCGGTACAGCGTAGACTGCGCGGGAGCACAACGTGAACAAGCCTGGGCAGGGCGGTTCGGACACACTGTCTTATGATCGTCCTGTACCCGCGGACGGTGCCGAGAAGCCATTGCCGGCCCGGTCTGACAATCCAACTACCTCCGTGCTACCCGATAGTCTCGCCGAGGATGGCCGCGCGCCAGAGGGCGCCACGGCTCGCGAGCGCCCCGGCCGTTCCGATCCCGCTGCCGTCGCGCCCGCGCCACAAGTGCCAATTTCGCTCACACCGCCCGAGACCCCAGCGCCAGACCCAGTCGTCGAGAGGGCTCCTGGCGCGTTTCGCGCCGGCGACCACGTGGACAATTTTGAAATCGTCGGCCTGGTCGGCCAAGGCGGCATGGGCTGCGTGTACAAGGCGATTGACCGCGATCTCGACCGTACCGTTGCCATCAAGACCCTGCACGGCATCGATCGGCACGCCCCTCAATCACTCGCCCGGTTCAGACGCGAGGCCCAGGCCGCCTCGCGCGTGGTCCATCCCAATCTGGTCATCATCTACAGCTCGGGCACTTTCGGCGACACGCCCTATATCGCGATGGAATACCTGTCTGGCCGCAGCCTGGCAGCTGAGATCGCGGAAGGCCCGATCACGATCGAGCGCACCGCTGACATTCTGGGCGCGGCCTGCGCCGGCGTGTATGCCGCCCACCGCGCCGAGGTGGTTCACCGCGTTCTCAAGCCAGCCAACATCTTTCTCGCGCACACGCCCATGGGCGAGACGCCCAAGATCCTGGACTTCGGCATCTCGCGCATCGGTGATGACAACTCCAGCCTGACCGGCACAGGCGACGTCGTGGGAACAACGTACTATCTCGCGCCCGAACAGGCGGCTGGTCGCGAAATCGACGCACGCGCCGATCAGTACGCCCTGGGGGTGATCCTGTATGAATGCCTCACTGGTGTGCGGCCCTTCACCGGCTCGGCCGTCTACACCATCATGCGAAACATCGTGGAGGGAATCTTCGAGCCACCGTCGCGCGCACGCTCCGAGATCCCGCGCGATCTGGAAGCCGTAGTTCTGCGCGCCATGAGCCGCGCGCCTGCCGACCGTTTTGCGCGCGTCCGGGATCTGGGCCTGGCTCTTGTGCCATTCATGTCTGCGCAGGGGCGGCAACAATGGAGCCACCACTTCATGGCACCCGAGGCAGAAATGCCCATCGCGCCGTCCCTGGCTGTGCCCGTTCCCGCTGGCGCGAATGTTCGACCTGTCCCCACCGAGATTGCACCCGCCGAGATGCCTGTGCCGGCGCCCACCAAGATTCTTCCCCACGACCAGCCAAACCCCTGGCAGGTGGCACCGACGCACACGAGACCTGCTTCAGGCTTGGTC
>Ga0182017_10002555_pt1 | contig 13745 bp, 10 predicted proteins | sample 712E3DmetaG_FD_120492 | JGI IMG/M metagenome (GOLD analysis project Ga0182017, IMG submission 120492) | Permafrost microbial communities from Stordalen Mire, Sweden - 712E3D metaG | ecosystem: Environmental > Terrestrial > Soil > Wetlands > Permafrost | place: Sweden: Stordalen | collected... | reverse complement strand
TGGCCGAGACGCACCAGACCTTGCTGCTCAATGATCTGCGCAGCCGGGTGGCAATCGAGACCGACGGCCAGCTCAAGACCGGTTGGGACGTGGTGGTGGGCGCGCTCCTCGGTGCGGAGGAGTTCGGCTTTGCCTCTGCGCCTTTGGTGGCCATGGGTTGCCTGATGATGCGCGTGTGCCACCTCAACACCTGCCCGGCCGGCATCGCCACGCAAGATCCCGAGTTGCGCAAACGCTTCTGCGGCAAGCCCGAGCATGTGGTCAACTACATGCGCTTCGTGGCCATGGAGGTACGCGAGCTGATGGCCGAATTGGGCTTCCGCACAGTGAACGAAATGGTCGGCCACACCGAGTGTCTGTACATTCGGCACGCGGTCGACCACTGGAAGACGAAAGGCGTGGACCTGTCGGCCATCCTGTATCAGCCGCCGCACGCCGACGGGGTGGGCACGCGCTGCCTCTACGCGCAGAACCACAAGGTGGAAGAAGGGTACGACGACACCACCATCATCCCGATGTGTCGGCCGGCGCTGGAGTCAGGCCGCAAGATCACCGCCACGCTTGCCGTGCGCAACACCCAGCGCACTGTGGGCACGCGCCTGGGCAGTGAGGTCACGCGCCGCTATGGCAGTGAAGGTTTGCCTGAGGACACCATTTCGATTCACTTCAAGGGCTCGGCCGGGCAGAGCTTCATGGCCTTTGTGCCCAAGGGGATCACCTTCGTCCTGGAGGGCGACGCCAACGACTACCTGGGCAAGGGTCTGTCAGGCGGAAAGCTAGTTGTTCGGCCGCCGCGCGAAGCCGGCTTCACGCCCTACCAGAACGTGATCGCTGGCAACGTGGCCCTGTACGGCGCCACCAGCGGCGAGGCCTACATTCGGGGCATGGCGGGCGAGCGTTTCTGCGTGCGCAACAGCGGCGCAAGCGCGGTGGTGGAAGGGGTTGGCGATCACGGCTGCGAGTACATGACTGGTGGCCGAGTCGTCATCCTGGGCCAGACCGGTCGCAACTTCGCGGCCGGCATGTCGGGCGGCATTGCCTATGTGCTGGATGAGCAGCGCCAATTGGAGTCCAACTGCAACCTGGAAATGGTCGGGCTGGGTCCGCTCGACGACCCAGAGGAAACTGAGTTGGTGTTGGGTCTCATCCGACGACACGCCGAATACACCGGAAGCGTACGCGCGCAGGATCTGTTGGCCCACTGGGCGCAATGGAAGCCACTCTTCGTGAAGGTCATCCCAGATGACTATCGACGGGTGATGGCGGCGCAGAAGCTGATGCGCGACAAGGGCCTGTCACCCGAAGAGGCGGAAATGGCGGCCTTCCAACTCAACGCCAAGGACGGGGCGCAGGTCCACGGGAAGTAGACCATGGGACAACCCACTGGCTTTCTCGAATATCCGCGGGCCACGCCGCTCAGTCGCGCACCCGGCGAGCGCCTGGGCGATTGGCGGGAGTTCAAGGGTCATCTGCCCGAGGCGGGCATGCGCGAGCAGGGCGCGCGCTGCATGGATTGCGGCGTGCCCTTCTGTCACACCGGCAAGCTGGTCGATGGGCTGACCATCGGGTGTCCGACGCACAACCTGATTCCGGAGTGGAACGACCTCATCTACAAGGGACGCTGGCGGCAAGCGCTGGACCGGCTGCTGAGGACCAACAATTTTCCCGAGTTCACCGGGCGCGTGTGCCCAGCCCCTTGCGAGGGGTCCTGCGTGCTCGGCATCAATGCGCCACCGGTTACCATCAAGGTCAATGAGTGCGCCATCATCGACCGCGGCTTCGACGAGGGCTGGGTCGTGGCGCAGCCGCCGACGCAGCGGACGGGCAAGACCGTGGCCGTGGTGGGCTCGGGCCCGGCGGGTCTGGCCTGCGCCGACGAGTTGAACCGCGCTGGGCACCTGGTCACAGTGTACGAGCGGGCGGATCGGGTGGGTGGTTTGCTCATGTACGGCATTCCTGCGATGAAGCTGGACAAAAACCTGGTCAATCGGCGGGTCAAGCTGATGCAGGCGGCCGGAGTGCGCTTCCGCACCGGCGTCGAGGTCGGCAAGACCATGTCGGCATCCAAGCTGCGCGCGGACCACGACGCTCTGGTGATTTGTGGCGGAGCTTGCAAGCCACGTGACCTGCCAGTTGAAGGGCGCAATTTGCGTGGCGTGCACTTCGCAATGGAGTACCTCACCGCCAACACCCGTAGCTTGCTCGACAGTGGCGGCACGGACGCAACTCCGATCCACGCGCGCGACAAGCACGTGGTCGTGATCGGCGGCGGCGACACCGGCAACGACTGTGTGGGCACTGCGCTTCGCCAAGGCTGCAAGAGTGTCACCCAACTGGAGATCCTGCCGCGGCCGCCCGACCAGCGTGCGGTGGACAACCCATGGCCACTGTGGCCCAAGATCTATCGTGTCGACTATGGACAGGAAGAGGCAGCGGCACGGTTTGGCGCGGACCCCAGGCTGTTTTCCGTGCAGACCAGGCGCCTGCTGGGCGAAGGCCAGGTGCAAGGCATCGAGATCGCTGACATTCGCTTCGTGCCCCAGCCCGAACGGCGGCCGCCGAAAATCGAGGAGTTCCCGGGCACGGTGCGCACGTTGCCTACGGATCTGGTGCTGCTGGCCATGGGCTTCCTCGGGCCCGAGCGCGAGGGCATACTGGCCGAGCTGGGCGTGGATCTAGACGGCCGCGGCAACGTGGTGGTCGACGAGAACCAGCAGACCAGCATCCCCGGCGTATTTGCAGCCGGAGACATGGTGCGCGGCCAATCGTTGGTGGTGTGGGCCATCATGGAAGGGAGACAAGCGGCGCGCGGCGTGGACCGCGCACTCATGGGCGAGACGGTGTTGTTGTAGCGAGCGGGCTGGGCGAGTCCCGATCGTTCAACGCCCCGATCTTCCTATGTTCTGTCAGAGGGCGGCAATGCACTCGGGCTCAGCGCCCTCCTTGCCGTGGTCGATTAGGATCCTGCTTCCTTCAACGCGGAGCCATCCATGCTGGGTCATGAGGGCGCGCATGAAGGTATCGGCAACTCCACTCTTCGGATTGGCAAGGTGTAGGTCAAGAAGGCGAACGAGATCAAGCGTGCGAAGTACCAGAATTTTGAGGGCAACGGCATGTTGCACCTGTTCAGACGAAACCTCTTGAGCCTTCTCTTTCAGCGACTTTGCATTGTTGTGCGTGTTCTGGATAAGAACGGTAGGGAAGGACGAGGGTAAGCAGGCGCGCTCTCTGTGGCTGTCCGCCTGGTTCACATTCTCGCGTTTGATCCCACGGGCAGTGCCCTTCACTTCGACGAAGACGGCTGGCTTGCCCCTGGGATTCAAGAGTTTAAGGTCCTCGCGGAACTCGTCCGTGGCGTCCACTGAAAGGCCAAAGCCGACAGACAGTATCTTGGCAACCGCCTCGACGAGCTTCTCTCCTGAACCCGCCAAGGCCCACTTGTAGTCGGCCAACGTTTGCAGGTCGGTATCGATCTTGTCGGCCAAGGCTAGATGTTGCGAGCGATCCGATTGAAGGGGTGTCTCAGTCTTGAATACAAAGCGGTGAGCCCATTCGGGCAATTCCACGTTGAGGCGGCGAGTGGTTAGCACCAAACCAGAGACTAGCGTCCTGAAGAAGTGACCCAGTTCAGTGGGGTCGGGGTCTGGCAAAACCGACGGTACAAAGTAGATCCTTGCATCAGCGACGAGTGCCGCCGCATGCTCGCCGCTGCCGTGCGAGCACATCGCGAGAGGACGAACGTCTTCGTTCTGTGGTAGGAAAGTGAAGACGCTAGAGGCTGCGCCGTAGCGCGCCAAAAAGTCAGACAGTTCCTGCTGTTTGGCGCTGATTGCGGTGCTTGGAACCGGAAGGTCGTACACTTGGATGCCGAACGCATCAAGGACACAACTCGGGATGTCTGTCCGAGTGAGTTCCCCGTTTATGAGAAGAGGCCGATACAAGAGGAAGCAAATAAAGCCGCCCTTGTCGATAAGGAGCTTCATTTCGTTGATGCGTTTGTTCAGTGCATTGCTGTCGTAGGTTCTTCTAGCACGGTCCTCAAAGATCCCTTGGAAGAGAACGACGCCGGCATATCGATCAAATGGTGCCGCTGCGCCATAGGGCACGAACGTGAGCACGCCGTCGGAGGCGTCGATGCGGGCAAATAGCGGTACGTTGACCTTGTCGGCGCCGTAAACTAGGTACTCGGGGCGAGAAGGTTTTGGGGAGTCGGTTACCATCAGGGGCTGGACTTAGATGGTACTTTCTCCCCGCGGAGTCGTCGAGTCGCGTGGTCGGTGAAGCAAGAGCGACGCGGGAAACGAGGAAGGGGCCGACGCGTGGGGACCGCGCCCCCGCCACCTTCACCCCATCCCGATCATCGCCCCCACGGCCCAGTCGTAGTTGACCACGCTGCCGTCCCACTCAGGCAGGTTGGTCTCCGCTCCCAGCTCCAGCCCCTGATCCGCTGCCCTTTCGCGCAGGAATGCGACCGCATCCTCGACGATTTCACGCGGCGGCTCGGGCGGAAGCGCCCGGCCGTCGGGCGCGGTGAAGGCCAGAGCGCCGTCGGCATCGAGCTGCACCCTCCAGCCGCCCTCGTGCACGAGGTGGTGATGCGCGGTACATAGCTGCACCAGATTGCCGAGGCTGGTCTCGCCGCCGTGGAGCCAGTGGCGCAGGTGGTGGCCGTGCAAAAAGCGCGTGTTGGTGCAACCAGGAAAGCGGCAGCCTCGGTCGCGCAGGGATAGGGCGCGGCGAATTGCGGGTGGAATCTGGCGGGTACGGCGGCCAATGTTCAGTTGACTTCCACCACTGCCGGACACGGCCACAAGGCCACAGTCGCAGGCGATGCGGCGAAACGTTTCCGCGGAAACGCGGCTGCCGTCGTCGAGAGTTGCGGCCAGGGTGCCGTCGGGCGCGAGCGGGTCCTGGTCGACGTGGATCATGACCTGGAAGCGCTCGCTGCCTTTGCCGGTGCCGGTGTTGCCGGCTAGGTAACCTTCGGCAAGGGCGACCACAGCGTCGGCGCGCGAAGGCCAAGGGGAGGACGTTTCCGCGGAAACGTCGTCGGCGCAGTCGGCGTTCTCCGTCGGGGTGGGGACGGTGGCGCTCGCGACGGCGGGCTTGCTTACATGCTTCACCTCGCGGGCGCAATCGAGCGCGCGCATCACCAGGTCGGCCTCATCGGGGTGCAACGTGATCTCCAGGCGGACCATTCCTCCGGGAAGATCGCGGCGGCGCACTGTCCGCTCTTCCGGCGCGGGAGACACATCTTCGGCCAGGGCGCGCCGGTAGCCGCGGCACAGGCGTTCGAGCTGTACGCCAGTGGCGTAGGCGGACATCGCAACCAACTCGGCCTCGGTTTCTGGTTTTGCGACGCGGGTGAGTGCGCGTGCCTTGGCGTACGACAACTTGCCGGTCTTCAGCGCTTGGTCGATCGCGGGCAGCTTGCCGAGCGCCCGCGCCACGCGCACCTTCTCGCGCGCGGTCGCGGGCGCCCAACCCACCCGCCATGCCAACCAGTGGGCGCACGACATCGCCCCCTGCTGGTACCAACCGCCCGCCTCATCAAAGTGCCGGATGCATTCGAGCAGCCTGTGCGTGGCCGCGTCGATGTGCACCGCCAGGACCGCTATCTCCTGACCCATTTCCTCGACGGAGAACATGCCGATAAGCTAAACATATGTTCAGTCCATCGGCAAGCGGAAAACGATCGGATTTCGGCGATTTTTCTCGATGATTTTCGCGGGGCTTGAATGCTTGCGCCGTACCGCGACTTCGGTCCTCCGATCTGTTCTCGCGTGGGCGCGGGTCCTGCTATCTTCTTCGCCATGCCCCTTCCCAAGCAGCCCTATGTTGCCTCACCAGACCAGGTCCGGATCACTCGCAAGGGCGACTACGCAATCATCGAATACGCGGATAGCACGGTCGCGACTACGCACCTGAAGATGGGCGCCGACCTACTGGCCGCGATGACCGATGCCGAGGTCCTCGATTTCTGGAACGAGCACATCAAAGTCCGCCAGGCATTGAGCGACAGCTTCGACTACACGGCGAAGGAGATCCCCGTTGGCAAGCCGCAGGTCGAGTATTTTGAAGAGGGCGACCAGTGGGTGGCTCGTGGCGGGATACTGCGGTGCCAGATCGTCACAGATGCTGCTGTGCCGGTCGAACTCGACGAGCCCGTCGTCTCTATAGATGGACGGGATTTCACGGTGGCCGAGTTCATCAAGCTGCTCGGCGGTTATGGCGGCTGGGGAATGCGCATCGTCTTCGTGCCTGAGGATGAGCTGAAAGTGCAGCCAAAGATCAGAGTGCAAGAGCCGGCGGCCGAAGAGAACGATTCTTTCGACAAGAAGCAGATGCAGTGATCCCAGCAGAGCTCACCGAGGTTGACGACCGAGACCAGGATCGGCTGCTTGTGCTGTCTGCTTGGGTATGCCTACCTGCGCGGCTTGCTCGCCCGAAGGCGATCCCATGGGCCGCGCGGATTGACTACGGGCAGCGGCGCGAGGCGGCTGCGAGCAGCGCGGAATCGCCAGTGACGAGAACGTCGGCCTTTCCGGCCACCGCCCCTCGACCCATCCATGCGCGTGATGGTCGCCCAGTCACGCTCTGACGGCAACCAGGAAGATCCTACGGAACACAAGCCGGACCAGTCCATCCGCGCCGGCCTGCCGCTCGAATTGCTCGCGTACCGTCTGCCGGAGCCCGGTCATGTATCGCTCGTCGATCGGGCAGCCGTAGCAGGAAGGATCGAGATATCCGGCAATCGCGCCAGAGGCGAAAACGTCGAAGGTTTGCGAAGGCGTGTAGGTCGAGTCGACCGTCTGGATCTCCGCAAACGGCACCTGAAACCCGTGGCGGACGAACAACGCCGAGTATTCGCTTGCGTCTTGCAAGAAACACCACGGCGATTTGAAGTGCGCAAAGGTCAGACCAAGAGAGGGGTCAGCGGTGACGGCTTCGATGGCCGAAAGAAAATTCGGGCAGTAGTCGGAGCGAGCCGGCGCCTGGATGCCCACTCGTCCGCCGGTCCGAAGCGCACCGGCAAACCCCGCCACAGCCTTGTCAGCGTTGCGCACCCATTGAAAGGTGGAATTGCAGAAGATTGTGTCGAATTCCTCATGGAACGACATGGATTCGGCCGACAAGACCGCGAAATCGATACCGTCGCCGTGTTCGCGGGCCGCACGCTCAATCATCCCTTCCGCTGGATCAATGCCGACCACCCTGCCCGACGTCGCCATCCGAATCTTCTTCGTCAGATTGCCGGACCCGCATCCCACGTCGAGCACATCTTCCGAGCCCCCGATGGCAAGCAAGCGGAAGAGAGTCTCGGCGGCGCTCTGCTGGACAAGGGAGGTTTCTCGGTAGCGCTTGGCGATCTCGGAGAATTCGTTCGGCATCGGCCCCGCCCAATGATACGTCGCCGGATTCTGGCGAAGCAACAAGGGGTTGAACGGCACCGCGGTCATGGCAGTTTCTCCTGGCAAAACCTGAGAGTCTCCGTCAAGAGTTCGGGTGCGCGACTTGGGTGCCAGAGACATATTCAGAAGTGCGGCAAACGGGCGCAGTGAAGAGCTGGATGTGGGCGTGTCGTAGGTGGTGAAGATCGTTGCCGCTACCGACGCTCTCCAGATCTCGGACAACAGCTTGCACGCTAGCAAACAGTGCCCCGGCCCGGACTGCCTTGCGTCGCACACAGCAAGAGAGGAGACTGTCGCTCGTGGGAAGGCACGCATCGCACCGGTGGCGCCAACTGGCTGTTGAGGCCGCACGCGTCCCTTCGCCGCTTGGCTTGCTCCCTTTGCAGCAGGAGTAGACAAGAGCATGCGCTACCGAGACTCGTTCCTGGTTGGTTCAATCCTATTGTCGGCGGCCTGCGGGCGCACGAGTCTTGGCACCGCTACGCGCGATGGTGGCGTGACATCGTCGGGCGGCGCCGGTTCGACGGGTGCTATGACATCCGCCGGCGGTGCCACGCGGGCGATCGCCGGAGGAACCCAAGCCACGGGGGGCTGGACGAGCACAGGTGGAACCCAAGCCGTGGGTGGAACCCTGTCTGTGGGCGGCACGACGATCGCGGGTGGAACCCGGGCAGCCGGCGGAATTCCAACAACCGGTGGTGCCCCATCCGCGGGCGGGGCAACGAGTATCGGCGGTGCGACGAGCACGGGTGGAACCCGGGCAGCCGGCGGCATTCCAACAACCGGTGGCGCCTCATCCACAAGTATGGGCGGTACGACGAGCACGGGTGGAACCAACGCGACCGGCGGCATTCCAACAACCGGCGGTGTCCGATCCACGGGCGGCGCAACAAGTACGGGCGGTACGACGAGAACGGGTGGAACCAACGCGACCGGCGGCCTGTCAGGAACTGGTGGTACCCCACCCACGGATGGCGCAACCCGTGCCGATGGTACGACGAGCACAGGCGGAACCCGGGCGACGGGCGATGCCGCCAGTGGGACCGACGGAAATACCCCCGACATCAGCACGTCCGACCTCTCCGCGCATCTGGTTGCGTACTATCCTTTCTCCGGAAATGCAAATGACGAGGGTCCGAATGCGATGAACGGCGTTAACCACGGGGCGGTTCTGACATCCGATCGGCAGGGAAACCCCAATTCGGCGTTCCACTTTGACGGGAAATCCTATATCGACATATCCGGCGGTTCTGCCCTCAATGGCATGAGCAGTTTTACCCTGTCTGCCTGGATCGACACCGAAATCCTTGGTCCAGCATCAGTTATCTCGAAGGTGACACCAAACCGTGATTTTGTGTTGGACTTGGCAGTTACCCCCAGCGGCAACTGGGTGAATGCACAGTTCGCTCATTTCGCCACCTATTATCACGTCTGGGCACGGCAACCGGATGGAATGCTCAATACTTGGACTTTTCTGACAGCGGTTTGGACCGGATCGAGCTGGAGCTTGTATATCAATGGCACACTGGCTGGCGAGAGCACGGTGGTCGATGGTGCAGTCCCGCTGTGGACAGGCACGTCATTCCGGATTGGAAGTTTGACTGACGGCGATTGGTATTTTCTTGGTGCCATTGATGAAGTCCGGATCTACGACAAGGCGCTTACTGCGGACGAGGTCGCTTGGGTCATGCAGCAATAGCCGCCAGACGAATGTATTACTCTCCCTGAATCGTCACAATCACGGTTCGGCGTGCTCGCGGGCCGTCGAAGTCGCATAGGAAGATATTCTGCCAGGTCGACAACCCGAGGTTGCCATCGCGGATGGGAATGACCTCGCTTGCGCCGACGATGCCGGCTTGAATGTGCGCCGAACCGTTGTCGTCCACTCGGTCGTGGCGCCACCTGCCCTGCGGGGCGATGCCTTCCAAGCAATCGAGCACGTCCAGGGTGATGTTGGGATCGTCGTTTTCCTGAATCATCAGCGCTGCGGTGGCCCCCTGAGCGTACAGTGCACAGATGCCGTTGCTCACCGCCGAGCGGCGGACCTCCTCGCGCACCCGCTCGGTGATGTCCACCAGCTCGCGCTTGCGCTGGGTGCTGATTTGAAGTGTGGCCAGGAACTGTTTCATGGAAGGAGGTGCGCGTCCCTGGAAGACCATCCGCTCCCGGCCAGCTCTACTGCGACCAGGTGCCGGCGCCGATATCGAGGCTCCAGGTGGTCAGGTAGGTCGGCAGCAACATCTTGGTTGACGTGCTGAAGACGATGGGCTGGAACAGGTAGCCGGCAAACTCGTTGTGCAGGCCAGGCTCGGTGGTGTCCTGGTTCCCCCACCAGTGATCCCCCCAGTACACAAAGACGGTTCCCTGGCTTCCCACGACGGGTTGCACCCACGTGCTCTGTGACATCCAGGTTCTCTGGTCCGAGATGTCGTTGTTGGGGTCGGTGACGGGTGCGATGTACCCTTGGTAGGTCCACGGCCCGGTCATGGCAGGCGCGGTGGAGTAGAAGTCGTTGTTGGCGCGCCACCCGGTCTTGTACGAGCCGACCCAGTAGTAGGTGCCGTTTCTCTTGAACACGGCCGGCGATTCCGAGCCCCCGGAGTTCCCGTTGATCGCAGTGTATTGCTTGTCCGACAGCCAGCTATGGCAGTCGCTAGCCAGGGTGTAGACGTGGGCACTTTCCGTGATCACATAGGCGACGGTGTCGTCAGCAAAGGCACCCATGTCACTGTGGGCGGCGATCTGCCCACTCGAATTCTTCAGCGGCCCCTTGTAGCTGTATTGGCCGTTGACCGTGGGCGAGGTCGCGTACACGACCTCCTTGTCTACCTGGTGCGTGATGTCGGAGGCATGAGCGTAGAGCACGAATTCCCCGGTGGCTGGGCATTTGATGATATGCGGCCGCTCGCCCTTGCGAACCGGTCCTAGCTCCCCACTCGGCTGCTGGGGCAAGATGATCCCCTCGTTCTTCCAAGTCGCCAGGTCCTTGGACGAGTACATGGTGAAGCCATAGAAGTAGTTGTCGGTAGTGCCGGGGGGAAAGTACTGGCCGTGCATGTAGAAGGTGTCACCCACCTTGATAATGCCTCCGCCGTGGGCGTTGACCCGCACGCCATCTGTGTCCATGAAGATGATGCCGGTAGCAAGCGGGCCGGAAAAGACCCCGATGGGACCCACTGCCGTGGATCCGCCGGCGCTGGAACCGCCAGAGCTCGTCGATCCACCGGTCCCAGTAGTGCCGCCCGTGCTGCTCGTCCCACCGGAGTTCGTGGTGCCTCCCGTGGATGTCGCGCCCCCCGTGCCGGTTGAGCCACCGGTCGCCGTCCCGCCAGTTGCGGTGGTGCCACCCGCACCGCCAGTTCCGCCGGTGCCCGTGGAAAGCTGAAATTGCTGATACGTGGCGCCGTTCCATGTGCGCTGTACGATCGCGGTTCCGTCCGCCGTGCCGCCCAGATTGACCTCCGCCACCTTCCCACTGTGATGCGCCGTCAAACGAACGGCGCTGCCGGAAACGGTTGCAATGGCCCACTGTTGGTTGGTAGAGCTGTTGTTGCAGGTGTACTGGATGATGGCGGTGCCGTCAGCGGTTGACTTGCCCGTGACATCCAAGCACTTGAGGCTGTTGGTGTTCTTGATGGCGTAGTATCCGGTCGCAACGCTCGCGATGGTGAAGTTCTGGCCGACGGAGCCGTTGCAGGTACGTATCTCGGCCTTGGCGCTGTTGGCTGTGCTGTTGCCGGCAATGCCGATGCACTTGCCACTCGCCGCACTCTTGATTTGGTACACGGCGGTCGGGCTGATGGTCAGGCCTTCTTGGGTTTGTGACCAGTCAACGGGCTCGCCGGCCGAGCTACAACCGGTGACGAACAGTGTCAGCAGGAGACGACGTATCGAAGTGGTTTTGCGCATGAGTAACCTTTCCAGTGAGCGTGCTAGTTATCACGCGGGTCGGATTATGGCCAGGGCTGTCGCCGTTTCTGCGCCATCAGCGCAGGGCGGTCCTGATGACGCTGACCGCTGCCCTTGGACGGCGGGCTTCAATAGTAGTAGGCGAAGCGCAGGCGCACCGAATACATGCGGGCATTGAGAGTCGTAGTATTTCCTGGAACCAGGGATTCCTGGTATCCGGTGGCTTCAGAAAAGACCAACTTCACGACCGCATTGTTGAAGCCGAGAGGATACGCAACGTAGGCGGCAAGCTGATCCTGACGATCGTACTCATTGTCGGCACCGTTAATGCGGTATTCGGTCCGGAAAAAACCACTACCTACCAAGAGCGAGCGGTTTACGGCGAATGAGAGAACGTCAATCTGCAAATAGCCACCCCAACTAAGCGTCCTCCTGGTGTCGTAGTCATCGGTTATGACACGCCACGTCCTGTCCCTGCCATACCCGAGGCTGAATGCGATCTCGATCTGCGGCAAGGGGGTGACGGCCGCGCTGCCGCCAGCCCCGTATTGTCTCTCCGATCCGCACCTGTCGCATGCAGTGGAATCGAGCGTGAGCTGCTGTTGGTCTGCCCACACACGTTGATATTCTGCCCCGGCAAGCAGACTGAAATACTTTAGCTTCATACCGGCGGCGGCTCGGCCACCGAGGACGTCCTGGCTACCTTCCAGGTGGCCGTAGGTCCCAACGATCTCGATACCCGACCACGGGGTCGGGTAGATGTGAAGCGCGGCCCGGCCCGCGGGGGTTATCGCTGGGTCTCGCATGAAGATGTAGTTGACCTCGTAAACGTGCGGAAAAAATCCATTCTGGTCGGTATAGTCCGTGGTGGTGCGCGCGCCGGTATCCTCAAGGGTGTACAGGTCGAAGCCAAGACCCTTGCGGAAGACACGCCAGGTGAGAAACCGACCTACCATGAAGTCCCAGAGCCCCTGGTGGCCGACCTGGACATAGACGTCATCGGCGTTGATCTGGTAGTGCTGGCCGCCAGGGACTTCGCGAGCCCAAGCCACGAATTGCCCGGTGAGGCGCAGGAACAAGTTGTGGCCCAGCAAGCTGTGGCCAAGATCGTGGGTCAGCATCGGACCGAGGACAAAGCGGCCGCGTGAATCCAAGACAGTTACCGGATGAAAGCTTGCCTTGTCCCACGAGTACTTGACATAGCCGTCATCGAGCTCGAGGTTGCCGTGCCAGTCGAGCCCTGACGACATGGGCGGCGCCGGCGCCGAACCGTGCGTGGCCCAATCGGGACACCCGAAATCCCAGTCGAGCCCTGACCACACGGGCGGCGCCGCTGGTGTCCACATCCAGCCGGGAAGACCGGCCTCGAGGGGAGGTCCGGTTCTGGCAGCGGGTTTGGGCGCGGCGGTGGAACGTGATGCGCCCGGGGATGGCATGACATCCGCACTCTCTGCTGCAGGTGACGGGCTCGCCCGAACTGCCGGCACTGCGGCGGCTTCGTTTGACGAGGGTGCTGTAGAGGCTGCCTCGTCCTGGGCTCGGACAGCGGGAGCGAAGAGCCCGGCCCCGGCAAACAGGTACACTGTGATGAACAGCCGACCAGTCGATCTGTGCATGGAGGTATCCTCGTTCAACGCCTTCGTGAACAGCGGTCTAGCTCTTCTACTGGATGGTGAAGGTTGCTGACAAGAGCTGAGTTGGATCGGCGCTCGGCCCAACCAGAACCGTGTGCGCTACCGACTCGACGGTCCACTTGTTGTTGGTGGTATCCCAATAGGCCGTGTCCTTTGCGGGCACGGAGAGCTGGACGTCCTGGCTCGCGCCAGCAGCGAGGGTAACCCGCGTGAAGGCTTTGAGCTCCTTGACCGGCCGCTTGGGCGCCTTGCTATTCGGATAGCCGATGTAGAGTTGAACGATCTCGTCGCCCGCCACCTTGCCGGTGTTCTGGACCGTAACCTGAACGTTCAGGCGGCCGCCCGCCGAAACCTTGGAGCAGAGCACCTGCAGATTGCTGTACTTGTAGGTCGTGTAGCTTTGGCCATAGCCAAACCAGTAGCGAACCGGCTTGGCGTTCTTCTCGAACAGGCGATAGCCGTGGTAGTAGTCGATGGTGGTGGCTGCCGAGCCGCTGTTCTGAAACTGCGGGTAATCGGATTCATTCTGGCCGACGGTGAAGGGGAGCTTGCCTGAGAAATTGGTGTCGCCGAACAGCAGCGCGGCCAGCGCGGTTCCGCCTTCCTGTCCAGGGTAGAAGGTCTGGATAATGGCCTTGGCGCTGGCCATCCAGTCCTCGACGATGATGGCACTGCCCACGTTGAGCAGCACGATGACGTTCGGGTTGATGGCAGCTACGCTCTTGATGAAGGACGATGGCTTGGTCGACCAGTGGATGGGATGGGCCCCGCTCAATGTCATATCCTGGCG
>Ga0182017_10002554_pt1 | contig 13745 bp, 13 predicted proteins | sample 712E3DmetaG_FD_120492 | JGI IMG/M metagenome (GOLD analysis project Ga0182017, IMG submission 120492) | Permafrost microbial communities from Stordalen Mire, Sweden - 712E3D metaG | ecosystem: Environmental > Terrestrial > Soil > Wetlands > Permafrost | place: Sweden: Stordalen | collected... | reverse complement strand
TATTATGTGTCCTCGATATTGCTAACGTCTAGCATGAGGGAGCGGCCAGCACACGCGCGGTGGGACGGGAGCGCCAGCGTGAAGGCGGGTCTCCAGATCATCCGTGGAAATCGAGGCTAGGCGTAAAACGGAGCAATCCCAGGAGGCCATCCTCGCCTTCGCTGCGGAACAGCCGGAGAGTTTCTTTCTTCAGGGACTAGGCGGTCCGGCAGAGAAGCAGCCGGAAGAGAATGACGCCGGGCAGCAATGGCCGCAAAGTTTCATGGTGCGGCTGTCCGGCCGCTGCAACTTGGCCTGCGATTATTGCTTCGATTCGGCCAATTGCGCGCCTTCCGACCATCTGGATCGGCCGACGGCCGAGCGCATTGCCGATTACATATTGGCAGTTCCCGGAAACAAGCCACTGATTTCCTTCCTCGGCGGCGAGCCGCTGGTGAACTGGTCTGTCGGCAGATTTCTGATCAATACGATCCGCCTCAAGGCATGCTCGCTGGGGAAAGATCCGTATTTCAACATCGGCACCAATGGCACCCTGATCACGAACGCGCTGGCGAAAGACCTGGTCGCGCCGGACCTTACCGTGCAGATCAGTATTGACGGGCTACAGAGGGGTCATGACCTGCATCGCCGCTATCCGGATGGCGCGGGCTCCTACCAGGCGGCCTTGAGCGGGCTGCGGCGACTGCGCGCGGCGAGCACGGATGCCAAGGTGGATGCGCAGGTCGTCCTCACCTCAGGGAATTCCGACCTGACTGCCATTGTCAAGGAGCTGAGATCTCGCGGGTTTCGTCGGATCAGCTTCTTGTATCTGACCGCCGAGACGAATGGCCCTAGCCTGTGGTCGGAAGCCGATCTGCGGGAGTTGATGGTGCAGCGCGCGAAGTTCTACCAATACTTCGTCCAGTCCGCGATAGAGGGCAGCCCGGAGGTGGACATGCACTTCGCGGCGCAGGTTTCGTCCCAACCAGGAGGTCCGGACGGGCTGTGCGGCTGCGGTCGGCGGGAAGTCTATATAGATACCCACGGGAACATATATCCTTGTCCCAGGTTGTATGGAAAAGCCGAAGTGCCGGCGCTGGGCGGCTGCGCAACCCTGAACCCCAGGGTTCCGCTGCCGATGCCAAAGGCGAGGCCGGCAGATGAGGAGTGCGCCCGGTGCTGGGCTTTCGCATGGTGTGGTGGGGGGTGCTCGTTTCAATGTCAGAAGTGTACTCTGCTGCCCCCGGGTCGCAGAGACCCCACGCAGAAGCTCTGGTGCGACTTGATGCGGGCCCAGTTTGCCCGCGCCGCCATCACGCACTATTTCCTGCGCCGTTTCCATCCCGAGGCCCTGGACCGTATCCGCTCCATCTTCTCGGATGGCGGGTGAGGAGTGGGTGAGGGTGCTAGACTCCCGGCCGGCTGAGTGCTTCTGCCCACAATTGCTGTGACGTATCGCCGGTCCCCCGGACCGCCCCTCGGACGCCTGGCGCCTGCACCCACCCTGCGGGCGGGTACCCGTGCCGGCTCGCCCTTACCCCGGGTCGGTCCGCTCAGGGAGCGGACCTCCGTGCCGGGGACGGGCTCACCCGCGGGCGCGGCGTCTCGGGTCGGCCCGGGGGACCTGGATCTATACAACCAACGTAGACGTCATCAGTTTGCATCCGCGTCTTCTAAGCGGACGAGGCGGAGTTCTAGTTGTATCGTCCCGGGTTATGTGGTATCGAATCGTAGTGATTCGAGGGCCGGAGAGGTTCAGATCACTAAGAGGGGCAGCAGAGATGGCCGCAATCTCTGCGATTGCGAGCGTCGAGAGTTAACTCGAGCAAAGGAGCGATAGCCATGGTCAAGGAAGTCCAGGACGTGAAGGTGGTGGTTGAAGGTAAGAACCAAGTGAGTTTGGTGTTTCCGAAGGGAACAGACCTGCAGGTGAAAAAGTCGGTGTCGGTTGCTGATCTCGCCAAAGTTCTGCGTGCACCCAAGAAGAAGAAGGGCGACGTCGAAGGACAGGAGGGTGTCCGCACTCCTGCTGCGATTGGCGGGGTCAGGGGCTGACGATTTCAGGCGGAGCCGAAAGATTGGCTGCCGTGGGAGTCGTCATGACGGAAGGGGGGCGAGGCGGACCACTAAAGAGGCCCAGCAAAGAAACGGAATCCTTGGCCCAGGTCTGGGTTCCATCGAGATTCAATTTGCCGGTTGATCTGACACGCCAGCGCAAAGCGGTCCTCAACACCTTCACTGGGGGGCTGGTGGTACTCGCGGAGGAAACCTGGCGGCAGCATCTCGCCTCGGGCCGCCAGTTCCGCTGCGATCAGACTGGGGCGGCTGAAGGTGTCGCCCTTCTCCAATCGCAGGGTTTGTTAGTTCCCCAGAATGTCAACGAACTTGATGTAGTTCGGTTGCACTACCTTTCCGGACATTTTAGCGACTCCAGGCTCGGGGTGACGGTTGTTCCTACGCTGGCCTGCAACTTGAGTTGTCGCTACTGCTTTGAAGGCACTGCTCAAACCCCCGGGATGGTGCGCGCCTGGACCAAAGAGCGGGAAAACCAAGTTGTGCAGTGTATCGCCTCAGCCGCCAGCGGCAAGAAAGCCATAGACCTCTGCTGGTTCGGCGGGGAGCCGCTGCTTGCGATCAAGACAATCTCCCGCTTCAGTTCGTTGCTGATTCCCGCGTGCAAGCACGCCGGTATGAGCTACTCCGCCACGCTGGTGACCAATGGGACGCTGCTGAGTCGCGACGTGGTCGGTACGCTGGAAAAGTGCGGGCTGAGTTACATCCAGGTAACCGTGGACGTGCCCGCGGCTGAGAAGCGTGACCGGCGGGGTCGCAACACGGCAGAGGCGGTGTTGGACAACTTGGCATTTGCGGCCAGAAGAATTCCGACGCATCTGCGGATTAACCTGGGACGCGATGAGCCGGCGGAGTTTGACCGCTTGTACGACGCGCTGATCCGACGCAACCTGCACCAGCATCTCAAGAGGGTTCATTTCGCTCACGTTTTTGTACCCGAGTGTGGGCCGCGCGGGTGCGGGTTTGCCGCCATGCCCTATCCGATCTACGCGCAGGTGAGCACGCGCGAGCGGCGCCGGGCCAAGGCGTCGCGTCTGCCTGTCGATGACGCGTGCTGGCCCGAAGAGATCGGGTGCCGCGCCACAACACGCCACTCCATGGTGATCGGACCTGACGGTCTGCTGTACAAGTGCCCACACGACGTCGGACTGGCGGAGCGCAGCTATGGCTCGGTGGAGACCGGCACGCCGACGAACCTGGCCAACCTGGTCCCATGGTTGATGTACGACTGGTTGCAGTACGAGCGCTGCGCGGAATGTCCGGCCTTACCCGGCTGTGGGGGTGGATGTCCGCACCTGCAGAGGTTTCAACCCGAGCAATTCGACGCGATGCGATACTGCGAGTCCTTCCTGCACCAGTTGCGCGACCGCATCCGCGACCGTGTCCTCGCCGCTGAGAGCCCGCAATCAGGAGCGGTGCGGGTAATCGTTGAAAAGGCTCAACCAAAGGGTGGCCGCGCCTGAAATCGTGGCTGGGAGCTCCGGGCGATGTCTCTGGAAGGCAGGGCCGAGACTCGGCGGTCCTGGCATTTCAGTGCGGATCGCCCTGCGGAGCCAAGCGGCCGTTTTGCCGCCGCGCCTCGTCGACCAGCGCGATGAAATCGTCGCGATCGTTGTTCCAGCTTTCCTTGAGGGCCTCGGAGTAGCCGGCGAAGATCCACGGAGCCGCCGCCTGGAGAGTCTTCAGCGCTTCATCCGCCGCCTTCCGCTTGAGTGGGATCGCCGCGCCGCGCCCGTCGCGACTCCAGACAATCAACTGATTCGTCGTCCCCATGGGGGTGACGCCGTTCAACTTGTGCCGTACGCGTTCGACATACGCCCAGACAAGCGCGTCGATCCGCCGCACCGTGACCTGCGTCTTGTGCTCGAAACAGAGCCAGTGTCCCCCGACATAGACCCGCTTCGGACGGAACGTCTGACCCGCGAATTCCTGCTCCAACTCGCTAGCCACGGCAGCGGGATCGCCGCAGGCGTGGAGTTGCAGGTTGAGCGGATCGCCCGAGGGCGTTCGACGCTTCAGCACGCCCCGGATGACGCCGACAATCCACGCGATCCCTCCGATGACCATGCCGCCGGCAAGCAGCCATCCAAGCAGGGGGTGCTCGTCGCAGTCGCCACAAAACGACGGAAAGTAGAACCCGTACGCGACCAGCCCGGTGGCGAGCACGATCTGGATGATCGACGAGCGACGGTATGCGCGTCTCGCTCGGCGCCGCATCCCATCGACAAAGCCTGCGGGGGTGCTCATGTTCGTCCCCTTCCCGACTCTCCCAACGCGAGGAGGTGATCGACGAATGGTTTCGCGGCCTGCGACGCATTCCCGTCCAGGCGGAGCGGAATCGGACGTTTGGTGGCGTCGAAGTAGAACGCGTCGCACGGCGGGCAGGTGTCGATCGGCGGCAGCGTCACGCCAAATCGCTCGGCAATTAGCTGCCTCACGCGCGTGAAGCGCAGCGGCCGCACGGCCGGATTCGGCACGACGAGCAGCAGGCGCCGCAGATCCACGGCGCGTATGACCAACTCGACTTCCCACAGCGTGCCCGAGCTGAACTCCGGCTGCAAGACGACGGCTCCAGCGCGATGCACCATCGACTCGACCGTGCCCTTCCATTCGTGGTCTGCCAGGTATACGCGGGCGGCGCCAAGCGTTGCCAGCGGCTCGCCCGGCTGACCCACCGCCACAAACGGCCCGACGCCTCGCAGCCGGTGGGCGAGCGTATCCTCGTGTGACGCCTTCCTCTGTGTGTTGGTGACGTACTCGCCACCTTCCCGGTCGCCGGTCGGGCTCTCGTGGATCACCCTGTGGTCCTCTTGGAACGATCGGAGGAAGACAATCGGTGGACGTAGATCGCGGCGCATCAGCTCAAGGGCATCCGGCGCGCGCAACTGCAAGCCGGTGGCAATGCCTCCGAGCGCGCCAAGAAGCAGAAAGGCGGCGCCGTAGATCCAGAAACGGTAGTCAGAGGTGACCGAGAAGAGCTCGAGGAACAGCAGGACGGCCGCGGCGGGGCTGGCGATGATGAGAGGGTGATTTCGTCTTGACACCCTTCGGCGTAGCATGGTACCGAACTTGAAGCAGTGGCAGACAAATGGGCACATCCGAATGGCGCTAGGAGGGCGAGACGATGTCGACAACAGCAAGCGTGACCTTCTCATCCGAGGCAGGGCAAGCGAGCGGACACATGGCCCGACCGGGGAAGGGGGTGCCGGGGCTCGTCGTCTTGCAGGAATGGTGGGGGCTCGTCCCGCAGATCAAGGATGTAGCGGGCCGCTTCGCCGCACAGGGGTATCTCACCCTGATCCCGGACCTCTACCACGGCAAGAGCACGCTGGAGGCCGCCGAAGCCCAGCACCTGATGGAAGGTTTGGACTGGGTGCGGGCGGCCAAAGAGATCGCCGGGGCCGTCCGCTACCTCCGCGAGGTCGAGGGAGCCACCCGAGTAGGGATCACGGGCTTCTGTATGGGTGGGGCGCTCACCGTCGTCGCGGCCACCCAGCCGGGGGTGGATGCCTTCGTGGCCTTCTACGGCTTTCCGGCGAAGGGGGCGGCGGCGCTGGAGCGGATCACCGCGCCGGGGCTCCTCTTCTTTGGCGAGGAAGAGCAATACTTCTCCGTGCCGGACGCCCAGGCCTTCGCCGAGCGGCAGCGCGCGCAAGGACGCGACGCCGAGGTGGTGATCTATCCGGGAGCCGGCCACGCCTTCTTCAATGACACGCGGCCCGAGGTGTACCGGAGAGACGCGGCGAACGATGCCTGGTACCGCACCTTGAAACATTTCGGCCGCCACCTCCGCCTCGGATAACCGCCTGGGAACACGCGCGGCCGGGATGGACGCCTAGGAGGTCGGGGGACAAGCGCCTTTACCCAGAACCAGGCTGGGGAGAATGCTCGTCGAGCCCGGATAGGCTCAGTGGATCGCGCGCACAGGAGGAGGATGGAGACTCCGAGCCATGGAGGTCCATGTCTCTTCCGTCCCCCGGTGCCGGGCGCGTCGGCGCAGGAGCAGATCGAGGAGTGCGTCCTCTGTGTGGCAATAGGCGCTGATTGGCGAGACACCACGGTAGGCTGCATTGACAACACTGTCTACGCGACGTAGCTTTCCTGCCATGGGGATCGCCCCGCAGCGTTTCTGCGTGGGATCTGCCCCGAGGGAGGAAACATACCATGCCGCAGCCCATCGAGAAGCTCAGCAAACCCCGCGCCGCGTGGCGCGAGCTCCTTTCCGCCGACCGCTATCGCGTGCTCTTCGAGGAGGAGACGGAGCCGCCCGGCTCCTGCCCCTTGAACCAGGAGAAACGCCCAGGCACCTTCATCTGTGCGGCCTGCCATCTGCCGCTCTTCGTCTCGGGGGCGAAATTCGAGAGTGGGACCGGCTGGCCCAGCTTCACTCAGCCCCTGCCGGGACACGTGGACACCAAGCGAGACCTCGGGCTGATCTACCCGCGCACGGAGTATCACTGCGCCCGCTGCGGCGGCCACCAGGGGCACGTCTTTCCCGACGGGCCGGCGCCCACGGGCCAGCGCTGGTGCAACAACGGGCTGGCGGTCGAGTTCGTGCCCGAGGGGGAGCCCCTCCCGGCTCTGCGCGATTGATTGAAGATGCGGACGTCGCTTCTCGCTCCCCTCTTGCAGACCGCGGGATTCCGTTTGCATGTTTCCTCTTGACGTAGCCGCCCGGGTGGCTGGATATTGGAGTCCGGCAGAAATGGTCGGAGGGAATCGACCAGGGTGCCCCGCTGTCCGAATAAGGAGTGGGGCGTTTCGCAGGTTCCCCATATTACCCATCAAGGAGGACTTCAGGCAATGAGCACGTACGGCAAGGGACTCCAGTTTATGTTCAGTATCCCTACGAACATCGTGTTTGGCATGGGCGCGCTCGATACGGTGGGCGCCCACGCCAAGACCCTCGGATTCCATCGGCCGCTGATTGTGACCGACAAGATCATGTCCAAGAGCGACGGCATGAAGCAATTGCTGGCCAGGCTGTCGGAGGCCGGGCTGGAAGGCGTCGTGTGGGACGGTATCGCGGCCGAGCCCATCGACACCACCCTCACCGAGGGGGTGCAGCGGTACCGTGTCGATCGCTGCGACGGCCTGATCGGGTTCGGCGGCGGAAGCGCCATGGACACCGCCAAAGGGGTGGGCGTGCTTGCCGTCTCCGGGGACGAGGACCCGACGCCCTACCAGCGGGGCGGGACCAAGACGGTGCCCGGCTGCGTGCCCGTCATCGCCATCCCGACAACCGCCGGGACGGGGTCCGAGGTGACCAGCGTGTGCGTGTTTACCAGCCAGCGTACCGGCCACAAGCTGCCCATACGGCACCCCAGCCTGCTGCCCCGGGTCTCGGTTGTGGACCCGCTGCTGATGCTGTCCATGCCGCCAGGGGTCACGATGGCCACCGGCATCGACGCGCTCTCGCATGCCACCGAGTGCTTCACGCAGATTCGGGAACATCCGTTTTCTGACACGCTGGCGCTCCAAGCCATCCATCTGATCGTAGAGAACCTGCCCAAGGCGGTCAAGAATGGCCGCGACGAGGGGGCGCGCAGCAGCATGGCCCTGGCCGCGACGATGGCAGGGACGGCGTTCGAGGTGGGTGGGCTGCAGTTCCATGCCTATGCCCAGGCCCTGGGTGCCAAGTACCACGCGCCGCACGGCGTCACCTGCGGCATCGCGCTGCACGCGGGGCTGCGCAATATCCTGCCGACCGCCACGGCCAAGCTGGCCCGGATGGCCCCGGCGTACGGGATCGACACCCGCGGTCTGAGCCCGGCACAAGCCGCGGAACGGGCCGTGGCAGCGGCGACCGCATTCATCTCCGAGATGGGGATTCCGAAGGTCACCCAGGCGATGAAGGCGACGAAGGCCGACATCCCGATGCTGCTCAAGGAAACGCTGGAGACCACCGGCGTGCCGATCCCGCAGAAGACTGCCGAGGTTGTGTGGGAGATGATCTTCAGCTAGGCCATCGCTGTGGGTCCGGGGGCGCGCGGCGCCCCCGGCGCTCGGATGATATCGTAGCTCTCTGAAACAGGACGCGAGCTTCGAGGCTCACATCCCGAGAGGGCAGCCAAGAGAGAACGCGGAGTGGATGTCCACTCCGCGTTCGTGTCTTCCTTTTGGATTGGCCTTCGCTCGTGTCTTCCGCCCTATCCCTGTTTCTCCTCGAAGGCCTTCACGCCCGCCTCGTACGCGCGGGTGACCGCCTGTAACGCCCGCAGGGACTCACCCCGCGCGGCGAGGGAGTCGGCCTCGGCCAAACCGCGGGGAATGGCGGGGTCGGCGGTCAGGGGCAGGGCCGCGGTGGTGAGGGCGGCGAGCAGACGCCGCTCGCCCACGCGGCTCAGGCCCAGGTAGGGGAGCGCGTCGTACCAGAGCAGACGCTCCTCCACGCCGGCGAATGGATGTCGCGCCCCGGACATCCCGGCGAGCGCCGCGCCCAGTTCGCCCGCCCGCCCGCGTGCCGCCTCCCAGTGGAAGCGGGTCACGGGTACGGGCTCCAGTGCGCGCATCTGCATCGTCTGGAAGAAATGGTAAACGGGCCGGAGCCCAGACACCAGGCCATTGCCCGTGCCCCCGGCGATGCCGATTCCCAGGGCCGGCAGGCCGGCAAGCGGGGCGGAGCGGGCATAGACGCGGAACATCTTGAGGATGAGATACTTCACCATCCCCGTGGTGTCCCACCAGTAGATGGGGGCGCCCAGCACTACGGCGCCGCAGCGGAGGAGTCTATCGCTCAGGTACTCGAAGGCGGGATCCTCGTGCTGGCACTTCAACGTCTTCATGCACTCCCACGGCAAGCAGTCCTTGCACGCCTCGACCACATGGTCTGCCATCTGGACCAGCTCGACCTGGGCGCCGGCCTTCGATGCCCCCTCCAGCGCCGAAGCCACCATCTGATAGGTCCTGCCCTCGCGGTTGGGGCTACCCACAAGCCCCAGGACGCTCCCATTTCCTGTCATGCGCACGCTCCACTTGAGGCCGGCGACGCTACTTGGTCCGCTGGGCCTTCTCGATCTTGGCCCACTCGTCCTTGAGCGAGACCGCCCGGTTGAACACCAGCTTGCCGTTCGCAGTGTCGGGATCCACGCAGAAATAGCCCTGCCGCTCGAACTGGTAGATGCTCCCGGCCGCGGATCCCTTCAGGCTGGGCTCGACCATGCAGCCGGGCAGTGTCTCCAGGGAGTAGGGGTTCAGACATGCCAGGAAATCCTGACCCTCGGGCATGTCGTCCGGGTTCTCCTGGGTGAAGAGCCGTTCGTACAGCCTCACCTCGGCCGGAATGGCATGCGCCGCCGAGACCCAGTGGAGGGTGGCCTTCACCTTGCGGCCATCCGGCGCATCGCCGCCCTTCGTGGTCGGGTCGTAGGTGCAGCGCAGCTCTACGATATTCCCCCGATCGTCTTTCACCATGTCCACGCATTTCACGAAGTAGGCGGAGCGCAGGCGGACCTCCCTGCCCGGCGCGAGGCGGTAGTACTTGGGCGGCGGGACCTCGCGGAAGTCGTCCTGCTCGATGTGGAGAACCCGCGAGAATGGGACCATCCGCGTGCCGGCGGCGCTGTCCTCGGGGTTGTTCGCCACCGCGAACTCCTCGACTTGTCCCTCCGGGTAGTTCTCGATCACCACGCGCAAGGGCTTGAGGACGCCCATGGCGCGCGGCGCGCGCTTGTTCAGATCCTCGCGCAGGCAGTGCTCCAAGAGGGCGATGTCCACCATGCTGTCCTTCTTGGCCACGCCGATCCTGTCGCAGAAATCCCGGATGGCCTCTGGCGTGTATCCCCGGCGGCGAAGACCCGAGAGCGTGGGCATACGCGGGTCGTCCCAGCCGTTCACATGCCCTTCCTGGACCAGCTTGAGGAGCTTGCGCTTGCTCACCACGGTGGAGGAGACGTTGAGCCGCGCGAACTCGATCTGACGCGGGTGGTAGATCTCCAACTCGTCCAGGAACCAGTCGTACAAAGGGCGATGGATCTCATACTCCAGCGAGCAGAGCGAATGGGTGATGCCCTCGATGCTGTCCGATTGCCCGTGGGCGAAATCGTACATCGGATAGACACACCACGCGTCACCCGTGCGGTGGTGTGAGGCGTGGAGGATGCGGTAGATCACCGGGTCGCGCAGATTCGTGTTGGGGGAGGCCATGTCGATCTTGGCGCGCAAGGTGCGCGCGCCATCCGGGAACTCGCCGGCGCGCATGCGGCTGAAGAGTTCCAGGTTGTCCTTCACCGGCCGGTCGCGGTAGGGGCTCTGCTTGCCGGACTCGACAAGCGTGCCCCGGTACTCGCGGAGCTGGTCGGCGGTCAGATCGCAGACGTAGGCCTTGCCCTTCTTGATGAGCGTGACGGCGTACTCGTACAGCCGCTCGAAGTAGTCAGAGGCATAGTAGATCCGGTCTTCCCAGTCGAAACCCAGCCAGCGGATGTCCTGCTTGATGGACTCGACGTATTCCACCTCTTCCTTGACCGGGTTGGTGTCGTCGAAACGCAGATTGCACTGGCCCCCGAATTCTTTGGCGATGCCGAAGTCGATGCAGATGGCCTTGGCGTGGCCGATATGGAGATACCCGTTCGGCTCGGGCGGGAAGCGGGTATGCACGCGAGTGAACCGGCCCGCCTTGAGATCCTCAGATACCGCGGCCCGGATGAAGTCGACAGGCGGGTTTAAATCGGTCTGTGTCATGTCCAGGTCTCTACTCGAGAGAAGATTCGACAACTGATAGCTAGCGGTGCTCTCGCCAGCGACGGAGGCATCCTCCGGGGGCCCTTGGCCCCGACCTTCGACCCTGCGAGAATGCCGCATCCCTGCGGCTGCTGTCAAGCCAGAAGAGCAGGGGCGGCGGCAGCGCCAGGAAACGCACTCCTTCGCCGCGCGGCTGCATCCCCGGATTCGGGTTCCGAGGAGTCCCATGCTTTCCTATTGACATGGCGGGTCGGCTTTTGTAGCCTCCCTTCAAGTTCCTTTCTGGTGAGACGATAAGGGGGCGCAGATGAGCACGTTTTTCTGTCCGTTCTGCTGTTCGACGCAGCAGAAGATCGAGTTTGTGGAGGACGGGCAAGTGAAACTTCGCTGTGCCTCCTGTGGTTCCACCGCAGAGGCGAGGCCCGTCGAGGTACGAGAATCCATCTTCGACAGGCCGAAGGTTCTCTGCATCGACGACGATCATCTCCTCCTCGGCCTCGTCCGGGACACCTTGGAGGCCAATGGGTTTGAAGCGATCACGGCGACCGACGGGCCGACGGGGGTCGAGACCGCCCGGAAGGTGCGGCCTGACGTGATCCTGGTGGACGTCCTGATGCCTCGGGTGAGCGGATTCGAGGTCTGCAAACGTCTGCGGGCCGACCCCGCCTTGAAGGAGACGCCTATCATCCTCATGACGGCCATGTCCGATCCCGGGCTGAAAGAGAAGGGGCTCGAGGCTGGAGCCAGTCTGGCCATGTCGAAACCCTTCGATCCCATGCAGATCGTCTCCGTCATCAACAAGGCGCTTGCCCTCAAGTCGAAACGCCATTCCCTCTGATCCGGGTCCAGACCAAGAATCTGTCATGGTCGTTTCTTCTGTGACAAGGAATATCACTCAGGCAACGTGTTTTATCACCCATGAAGGGAGGCGCGTTCCTGGGTTGTTGACGGGGAGATGGCCGCTACATGCAGCCCAACTACTTGTCACATAAGGTAAGGGAGTTGTTGGTTTTTTCCCTCTGGTAGGCGGATCGAAAGGCTCCTACTCTCGAGACAGGTTGGCTGGCACACAGCATGCAAACCATCCTTAGGGTAGGAGTATGCAGGGCTTCTAGTAAGGCGAGGGGGCTTTCTCTTGTTGGGATGCTCTGAGAGGATAGGGGGAGTTCGGATGGGCCGAGTCCCGCCGAAACACCCTGCAGGATTCACGCTGATCGAGCTACTCGTCGTGGTCACAATCATCGGCCTGCTTGCCTCGATTGCGATCCCCAACTTGCTGAGCGCTCATCGAAAGGCCAGGTACTCGCGGTCGGCGGCGGACTCGAAGACGCTCGCGACCCAGGCGATCGTCTACGGGAATGACAAGAGCACCTATCCGACCAGCATCGCCGTCTTGCGGGCGGGGGGCTATGCCAACATCACCGATGTCGACGCCTGGGGGACCTCCTATCAACTCTCCCCCACGTTGCTCTCCGGCGCCAAGACGGGGTCCAGTGACGATATCTACCTGTACAGCAAGGGGGTCAGCGCGACCGGAGTCTACCCCGTCCCCTTCTCGAGCTTCACCGGGGATGGCGGCTCCGTGGGCTACTCCTCGGTGTATGGATCCTGGATCGGTTCCTGAAGCGAACAGGGCCCGCCCGCCTCATCGCCCCCCTCGCGCGCCTTAGGAAACCCCAACTATCCGGCGACTCGCGCTCGTGTGTCTTGGTGCTGTCTCGACTCCGTCGTGGTGGCGGACTGCCCGAGCGAGTTGTCCGGTCGGACGCTCTTCCAGGATTCTGACTGGACGCGGCGCATACAAGCAGGGTAATCTTCCACTCGTCGTCAACGGGTGTGAGTTTCGTGGACCTATGGGGAAGGGAATCCAGGAGGAGAATCGCATGAGCCAACTGTTCGAGAATCGCGTGAAGCAGATGATCAAGGCCGGCAAGAAGACCGCCGGGGCGTGGGCGCAGCTCTGCAGCCCCCTCTCGGCGGAATGTCTGGCCCGCGGGGGGTTCGACTGGATCCTGATCGACATGGAGCACGCCGGCGGTGACATCCTGACTCTGATCACCCAGTGCCAGGCCATCGCCGCGGCCGGAACCGGGGCCGTGCCCTTCGTGCGGGTGCCCTGGAACGACCTCGTCTGGATCAAGCGGATCCTGGATGCGGGGGCCTACGGTCTGATGATCCCCTACGTAAACACCAAGGAGGAGGCGGTCCGGGCCCTCCAGGCGTGCAAGTATCCCCCGCAGGGCGTTCGGGGGATCGCCGGGAGCATCCGTGCGGCCGGATACGGTCGGGACACGCAGAGCTACCTCAAGCGAGCGAACGACGAGATCTTCGTGATGCTCCAGCTCGAGACGACCCAGGCTATCGACAACATGGAGGCGATCGCCTCGGTCCCCGGACTGGATGCCTTCTTCATCGGCCCCATGGATCTCTCCACCTCCATGGGCCACTTCGGGAACCCGGCCCACCCGGAGGTGCAGGCGGCCATCGCCAAGGCCGAGGCCAAGGCGAAGGTGCTCGGCATCCCGCTGGGGACGATCTCGGGCGGCTGGGATCAGGCCAAGGGGTTGTACGACCGGGGGTATCAGCTGATCACCCTGATCTCCGATTCCGTCCTGATCTCCAAGGCGGGCGCCGAGACCATGGCCAAGTTTCACGAGGCCTTCCCGGCATAGCTCGGGCGGGGTCGTGGACTACTGGAGGACGGCCGAGTGTCCCCTTCGCCTGGGCGGAGGGGCACTCGGCCGTGTCGTTTGAAGGGGAAGCAGGCTGCTGAAAAAGGCCCATCTGCGGCGTTGGCGCGCTCGCGCGGCGCTGCGACGTACGCGTCAGTACGTCTCGCACCTCGCCTCGCGCGCCGCCTTGCATCTGGACCTTTTTGAGCAGCCCGCGCGAAGATGGGTTTTTCAGCGTCCTGCGAGGGATACGACCGGAACGCTCTGCTCGATTCGCAGCTCCCTTGAGGGGGGCGGCGAGCGATCGGCAAATATGCGCATTGACTTGCACCTGCACAC
>Ga0182017_10002553_pt1 | contig 13746 bp, 14 predicted proteins | sample 712E3DmetaG_FD_120492 | JGI IMG/M metagenome (GOLD analysis project Ga0182017, IMG submission 120492) | Permafrost microbial communities from Stordalen Mire, Sweden - 712E3D metaG | ecosystem: Environmental > Terrestrial > Soil > Wetlands > Permafrost | place: Sweden: Stordalen | collected... | reverse complement strand
TTCTTACTTCGATAGCGCTCAGACTCAAGGATTCTCCGTCGTTCATTATTGCGCAGGGAGCCATTCTCGCCGGGTGGATCATGATTCAGGTAATCATGATCCAGACGATAATAAATCTCCATTACATCTTGGGATCGGTAGGGCTGCTATTGATTGTTTGCGGATGGGCGCTAACTCGGATTGCAGTTCAGGAGAGGAAACGAATATCGTGAAGAGCTTTCAGGAATGGGTAAGCCGAAAAACAATACTGTGCCTGTCAAAGGCGGACAAAAAAACTCTTCCCTTGTCGCGTTGAAGATGCGGCAAGTAATCGGATAAACGGGAGAGGAGTATCGGGTCGGAAGGATTTCCTTATTTCTTGGCCTTCGCTTTCGCCTCCTGGAAGTTTTTGGTGAGTCGCAGGGCGCGCTCCGTCAACACTGAATATCTTTCCTCTTCAATCGCCTTCTTATCGAGCAGATCGCTTCCGATGCCCACGGCGAGCGCTCCCGCAGCAACCCACTCGCCGACGTTTTCGACGGTCACTCCCCCGGTCGGCATCAACCGAATGTGAGGAAACGGCCCGGCAATGTCTTTGAAGTATTTCGGTCCGAGCGACGTTGCGGGGAAGACTTTGATAACGTCTGCTCCCGCATTCCATCCTGCCAGGATCTCGGTTGGAGAAAAACAACCTGGCATGCAAACAATGTCTTTCTCCTTGCAGACTGAGAGAATCTCAAGATTGAGGGCCGGTCCCACCACAAATTTTGCCCCTGCCTTGATGACGTCGAGCGCTGCATTTTTCTCGGTGACCGTCCCCGCTCCGACCAGGACGTCAGGAGGAGCATTGCGCGCCATTTCTGCAATAATGTCGATCGCCCCGGGCACAGTCATGGTGATTTCTATGCACTTGACCCCTCCGGCTCGAATTGCATCGACGACTTTCGAGAGGCGCTTCGGATCTTTCATACGAATAACAGCAACAACTCCGGTTGACAATATTTGTGTGAGTGTTTCTTTTCGCGACATAGTTCGCCTAGAAGATGAGATTCAGAATTGGATTGAGATTAAGATTGAGGTTGAGATTAAGGTTGAGATTGAGAATAAGTGAGAGCACCATCGATTTCTTCCCTTCCATCACCGCGCCATCCACCCGCCGTCGACAATCAGGACGTGACCGTTCACATAGTCGGAGGCAGGTGAGGCGAGAAAAACCGCCACGCCTTTCAAATCGTCGGGTAATCCCCATCGTCCCGCCGGAATCCGGTCAAGGATCGATTTGGATCGAACGGGATCTTCTCGCAACGCCTTCGTGTTATTGGTGGCCATGTAGCCCGGGGCGATGGCGTTGATGGTGATTCCATGCACGGCCCATTCGTTGGCCAGAGCCTTTGTCACTTGTGCAACTGCCCCTTTGCTGGCAGCGTACGACGGGACGAATACTCCTCCCTGAAACGCGAGGAGCGAAGAAATGTTGATGATCTTTCCGTACTTCCTTTTCATCATGTCCCGGGCGACGGCCTGGCAAAAGAAAAACACCGTTTTCGTATTGATCGCCATCACCTCGTCCCAATCCTTCTCGGAAAAATCGATAGCCGGCGTTCGTCGAATAATCCCTGCGTTGTTGATGAGAATGTCTACTTTTCCAAATTCCTCCAGAGTTCGCCGAACAATCATCTCGATCGGGTTTATCGTGAAGAGATCCGCGATGATATTGATAGTCTTCCTCCCCAACGCCTGAACGTGCTCGGCCGTCTCGGCACACTCGGTCCGGTCGACAAGAACGATGTTCGCACCCGCCTCCGCAAGTCCGATCGCCATCCCGGCTCCGAGACCGGTGCTCCCCCCCGTGACTATTGCAGTTTTACCTGAGAGATTAAATCGGTTATCCACTTTATCCTCGAGTTTTGGAAAGCATTAAGTATTCATATATAGAGACACCCGGCAGAACATCAGTCAGCCGGAAATAACTCATATCTGATGTTACGCAGAGTTTAAAAGCCTTGCCCCTCCCAACAGGATGGAAGCTGTGCGTAAACTTCCTTAGTATGTCATCCTGAGGTCCCGACGTTTTTCGTCGGGAGACGAAGGATCTGGACGGCGGCGGAGGCGGCAAGAAAGCGAGGCACGAATGCCATCGCACAAGCCAGATCCTTCGCTACGCTCAGGATGACATACCAACACTTTTCGTAAAGTCTCGATGCCATCAGCACAAGGCAAGAACACTGTTTAGAGAAATCCTCAAATCGTGAGGTCCATTAACAAAAAAGGCCGCATTACTTTGTGACTTCGTGGTAAAAGTTCTGGCGTTTTGCATAACATGAGTGAAGGGATATCCACTACACCACGTACGCGGACGACGCGGTGTCTCCACCTCGGCCGGTCCAGTTTGTATGGAAGAACTTTCCGCGAGGCTTATCGATTCTCTCGTACATATGTGCTCCAAAATAATCGCGCTGGGCCTGCAACAAGTTCGCGGGCAAACGGGCGTTTCTGAATCCGTCAAAGTAGTTGAGAGCAGTCGCCATCGCCGGCACCCAGATGCCGTTAAGAACCGCGGTCGAGAGTACACGCCGCCACGACTCTTGCGAGCGGTCGATCGTCTCCTTAAAGAATGGATCCAACAGAAGGTTTGTCAGTCCCGTGTTCTTGTCGAATGCTTCTTTGATCCTCTCGAGAAACTTGGAACGGATAATGCATCCCCCCCTCCACAACAGTGCGATGCCGCCGTAGTTCAAATCCCATTTATATTCCACCGCCGCCGATTTCAACAAGACGTACCCTTGCGTATATGAGACAATCTTCGAGGCGTAGAGAGCCTTTGCAAGATCGTTCAAGAAGGCCTGTTTGTCTCCTGTGAATTTTGGCTTTGGGCCTTGCAGTATCTTTGATGCCTCGACCCGCTCTTCCTTGGTTGCCGAAAGACAACGCCCGTATACCGCTTCACTGATCATCGTCAGAGGAATGCCAAGATCCAGGGATGCTACGCTCGTCCACTTTCCCGTCCCTTTCTGTCCTGCAGTGTCGAGAATCTTATCCACGAGAGGCGTGCCGTCAGAATCCTTAAAGGCGAGGATGTCTCGCGTAATTTCGATGAGGTAACTGTCGAGCTCGCCCTTATTCCATTGCCCGAACACGTCGTGCATCTCGGGCGCAGACATCCCCAGGAGCTCTTTCATGATCTGATAGACTTCGCAGATAAGCTGCATGTCCCCGTATTCAATGCCATTGTGGACCATTTTGACGAAATGTCCAGCGCCGTTTTCGCCGACCCAATCGCAGCAGGGCGTCCCGTCGGCGACCTTGGCAGCGATTGCCTGAAAAATCGGCTTCACATGAGGCCACGCCGGCGGTGATCCTCCGGGCATGATGGACGGTCCGCGCAAAGCCCCCTCCTCGCCTCCGGAAACGCCGGTCCCGATGAAAAGGAAACCCTTCGACTCGAGATATTTCGTCCGGCGAATCGTGTCGGGAAAATGCGAATTGCCTCCATCGATAATAATGTCTCCCTTTTGAAGATGAGGGATGATCTGTTCGATGAAATCATCCACCGGTTTGCCGGCCTTCACCATCAACATGATTTTGCGCGGCGTCTTAAGCGAACCGACAAGCTCGGCAATGGAGTGGGTGCCAATTATCTTTTTCCCTTTCGCCCGACCATGAACGAAGTTGTCGACTTTTTCGAGAGTCCGATTGAAGACCGCGACCACGAAGCCGCGGCTCTCGACGTTCAATACGAGGTTTTCCCCCATTACTGCGAGTCCTACTAATCCAAAATCTGCTTTTTGATCCATTGTGATAGTTTTCGCTTTCTGATTGCTGTGGTTCTTGGTTGTTGCTTATAGGACAAGGCTGTACCTTGTCTTTCCGTTATCGTTGGATACGTGCCGATCCACCTTTTGCAAATGCACGGACTTGTTCGAGGGTCGCCATCGTCGTATCTCCTGGGAACGTCGTCAAAAGTGCTCCGTGAGCCCAGCCGAGCTTAACGGCCTCTTCCGGCGATTCTCCCGTCAATAATCCGTAGAAGAATCCGCTGGCGAATCCATCGCCGCCGCCAACGCGGTCCAGAACTCCCAAATCACACGTCGGCGCTGCATAGGTTTTTCCATCTATCCATGCTACTGCACTCCAATTGTGATGGTTGGTGGAATGCACTTCTCGCAGTGTTGTTGCCACAACCTTCACTTGTGGATGCTTTGCGACGACTTTGTCGATCATTCCGAAAAAGGTGCTCGGATCAAGCTTCGATTTTGACGCAACTTCGGGACCGGGAATTCCCAGCCCCTTCTGCAGGTCTTCTTCATTCCCGACAAGGACATCAGCATTTTCAACGATGCGGGCCACCACTTCCACGGCTTTTTTCTCGCCCCCCCAAATATTCCAGAGCTTTTCCCGGAAGTTCAAATCGAAGCTGACAATTGCACCAGCCTTTTTCGCTGCCTTCATCCCTTCAATAATCAGTTCTCCCGTCGTTTCAGAGAGGGCTGCGAAGATGCCGCCGCTATGAAACCATCGGACACCGCCCGCGAAGATGGAGTTCCAGTCAAAATCGCCCGGCTTCAATTGTGCAGCTGCCTCGTTCGAACGGTTGTAGAAAACAACAGGAGCTCGGACGCCGTGGCCTCGGTCGCTGTACACCGCCGCCATGTTTGGTCCGTTGACACCGTTGTGCTTGAATTTCCTGTAGAACGGTTTTACTCCCATCGCCCTCACCCGTTCTGCAATGAGATCGCCGATCGGGTACTCCACCATCGCAGAAACGATGCCGGTGTTCAAACGAAAACAATCTGCCAGGTTGGCTGCAACGTTGAACTCCCCGCCGCTCGCATGAATCTGACACTCCGTCGCTTTTCTGAACGGGATAATACCGGGATCCAGCCTGTGAACCAACGCTCCAAGCGACACCAAATCCAGGGCGCCGCCGGATTGAATTTTCAAACCATTGCTCATCTATTACTCCTTCTTCTTGTTCTTCGATATGAATCCCGAAATCAACAGCAGAGCCGATCGGGCCCGGGTCAAAGTCCACTATTGCCGATATCGCAGATCAATCATTGCCGAGAAATATCGGACGAAGGTGGCGTTCGTAGATATTCTCGGTCACACCTTCATTGATCGTGCGGGCCGATTCGTCGAGCGCATGGGTGAAGCGATCCTCCATTTCCGCAGCAACCTTGAATCCGATATGGATCAGCTGCCGGAACGATGTGCTATAACGAGTACACGATGGATCATGCCTGAGCGTCTGAACAAAATCGGCGCTTCCCCATTTGTTGACTTCGGCGGGCACCGGAAGCAACTCCTTCCGAATATCAATCACCGTAAGATACGGTTTTGCAAGCTCTTCGAAGCGAAGATACGACTGCGCGTAAACCTCCTTCGCGATGTGGAGACCTTCACCGCCGGACTTTGCGAGACCAATAACTTCCTCGAGCCACGTCGTACCTGCCGTTTTGAGGTGAAGCCCGGCACTGAACTTGCGGATTGTCCTATTGATCGCCGGGTAGATAGAGAATTTGTCGCTTCCTGAATGGATGCTGATCTTGAGCGTCTCGGGCAATCCGAATTCCTTGATTGCGTGGGCAATAACTGCGACATCTTCTTCAAACTCCCTGGCAAATAGGGCAACGTCGCCGACGTAGTCGACACCTTTGAGAAATTGGCCTGTAAACTTCGGAGCGACGGTCTGCAGTGGTACCTCTTCTCTTGAGAGTGCGGCAAGGATAAAGAATAGCTCCATCGGCGTCTGGGGAGTGTTCGTTTCGTCGGTCGACACTTCAGTGACGAAATTTTCCTTCCCCTTCCGGGATGCGATATAGCGGTAGATCTTCCCCGCTTCCTTCACGGCGGAGAGATACTTCTTCCCCGCGGACACTATCGTCTGCGTCGATACGTCAAAGCCGTTCCTGATGCCGGGAATGCTCAGCGTGCCGATAAATTTGCTGCAAAATTTCGTGAAATCAGCAAGGTCGTCGGGTGAGGGTTCCCCTCCGATGAAATCGGCGACATCCAGGGTAAAATAATTACTGGGCTTAATGAAGAGATCCACAGTCTTAATGCCGATGTGGTCGGCGTCGACGTAATAGGAAGACTCCCACCCCAACTTCTTCACGGCCTGGTCTGCCTCCAAACGCGTGTTCTGGGGCAGCGTTCCGATGAGAGCGTGTTCTCGATTCGATTTGTTCCATACCGGAACAACGTCTACTCCGTGTTCGCGAGCCTTAACAAATGCAGAGAGCTGTGCAACTCCTTGATGTCCGAAACGATCGCCTATTCCGATCGAGTATTTTTCAATTTCCATTAGCTTGCATCCTTTTGATTAACTCACGTTACGCATGAACTGAAAAACAGCAATCAGCAGTGCTCATTTCCAAGAAATTTCTCACTGTGATCTGCATATTTGGCTTTCTGCGTAACATCAGTGTTTGATAAACCGTGGTGCCTCTCTTCTGCTCTTCATTCTTATCGTGTCGAATGGGTCGTTTCAAGCCCCCGGAATCAACAATCATCACTCACCGCTTGATCCTGGCGCTGCCTCCTCCCATTACGTGCCTGATTTCCTCCATTGTTACCATGCTCGTATCTCCGCGCGTGCTCTGTAATAGCGCGCCGTGAGCCGCACCCATTTCAACACACTCCTGCGCCGGCATACCGTGGAGAAGACCATAGACAAATCCGCTGCAGAATCCGTCTCCACCTCCCACGCGATCTTCAATTTCGAGATTAGAGAACTTGCGCGATTCGTAGAAGACGCCGTCGTAGTACATGATCGCGGACCAGTTGTTGACGAGGCCGCTGACGACTTCACGGAGCGTCGTCCCCACGGCCTGGACATTCGGAAACGCCTCCACCACTTTTCGAACCATTTTCTTGTAACCCTCGATCGGAAGCGACTTCAGGTGCTCGTCTGTTCCCTCAACCTCAAATCCGAGCACCTTCTGGAAATCCTCTTCATTGCCTATGAGGACATCGATGTACGGCACAAGTTTCTTCGTCACTTCGATTGCCTTCTTGCTGGACCACAACTTGCTGCGGAAATTCAGATCATAGCTAACGATCGTCCCGGCTTCGTGGGCCGCTTTCATCGATTCATATGCTACCTCGGCGCAACTGTCGCTCAATGCTGTGAATATCCCGCCCGTGTGAAACCATCGTGCCCTTCGTCGGCTAAAAATACGTTTCCAGTCCACATCGGTGGGTTTCATGTGCGCCACCGCGGTGTGTCCGCGGTCGTACATTGTTACGCTTGCACGAACGCCAATTCCAGCCTCGGTGAAATTCAAGCCGATCCGATCCGCACGTCCGGAGCCATCGTACGGAACCCACACGACCTCGCTCACGTCCATGCCGCTGGCGCGCGCATGGTTTTTGATAAAACCTCCCAGCGGATTATCAACGAGACGGGAGATCCAACCAGTGCGCATTCCGTACCGGGCAAGAGCGTATGCAACATTGTACTCTCCCCCGCCCGCATAAGCCTCGAATACCGGCGTCAATTCTATGCGCTGGTGACCCGGCGGGCTCAAACGGATCATGCACTCGCCCAGGGAAAGAAGATCGAATTCCCTTTCTGCAGTCGAATGAAACTTCAAAGCCATTGTGCTATCCAAGAATATGTGCGTTTATGCTACAGGAGCATATGTTACTTTAGACGATAGAGAAGTTGACCGGCGTTTTCGACGACCAGCAGGTCGCCGTTTTGTTTCGCCTTCCACTCCGGAACGTTGATCGATCGGTAGTCAGCGTAACCAAGGTTCACGGATCGGCAAACATCTTCGGGGATCGACGTGGCAAGAGTGACATTGATGCGAGGCGATTCCACGCCGTTCTCAAAAGTGCCGATACCTCTCACGTTTGTCGAATGAGCAAGAATGAGTTTCGACATACCGGAAAATCGGTCCCACTGCCGCACAAAATAGTCGCGGATATGGTACCCAACTTTGCGAATTTCATTTCCATGGGTGTAAGAGATTTCCTTGATGTGAGGGGCGTAGATAATCACCTCGCCCCCGTCTGCAATGATCGGCTCGTGCTTGTACATTACCTTCCCGGCAACCCAAATATCATCATAGATTGCCGGCGCGATACCGAGAACTTTCTTGTACGCATGGTCGACATATTTGATATGGACTCTCGAAGAAGCATCCGCTGCTTTCTCCCAAGCTTCCTCCGGGGAACCGATAAAGAGCGACGTCACAGCGTGATCATCGACAACAAACGCAAAACATACCCGCGGCACAGAAATGAACGAAGCGGATCTGTTGATCACCCGCCGCACGGGAGTATCTTTTACGCCGTTGACAACAGGGTTTGTGATGAGAGCTCCGATCCAATGAAATGTCTGGATAATCTCTTCGCCCCCGATTCCCGGAAAGAAATATTTGTTCCCACCGGCAAAGCCGACCGTCTCGTGAGGAACGACCGGGCTAATCAGGATGATCTGATCGTAGTCGAAGATACGCTTGTTGATAGTGATATCCACCGCATCGGTAAACAATCCTTCGGAGAGTTCGGACAACTCTGATGCCGGTATTCTCCCGATCGTCCGGAGTTGTGCGGGGTCGTTGTGTGAATGATTGAAGAATTTGGTCTTTGCGTACTTGGATCTGTGTTCATCGGCGGTTGTCCCCACATGGCGAAGAATGGTTTCCATCTCCAACGGATGATGCGTACCGGTTGCTATGAGGTAATCGAGCGCAGTCACCTTGGGTCCGAGAATGAGGCCGAGCGTCTTGAAGAACACTGGAATCTCCGCATGCCGTGTGGTATCCGGAACGATGACCAGGACGCGTCGTCCCTCCAGGTGTAGCGATGCGAGGGCTCGTTCACTGAGGCTGTAGATTTCTTCTTCCATTTTCTGACGCGGAATCGCGTCATTCCCAACGACCATAGTTTTCCTAGACTCTTACGATTTCGACACGAAAGCCGATCACCCTGAGCGGATCCATCAGGGCCGACAATGAAGCGGGCAATTCAACAACCGTCGTAAAGAATTCACGCCTCACGCGGTACTCGGCCCTCAAGCGCGCAAAGAACGACCGGCGCTCTTCGTGAGACACAGCCGAGATTGATCTTAGTGCGCGGTCGTCGCATTCGATATCATAGCACTGGCTCACGACCTTCCTCAAAACGTCTTCCGGGGATTCGGGGTTTTGAGGCACAACGATGCGTACAACGGCGGGCTTCGGAAGCGAATTTCCCGGCGTCCATGCTTCCTCCTGACCAAAGAATTTGCACGCCGCCGAGTACGTCAGCTTCACCGCTGCAAGCTTACCGTCGAATGAATACCCTGCAATATGTGAAGTTCCAATGTCAACTTTGTTCATGAGATCAATATCGATGAGCGGCTCACCTTCCCACACGTCCAGGAGTGCACCCCCGAGATGATTGCGTTCGATGGCGCTTTTGAGTGCTTCTCCGTCCACAACTGCGCCGCGTGCAGTATTGATCAAGATCGCCCCCTTTTTCATCTTGTCGATGCGTGCGCCATCAAAGAGATGATATGTTGGGTCGTTCCCCGTTTTAGTGAGAGGCACGTGGAGGGTAACAATGTCCGCTTCCATCAAATTGTCCAACGGCAGATAAGAAGGATCCGCCATCACACGGGCAAGAGGGGGATCGTTCTGCAACGCGTTCATTCCCAATGCCCTGGCTTTCCTGACAATTTTGCTTCCCACATTTCCAACCCCGACAACCCCGAGCGTCTTTCCGGAGAGTGCGAACCCCTTCCGTTTTGCCAGCGCGAGCACCGCGGCTGCAAAATACTCCGCCACCGAGTTTGCATTCGAGCCTGGCGCACTCGCAAATCCAATTCTGCGTGATCGGAGATACTCGAGATCAACATGGTCCGTGCCGATCGTCGCCGTCCCGACGAATTTGACTTTGCTCCCTTCCAGCAAATCTTTTGTCACCTTCGTTTCGGAACGAATGATGATCATGTCGGCATCGCGAACTGCCTCTTTCGTAATTTCGCGAGTCGCCGAGACCTGCACGTCGCCGAATTGATGAAATGCTTCCCCAACCAGCGGGTTATTCTTATCGACGACTACACGCATGGTACTTTCTCACTTACAGGTCAGACATGAATGTCTGACCTACTTGACAAATGCTGTTTCATCAACCTCAACAACCTGCAATACTATCCCTATATTGTCATACTGGTGAATCCGCCGTCGACCGGAATGACTGTGCCCGTGACGAACGAAGACGCCTTTTCGGAGGCCAGCCAGAGAAGCGCGCCTGAGAGCTCATCCGGTTCTCCATATCTGGTCATAGGTGTATGGGAGAAAATCGACTTGCGCCGTTCTTCGGTCAAGATCTTGCGATTCTGTTCGGCGGGGAAAAAGCCGGGCATGATAGCATTGACACGAATCTTATGCTGTGCCCACTCCCGCGCCAGGAATCGGGTCATGTTGTTTACGCCCGCTTTCGAGATAGAATACGTGAAAACCCGAGACAGCGGGAGTTCCGAAGAGACGGACGAAATATTGATGATACTTCCTCCGCTCTTCTGCTCGATCATCTGCTTTGCAAAGACACGGCACGAAAGAAACACACCCTTCAGGTTCGTGTCGAGGATCTTATCCCATTCCTCTTCCTGAATATCGAAGACAGGCGTCGGTGAATTGACGCCGGGCGCGTTGACGACGATATCAATTTTTCCCCACAAGAAGACAACTGCTTCTTTCCCCTTCTCAACGCCAACTGCGGACGATGTATCAACCTGGACAGCCTTCGCTATCCCGCCCGCCTGTCCGATTGTCTTCACGACGTTCTCTGCGCCCGCAACGTTGTTATGGTAAGCAACCGCCACCTTTGCGCCGGCCTTTCCCAACGCCCCTGCCATACTCCCACCAAGCACGCCGCTTCCGCCGATAACAACCGCAACCTTGCCTTCCAAACTGAATAAACTATCTACATAGGACATATTCTATTGTTCTGATTTTGTGATATGTTCTTCTTTTATATGGTTTTGTGAATTAGAGTTCTACCGGCCTGACGTTCGCGATCAGGAGTGTCATCAGGCCAAGAGCCAGCAGATACGCCGAGCCGCATATAATAAAGAGGATCATGTAGCTGCCGGTTGCTTGCACAATATATCCCGCACTGGTCAGGAAAATCATACCCCCAAGAGAACCGGCAAATGAGCCGAGTCCGACAACTGAACCGACCACTTTTTTTGGAAACATGTCGGAAGCAGTTGTGAATATATTCGCCGACCATCCCTGGTGTGCGGCTGTCGCCAAACCTATGATACCGACCGCCAACCACATATTTGAAATGTTCCCGGCAGTGACTACAGGAACGACGAGCACCGCAAAAATCAACATGGTCATTCTTCGCGCTCTGTTGATAGCCACTCCGCGCTTGATCAGTGCCCCGGAGAGATAGCCGCCGCCAATGCTCCCTATGCTCGTCATCATATAAATGACGATCAGCGGCAAACCAAGCTGCGTAAGCGTAACGCCAAAATTATTATTCAGATACAGCCCTAACCAGTAGAGATAAAACCACCAGATCGGGTCTGTGAGAAACTTGCCTACTACGAAGGCCCATGTCTGGCGGTATTTCAGAAGTTTTAACCAGGCTACTTTCTGCGATTCGGGCTCCGGTGGATCGCTGAGGATGTACGCCATCTCTTCTTTTGAGACCTTTTTTGCTGCCTCAGGCCTTTCATAGAAAACTATCCACAAGACGAGCCAAACAAACCCTGTCGCGCCGGTTGCAACGAACGCGGCTTGCCAGCCGAACGTCACGGTCAACCACGGAACTACAGCGGGAGCCACGACTGCGCCAATGTTCGCGCCCGAATTAAAAATTCCGGTCGCCAGAGCACGTTCCTTTTTCGGGAACCATTCTGCCGTCGCTTTGATGGCCGAAGGAAAGTTGCCGGACTCACTCAGACCGAGGAAGAAACGTGCCACGCCGAAACCGAACACCGTGCTCGCGAGCGCGTGCGCCATTGCGGCAATGCTCCATCCCGTGATGGAAATCGCATATCCAATCTTCGTACCATATTTATCGACAAACCAACCGAACAGCGCAAGCCCGATTGCGTACGCGGCTTGAAACGTCGTTCCGATGTAGCCATACTCAATCGGAGTCCAGCCGATTTCCTTCTGCAGTGTCGGCGCAAGAATGCCGAGGATGTTCCTGTCGAGATAATTGATTGTCGTAGCAAAAAAAAGCAAACCGCATATCGTCCACCGATAGCGGCCGACCTTTTGATCTATTTCTAGAGTTTCGGCCATGATTGTTGCTATTTTCTTGAGTGAGATACATATTTCACGAAGCGACTGATGCGCTGTTGTTTGCAGTACTACAAAAGTTCTCTCATCGACACAGCGTCCATATCCGAAAATTCCTGGTTCTCTCCTCCCATCGCCCATATGAACGAGTAATTTCTTGTCCCTGCAGCAGAATGGATCGACCAAGGAGGAGAGATCACAGCTTGTTGATTCCTTATGATCAATGCTCTCGTTTCGGTCGGTTTCCCCATCAGGTGCACCACAAGGGACTCTTCATCCAGGCCGAAATAAAGGTAGACCTCCGTCCTGCGTTGGTGCGTGTGGCTCGGCATCGTATTCCAAACCGAGCCGTCGTTCAATTCCGTCAAGCCCATGACCAACTGACTGCTCTTGATTCCTTCCGCGTGAACGTATTTCGTTATCGTCCTGGCATTAGCGTTATGAGACGATCCGAGCGGCGACTTTGATGAATTGTTGAAACGTGCGTGGGCGACCGGGTAGGCCGCATGTGCAGGATACGAGACGAAATAGAACAACGCGGGCTTCTTCGGATCGACGCTGGAGCATTCGATTTCCCGGACGCCTCTTCCTACGTACAGCAGGTCCCTGAACGTCATGGCGTAGCCCTTGCCGTCAACCCGAATTTCCCCCTCCCCTCCGATGTTAATGACGCCGATTTCGCGCCGCTCTGCAAAGAAATCGGCAGCCATCTCTTTCTTAGAAGACTCCAATTTCAGCGATGTCCCCAGCGGGACGGCAGATCCGACGATCACTCGATCGACGTCCGAGTAGGTCATGGTTACGGTATTTGGTGCAAACAGATTATCGAGAACAAACGACCGTCTAAGCTCGGCCGTTGTCATTCGTTGGTACGCTTCATCATTCGGGGCATATCGTACTTCCATGAGCTTTCCTTTTCAAATTTGCATTGACGGCGGAGGCTCCACCTCTTCCGCCAGTTGAACGTTTAAGTTACGAAAAATTGCACTTTTGTGCTCGGTTATTCCGACAATTCATTTGGGATCCCGGAGCCCCTTGCCCGGATGCGGTGTCCCTTCATAGCCGTATCTGGTCACTTAAACTCGAAATATCTCTTGGCGTTGTAGTAGCAGATGTCCTTCACCAGCGCACCGACGAGCGCGACGTCGTCCGGGAGAATCCCTTGTTCCATTTCCATGCCGAGGATGTCGCACACCAAGCGTCGGAAATACTCGTGCCGGGGGTAAGAGAGAAAGCTCCGTGAATCCGTGATCATCCCAACGAACTGGCCGAGCAATCCCAAGTTGGATAGAGCTTCGATTTGTCTTGTGATGCCGTCCTCTGATCGAGGAACCACCACGCAGCTCCGTACTGCATTTTCCCCGGAGCGGACCCATCCTGGAAATTTCCAATCATCGCGGCATATAGTTCGTTATCGCGAGGGTTGAGATTGTAGAGGATCGTCTTTGCGAGCTTGTTTTCCATGTCGAGGCGGTCGAAAAACTTTGCCATCGGCCTTGCCACCGGCTCATCGCCG
>Ga0182017_10002552_pt1 | contig 13746 bp, 8 predicted proteins | sample 712E3DmetaG_FD_120492 | JGI IMG/M metagenome (GOLD analysis project Ga0182017, IMG submission 120492) | Permafrost microbial communities from Stordalen Mire, Sweden - 712E3D metaG | ecosystem: Environmental > Terrestrial > Soil > Wetlands > Permafrost | place: Sweden: Stordalen | collected... | reverse complement strand
TGGGCAGTATGGGTAGTTACATCATCCTTTTCAGTTCTTTGCTGTTTGCCTTTCCGCTGGCCGGTAACTGGGGTATCATGCAGGGAATGCAAAGGTTTGTCACGCTGGGTGGAACACAGACATTATTCCAATTCATCCAGACAGCCATTGCCATCTTATTCGTTGCGCTGGGTGCCGGCATTATCGGCGGCATAGCGACAATACCGATTACCTATCTGTTAATTTTGATGTTAAGCCTGTATCTGTTAAAAAACCTGCCGGTGACCTCTCAGCGGAAGATTGCCTTTCCCGGCATCGGGCGCTACACTTTACATGCCTTGCTGGCGTTTACCGCGATTACCGTATTGACCAATGTCGATGTAATAATTGCCCGGCGGTTTTTAACTTCGGTTGACGCAGGCAACTATTCCGCGGTCTCTGTTCTGGGACGCATCGCTTTCTATGCGCCGGCGGGTATCGCCGCGGTGCTATTCCCGAAATCAGCAGAATCGGTGACCCGCGGTAAAGATAATAAAAAGCATTACCTGATGTCGTTGGGTCTGACGGTATTGATCGTAGCGGTAATCTGCCTGGTATACTGGTTATTCCCCGGTACGGTTATGCATTTTCTCTTTTCGGATAAATATCAAAACGCCGCGCCTTATCTATTGAAATACGGTCTGGGAATGTCCCTGCTGGCAGTCACCTATTTATGCCTGATCTACGGTCTTTCTATTGGCAAGACCAGCATTGCCTTTATCATGCTGGTGGTCATGGGTGTGCAATTGGGACTTTTATTTACTTTCCATCAGTCAGTGGCCGATTTTGTCAACGTCATGCTGATTTCCGGGGTGTTATCAGTAGCTGTTACGCTGCCCTGGATTTTCGTGATAAAAAAGCGGAATAAACCGGTTAAACCTTCGCACAAAACCGCTTAATGTCAGGGAATTTTCGCTTTCGGCTTCCTGAAGTACAAAATAACCATAATCACCAAAGCCAGAAAAGCGACTATATAGCAGGGCAAATACACATGGTAGAACCGCGTGTAGACTATTTTCGCTCCGTCCGGCGCTGATTTAAACACCGGCATGAAGCCCAGATTGGTCATCACAGGCTGCTGCCCGGTGTATTCCCAGTTATCCGTGGAAACATCCTGCGGTACCGTAAACACCGTGTAGTTTTGCGTTGTACCGCCAACCTTATAGCCGACCGGACTCTTTTCAATGGTGCTCACCGGTGTAAAAGGTTCCGCGTCCCCGCTGTCCATCCCGCCCCCGAGGACATACACATGCTCCATCACGTCCTGCGTCCGGCTCAGCGTCAGATAATCTTCCAGCGATCGGATATGCACGATGCTGTTCACGGCATACGTCCGGGCAGTCGCATGCTCATTTTCGAAAAGCGTGATCCCCGGCTTCTGCATGACGATCTTCAAATCGATTTGATGGTTGAGAAAATCGTAGTTTGGATAATCCGCTTCATTCACCAGGATGATGTACCTCACATTCAGCGGCGCCAAAAGCTCCCCCAGGTTACTCACATCTTTACTCTTGCTTAACAAAAACTCCACATAATTGCTGACGGGATTGGTGCTCTCGGTGTAAATACCCGGCATCTCGATATTATCCCCGGCAATGACCGGTTTATCGAAAAATTGCTGGGCGGGATTGCCAAGCCTTTTGTCTTTATTCGGCAGCCAGCTATAATCCATGTACATATGCCAGGGGAGGAACAATACATTAAAATCATCTTTATCCTGATTCAGATAATTGTTTACGTCATACCACTGCTGCGGGTAATCGGTTACGCCGAGCTGCCCATGGAAACCGAATTCAGTAAAAGAATAGGCCGCGGGCGTAAGTAATGCGATGCAGATCAGGGCGGTCATGCCGATGCGGGGCAGTTGTTTGGTTTGTTTTCTTAATCCCCGAAGCAATTCATTCACTCCCAATCCGCCAAGAAATGCGTACGCTAAACAAAGCAGCATTACAAATTTTTGGGAATCTCTGAATCCCCTGAAAAATGAGAAGTTATCCCACAGCCATTCAAAGAAAGGTCTGGTGTAAGTATTAGCGACTCCCAATGCCAGAATAAACCCGATGATTCCGATGAGCGCAAAGGAAATTACCAGCCAGGGTTCTGTCGATTGGAGTTTTTTTCTATCCGGAGGTGGAGTGACTTCCATCCGCAGCTCCGAGTTAGACGCGCGGGACGCTGAAGATATCTTGCTGATAAAACCGTAAATCGCCAGAAACAAAATGAAAATAAAAAGCAGCCACCAGAAAGGTAGCAAGTCTTTGGCATAGGTATAAGCATTCCTCCAAAAGCCGTACATCGAGGCAATATTGAACGCAACTCCCAGGTTGGAAGTGTTTTGCGGCGCAAAGCTGAATAAATCCGCCTGACTAAACTGCGTCAATATTGTTCCTTTGGTTGTGAAAAGTGGCACAAGCCAGTAGACGTTGAGAATAAAAAATACACCGGCTGCAATAGCCGACCATTTTAGTATATTTAAAACTGTGCTCCGGTTACGGCGTTCGTTAATCAACTTGATTAGCAGGATGATAAAACAGGCCAGAAAAAGTAAAAAATAGCCCTGAACAGAAACGATCCCCACGAAGGTCGCCAGAACGGATATTAATATTACATTCTTCCAGCCCCCATCCTGTAAAAGTTTGAGAAACGCGCCAATGGCAAGAGGCAATAAGGCATAAGCGACAAGTACTCCCCATTGTCCGGCCATGAAGCGGGCGTAGACAAACGGGTTTATCATATAGAGCAGTCCGGCGAAGTAACGGCTGGGCAATCTGCCGGGCATCAGCCGGTGCATTCCCCATCCGGACAGGAATAATATCAGGAAAAATAGCAGCTTTTCCAGAAACCACATGGGGATTATCTTAGCTAATAATTGCAAAACCAGAAAGAATGGATTTGACGCCATATTAACGGCAAAGACGGAATTAGACCATTGGCTGAGTCCCCGGAAATAATTATCAAAATGAGGATGGGGGCTGAAATATGAATCAAAATTCAAAATGTAACCGGGGAAAAGCAGTTTGCCTAAAATGCATAGAGCAAGTACGCTGTAAACAAGATACGGCAGCCAATCTTTATTACGAATGTTCATAAGCGGCTAACTTCAGTTTCTGAGTGTTATTTCTTAACCCCCGTAATTATCGAGTGTGTCAGGTCAATCCATGGAAAGTGGAATTTTACCTATATTGATTCACTCACTTAAACTGTATTATATACGTCTTTCCACTAACATAAAATCCACTCAAGAATCCATTTGTTAAAAAGTCCGTTTGAGCTTTTCCGGAAGAATCTTGTGCTTTCCACAGTGGGAAATAGGATTTCATCAGTGTAACATAACGCGGCTGGTTAGAGGAGGAGGTTATTTTATAATCTCCGTCATTTATTATCGTTATTGTAATCTTAGGATTTTCGTGGTCTAAGATCTGTGACATCGGCTGATTACTAATATAAACAGTATCCAGCCATACGGATGCTTGCCCTGAATTGCTGAATCTTAATATGTGCGTTCCCTTTGCGAGGTATACAAAATAACTAACATAGTTCCAGGTATCTGACTTCCGGTTTTCGATGGGGAGAATATGTAAATTGTCTGTAATCATTTCACATGTCCCTTTTTGCTTTGTGGTAACATAATAGCTGCCGGATACAGGAATATCTATTGGAATAGTTATTGCGTTATCGGATGCTGGCTGAATTTCCACACTTTGACCTGATGGCCATCCTCCGGAGGGATAATTTGCCCAATCCTGGCTAAAATTATCCGATACGGCAGCGGAAGTTAAATTGGTATAGGAATCCTCTGCCTCGTAGATACCCAGATAATCATGTCCGGCCACTATGTTTTGAAACTCCTGACTATATTTCTGAAAGTAAGACGTATATTCTGTATGATTCAAAACCGCAACGGCATTTACATCAATCCATTGGATTTCGGTATTCAGGAATCCCAGCGTATGCTTTCCTTTGCTAAGATTGGCTGTTGTAACCTGGAACCACCGGTAGCCGTAGGAGTCTGCCGGTGAATAATTACCTCCCAGGTTCTGCCCGTCAAGAAGTATTTCCAAATTACCCCGCCACTGTCCGTTGCAAGCTGCCCTAACGTATATATCATAATTACCAGTACCGCTCACCTTGAAAGTGGTGTTGTGTATTACTCCCGGAGTTGTTGTGGACATGGCAAGCTGACCTAAAGCAGGCTGCCAGAAGTCAGCAGTAATCCAATTGGTTTCAGTTGTTTTCAAGGTTTTCGCCAGGTCTATCATTGTCTTGTCTTTTGTATTGTCAATAGCGTATCCAGTGGCAATATCAGCTATTGTTGTATCCTGGGTAGTAACCGTGAGATTCTGCATATCCTTAGCATCATCCAGGCTAAACAGTTTATCGATAGTCTGCCCCATTAGTACCGGTATTTGACCGTTGGTTAAAGCGGCCAGGGAAGGCAAACTGTACTGGTAGCTCCCGCTGTAGAGCAGGAAGGCCTTGTTTGATTCCATCACCGGCTGTTCTATCGAGTTGATTCTCTTGTATACGGTCATTGTTGGACTGTCGAATGTCTTCTGTAATTGATCGCTTGTATTTAGTGACTGTAAGACGGAATCCGGCATTATTTTCGTGTAGACCACCAGGTATTGCAGATCCGGCGCGAGATTGAGCAGATCTACGGCGCCGATGGTATCATTCCACTGCGTCATTTTCTGATCGATCATATTAAAGTACCATTTGGTCATGAACGGCACCTCCCAATCGCTGGGCGGCGCGTAAGCATCTTTTAACTGGTATTTGTTAACCTCATATTCATCTATATATAACATTATCCAACCGACAGAAACATCTCCCCGATAGTTGTTTTGTTGCGGTGAACTGAGTGAATAGTAATCATTACCGTAGATTGGCAGGTTAAATATGCATGAGTCTTGTGGAATAGAGGCATAAGCATTTTTGATATCGTCCGGCACTTTCCAGGATTTGATACCAGGTTTAACAACAAGCAATAAAGTAGCAAGCAGCAAACAAATAATGCCGATAAAAAACACTACGGGTACGGTGTTCACGAAAACGGTACTCTTAAATTTAACCCGCTGGAGAGAATTCAGGCAATTTGCAAAGCCGATACCTCCCAGGAAAACAAAGACCAATGCTGCTACAGGCAAAAAGGTACGGCCGGAAGCTCTAAAGATAAGGGGAATATGTAAATATAGTAATGCCAGTGGACCATAAAAGGCGGCGGCCAGCAAAATCAGGAAGATGCCAATCAGGTATAGCATGATGAATTTCCGGTTAAAGATCATTGCCAGAGCAGCAAAGACCAGCGGCAGAAATTCAATAAACGTAAATAAATGATTACTCCCTAACGCTATTGTTAGCGGGTTAGTCCCATTACCTTGAGCAACATTCAATGCAAGAGCTTGAATAAAATTAGGGATTTCATTCCAGGCAAAATCTTTTAGAATGAAAAAAGTTGATGGGAACAGATTCGCATTGGCAGAGATAAATAACCAGTAGCCTAATCCACCGACAATCAAAATTATGAAAAGCGTTCCAAATTTTATCAGGCGTTTCCGGTAGCCGTAGATGAAAAACCACATGGCGATTGCCGCACTCAGGCATATCACGCCAATCAAGGCATTGTTCCCCAGGAGCCATAAGTATGCCAGCAAGCTGGCTATCATTCCGCAAATACATATCCATTTTTTATCATTCATGGCCAAGTCTACAGCGAGAAAGATTAGGGGGATCAGGAACATATCCATCATATATCGTAAGCTGCCTTGAGCTATTGCATTTAATAGCAGAGAATTACCCGCTAGATATAATAAAGTGCTGATTAGAGCGGCCAGTGTCTTTTTCGTATGTTTATAAACAAGGAAGTAAATTATGAGCATAAATAAAAAAGTGCACAATATAAAAGTCATGACCGTGCTGACAAATGGGCTCAGGCCGAAGGTTAAAGAGAAAATAACCGGGATAATTTCGGTAGGTGTGCGCATATAAGCAGAAGATATATCCATTGGTCGTGAAGAAGTACCTGAATTATAGATGATAGGGAAAGAATGATATTCATGGATATAGTTTAAATCATAGGTAATAGCTGATATATCCCCAAGTCCTTCCTCAAAGGATGGTATTTTATCTTGCTGCAGCCCGGTCATCCAGCCGGAATAGGAAAAAATAGAGATGGTCAATAAAAGCAAGATGACCAAAATATGCTTTTTACGCTGCACAAACCAGCCGGATAGTGCATGTCCTCCTGTGCTTGACCGTTTTATAACTTGGTCATTTACGGCTTTTAATTCCGCGTTATCCATGCTAGATTTACGTTTGCCAAACAACATCATGATGATTAAGAATACAAAAACCAGCGCTAAAACTATGCAGGCATATTTCAATATTTGCAGGAGAATCAGGCGGAAATGGTTGATCGATTTTTTATATAGTCCCGACCAGAAATCTGCGGACTGATGCCAGGTTGAAGAGTTGAAAGTAGCATTTGGATAGCCGGAGACTTCAATTTGTCGCCCCTTTCCCAGACTGATTGCTTGAATGATCTTGCCGGTAGAACTTGTATCTTTGGAGACGATTGTAATTAATGTGCCGCCGTTTTTCACGTAATTATCAAACACATCTTTCCACGGCGGCTGGTCAACGTATTGTTGAATCGAGGAATCAATGACAATGTCATCAAAACGGTTCAGGTTATCTTTCGGCACGATGCCGAGAGACGGTGCCCAGCCCGTTTGAATTTGTGTATTACCGTAGGTAGTCATTAAGACGTCATGCGGCCAGTCGCCAATACTGAGGACATGAATGGAAAGAAAAGCATAAGATATCAGGCATACAAATAAAGCTAAAACAACTAAAATAGCAATGACTATTTTGGGACTCTTGAACGAATTCCCGGGTATTCTTTTCAGCATCTTTTCCTGTTACCTTCCATCACCTGCAAATACCGTCTTGTTTATTTATTGGAAAAGACTTTTCTTTGAGATTACAACTGTTGTTCCGCATAACAATAGGCCTTAGGAAACTCTTTATCCCGATAGCCGTTTCCGGACAATTTTCTATACATAACAAACACTTGATACATTTAGCATGGTTTATTTCATAAGAGTTAAGATTTATTGCGCCATTCACCGGACATATTTCAACACACCGGCCGCATTGGTCACATTTTGTTTTAATTATTACCGGTCTATTGCCGGCTAGACCACGAGAATATAAGTAACTATTGAAATGTTGGTGGAACAAAGCAAAAAATGGGACATCAATATAATACATTGAACGATAAAGTAACTGATAGTAAGATGGTCTCTCAGGGATATTGTAAATACGATTGAGAGTGAAATCGATGTCTCCGAGAACTTGAATATTTCTCATGCCTGATTGCGCTTTCGCTAATCTTAAATGTTCGATCTCTGCAGGTTGATGGCCTAGCAGCCGGATACCGACCTCATCCACGGCTAAGTTATCTGTTCCCGCGATAATGTGATTGAGTTTGATCGTATTTCCGAAAACCGCATCACCTTCCATTGAAGTTGTGCAATCCATGATTGTCAAAATCGGCTTAATAGCTTTGTTCACGTCAACAATTGCCTGGTGGATTCCATGGATATGCATTTTCCTTCTTTCCTCTACAGGTAATAACCCCATAAGATTTTTCATTGCTCCTGTGAGCTTTGTTATTCCATGTCCTTTCAATTTAGGCAAGTTAATGATTTTGGCGTGTTCCAGAATATCTGGGAGTTTAACGGTTTTCAGTGCTTTGCCGTTGGGGATGAGTAGTTTGAATACGCTGTTATTCTTCTCATAAATACCGATATCGCATTCTTTCGCGAATTTTCTTACTTCCAGAAAATCATAAACCTGATCGAAATCGAATTCCATGCCTGGAACTTCTACAATTACCGGCCGTGCGCCCTGCTTTCTGACTTCAGCAGCTACAGCTTCAATTACTTGAAAGTCGGTTGTGACGCCCGTATCTGCCCGCCTCGCGGCCACAAAGTTTGGTTTTAATACTACCAGTTCATTTTTCTGAATCAGATGCTCAATACCGCCAACCATTTCTAAAGCTTCTATGACGGCGGTGCGAACGCAACTTTTAATGGGTATCACTACGACTGGAATATTTTCCATTTATTGGTGCATACCTCTTTGTTATTAATCCGAAATTCTTTATTTCTAAAAAATCATAGCCGCAACCGAGATAAACTCAATTCTTCACGGAATATTGAATACTAAAACGAAAAGTCAGGTTTTTTATATGCAATTACTACACAATGAAGAAAGCCACCTACGGGTGATATATGCCAGCTCATTTTATGAAATCCAGTCTGTGCGAAAAGACTTAGCATTTTTATATCAAAACATGAAGGGGAAGTTGGGAATAACTTTAACGGAATTAATTTTACCCAATTATATTTGTGTGGCCAGAATAAAAGACAACAGCCCGAGTTATTAAGCACTCTATAGAATTCTTTTAATACCGTAAGCAATTCTGTTTCTGTAAAATGTTCCATTACTCCAACATTATAAATACCATCTATAGATCCATTACTAAAAGGCATTTTCGTGATATCTGATTCGACAAAGTCATCCATAAAGTTATTTTCCCTTGCTCTCAAAAGCGCAAGGCGTGAAAAATCTACGGCTACTAGAGATCTATCATATTTCTTGATTCTTCTCGATGTTTGGGAAGTCCCTGAACCACATTCAAGTAAGACACCTTTGTGAGGGAAATATCTATCAAAATAAAAGCTCACTTCTCTACTGATGAGCACATCGCGATATAAACTCGCAAATCGTTCGCGCAAAGAATAATCTGGGCTTTTTTCACCCCAGTGTTTGTCCCAAAGTTTTTTATTTTCTTCTTCTTGGCGCTTCATAATACTCACTTTTTGCCGGATTAAAAAGCCAAACATTTCAGCATGATTTCTTTAAAGATATCCATTTTCTTTATACCAGTTAGCAGTCTGTCTTACGCCTTCTTCTAATCTGACTACAGGGCAATAGCCCAGTTGCTCCTTTGCCTTGAGTGTGCTGCACCCCGCGCTCCGGCAAAGGGTCTTCACTCTGGGGATGGTTAGAGGAGGGCTAAATTTAAAAACCGTACCTGCAAACTGAGTGACCGCGCCCAGGGTAAAAGCAAGCCTCTTCGGTATATATATAGTTGGGCTGTGAACGTCTAAAGTTTTAGCTATGATGGTTGCAAATTCCTTTAAGGTGATATATCTCTCCCCGGCGATTAAATAAACCTCACCGTTTGCTTGTCGGTTGTCAAGGCACAATAAGAAACTGAGCGTTAAATCATCTATATACGTCGGATGTAAAAAGGCTTTACCGCCATCAATCAGGATAAACATCCTTTTTCGGATTGTCCTGAACAGGCCGAGAGTGTGTGTATCCCCTGGGCCATACACGAATTCAGGTCTTACAACTACTACCTTCAGCCCATTTTCGCGGTGATATTGTAGAACCAATTTCTCCCCTTCTGCCTTTGTTGTTTCATAAATATTTGATGGGTTATATGGCAAAGATTCATCCTGTGGCAGATATGGCGCTGGCCCAGTCACTCCGGCAGTACTGCAGTAGATAAATTTTTTAACATTATGCTTTTGAGATGCTTCCAGCATATTTTTAGTTCCATGAACATGTACGTCCCAGTATAGTTTTTCTGGAACCCCCCATTTTCCCAGGACTCCAGCCAAATGATAAACTACATCAATCCCATCTAATGCTTGTTCTAAGGACTTCGGCTCGTTAATATCGCCATATACCAGCTCTACGCCAATTTTCTTCAGAAGCTCAATATTACTTGTTTTCCTGACAAGACATCTGACATCATAGCCTTTATCGACTAACGCGGTGGTAAGATGACTGCCAATAAAACCGGTAGCGCCCGTCACCAGTATTTTCATTGTACGATCACTCTCCTCCCCACCTTAACCAGAGTCGGGAAATACATTAACATGTTGGTGTAGCTGGCATTGGCTAAAGGACAATAGCATGCTTTGTTTTTTATGCTTTTTCTCATTTCATTTGCCCTGGAGCTAAACCAGATTTTCTTAAAATCATAATTAGTCTTCCTTAAGTTACCCATCGACTCAGCCTTAATGCAGCAGCTCCAGACGTCACCGTCTGGAGCTATTTGCGCGGACGCAAAACCGGCATAACAGGGAATCACCTGAGTTTTTCGTTTGAGGGTTTCCTGTACCAGCTCATAATAAGAGAGACGGAAAGACTGCGCAATTTTCGCGATTCGATTGAATTTTTTCTGTTTCAGCCTGGCAGCCAGAACGGAAATAACCTGAGAGTACTCTGCTAACGGTGGCGTGACCCCAATTCCGAAATTATCCAGCTCTACCCTTTCTTCCGCAATTTCGGTGATATATGAATCCGGCTTCAATTCAGCTTCCACATACTCATAAGTCGAAAGGATGTCATTAATACTATAATTTGAAATTACCGAATGGATTCCCAATTCAAAATTGGGATATTTTAACTCGCGCAACGCAGTATATGTTTTCAGCGCTTTGCCCCAGTTTCCGGGCACGCCTCTAATTTCATCATGTTTTACCCCGATATTATCCAGCGACAGATTTATGACGATATTCGTTTTCGGACAGGATTCAACAATTTTTTTTACTTGTTCCGGTATCGTCTGATAAAGCAAACCGTTAGTAGGAATGTTAATAATACCGGGTTCGCAATGTCGGTAGGCGCTTTGACAGATTTCAACGAGATCTTTTCGTAGAAAAGGTTCACCTCCGCTGATAGTTATCCAGTAAAGCGACTTACCAACCGAATGAAAGATTTTATTAATTTCATCAATGGTTAAATCATCGGCCTTCTTTTTCCAAACATTGCACGTCTTGCAGCGTGAATTGCACGTATAAGTAACACTCAATGTGAGATTGATCGGCATGGTTTTTGGAAATCCGAAAGTTCTAAACGATATATAGCCTGGTATCTTCGGGAGAATTTTAAGTTTGGTTGGCATATTCTATCGTTGCCTTTGTTGAAGGAACCATTTCCCACTTGTAAGGATTTCTTTTTTTCACATAAAAATCATAACTGCCCAAACATCTGGCATAGAATTCCAGAAAAACCGCTGCCGGAGTCCACAGAATGAACCGCCAATCCGGTTTGATGGAACGGACAACTATCTTCATAAGCTTGAATACGCCCATGCTGGATACTTTATAGTTTTTCGTGTTTTTCAAATGAAGATGACCGGAATAGATACGCCGTCTTTGTTTAAGAAAATCTTTTACTGTAGCCGGCCCTTTGTTATAAACAATTGCTTCCGGAACATAGGCGATAGTATACCCTTTATTTTTAATCTCTACTTCGACGAAGGCTTCATCAACCGCTGTCTCTGCGGATATTTCTCTCAAAACATTCCTGAAAGCGATATATTCTCCAAGTTTGGGGTCACTTAACGAAAGTTGATGAGCGAGTTCCCAAATATATTTACTGACAAAACCCATGAAACTGGCAGGATTATTCACCGGAATCGGGTGCCCTCCCGTCATACCAACTTTCGGATTAAGAAATGGACTGCAAACAAGCTCCAAACTGTTAGGTGGAATGACCGTATCCGCACTGATTAATATACAAATATCGCCCTTTGCAACTTTCAAAAAAAGATTAATTGCTGCAGCTTTACCATTGCGCTGCGGCTCTTTGATAAGTTCAATTCTCGGATCCTTCGCGTGAAAGTTCTCAGTAATTTCATCCGTTTTATCACGGCAGGCCGAGGAAATAACAAAAATTTGGTTTATTTGGAACTTTTCGGTATTTTGACTTTGTATTGATTGTAAAAGATTGCCGATATTTTTCTCTTCGTTATAAGCGCAAATCCCAAAACTGATAGTGGGTTTTACGAATACATCCTGATTGTATAAAGTAGACTCACGTCTCCTGTCAGCGTAGATAACTTCACCTGATAGATTCTTCAGAAGCCTTTGTCTTCTATTCCGAATTCTTGTTCCATTCCTGGCCTCAGCGATTTTATCCATACTGTTTGCGCTCCTTTTCCCAAAATTTTCAAAAACGGAGTCTACCTGAGATGAATCTTCGTTTAAGATATCGTCACCTAAGTGAGTAAAACAGGCTGCGAATGGATTTTTATTTAGTTACGGAAGGTCGTTTTCTCCACAACAGGAAGTACAGCAATATGACGGCAATGACGACTACCGCTGCTATAATCCCCCCGATGATCCACAAATTTACCTTTTTGGCAGGGGGTGGTGTAGTAGTCGTAGTATTGGCAGATGCACTCGTCGGCATAGTGGTTGTAGGTTGTTGCGTGACCACTGCAGATGTTGGCGTAGTTGTAGGGGTTGGAGTGGTTACAACGGTCGGCGTTGTGGTGGTAGTAGTTGCAGTTGTTGTGATAACCGCCGGGGTAGTCGTCGTCGCCGGCTTCGCCGGTATATTCATCACGCTGAAGGCAGTGAAATGGGTAACCTGGGCGGTAATAGTGTGATTGACCGTATCAACTACCACCGGCACAGTAACCCATTGCCCGGCGGTGGTATCGTAGAATGCCACGACTAAATTGGCTTCAGATACCCCGGTGGGAATATTTGCCGCGGTATAAGTGAATTTCATGGAAATAGCGGGACTAAAAGTAGCCCCGGTAGGCCCAAAATCGTATGTCAGGCCGATAACATTAGCACCGGTTGGCGGCGCGGGCGGGGTTGTCATCGGATTGATACTGATTTGCGTCAGACCTGCGCCGGCTGCGGTCTTACCCACCGTACCGGAAGGGATATTCAGGTTAACCAGATTATCAGCAGAAGTGACATTTACCGTTTGGGAGAACACGCCCTGATAATTCACTACATTAGAGACATTAGTTGTACCGGGAGTAACAACAAATGCACCGCCAGAAGTCCCTCCACCTGTGTAATTTGCAGGCGCCGCTGCCATTGTGAAAGCAGCTGCAGTATTCGTAAATGCTGTGGTTGCATCACCGGAGGTCCCATAAGCCGTGACCTGGATATTGTAAGTACCAGTCGGCCAATTTGTGGGCGGGTACCATACTATGGAATAGGTTATCGATGTGGGGCCTAAATCTGTTGAACTGTTATTATAGCCGTAGCCGTAGCCTGAAGCAAAGCTGTAATTATCGTAGGTTCCAGATTGATAGCCGTAGCCATAACCGTAGCGGTTGGCATCATAGCCGTATCCCCAGTTCGCGCCGCTGGTACCGGATACGCTAACAGTTCCAAAAGTCCCTGGATCTGAATAACTGCCGGTAGCAGTACCGCCGGCGCTGGTCGGTAAAGGCAGGTTCGTACATGAGGCAAAGTAGGTACCTGGAGCGGCTGCATTTGTGATCTGCATATTTACATTTTGGATCGGGAGCACATCAGTATTTTCAACGTTAATTGTGACTGAAAAAGAATATGCGCTTCCTAATGTGCCGGTCGATGGGTTACTTACTGTTACACTCATCGCTTTTGTGGGTAGATTGGTTAGTAACAGGGTTGCCAAAATGGCCGTGGTCATTAATACACTCAAGGAAACTTTATTGAAAATAACTCTCTTTAACCTTGCCATTTTATACTCCTTTATTTGTGCTATACTTACGTATGTGGTCATTTAATGTCCGTATAGGGACATGATTAGCTAAAGCATAGATTAATCGCATAGCATTTGTCAAGTAGTATTTTTATCAGGCTCAGTTCGAAGGTAAATATGGACACAGCAATCGAAAAATAAGAGGGA
>Ga0182017_10002551_pt1 | contig 13749 bp, 5 predicted proteins | sample 712E3DmetaG_FD_120492 | JGI IMG/M metagenome (GOLD analysis project Ga0182017, IMG submission 120492) | Permafrost microbial communities from Stordalen Mire, Sweden - 712E3D metaG | ecosystem: Environmental > Terrestrial > Soil > Wetlands > Permafrost | place: Sweden: Stordalen | collected... | reverse complement strand
CTCAGATTAATAACTTTGATGGCACAAATGGTTGGAATATCGTTGACCGGACATTTAATGCAGGAGTTTTCTCCGAAGTCGGCGACTCGCCGGATTTCTATGTGGAACATAATTATTTGGGCGGCAGTTACGACTATCTTAAGAATCAAGTGGACGGTGCTCGTTCGGCAATCAACGACAATATGACATTCATCCATAACGACATTGCGGCAAAGGGGGCATCTTCAAAACCGGTTGCCTTAACAGAGTGGAATTGCGGTGGACCCGATTCGGTCTATACATCGACTATCAATGGAGTAGAGGCAGTAGTGGCGTATTGTGAGATGATAAAGAATAACTATGGAATGTCCGCCCGCTGGCTTATTGCAAGTCAGGCAAAAGATGGAATGTTTTACTACAATCTTCCGACAGATCCCGGCGTACCATTGTGGAATCCCCGGCCCGATTTTTACTACATATCATATTTACAGCGCTTCACGGGAGACCACACAGTGGGCACGACTGTCGCCACTTCACCAACGTACGGCGACATGCTTGCCTATGCCACCAGGTTTGCTTCAGGAGAGTTGGGAGTCGTAGTTGTGAACAAGAATAAAACTGATAAGGTGGTAAAATTGGAGTTAGGTAACATTGGCGTTGGCGACCGGTTCTACGTCTACTCATTGACAGGCGCCAACGATGACAAGTATGGAAAGTCGCAGACGGTTGTTGTGAATGGAGTTGGCCCAACGAGCGTACCCTGGGGGCCAGGACCGCAAAATTTGGATAACGTTAAGGCATGGGCATATCCCATTGGAAGCCAGATAAGGTTTGAGTCGCCCGCCTATTCAGTGCAATTTGTAATGATTGAGTCCGGCAGCAACGTTGTATCGGTAGGAAATGAAAAACAACCTGTTGTTGACCGATTTGCTCTGCATCAGAACTATCCCAACCCGTTTAATCCATCAACCACATTTTCTTTCAGCCTTCCGTCAAAATCGTTCGTAACCGTGAAAGTGTTTGATTTGATAGGAAGAGAGGTGGCGACAATTGTCAATGAAGAGCTGCAGGCCGGCAACTATTCGAGACAATGGGTTGCTGAAGGATTATCGAACGGGGTCTATTTCTACCGTCTGCAAGCTGGGAAGTTTGTTGAAACAAAAAAACTAATATTGCTTAAATGACAAAATCGAGTCTTTACTCATCTCATTCACCTTAAGCTGTAAAGAATAGTGCCTTATAAAACCAGTTGGCACAATTCAGAAAAAACAAAACTATGTCAGCAATACCCGAGATTTTTTTTCTGTTGGCACAAAACAATAAATGAAACATGCGCTGCGAACCATTTCCAAAAGGCCAATGTAGTAAGGCTATGAAGAAGGAGGTGAGATCGGCATCATTCAGTGTTTTTTGGTACGAAAGAAAAATGAAACGGAAAATACACTAAATAAAACTCACGGAGACAAGCATATGAAAATTGCAAAAATATCTCTCCTATTTCTTTGTGCACTTACATTCTTGTCGATTCAGATGTTTGCACAAAGGCATATCACGGTTATCAATAATAGCTTCGAGAAGCCAGATTCTAGTACAAAAATAGAAGGCTTCAACGGAAAATCCACGCATACGGGATCCGGCTTCATCGTCGCTGTAGTCCCGGGCTGGACTGTTGATTCTCCCGACTCGTCGTGTTTTGATTCGGGCGTTGAACAGAAGGCTACCTCGGATGGAAAATTTGATGCATTTTTAATGAGTGGCGATTCTGCAATATATCAGACCTTGCCCAGGCGGGCTTTTGACGACGATCAGCTCAAGTTATGGGTAGATGCAAGAAATAGCTGGAATGTGACAGCATTCTTAATTGAGTTGTATTACTTGAATGGGGACTCAGCAACGGCCCCAAGGGTTGTTCTTGCATCAGCGGTAAATGCACCCACGAACACCATGGCAACCTATACGCTCACGGTCCCTTCTATTCCGGCAGCAGCGAGCGGCCATCATCTGGGTATCCTCATTCACAATATTTCCCCCGCCCTTCCCCCCAACGCATCGTGGCTCGAAATTGACAACATTCGGTTGACAAACGAAGATCCAACGATCATCGAAGTGCCCAATTACAGCTTTGAATTGCCCGACTCGGGCAAGATCGGCGGCTTCGATGGACCGGGATCCGGTACCAAATTACAAATTTCCACAGCAGACGTCCCAGGCTGGGCAACCGATGATTCAGTTTACGATTCCGGTATAGAAATGTCCAGTCCCCAGGACGGGCAATATGCAGCATATTTAATGGGGAGTGATACTTCTGTGTGGAACACAACAAATTATACAATTCTGACTGGCGACGTGATCACGCTGAGGGCAATGGGGAGAGTCACGTGGGCAGCCACCGTATTACATTCAGAATTGTACTATGTAAATGCACTGGGTAAGAGAGTCACGCTTGCATTTTCAGAAGATGCGCTCAACGTTGATTACAGTTGGGCTGAATACACGGTTGGGTTTGATGCAAGCACTATTCCTGCCTCCGTCGGCAAGAAACTCGGTGTTTTGTTCAAAAATGCATCTCCTGTAGGTAATTCATGGGCTGCATTGGATTTAGTACGGGTCAACGCCAACCATGATGTTGTTAACATGTCCGTCCCCGCGACGCAATTGAGCCCAATTGCATTCTCACTTGCGCAAAACTATCCGAATCCCTTCAATCCGACCACAAAAATTGCCTATATGTTGAAGAACAGCGGGAAGGTTCATCTCGCCGTGTACGATCTGTTGGGCAGAGAAGTGGCGGTGCTGGTGAATAGTATTCAGACAGCGGGTTCGCACCAATCGACATTTTCAGGCAGCGGCTTGAGCAGCGGTATCTACTTCTACACACTACAGACCTCCGGAGGGTCGTTGACACAAAAGATGGTCCTGATGAAATAAGGACATCGCTCATCACACATCAGTCAACAGCACGTTGATTTCTTGCATTCGGCGCTTAGGGGATGAACCCTAAGCGCCGATGCGAGAGAACTGTGAGCGGAAACAATGCGGTATCAACAGGAAAAATCAATCAAGGCCTTTGAACCCGTTCCTGGCGAAGACAGAGGTTACTTGTTCAAAACATTCTGGAAAAGGATTTAGAAGAGGCTCCTATGCCAAACAACCAACTCACAATCAAACGTCCGCTAACGTGGTTGTGCGTTTTCACAGTCATTCTCGTTTCACTATCGATCGAGAGTATTGCTCAGACCACCGGGAAGATTTCGGGTCGGGTGACCAACGCCCAGACGGGCGCACCAATGGTTGGAGCAAATATCATCCTTGAAGGGACGAACTCGGGAGCTGCCGCAGATTTGAACGGCGAGTATTTTATCATCAACCTACCTCCCGAAACTTACCGGTTGCGTGTAAGCAGTGTAGGTTTTGAATCGGTGGTCATGAAGGATATTGTCGTATCGGTCAACAGAACCACTACGGCAGATTTCAAATTAAAAGAAAGTGTCGTTGAGGGAGAGGAGGTTGTTGTTACTGCCGAGCGTATTCAGCAGAAAAAGGACCAGACGAGCTCAGTCCGGAATGTGACCTCCGATCAAATCAAGGCGCTTCCGGTGGAGAATCTCGATCAGGTTGTTGCGTTGCAGGCCGGTGTGGTGCGCGGACATTTCAGGGGCGGCAGAGATAAAGAGGTGGCATATCTTGTCAACGGGGTGCAGGTGCAGGAGCCGTACAATCTTGATCGCGCAGTAACAGTAGAGAACGACGTCATTTCAGAAGTGGAAGTTATTACGGGAACATTCAACGCTGAGTATGGCAACGCAATGAGCGGTGTCGTCAACGCAATCACGAAAGACGGGAGCAACACATTTCAGGGCTCCGCGTACGCAAGCGGGAGCAACTTTGCTACCTCGCACACCAGTGTTTTTCGGAACATCGCGAACTCGCGCCTTGCAGATCTGCCGGGAAGCCAGGATTATAAGCTCCTGCTTCAAGGGCCCATCGTTGAAAATCTAGTGACGTTTATCGCTAACGGACGTTATCAGAACAATGTAGGTCCACGGACCGGCATCCGGCGCTTTATGCCGGACAACTACAGCGACTGGAGCTCTCAGGATTCAGCACAGTGGCGTTCGGATCATACGGGCGGCAACGCTGTCGTCCCGATGGAAACAAGCGAGTACACAACGGGGTTCGGGAAGATTTCGTTTAAACCTTCGCAAACGCTCAGGTCGTCTCTCGAATATTCATACAATGAGAGCAAAGGGAATAATGGGTCTTCCGGGCTGGGGACGTACAACCACTTCTACAAGTATAATCCTGAAGGCGAAAAAACCGACTACGCGAGATCTCAATTGTTAACAGGAACATTGAATCAAACGCTGACTCCGTCGGTCTTCTACGAATTCAAAGCAAGCTATCTGAAGGATTGGAACGCGAGTTACGTGTTCAAAGATCCTTTCGCCATTGTCAGGAATTCCAACGGCACGGATAGCCTCAATATCATTGGTTTACCGGTGTATCGTTATGTCAGTGATGAATATGCGCTTCAGAGCAGCGCTAATCCCGGATTCTCTACCGGAGGGCAAGACAAAGGCTGGAGCGAAAACTGGAACGAGGATTACAAAGCGAAATTAGATGCAACGGCTCAGTTGAACAACCACCACACATTCAAAGGGGGAATCGATATTACTCAGCATAACATCCACCGGTTCAACACTACGATCCAAAATGCATACCAAGGCACATCCCTGGAAAATCTTTCCTATGACGATTCGCTTACCGGAAAGAGAATCTACGTCTTTTACAAGCCGGAGGTTGTTCTCGGGAGATCACGATACACCGATATCTATGATGTGAAACCTTATGAGGGTTCGGCATATGTCCAGGAAAAGATGGAGTATGATCTCATGGTGATCAATCTTGGCTTACGCTATGACTACTTTAATTCGAATACGACGTATCCCTCCGACCCGCGAAATCCCGGCAACGATGTGATCAACAGCCCGCAGAGCACGTTCCTTAAAGCTCCATCTTTTTACCAACTCAGCCCCCGGTTCGGCATTTCGTACAAGTTGGGAGATGCGGCGCTTCTCCGATTCTCCTACGGACATTTCTTCCAGATGCCTCCATTGTATGCCCTGTACGTGGACTATCAGCATGTTGTGCCCCCCGGCGATTATCAGACGCTCATGGGCAACCCGCTCGTTAAACCTCAGCGCACTATTCAATATGAGTCGGGTTTGTGGCAGCAGTTGAGCCCGAACATGAGTGCCGAGGTTGCCGTTTTTTATCGCGACATTTATGACCTGCTCGGAACGAGGATCGTCGAAACATATAATGCCGTAAAATATGGGCTCTACACCAACCTCGATTACGGAAATGCCCGGGGACTCGAGCTTAAGTACGACTACTATTCCGGCAACTACTCTGCGGGAGTAAACTATACCTTGCAGTATACACGCGGCAATGCCAATAGCCCCAGGTACACGTTCGACCGCGGCGGACAGCAACAGGATCCGGTGAATGTACTCATTCCAATGGATTGGGACCAGCGTCATACGCTCAACGCATCGCTTGCCTATAATGCGGAAAGATATGGCGGATCACTCACCGGTCGTTTTGATTCCGGTCAACCATACGGCTGGCAGCCGCTTACTTCGAGTTTCCAAGCGCTGGCAACCCTTCAGCCTAATAATTCTGCGATGCCATCTCTCTTCGCGGTTGATTTTGATGCATATGTGCAGCTTTTTTCGGTTGGTTCAACTCGCGCAAGGCTTACACTGCTTGTCTATAACCTGCTGGACGGGCTTAACGAAACGGCAGTAAACGCCACCACCGGGAGAGCCGACCAGCAGATAATTCTGGACACGGACATTGCTTCCTATAGGAGCAACTTCAGCACGATCTATGATCGAATTGACGATCCTTCTTCATACAGCAATCCGCGCTCTGTGAAACTAGGAATTGAATTCATATTCTAAGGAAAGAACTTAAGAAACACCATTCCTTAAGGAGAGAGTAAAAATGCTTTTTCGACCTTACGTCCCAACGACATTGGTAAGCGGCATCGTCCTGTTCTTCACGATGCAAGTGTATGCTCAAAACCCTTACCAAGGACCGACCGATGAAGCCGGAGATCCGAGCGCTCAACGCTTTGGGTTGATGAACGGCAACAGAGTGTCACTCCAGATCAGCAACAGGGTTTCATTTGGAGGGTGGCCAAGCCCATTGGTCTCTCTTTGGCCCAACGATGCGACCGGATTAAATACCTTTGACAATTTCAATCTCATCATCGGGAATATGGAATTCATAGAGAAATGTTCTACGTGCGCATTCGATTCGGTTCCGGTCTACGAAGAAGGAGAAATTGCTAGACTCGGAGCCCTGGGACAATTGGATACGCTGTGGAACGCGCAAAGCTCTTCTATTCAACCCGGTTTCATGGATCTTGATCCCACAGGAACGATCGAGTGGGGATTCGCCCCTGTGTTTGGTTATTTTAACAAGGCAAACGAATATCCCGCCATGAGCAATATCCCGGGCTCGTGGCCTCCTGAGGGGTGGCCATCCACAGGGCTGGATACCAAGTGGCCCGGAGAATGGGATGGACGTTTCGGCAGAGGCGTACGATACGCCGATCTCGAGGCGTTTTGGGTTTGCAACGATGCACAGGATTTGGAGAACATTGAATCGCGTACCACTGCACCGTTAGCGGTACGCTATTATTCCCGTCCCGGAGTTAAGATCGGCGATCTTCATCCCGATGAGGTCAGCGTCCAAAAAGGGTGGGATTGGGGTGGATTAGGATTGCGGACTGAGGTGAGGGCTTACCAATGGAATAATCAACAAACGCGTGATGCTGTGTTTTTCGAATACAATATCGCAAACATTTCTGATTACGACCTGACCCGGACTGTCTTTGGATTTTATCTCGATGCAGCCAACGGCAACAAATCGCCTACGTCGGCGGCGGAAGATCAGATCGGCTATTGGGATAAGTCTCAAAATCTCACCTATACGTGGTCAATAAGTGGAAAAGGTTTTGGCGGCGGTACTCCGGCCGTGAGCGGATGGGCTTTTCTTGAGAGCCCGGGAATCGCGACGGATGGGATTGATAATGATGGTGACGGCATGGTCGACGAACGGCGCGACAATCAGGCAGAAGGTCCGTGGGGAGGTTACTCCAGTGTGATTAAAGGCCATGACGCTGTCCTCCAGGCATTTATTACTTCACGTGATACGGCGAAGTTTATGGCGTTCTTCGGTTACAAAAGTTTAGAAGATGTTCCAGCCGTGCGCCAGGGAGAATGGTGGCCGGGCGATGAGGATGGGGACTGGAAAGACGGTGTGGATGCGAACGGTAGCGGAAGCTATGAAGTGAATGAAGATGCCGGGGATGATATCGGACTCGACGGTGTCCGTCCGGGCGATCTTAATTATACCGGACCCGACGTTGACGGAACTGAGTGCAACCACAGACCCGACTATAAAGAGGGGATCGGTGCAGAACCGGATTTTGCAGCGACCGACGTCGCCGAATCCGATATGCTTGGCCTTACTTCATTTGTTATGTTTCCGCATCCGCAGCAGGGATCGCCGCAGATCAAATACGACCAGGCGTGTTACGACACTCTTGCCGCTCAAAGACTCGTTCCTTTCTTCGGCACCCCGTCCAATCTCTATTGCGCATTCGGTTCCGGCACATTTCGTTTGAAGAAAGGGCAAACCGAACGCCTCTCTATGTGTAATGTCAATTCGTACGAAGACCTGAACGGTCTGAACGATGCATCGCGCAATCATCCCGCGCCGTCTCTTTTTGCCAAGAAGAAGATCGTCGATGCGGTGTACAATAACGACTACCGGTTTTCACAACCGCCTCTTCTCCCGACGTTGAAGGCGACAGCCGGCAACGGCGTAGTCTATCTTTCTTGGGATGACAAAGCCGACAAGCTCACGCGCCAACCGTTCCTCGGCGGCATTAACGACTTCGAAGGTTACAAGCTGTACAAATCTACCGATAAATACTTTCAGGACGCTGAGGTGATTCGAGATGCCTTCGGCAATCCCGCGGGAAGGAAGCCGATCTTCCAGTGCGATCTTGTCGATTCTATCATGGGATTTCCGTCGTACTCGGCGACCAGCGGCGGCGTCTTGTATTATCTCGGAAACGACAGCGGGCTAAAACATTATTTTGTCGACAAGAACGTGCAGAACGGGCGCACCTATTACTACGCAATTGTAGCGTATAACTATGGAATGCCGGAAACAGGAGGAGGGAAATTCAGCGTGAGCATTCCCCCGGCTGAGAATAATACCGTTATCGATCTTGACGAGTCGGGGAACATTCGATCTGTTGGTTCAAACGTTCAAACTGTAGTACCGCATCAACCGGCAGCCGGGTACGTTCCGCCGGATGTGAAGATCTCGGATCCAGGGAACATTCAGTCCAAAGGAACAATTCGACCGTCAATCTTCAGTCAAGACGTAGTAAAGCCCGATCATGTGTACAAGCTGAAGTTTCTTACCGACACGGTCTCTGCATATGTCCGATCTGCGACGCTTCGTCAGAAGCGGGAAGGCTACATCTCTACCGTTGGCTATTCCGTGTATGATACCACGGCAGAAAATGCCCTTCTCTACCGGGAAACTCCGGCAACGAACGCGGCAAATTGGGAAAAGACGGCATTCTCTTCCACACTCAATTATTTTAGGCCCGCAAAAAATGGGATGACGTCGGATGTGATTGATGGCGTGCAACTTTTTATTCAGGCGAACGCTTCTGTCCCGGGATTCGACACTCTCAACAGCGGCTGGCAAACCGGCAGTGTGCCGATCGACGTCACTCCCAATCTTTTACGCTCTCCGTACTTTGCATACAATTACAGCGTCGTCTTCATCGACACAACTCAGGAGGCGTCCTATAAGACCAAGACAGCGAACAAAAGTTCCACTCCTATTTTCAGTGCAGGCAACATCCAGCTCGCTGCTTCACGTGTGCTGCTCAATCAGTCGTTTCCATTCCACGTGATCAACAGAGACTGCCCGGATACGGCGGGCTACCAGGGTTTTGAGGATGTTGATATTGTTGTTCAGGATGTGAATCTCAACGGGGTGTACGATCCTGGTATTGACACCGTGCTGATAGGCTATCCGGTCAGGTACCTTGGCCAGTGGGTGTTTCCAAACACCATCTTTGGAATGCTCATGCCGAACGGAATGCCGAAGCCGGGCGATGTCTATAATGTGAAGTTCAAGAGTGCTATGAGAGACTCGATTTTCTATACGGTGAATGCAAATGCCTTGGTCGCGTCAAAGCTGAACGAGGATATGAAAGCAATTAAGGTAGTTCCCAATCCTTACATTGTGACGAACACAATGGAGCCATATCTCAGCAACCGCGGTCTGAACCAGCAGAGGATGCTCCTTTTCACCCATATGCCTGCAAAATGCACCATAAAAATCTTTACATCAAGCGGGGTCTTTGTAAGGGAACTTGAAGTAGACAACCCGGAGGCGGACGGGACGGTTCATTGGGACATGCTCACAAAAGAAGGATTGGAAATCGCAGCCGGGGTTTATGTCTACTACATCAAGTCCGCTGTTACCGGCAAAGAAAAACTCGGGAAGTTCGCGGTGATCAAATAACTGTCGGCCATAAAGAGGGCATTGTATGAAACAACACCTAGAAACTAAATCAATTCTATTTCTCTGCGCATTGTTGATTGTCTCGACTTCTGCTATTGCTCAAAAGCCAATGCGAGCAGGGACCACAGCCGCCAATTTTTTGGAAATAGGGTACGGTGCGGCTGGAAGCGCAATGGGGGATGCGTACGTGAGCCTGGCGAGCGACGTATCCGCCGCGTACTGGAACCCTGCGGGGCTTGCCCGAATGGAGAAGAGCGAGGCAATGTTCATGACACAGCCATGGATTGTCGATATGAACACGTCGTTCGGAGCCGTCGGCATTGTCGTGCCGGGTTTCGGGACCATCGGTGCCAGCATCATTCTGATGGACTATGGGGACATGGATGTGACAACGATGGATCAGCAGGAAGGGACGGGCGAAAGATTCTCGTCGAAAGACATGGCGCTCAGCGTGTCGTACGCAAGGAATCTTGCAGAATGGTTTTCTTTTGGTGCCTCGGGCAAGCTTATTACCAGCACCATCTGGCACGAAACCGCTACGGCGATGGCCTTTGATCTCGGTGCTATCATCAAAACAGACTTCTTTTCCCCCACCGGCGGGAACGACCATGGACTGAGTATCGGCATGTGTATTTGCAATTATGGAACGACACTCAAATACGATGGCCTCGATCTCTTGACTCCGATCGATGTGGCCCCCAATGAAGCGGGCAATTACCAAAACGCGCCCGGCAGACTCTCGACTGAACAATGGGAGTTGCCGTTGATCTTCCGAATCGGCACTTCCATCACACCGATCTATACGGAAAGCCAGGAGCTTATTTTGTCGGCGGATGCATTGCATCCGAACAATAATACTGAGTCCGTAAACGTCGGCGCTCAGTATTCAATAAGATTCCCGGTCTTCGGGAAAGTGTTTCTGCGCGCGGGGTATAAAGGGCTGCTGATGGAAGACTCACAGTATGGCGCAACGTACGGAATGGGCGTTCAAACAGACTTCATGGGAAACCAGGGCCTGAAAGCCGAATATGCCTACCGACCGATGGGAATTCTTGGATACGCACAATCTTTCGGCGTCAGCCTTCTGTTTTAGGTTACTGCAATAAAGTCCGGTACGCATAGTTCACCATGGATGGCGTGATTGACCTAGGGCGTTGTCGTTTATGGAGAGGATTTTTTACCTGTATGGTTGCACGTATCCACAGAGAACTTCTACCCGAAATCATAGTGCTATTGTTTATCGCTGTGACTTTCGGTAGGGCACAAGCTCTTCCCGGGGGAACATCTGCGCAATCGGGGTCTCGACGCCAGATCACTGCCTTTCATAACCCGACTCAAAAGAACAATAGGGGAAATGACAAGAAACCCGCATCCTCCGGAAAACAAAACTCAAGAAAGAATGCTTCGGTTCCTCTCAAGAGCCTTGCTCCTGCAGACACGGGCACGGTACTGGCAAAAATAGGCGACAAGACTATTTTTGTCGACGAGTTCATCCGCCGTGCTGAATATACTATTCGCCCTTCGTACTGCAAAGGAGACGGCGGTATCGAAAAAAAAATTGTCCTGAATTCTTTGCTTGCCGAAAAAATGCTCGCGCTTGAAGCGGGTAAGGAGAACAGGCTGGCGAGGAGTGAGATATTTCAGCGGATGCTTCAGGGACGTAAGGAGCAGCTTATGCGGGAAGTGCTCTTTTATGCCGAGGGTACGGCAAAAGTGAAGTTGGATACTGCAGAAGTAAAAAAAGAGTATAAGGTAGCCGGGAGAACATACCGGATTGAGTACTTCAACGTTCCTAACGATTCCGCTGCTGCGACGATCAAGCAGATTCTTGATACATCAGCCGCTTCTTTTACCGACATCTACCGAGCGCTCTCCGGAGTAGATAGCCTTCCACCGAAGAGAGATGTAAACTGGGACTCGCGGGAAGACGAGACCGTTCATCGAGTCCTGTTCAAAGACCCTCCTAAGGTAAATCAGATTATCGGACCAGTAGAGGTGAATGATGAGAGCAATCTCTTTATCCGCGTAAAAGGTTGGACCGACCACGTTGCATTTACCGAAAAACAAATTGCCGATCGTTGGAGCGATGTGCGGGAAGAAATGACCCGTTCACAAGCTGAGGAGTGTTATGACGGCTATGTCGGGCGCCTTATGAACGGCAAAACTCTGCAGCTCGATCCGGCAACGTTCAAGAAATTCGTAGAGATCGTCGCTCCCCTCTATCTTGAGTCGGTAAAGGAAAAGGATCAATCGCTGTCCAAAGATCTCCTGACGAAAAGCTTCTGGGATGATCCAAAGAGCCGGGACGTCGAACGAAATCTTCATTCGCTGCGCGATCAAACGCTCTTTACCGTGAATAACAAAGTGTGGACCATGGAGGAGATGTTGAAGGAAATGCAGCGGCATCCTCTCGTTTTCCGAACCAGGAATCTTACTCCAAAGAATATTGCCGAGCATCTAAAGCTTGCCATTGCCGATATGGTGCGCGACAGGTACCTTGCTGATGATGCGTACAAACGGGGTTACGACAAGTTCCCGAACGTTGTGCACTACACGGAGATGTGGGAGGATGCCATTCTCAGCCTCTGGCAAAAATCTGCCTATTTGGATTCGATTGGAGTGTCAGATAACGGTCAAATGGAGGTGGTGACGAAGTACTTGGATCCGTACGTGGATTCATTGCGGCGCAAGTACAGTGATCGTATAGAAGTAAATGTGAATCCATTTAACGAGATCAAGTTAACACGAATTGATATGATAGCTCTTCAGAACAAAGTTCCTTTTGCTGTTTATGTACCGGCATTTCCACAGCTGACGACACACAAGTGGTTGGATTACGGAAAGGTCATGAATCCGGAAAAGGAAGGTGTGCAACGCAAATAAGTGCGTCAAAAATCTCCCGCCCCTTTGCGCAACGCTGCTGAGAATTACCCGTCGTCGATTGGCGTGATGTCGAATGTGGGGCTGTTCTGTATGAACATAATGAAGCTTTTTCATGGTGAATAATGTGAAAACGATCGTTTATTTTTTCCCCATCCTCTTCTTGTCCTTAGGCGTTACGGAAGCGTCCTCGCAAAACCGGTCTACAGGCTCTCAACCTCGCAGCGGACAATTTTCCGACCCCACGCCGGGCGCTGCGAGCCTTCGGGAAAACTCTGCTAAGACAACTGCTGTTGTTCTCGACTCATCGAATTTGCCGATCATCATGATAGACACCCATGGTCAGACGATTCCGGATGGGACAAAGATCACCGCACGAATGAAAATTATTTATAATAATCCTCCTCAAAGAAACCACGTTACCGATCCCGGAAATATCTATGATGGTTATGTAGGCATTGAAATAAGAGGCTCCTATTCTGCTACACTTCCTCAAAAGCCATACGGTTTCGAAACAAGGGACAGCTTAGGAAACAACCTCAACGTGCCAATCATGAACATGCCCGCGGAAAATGATTGGGTATTGATCGCCAATTATAATGACAAGGTCTTTATGCGAAATACGCTCGCTTTTGACCTTTTCGCGAAAATGGGACATTATCAGCCACACACTCAACTTTGTGAATTGGATTCAAATGGTGTCTATGAGGGAATCTATGTTCTCACAGAAAAAATCAAGCGAGATAAGGGTCGTGTTGATATTTCAAAGCTAACCGTTACAGATACCTCAGGAGATAATCTAACAGGCGGGTACATCATAAAAATTGATAACACCGACGGCACAGGTACAGACGGCTGGAATAGCACAGATCAAGCAATAGACCGCCCCGGAGCTTATCCATATTTTATCTATGTATATCCTAAACCGGAGGATATCATAAATCAACAAAAAGAGTATATACAAGGGTTTGTGAAAACACTTGACAGCGTTCTGATTACTTCAAGATTTTCCGATCCTGTCAAGGGATACAGAAAATATCTCGACGTCGCATCGTTTATCGATTATTTTATTGTCGGTGAACTATCCCGAAATGTTGATACCTATAAGAAAAGCGCTTTTTTCTACAAAGATAAGGAGAGCAAGGACGGGCGCTTACAGGCAGGTCCCGTGTGGGACTTTGATTGGGCATGGAAAAACATCAGCGAATGCGAGGTGAATGCGACTGATGGTTCCGGATGGACATTTTTGATTAGCAGCGT
>Ga0182017_10002548_pt1 | contig 13754 bp, 12 predicted proteins | sample 712E3DmetaG_FD_120492 | JGI IMG/M metagenome (GOLD analysis project Ga0182017, IMG submission 120492) | Permafrost microbial communities from Stordalen Mire, Sweden - 712E3D metaG | ecosystem: Environmental > Terrestrial > Soil > Wetlands > Permafrost | place: Sweden: Stordalen | collected... | reverse complement strand
TGTAGTACAGGCGGCACAACACCGCGCCGGCTTCTACCTTCTCGCCGACCTTGACCTCCAGGATCACCCCCACCGCCGGATCGATAGCGGCTTCCTTGGTGTCGCGGCCCGCGCCGATCATCGACGAGGCCAGCCCGATGTCCTCGGCCTTGATCTGGCTGACAAAGCCCGCGCGCGGCGAAGCAATTTCGCGTGCGCCGCTGGCGTTCGGCAGCAAGTCGAAGCGGTCCAGCACGTTTGGATTGCCGCCCTGCGCCTGGATGACTTCCTTGAACTTGCGGTAGCCTGAACCATCCAGCAGCTTGCGTTGCGCCAACTCCCGCGCTTCGTCGATGGTCTCGGTGACTTTGCCCAGGTGGATCATGCGCGCCGCCAATTCCAGCGACAGCCGCGTCAGGTCGTTCGGCCCGGCACTTTGCAAAGTCTGCGAAACTTCCATGACCTCCAGCGCATTGCCGATGGCATAGCCCAGCGGCTGGCTCATATCGGTGATCAGCGCCTGCACCCGCTTGTCCATCCGGCGGCCGATTCCCACCATCATCTGGGCCAGCCGGCGGGCGTCCACCTGGCGCTTCATGAACGCTCCCGAGCCCACCTTCACGTCCAGCACCAGCGCGTCCAGACCCTCGGCGATCTTCTTGGACATGATCGAGGAGGCGATCAGCGGAATCGATTCCACCGTAGCCGTGGCATCGCGCAGGCTGTACAGCTTCCCGTCGGCCGGCGCCACCTGCGCGCTCTGCCCGATGAAGCACAGTCCGAGCTTCGCCAGTTGCGCGCGGAACTCCTCGACGGTCAGGTCCGTGCGGAAGCCGGGAATGGCTTCGAGCTTGTCGAGCGTTCCCCCGGTATGGCCGAGCCCCCGTCCGGAAATCATGGGAATTACCACTCCGGCCGCGGCCGCCAGCGGTGCTGAGATCAGGCTGGTCTTGTCCCCTACCCCGCCCGTCGAGTGCTTATCCACCTTCTGGCCGGGAATCGCGGACAAATCCACAGTTTCGCCGCTCCGCACCATGCAGTCGGTGAGTGTGGAGACCTCGCGGTCCGACATTCCCGAGTAATACACCGCCATCAGGAACGCCGACATCTGGTAATCCGGGATCTCGCCTCGCGTGTAGCCCTCTACGAGCCAGGCGATTTCCTGCGGGCTCAACTCCTCGCCCTCGCGCTTTCGGTGGATCAGGTCAACAGTTCGCATGGAGAGACACTCAGACTACCATCTTACACTGGCGAAAGTAAAGGTTTCCTGGGTGATTCCAACGGGTTACCGCTGCGCCGGGCTCACCTCAGGCAGGGGTACCCGGGCATGGCCGGAGAATACTTCTCCGAACAGGCCCAGCATGCCCTGGTGTACCAGGCCGTTGTCGGCAAGGATATGCGGGCCGCGCAGCGAGGCCGGCTGTCCGAGCATGTCGGTGACCTGGCCGCCCGCCTCGCGCACCAGAAGCACGCCCGCCGCCATGTCCCAAGGATTCAGACCGAACTCCCAGAAGGCGTCCAGCCGCCCGCTGGCCACATAGGCCAGGTCCAGCGCCGCCGATCCGGCCCGCCGCACCCCGTGCGTCAACATCCCCATCTGGTAGTAGAAGTGCACGTTCAAGTTCTGGTGCCGCCGCCGGCTCGGGAAGCCCGTGGCCACCAGCGTCTCCTCGAGCTTGCCCACCTTGGACACCCGGATCCGCCGGTTGTTCAGGAAGGCGCCCACCCCCAGCTCGGCCGCGAACATCTCCTCCCGGGTCGGGTCGTAGATGCAGCCCGCCACCAGTTCTCCGGCGCGTTCCAGCGCCAGCGTGACGTTGAAGACCGGAAAACCGTGGGCGAAATTCGTGGTGCCGTCCAGCGGATCGACGTACCAGCAGTACTCCGAGGAGCCCTGCCGCCCGCCGCCCTCCTCCGCCACGATGGAGTGCGCCGGGAAGTAGGTCAGCAGCCGGTCCACCACCAGACGCTCCGAAGCGCGGTCCGCCTCGGTCACCAGGTCGTACTCGCCCTTCAGCTCGAAACTCACCCGCCGCTCGAAATACTTGCTCAGCAGCGCGCCGGACTCGCGCGCGATTTCCATGGCGGTTTCCAGGTAGGATGGCATTCACCCGATCTTCTCACACTCCTTCGGCTGCGGTTTGCGGGAGGCCGGTGTCTTCCGCGCTGCGCTCGGGTCAGCTTCCTCACAGTCACGGTTCGCTGCCGAGGGTCGCGTCGCAGCACCGAACCGCGACCGCCAGGGAGCGGACCCGCTTGGCGGGTGCAGCACCGGCGGCGGCCTCTATTCTTCGTGCAAGTACTTGATGTCGTGCTTGAAAATGAAGAGGTTTGGCGCGTCGTGCCGGGTCAGGCGGATAAAGGAGTGGTCGTAGTACTCGATAGTCCCGGCAACCTCCGTATTGTCGCGGAGTTTCACCCGGACCGGGACCTCGCTCTCAATCAGGTACTTCAGGTAGCGGACTTCCTCGAAGGTCTGCTCGGGGGCCCGAGAGCGGTTGCCCTGGTCCGGTGGTCTGCCTCCCCCGCCCGGCCTTTTCTTTGGATCGCCCCGCTCGCCGCCGCCCTTGATATTGCCCTTGAGGTTCACTCGCGCTCCTCACCGCGCCGGCTTCCAGCCCTTGGCCCGCTCGGCTTCCCCATAATACCCGCTTCGCGACAGCACCCGCAAATCCGGCCGTCCCACCTTGACCTCCAGCCGGTGGAACCGGTCTTTGCCCGGCGGCACGCCTTTCGGGTAGTAGCCCAACAGGTACTGTGTACGCAGCTCCCGCAGAAGATCCGCGAACGCCTGATCCAGCGCTTCGCCCAGGGTGGGCTCGAACACGCGCCCGCCCGTGCCCTTCGCCAGCGAGGTGAGTGCGTGCTCGCCACCGGTGTTTCGCCCCGGATCGTTCGTAATCGGCACCACCAGGACCGGGTAGATGACGGCATCCGCCATCTGCGCCGCTTCCAGCGCCTGGTGGAAGTCCCGGACGCTAGTGGTGTCGCCGCCGTCGGTCACCACTACCACCACGTGCCGCCCCTCGCGGTCTTCCAGGCTCCTAGCCGCGAACCACAGCGCGTCGTACAGGCTGGTGCCCCCGTCGCACTTCAATCCCTTCAGCGCACGTTCCAGCAGATCCGCCCGGCGCGTGAAGCTGGAAAGCGAGGTGGTGTCGTAGTTGAAGCTGTAAAGCTTCACCGCGTCCTGCGGATTCCCCTCCCGGAACAGCGCGTGCAGAAACCGGTCCACGGACTCGGTTTCGTAGCGCAGGTCGATCCCCGTCGAGGCGCTGGTGTCGATCATCAGGGTGATCGAAAGCGGCTGCTCGGTGTGGTGCTCGAAGACGGCCAGGTTCTGCGGCACGCCGTTGTCGAACACCGCAAACTCGCTTTTCTGCAGATCGCCGACCAACTGGCCCGAATCGTTCTTCACGGTGGCCAGAATATGCACCAACCGCACGTCGACCCGAAATACAGTCTCCTGCGAAAGGAGTGCGCAAGCGCTCGCCGCCAGGATCGCAACCGCCAGCACGCGCCGCCAGTTCATCGTTCCCTCACCGATCTGTCCCACTCCCCTTCCACCCAGGCCTCGCCGTCCGCGAAATACTCCTTCTTCCAAATCGGCACGGTCCGCTTGAGCCGGTTAATGCCTTCCAGCGCCGCCTCGAACGCCGCCTGGCGGTGCGGAGCGGCCACCAGGATCGCCACGCTGGTCTCGCCGATCTGGAGCCGCCCCAGCCGGTGGACCATGGCCAGGCCCCCGATCGCGTGTTCCCGCGCGATGTCGCCACCGATCTCCGCCATCACCTCGACCGCCATGGGCTCGTAGCACTCATAGTCCAGGTACAACGTGGCGCGCCCGTTCGTGTTGTTGCGCACGATGCCTTCGAAGGTCACCAGGGCGCCGTCCTCGCCCCGCGGGAGGCGCGCCGCGAGTTCGCGGGCGTCAATCGGCTCGCGCGTCAGCGCGAACAGGCCCGCCCGATTCTCGATTGCGTGGGTGTAGCGGCTCGCCCCCCCGCTCACCGGCGGCAACAGCGCAATCTCATCCCCGTCGCCGAGTTCCTCCGAACTCGCCGAGAACCGCTGGTTCCGCGCCAGCGCGACGCTGCGCTCCATCTCCCGGAGCCGCGGAAACTCTCGCGCGTAGTGCTCGAAGACGCTTCCCACCCGCGCGCCCGGGCCGAGCTCCAGTTCCTCCTCCGCCCGTCCCACGACATCCCTTAACATCCCGAAAAACAAGACCTTGATATGCACCGTCGCAGCCGCGCTCCTCGCCTTTTCTAGCCTATCAGACGCCTTGCGCGCCCATACCGTTCCGGCAAAGATGGCTTGGTGGGTCGGACTTGGGCCGGCGTGGACGTCGGCCCGCGGACCGGGAGGTCCGCCCCACGAAGACAAAGTGAACAGTGTTGGGGTTAGCCCCGCTTGTCCGGCGCCAGCAGACGCAGCACCGTGCCCAAAAGGCCGCGTGGCGGGGGCGGCTCCATGGGTTCCGGTGGGATGGTCGAATCGTAGGAAGCCAGCAGATCCCATTCGTCCCACTCGATCGCTCGCGCGTATTGGCGGATATAGCTGGTCCTGAATACCCCGCCGGGCAAGCGCTCGTACTGCGACGTCTCGATAGCCTCGAGATAGCGCACCGAGATCTTCGTAACCTCGGAGATCTGCTGGAGCGAGATCCCCTTCGCCTCTCGGACCGAGGCCAGATCCGGAGACTGCGGGCGACGCCGCAGGCCTGGACGCGTCGTTACCATTGGATCTACCACTGGCCCTTATCGGCAGTATCGAAGGAGAGGAATCCATCCTCCCCCACGAATCCTTGCAATCCCAATGGCATCCTACTCAATTTCCCGCCTGGTTGGGCGGTCTATTTGGAGGGGGCGCTGCGCCCTCTTTTGCGGGCGGCTGGATGGTTCCGGCGAGTCCGCCGCCCCGGCCAGCCCCCCGCCAAGGGTATCCTGGAAGATATGGCCGGCCAGTCTAACCCTTTGCTGCACATTGACTTCCCCATTGCGTTCGACCGCATTGAGAGCGCCCACGTCGAGCCTGGCATCCGCGACCTGCTGGCCCAGGCCCGCGCCCGGCTGGACTGCCTGGCTGGCGGCCATCCGGCCCCGACGTTCGAAAACACTCTAGCGCCCCTGGACATTCTGACCGAACCGCTGGATCGCGCCATGGGCGTGGTCAAACACCTGGAAGCCGTGGCGACCTACCCGGCATTGCGCGCCGCTCACAACGCCGTCGAGCCCGAAGTCAGCCAGTTCCATTCCACCATTCCGCTCAATGCGGGCCTCTGGACCGCGCTCCAGCGCTACGCAGCCACCGGGAACGCTCGGCAATTGGAGGGCGCCCGGCGCCGGCTCCTCACCAAGACGCTCGACGATTTTCGACGCCACGGCGCCGATCTGGATCCGGCCGGCAAGGCTCGCCTGGCCGAGATCGACGTCGAGCTGAGCGCGGTCACCACACGCTTCTCGGAAAACGTCCTGGATTCCACCAACGCATTCGAGCTCGTCCTGGACCGCGAAGACAGACTCGCCGGGCTGCCGCCGAGCGCCGTGGCCGCGGCACGCCAGAGCGCCGCGCGAAAGGGCGTCGAGGGATGGCGGTTCACCTTGCAGGCGCCCAGCCTCACCCCGCTGCTGATGTATCTCGACGACCGCTCCATCCGCGAGCTGCTCTACCGCGCTCACTCGACCCGCGCAACCCGTGGCGATTTCGACAACCGCCCGCTGGTCCGCCGCGTCCTCGAGCTGCGCGGCGAAAAGGCCCGCCTGCTCGGCTACCGCGACTTCGCGGATCTGGTCCTGGAGGACCGCATGGCCCACAACGGCGCCCGCGCCCTCGCCTTCCTGGAAGGCCTGCGGCACAGCACCCGGGCCCGCTTCGCCGAAGAGAACCGCGAGCTGCTGGAATTCCGCCGCTCCCTCGAAGGGCCGGATGCGCCGGAACTGGAGCCCTGGGACGTCGCCTACTACGCCGAGAAGCAGCGCGCCGCGCTCTACGATTTCGACCAGGAGGCGTTGCGCCCTTACTTTCCGCTGGAGCGCGTGATCGGGGGCTTGTTCGAGATCGTCCGCCGGCTCTACGGCATCCGCGTCGAGCGGGAGTCGGGCGTGCCGGTTTGGGACCCCGAAACCAGGTATTACGTCATCCTCGACCAGGACGGGACGCGGCTCGGCTCCTTCTACGCCGACTGGTTTCCCCGCGAGAACAAGCGCGATGGCGCCTGGATGGACGCCTTCATCACCGGCCGTCCCTCGCCGGCGGGCCTCCACCCGCACCTGGGCGCCATCTGCGGCAATCTCACGCCCCCCGTGGGAGACCAGCCCGCGCTGCTCACCCACCGCGAGGTCGAGACCATCTTCCACGAGTTCGGACACCTGCTCCACCACTGTTTGAGCGTGGTGGACCTGCACAGCCTCGCCGGAACCAATGTCGCCTGGGACTTTGTGGAGCTGCCTTCCCAGATCATGGAGAACTGGTGCTGGGAGCGCGAAGCCCTGGACCTGTTCGCCCGCCACTTTGAGACCGGCGAGCCCATCCCGGATGACTTGTTCGCCAAGCTGAAGCGGGCGCGAAACTTCCGCAGCGCCAACGCCCAGATGCGCCAGCTCGGTTTCGGCTTCGTCGATCTGCTGCTCCACACCCGCTACGCGCCCGATCGCGACGGAGACGCGATGGACTACTCCCGAGCCATCTACCAGGAGTTCTCCCCCGCCAGGTTGCCCTCCGACCACGCCGCGCTGGCCGCCTTCACCCATCTGTTCGCCGGCCCCGTCGGGTACGGCGCCGGTTACTACTCCTATAAATGGGCGGAGCTCCTGGATGCCGACGCGTTCACCCGCTTCCGCGACCACGGCATTTTCAGCCGCGAAATCGGGCTCGAGTTCCGCCGTAACATCCTGGAAAAGGGTGACAGCCAGGACCCGGCGGAGTTGTACCGCAGCTTCATGGGCCGCGATCCCGACCCCAACGCCCTGCTCGAGCGCCTGGGCCTGAAATAGGAAACTTTTCCCGCACCAGCATGAAACCATGAGCCTTCGCTGAGCGTCTCCCTTTTCAAGCAGTGGATAACTGGGACACTCTCAAGGCATCGATGTCATTTTCTAGTGCATTCCGGCGCCCGATTCTCCAGCTTTCCCTGATTGCATTCCTGGCCGTACTGATCCACGGCTATCACCTCGGCGCGGAGGATGCTGCGATTTACATCCCCGCGGTGAAGCAGGCGGCCGATCCGGCCCTCTACCCCTTTAACTCGGAATTCTTCATGTCGCACGCCCACCTCTCGCTGTTCGCCAGCCTGGTGGGCGGCTCCGCGAGACTGACCCGGCTGCCGGTCGACCTGGTCATCTTCCTCTGGCATTTCGCGAGCGTGCTGCTGCTGCTGGTCGCCTCCTGGCGTCTGTTGTGCGCCTGCTTTGAAAGCAACACAGCGCGATGGGGCGGCGTCGCCCTACTTGCGGGTCTCCTCAGTGTGCCCGTGGCAGGCACCGCGCTGCTCATTATGGATCCGTATCTGACTGCGCGCTCGCTCGCCACTCCGGCGGCCATCTTCGCCATCGCCGCCTATCTCTCCAACCGGCCGAAGCGAGCTCTGGTATGGTTGCTGCTGGCCGCGCTGGTGCATCCGCAAATGAGTATCTACGGGGCCGTCTTCCTCGGCTGCCTGGCGCTGGTTCGCCGTTCCCGGCCGCTCGCCGCGCCTGCCTTGCCGGTGGGGGCCCTGGCCTCCGCGCTGCCCTTCGGGTTCGACTTTCAACCCGCCCAGGGCGCCGCCCGAGAGGCCCTGTTCTCCCGGCCCTACTTCTTCGTGTTCACCTGGACCTGGTACGAGTGGGTCGGCGTCTTCGCTCCGCTGGCCTTGCTGTGGTGGTTCTCCGTCATGCCTGCCAGGCGCACCACGCCGGCCTTCCGCTGCTTGTCCCGCGCTCTGGTCCCGTTCGGATTGCTGGCCACCGCGGCCGGCGTCCTATTGTCCATTCCTGCAAGGATCGAGAACTACACGCGCCTGCAGCCGATGCGGTCCTTCCATCTCGTCTACATCGTCTTCTTCCTTCTGCTGGGCGGCCTCGTCGCGGAGTACGCGCTGCGCACCAGCGTGTGGCGCTGGCTCGGCCTCTTCGTCCCCCTGGCCGCCGGCATGTGGCTGCTCCAGAACAGTACGTTCCCTGCCAGTCCCCATGTCGAGTGGCCCGGCTTCCGGGATGCCAACACCTGGACCTCCGCTTTTCTCTGGATTCGCGAAAACACGCCGAAAGACGCCGCCTTCGCGCTCGACCCGAACTACATGCTGCTTCCCGGGGAAGACGAGCACGGTTTTCGCGCCATTGCCGAGCGCAGCGCGCTCGCCGATAACGTCAAAGACAGCGGACCGGTTTCGCTGTTCCCCCAGCTTGCGGACCGTTGGAAAAGCCAGGTGCGGGCCCAGACCGGTTGGGAGCACTTCCGGCTTGGCGATTTCCAGAATCTGGCGAGGCAATACCCGGTCACATGGATTCTCACCCGCCGCCCCAGCCCCGCCGGCCTGGTCTGCCCGTATCGGAACCGGGAGCTGGCCGTGTGCCGGATCGCCGCCCCGCCTTCTCCCGTCGAGCACCCCGTCGCAGCCGCTGTGCCGCACCTCTTCACCCAAGGAGGGAGACCGTGATCAACGGAAAACGCATTGCCGTGGTAATGCCGGCTTACAACGCCGAATCGACGCTCGAAGCCACCGTCCGCGAACTCCCCGACACCGTGGACGAACGTATCCTGGTTGACGATCAAAGCACCGACGGCACCGTCGCCGTAGCGCGGCGTCTCGGCCTCACGGTCGCGGTTCACGAAAAGAACCTGGGCTATGGCGGCAACCAGAAGACCTGCTACGCCAAGGCGCTGGCGAGCGGAGCCGACGTGGTCGTGATGATCCATCCCGACTATCAGTATTCGCCGCTCTTGGTGACTCCGATGGCGAGCATGGTCGCCTGGGGCGTCTACGATCTCGTGCTGGGCTCTCGCATTCTGGGGGGCCAGGCCATGCGCGGCGGCATGCCGCTTTACAAGTACCTCTCCAATCGCGTTTTGACCGCGTTTCAGAACCTGTTTCTGGGCGCCAAGCTGTCGGAGTACCACACGGGCTTTCGGGCCTACACCAGGGAACTGCTGCTGGCTCTCCCGCTGCAGCGCAACTCCGACGATTTCGTCTTCGACAACCAGGTGATTGCCCAGGCCATCCTGATGAAGGCGCGTATCGGCGAGATCTCCTGCCCGACGCGCTATTTCCCGGAAGCCTCGTCGATCAACTTCCGCCGCAGCCTGGTCTACGGCCTCGGCGTGATCAAGACCACCATCGAGTGCACTCTCGCCAGGTGCGGCCTGCTGCACTCCCCCACCTTCAACCGCCCTACAGCGCCCCTGAGCGCTACACCGGTTCTTGCGGATGGCTCCCGACCGGCGGCGGCGCTACTGCGCCGGTGAGCGCGCGCACCTGCGTCTCCAGTTCCGCCACGCGCCTGGCCAGGTCTTCGATCTCCTGGGCTTCCGGGTCGGGCAGTTTGCCGTGCTCCAGCGTCTCGGAGTCCTCGTCGACCTCCGCCCCGCGCGCCCGCACCACCCGCCCGGGAATGCCGACCACGGTCGAGTGATCCGGCACCGGGTGAATCACCACCGACCCCGCGCCGATCTTCACGTGGTCGCCGATGCGGATGTTGCCCAGGACCTTCGCGCCGGTGCCCACCACCACGTGGTTGCCCAGCGTCGGGTGGCGCTTGCCTTGCTCCTTGCCGGTACCCCCCAGCGTCACTCCCTGGTAGAGCAGCACGTCGTCGCCAACCTCCGCGGTCTCCCCGATCACCACTCCCATGCCGTGGTCGATGAAGAACCGCCGGCCGATCTTCGCGCCCGGATGAATCTCGATGCCCGTCAGCGCGCGCCCGATCTGGGAAATGAACCGCGCCACGAACCGCCAGCGCCAGCCGTAGAGCTTGTGCGCCACCCGGTGCAGCAGGATCGCGTGGAGTCCGGGATAACAGAAAACGATCTCGAGCACACCAGTGGCGGCCGGGTCTTCCCGGAAGATCGTGTCGATCTGCTCCTTGATCGCTCGGAACATAGTGAAGTCATTATAGCGGACAGCCGCCGGCAACCCTTCAGGCGCTTGAAACAATCGGAGGGCGGGCTTGAGCCCGCGTGGGGCTTCAGCCCCGCCGCGCCTGGGTCCGCCGCCGGCCAGCATGGTAGAATAGCTTGTTATGCCGGAGGGTTACCTCCCTGTCTTCATTTTTGCCGTTTTCGCCCTGGCTTTTCCCATCGTTGCTCTGGGGGCCGGCAAGCTGGTGCGTCCCTCCACGCCCCTCTCCACCAAACTCGAAGCCTACGAGTGCGGCATCCGCTCCGCTTCCGATTCCCGCGGGCGCTATACCGTGCGCTTCTACATCATCGCCATCCTGTTCGTCATCTTCGACGTGGAAACCATTTTCCTGTTCCCGTGGGCGGTCCGCTACCGGCAGCTTGGCTGGTTTGGCGTCGCCGAGGTCGCGGTCTTCCTGGCCATCCTGGTGGTGGGATATGTCTGGGCGTTCAAGAAAGGCGCTTTAGAGTGGGTCTGAAATCTGTAAAGCTCTTCCCTGCCGCTCTGCTTCTGTTCGGCTTAAGCGGCAGCCTGGCTGCGGCTCCCAAGCTGCGGCTGGCCACCACCACCTTCGGCCCGTACTCGATCGCGGTGGGCTCCAACGACGTGCCGCAGGCCATCGAGGCTTACAATGCCGGGGACGGAACGCTGGCGCTGACGGCCACCTCCTCGGTCGCCTGGCTGAATCCTTCAATCGGTCCTTCCCAGGTGTGCCGGTCGGTTCCGCAACCCGCCTGCCTGCCTGTCCGGATCGCATTCCAGACCGCCGCGCTCGCCGCCGGCACGTACACCGGCGAAATCACCGTCAACGATCCGAACGCCCTCGACGCGCCGCAGATAATCACCGTGACGGTGAAGATCGGCGGTGGCATTCCCGATAACCTCGATCTGTACGTGGCGCCCAACGGCTCCTCGGCCAGCGCCACCGTTTCCACCTCCAGCTACACGTCCTTCAGCACCGCCACCCTGGACGGGCGGTCGTGGCTCGCGGTCGCCGCCAGTGGCTTCGGCAGTTTCGGCTTCGGCGTCACCTACGTGGTTTCGGGAACGCATTTGAGCGGCATGTCGGAGGGCACTTACTCCGGCTCGCTCGGCTTCTTCGGTTCGGCTTTCGCGCCGGACAACAAGACTGTGCAAGTGCACCTGCACGTCACTTCGCAGCCCATCGCCGGCGTGCCGCAGCAGCTCCAATTCCGCGCCGTGCAGAACTCGGCCTCGCAGACCTCGACGCTCAACGTCAATAACCGCGGTCTGGGCAGCCTGGCGGTATCGAGTGTAACCGCCACGGGCGGCGCCTGGCTCTCCGCCGGCAGTCCCGGCACGGCCATCGCGATCACCGCGAACCCGGCGGGCCTCGCGCCCGGAGTCTACACGGGCTCGGTGGCGGTCGCCAGCAACGCCGTGAACGGTACGGTGACTGTCCCGGTTCAATTGACCGTGGTCGCGCAAGGGGCGCCCTTCACCTACTTCGGTGGAGCCGTGAACATCGCCACCTACCGCGCCACGGATTCCGTCGGCCAGGGCGACATCGTCTCGGTGTGGGGCGAACAGCTTAGCGACCAGCCGCATAGCGCGACGGCCGTCCCGCTTAGCACCCAGCTCGGCCCTACCCGCGTTCTGGTGAACGGCCAGCCGGCCCCGCTCTATTACGCCTCCGCCGGCCAGGTGAACATCCAGGTCCCCTTCGAAACAGCGGCTGGCGAAGCGGTGGTGCGCGTGGAGCGCGACGGTCAACTCGGCAATGCGGTCTCGATGCAGGTGGTCGGCCGGTCGCCGCACATCCTCCCCATCCCCTCCACCGACTACGCCATCATCTGGAATTGGAGTCAGAACAATTCGTTCCCCATGCCCATCACGCCGGGCTATCCCAGCCATCCAGCCCACATTGGCGACGTGTTCGTCATCTGGATCATCGGCTTGGGACAGGGCAACCCTCCGGTGGCGACCGGCGCTGGCGCTCCTGGCGCCGAGCCCTTGGCCCGCATCCCCACGACGCTCAAGGTTCACTTCGGCGACCGATTCTCGAATACCGCCATCGACGCGGCTCCGCTGGACGTCGTGATGACCCCCACGCTCGTGGGCCTGTACCAGGTCAGCGTACTCGTCCCGCAGGGCGCCCAGAAGGGGAACCGGGTGCCGTTCTATCTCGACCTCGGGAATGGCAGCCTCAGCAATCAGGTGCTCATCGCCGTTGAATGACCACCGAGCGCCTCTACTACCGCGACTCGTACCTGGTTGACTTTCGAGCTACGGTGGTCGATACCGCCGAGGAAGGCCGCCGCGTCTACCTCGATCGCACCGCTTTCTATCCGGCCTCCGGAGGCCAGCCTCAGGATGCCGGCTTGATCGCGGGCATCAACGTTACCGGCGTTGTGGATGAGGGCGACCGCATAGCCCACCTCACCGCCGCTCCCGTGCCTCCGGGCGAAGCCGCCTGCCGCGTCGACTGGCCGCGCCGCTTCGACCACATGCAGCAGCACAGCGGCCAGCACCTGCTCTCGGCCGTCTTCGTCGAGATGTTCGGAGCCGCCACGGTGGGCTTTCATCTGGGCGCAGAATCCTCCGCCATCGACGTCGCGTTACCCTCGCTCGATCCGGCGCAGGCCGCCGCCATCGAGCTCCGCGCCAACCAATTGGTCTTCGAGAATCGGCCCCTCGCCATCTCGTTCGAGGAGCGCCCGCTGGATCTGCGCAAACCGTCCGAGCGCGAGGGCCTGTTGCGCATCGTCTCGATCGCGGGCGTCGACCGCAGCGCCTGCGGCGGCACGCACGTTCGCGCCACCGGAGAGATCGGCCCCCTCCTGCTCCGCAAACTGGACAAGGCGCACGGCAGCGTGCGTATCGAGTTCCTCTGCGGCTTGCGCGCCATTCGCCGTGCCCGCGCGGACAACGAAGCGCTCGCGAAGATCGCCCGCTTGCTCTCGGCGCCCCCGGACGAGACGCCCGCGATAGTTGCAGCCCAGATCCAGGCCCTGGACATCTCGGAGAAGGCGCGCCGCCGCCTGGCCACGGAGCTGGCCCGCTTGCGAGGCGGCGAGTTGTACCGGGCCACCGCGCCCAACGCTTCCGGCCTGCGCTCGGTCCTCCAGCGCCTGCCCAAGGGCGCCGCGCTCGACGACGAGTTGCGCGCCACCGCTCAGGGTTTCACCGCCGGGGACAAAGCTGTCTTCCTCGCCGTCGTCGAAGACCCGCCCGCGCTGCTGCTGGCCGCCTCCAAGGACGCCGGCCTCCACGCCGGCAACTTGCTGAAGTCCGCTCTCACCCCCAACGGTGGCCGCGGCGGCGGCAACGCCCAACTTGCTCAGGGCAGTCTCCCGTCCCGCGATGCCCTCGAACAAGCCGTCACACAACTGATGCCTTGATCCCGCCTACTCCCACTCGATGGTGCCGGGGGGCTTGTGGGTCAGGTCGTAGAAAACCGCCGCGATGCCGTCCAGCCCCAGGAGTTCGCGGGCCATCTCCCCGAGCAGACCGGGCTCCATGGGGACGGCGCGGGCAGTCATGCCGTCCCGCGAATCCACCGGGCGCAGGACCACCGAATCGGGGCGCTCCGGCGTGCCGAGCGGGATCAGGATGACCGGGAACTGCCAGACTTGGCGGTCGAATCCGCGCTCGTCGCAGAGGCGGCGAACGATGGCGTCGGCGCGACGCAGACGCGCAACCCGCTCGGGCGAAAGCG
>Ga0182017_10002547_pt1 | contig 13756 bp, 10 predicted proteins | sample 712E3DmetaG_FD_120492 | JGI IMG/M metagenome (GOLD analysis project Ga0182017, IMG submission 120492) | Permafrost microbial communities from Stordalen Mire, Sweden - 712E3D metaG | ecosystem: Environmental > Terrestrial > Soil > Wetlands > Permafrost | place: Sweden: Stordalen | collected... | reverse complement strand
TAGCGGACATCGACGGCGACGGCAGCTCCGATATCATTTTCACAGCAGGAAAAGAGATTCTTGCCATCAGTCAGCACGGTATTGTTCTCGACCATTTTCCGATTACTCTCTATGACGGCAGCACGTTCACGGGAATACCGATGATTTTGAACAGCGGGGGATCGTCATCGCCTGAAATTCTTGCGACAACCTCCGGCGGAGCTTTACACGGTTACCAAAATAACGGTTCAGTCCTGAACGGGTTTCCAGTTCAGATTTCCACAGCAGGATCGATCTTTCCGGCATTGTTTAAAACGGGGAACTCAAATGTCGGAGTTCTTGCTGTGAATGCTGCGGGAACAATAAATGCAGAAGAAATCAATACGGCATATTCTCCTCAAAATTTCCTCTGGAGCCAGTTCGGTAAAGACGCTGTGCATTCAAATTTTGCCGTATCGACTCCATCATCTCTGCCATTGAGCGCGAGTTTCTTCCCGAAGGATCGCCTCTATAACTGGCCGAATCCTGTCTACGGATTGACGACGCGCATTCGTTTTTACGTTGCGGAAGATGCATCTATTTCCATCAAGATATTCGATGTTGCGGGAACGTCGATTACCGAACTTCACGGCACCGGCAAAGCGGGATTTGACAATGAAATTCTTTGGGATGTTTCGCGGATTCAAACGGGAGTCTACCTTGCACGCGTAGAAGCAAAAAGCAGCAATCACACGGACTCTGCCATCATAAAAATTGCCGTCGTAAAATGAGAATGTTGAAATGAAAAATGATGGTATGGAGCGCGTTTCTTTTTTATGAAAATAAATAGATTCTCTTTTCTTTTTTTTTGCATGTTTCCCGTCCTTCTCGCCGCACAGGATGATTACAATCATACGGAACTCGAATGGCATACGCTGGAGACGGCGCATTTTTTTGTAAACTTCCATACGGGAGCCGAACGAACGGCGCACGAAATAGCTTTTATAGCGGAAAGCATATATAAACCCGTCACGGATATGTATCACCATATACCGGATCAAAAAGTCGAATTTATTGTCAGAGACCATGACGATTATTCGAACGGTGGAGCTATATTCTTTGAAAACCGGATTGAAATATGGGCATCATCGCTGGATTTTGATCTGCGCGGATCGCATCCATGGCTCTGGAATGTCATTACGCATGAATTTACACATATCATTCAGATTCAATCTTCATTGAAGTTCGGCAGAAAAATTCCGGCCTTTTATCTGCAATACCTAGGGTATGAAGCGGAACGACGTCCCGATGTTCTGTATGGATACCCGAACGTTGTCATTTCGTATCCGATTTCAGGATTTCTCGTTCCAGCGTGGTTTGCAGAAGGAACCGCTCAGTATAACAATCCCGCGCTCAAATATGATTATTGGGACACGCATAGAGACATGATTTTGCGGATGTATATGCTGGAAGGTAAGCAGCTCTCATGGGAAGACATGGGTATGTTTGAAAAAACCGGACTTGGAAGCGAGTCGGTTTATAATTCCGGATTTTCTCTTGTGGATTATATCGGACGGAAATACGGGACTGAAAAGCTGGAGGATATATCGAGACATCTTGGCGATGTAATGCGTTTGACGATGGACGGTGCTATAGAAGCCGCACTTCATAAAACCGGAAAAGAACTCTATGAAGAATGGAAGCAAGATAAGAAACGAATCTATCAATCGACCGCCGATTCTTTAAAAGGGAAATTAGTCGACGGCCGGATTATTGAACCCGATGGATTTGAGAATGTATCGCCTGCATTTTCACCTGATGGAAAAACGATTGCGTATGTATCCAATAAGGATCAGGACTATGCGTCTCTCAGCGCTCTGTATCTTTATGATTTAAAAACAGGCGTGAGCAAACTTCTCGTGCCGGGTGTACATTCTCCCGTATCCTTTTCACCGGACGGAACATATCTTTACTATGCAAAGATTACCCGGAACAACCGCCATTGGTCTGCTTACGGAGATCTTTATCGCTATACTATAGCCCGGGATAAAGAAGAAAGACTTACACAAAGCCTTCGGGCACTGGATCCGAAACTTTCACCGGATGGAAAGCGGATTGTTTTCACATCGAGCAAGGACGGAACGATGAATTTAAACGTTTGCGATCCGGAAGGAAAAAATATACAAGTCCTGACCCGTAATACGAACGGGGAACAGGTCTACACCCCGGTATGGTCTCCGGATGGAAAGAAGATAGCCTTCGGTTATTCCCTGCAGCATAATCAGTCGGTTGCTCTTATCGACAGCGACGGATCGAACTTCAGGCTTTTGGTCTCAAACGCGGATGCACGCAATCCTTTCTTTTCGCCGGATGGATATTCTCTTTATTTTTCCTGGGATAGAACGGGTATTTTCAATATCTATGCAAGGTCGTTATCGTCCGATTCATGCCGGCAGGTGACCAACGTTCTCGGCGGCGCTTTCTTCCCAAATGTCGATTCGGCTTATAATCTTGCCTATGCAACGTACACTTCCAGCGGATATAAGCTCGCACTTTTATCGGACAGCGCTGCATATAAAAAAAACATACCAATAGATGCACCGGTTTCAAATACGTTCGGAGACTCTCTTGATGACGTTCAGCGTGATTTTCATTCGACTGTTCAAGATACGGTCAAACCCTATCATTCAAAATTTACAAGTGTCATGCTTATGCCGCTCCTGCGTATAGATACGTACAACGAGCATAATTCAGGCATCGATGTTCTAAAGCCTGGTATCTTTTTCAGTTCCGAGGAAGTACTCGATAAAATTTTAATCTACGGCGGCGCAGCAGTCAATCGGCTGATGGAAGCCGACCTTTTTCTGGTTTTCGAATATCACGACCGGTTGCCTATCTTCTACCAGCTCGGACTTGAGCCGACTGCAACAGCGGAGCTGTATAATATTACGAGAAAAACCAACTTTGGATTCGATTGGTGGACGGATATTAACCGTCATTATCAAGCAACCATCGCGTACAACCTCTTTGAATTCGACCTTTCATTGCGACAGCCGATTATCGACCCGTCGATTCAATTAAAACTTCAATATTCTATGAGCAGCTACAGTCAGGATTTTGGAAGCTGGCTTTGGCAGGATGGAGTTCCTTCCCATGCCTATATTGTTCCGGGGATCCGATCTACGTATCTAAATTCCAATATTCTTTCGATTCAACTTTCCCACAACGGGATACTCCCGATGGTGGACCGCGATATCAATCCAGTCGGCAGGACGATTTCGTTGAAATATTCGCGTGAGCTGAACAATTACGATCCGACGGATTCTACCGATTACAGCAACGGGTTTCGAAAACCGATCTATACTCCGGTTCCTATCAATCGCTTCGAATTCAACTGGAACGAGCATCTTCAACTTCCGTTTAAGAATCAAACTCTGTCGTTGGGATTACGGACAGGATTTATAATCGGTCCGACAGTCGACGACTTTTTTGATTTTTATGAAGGCGGATTAATCGGAATGCAGGGTTATCCGTTCTATGCCATCGGCGGAAACGAGACGGCAGTATTGAATATGACATATCGTTTACCGCTTATCCGGAATATCGATATGCGTCTCGGACCGGTATATTTTTCTAAACTCTACGGATCCCTTTTCGCGGATATCGGCGATGCATGGAACAGCGATATTCCGGGAATTTCCGATTGGAAAAAAGATGCCGGATTTGAACTGCGACTTGAATCTTTTTCCTGGTATGAATATCCGACGCGTATATTTTTTTCGGGAGCGTACGGGTTCGACCGGTTCACCAAAAACGTTGAAGATCCTACATTCACTGTAATTACGTACGGCAAAGAATGGCGATTTTATTTCGGTATACTTTTTAGTTTTGAACTGAATGAAATCACGAAGAGCATGAAGTTATACTAAGAGGCGTTTTATGGGAAAAATAGTATTTGTTGTTTTACTCCTCTTTCCTTTTGCGGCGGAATCCCAATGGAAGATCGAACCGGCCCATGCTTCCTCCGCAGGCAGCGCACTGACCGGTAATTTCGATGTCGACTTTTATGCTTCAAAGGTTGAACAGGCGCAAATATCGGCTGATTCGGTCAGAACGGAAATGCCGAAGCGGTATTCACCTATGACAGCAGGATTGCTCTCTGCTGTTGTTCCGGGTGCAGGGCAGTTCTACACACAAAGTTATTGGCAAAGCATAACAACATTCAGCGTTGAAGTTGCCATGTGGGTTCTCTATGCCGTGTATAATAAAAAAGGGGATCGACAGACCAACAATTTCCAGACATATGCAGATCAGAATTGGTCGGTAGTGCGGTATGTAAATTGGATCCAATTGGAATTGCCGGAATTCGATGTCAGCGGTATTATAATTTCGAACAACCCAAATCTGCCGCCCTGGCAGCGTGTCAACTGGACTAATCTTAATCTGCTCGAAAGTAAGATTGGTGATGCTGCAACGAGCGGAAAGTATTACGGTTTCTCACATGACCTTCCATTGCGTCCTCAACAGCAGTATTATGAACTGATAGGGAAGTATCCCCAATTTGTCGGAGGCTGGGACGATGCCTGGAATGGCAGCATTTCGCTTTATACGGATGACGATGTGATGGCAGAGAAAGTGTCTGCAAATTTTTCATCGTACAGCGTTATGCGCGGACAGGCCAATACATATTATGCCGTTGCATCGACGGCAACGTATGTCCTGATCGCGAATCATGTGCTCAGTGCCATGGAAGCGGCATGGAATGCAGCCCATAAGAATCATGAAATGCGGATGCGTGCTTCCATTCTCCCGCGCGTACAAATGGACGGATACGTCGAGTATGTTTCTTCTTTTTCGATGTCAATCGATTTCTAAAGGAACATGAACTATTGAAGAGTCGATTCGCATCTCTTTGATTTGAAGCTTTTCTTTATGTATCTTTTAAGCAGGATTTTGACTGTTCCTTCATTGAAAAAAGTGTTCGATTATTTTGATCGGGTATATTGTGAAAAACATGTTTTCTCCGTGGCGATCCGCATATATAGACACCTTTAAAGGGGGGGAAAAAAGAAAAACCTGTCTTTTTTGCGAGATGAAAAAGAACAGGAAGGCTGATCAAAAGAATCTCGTTGTTTGGCGTGGAAAAAACTGCTTTGTCGTTATGAATAAATACCCGTACAACAGCGGACATGTTCTTATTGTACCCTACAAACATACTGCAGACTTTTTGAGTTTTTTGCCTGAAGAATATAAAGAAATCATGGCAACAGCAGCACGATCCATCAAAGCATTGCAGGCGTTCAGCAAGCCGGAAGGATTCAATTTTGGGGCAAATCTCGGCCGTGTTGCAGGTGCCGGTGTTGATAAGCATATTCATTTTCATATTGTACCGCGATGGAAGGGCGACGTGAATTTCATGCCTGTGCTTGCCGATATCAAAATAATCTCGGAATCTATCGAAACCACAAGAAAAGCTTTAATAAAAAAGTTTAAGAAATTGTAAGTTCTGCGCTATCGTTGTAATCCCTTTCTTTCATTCGTTTTAGATTTTCCACAGCCTGGCAAAAAAGAATCTTTTAATCGATGTCTCGATTTCTTTGGCTTTATCGTTGCGTGATTCTGCATGATAAATATGGTATGCATTTTATATGGATTCATGGTAACTCGGCTTGTTATATAATGATCAAAATCCACCTGCAAAAAACCGGAGTTGGAAACATAAAAATGTATCATGCGAATGCATGATACTTAATTTCCCTGTTTTACAGGGGGATTTATAACAGAGCAAAAACCAATTGTTTCAGAATAAGCTGAGGAGTTACCAAAAATCAATTATTTCAAGATATGCTGAGTGGTTACGGTAAATTTAAAATTGAAAACAGTAACCTGAAAACAATAAAACCAAAGGACAGAATAACCACGGCAGCACCGCAATACCCGCAGCACGTTGAACCAGCCGGGATATTGATAATTATCACGCGTTAGCGGGATTCAAGTTCAGGGACCTAAAACATACCAGTTGTAACTGCCTGCGAGGTTTCGTATATTTTCAGTATGATTATCGGTCAGATCAATATCGAAAAACCGCTGCTGTTAGCGCCCATGGAGGGAGTTACCGATCTGCCGTTCCGTCTTATCTGTAAAAGTCTTGGAGCCGATATCGTTTATACGGAGTTCGTCAATTCCGAGGGTCTTGTTAGAAATTCCGGTAAGACCCATAAGAAGATGGAATTCCTCGAAGAAGAAAGACCGTTTGGAATACAAATTTACGGTGGAAATCCGAATTCTATGCAGCGTGCAGCGCTAATGGCCGAAGAATTGCGTCCCGATATCATCGATATTAATTGCGGATGCTGGGTAAAAAATGTTACGAACAACGGAGCCGGATCCGATCTTTTACGCGACCTGCCCCGGATGGAAAAAATTATTCGGAATGTAGTTCAGGCAACGAGGCTTCCCGTAACGGTAAAAACTCGCCTCGGCTGGGACGCTGAAAACATACGCATCATTGAAGTCGCCCGGCTTGCAGAACAATCCGGCGCCGCTGGTCTGACGATTCACTGCCGCACAAGATCTCAAGCTCATAAAGGCGATCCCGATTATAGCTGGGTTGCAAAAGTAAAGGAAGCTGTAAAGATTCCAATTATTGTTAATGGTTCGATAGGAACTCCGGAAAAAATCGCTGAAATGTTCGACTCGATAGGATGTGATGCTGTGATGATTGGAAGGGCAGCGATCGACAATCCATGGCTGTTCAAACAAGCACGCAACTTTCTTGTAACAGGCACATTTGATGCTCAACCATCGATTCACGAACGTTTCGATATCCTCTTGAAACACTTGAATTTATCGCTCCAATTTAAAGGAAACACAAGCGGTATCTTTGAATTCCGAAAGCATTATGCAGGTTACCTTAAAGGGTATCCGAACGCAGCTAAAATCCGCATGGAGCTGATGAATTACACGGAATTTTCTCCAATAGCCAATATTTTGCTTGAATACAAGGAAAAACTAATTAAAAATATTGAGTCTGCAGAAATAATCACACAACAGGCAGCGGCAACATGAAAGATACCGGATCGATAGTTCATTTGCTGGACGATATCTCCATTCTCATGGAAGTCAATGGAGATAACCCATTTCGCGTCCGTGCTTACCGAAAAGCAGCTCAAGTCATTCAAAGTACTACGGAAGATATTGCCGCTTTGGTAAAGAACAAGACATTGACGACACTTAATGGCATAGGACCCGGCATTGCGGATACAATTACGGAATTCTGCGAATCCGGTGAATCGAAAATATTGAACGAGCTTCGGAAAAAGTTTCCGGACGGCATTTTGGAAATGCTGAAAGTATCGGGACTCGGTCCGGCTAAAGTGCGTATTCTTTTTGACAAATTGGACATTAAGACTATTGATGAGCTGCAAAAAGCATGTGAGAAACATCAACTTCAAAATTTAGAAGGATTCGGTAAAAAAAGCGAAGAAAACATTTTGCAGGGAATCTTCATCAGAAGGAGAGCTCAGGAACATCATTTATATCCCGATGCGTTTTCCTCTGCAAATCAAATCGTATCGTTTATACATACCATTACAGGAGTCAAGGACTGCGAATATGTGGGAAGTCTGAGGCGAAGGAAAGAAATTATCGGAGATATCGATATTTTGGTTTGTTCATCCGAAAAAGAAAGACCCGCCATCCTGCAATCGATTCTCGATCATCTAAAATCAGAAAAAATCTTGGCACACGGAGATACGAAGATAAGCTGCATTCTTGAAAACGGAATTCAATGCGATATCCGAATTGTGAATGAAAAAGAGTATCCCTTTGCTCTTCAATACTTTACGGGCAGCAAAGAACATAATATCGAGCTTCGATCAAGAGCGAATTCTTTCGGCCTTACCTTAAATGAATACGGCTTTTCAGAATTCGACAAAAACAAACAGAAACATAAAATTCCTGATTGTAAAGACGAAAAAGCTATATATGTTTCGTTGGGATTGAAATATATTCCACCGGAGCTGCGGGAAGGGAATGGGGAGATACATGCAGCCGAGAAGAGTCTTCCTATACTGGTCGAAGAAAAAGACCTGAAAGGTGCATTCCATTGCCATACGACGTCGAGCGACGGGTTAAACACGCTTGAAGAAATGTCAGCGGAGGCTCAAAAGCTCGGCTGGGAATTTATCGGATTTGCAGACCATAGTCAATCTGCCGTTTATGCCGGTGGATTGTCCGTTCAGAAAGTTTTAAGTCAAATCGACTTTATTGACAGGCTAAACGCAAAAAAAGATGAAAATGGCAAAAAGCTCCGGCGTTTCAAAGGTGTAGAATGCGATATTTTACCGGACGGCTCACTCGACTATCCTGACAGTTTATTAAAAAAATTGGACTATGTCGTTGTTTCGATTCATGGGAAATTTAAGATGACTGAATCTGAAGCGACCAATCGGATTATTACCGCCCTCAAAAACCCGTATGCAAGCATTCTTGGCCATCCAACAGGACGTTTGCTGCTGGAGAGAGATGGTTATCCTGTTAATTTGCGTGAGGTGATTCACGCAGCGGCCGATCTTGGTAAATCGATTGAAATCAACGCACATCCATCCAGACTTGATCTGGATTGGAGATGGGTCAGATATGCGAAGGAAAAAGGAGTGCCTATTTGCATTAATCCGGATGCACACAGCATACGCGGTCTTCATGATATAACATACGGCGTCGGTATAGCCCGGAAAGGCTGGCTGGAACCAAAAGACGTGGTCAATACATGGACAATAGGAACAATTACATCTTTTTTCAAAAAACATAAAAAATAGGGAAGCGACATGGGAATATATGAGATACTTACCGGACAAAGCCAGATATTGAAAATATCTCTGGTGCATCAAGAAAAAAGCATCTCCAATCAAAAGGAACACATCAAAGAGCTTCAGGAATTTACAAATCATGTTCTGCAGGAATCCGAGAATAAAGAAAAAGCCTTTACAGCTCGCATCGAGGAGATAATGGCAAAGTCCGTTCAGTCTCTTAAGGGCAATCTCTCCGAATTCCTTTCCACACCTATACGATCCGACCTGGGCGAAATTCAAAAGCTAATTTTTGAGCATGCAAAACAGCTTGAAAAACAGATCATAATTCCATCAAAAATAAACGTTTACGATGCTTTACTTTCAAAGTATTCGAGCGAAGATATTAACGATCTGGCGTTAAAACCGCTCGCTTTATCGGCAAGACGTTTATTAAAGTCAAGAGGCTTTTCAAATATATCGGATCATCAAACGCTGTATGCATCGGATTTTATAATAGGCGGCGTCGACACATTGACCGTTATGGAATCGATTTTCTTCAACCTCTTATCAAACGGGTTCAAAGATCTTTTTACCCATGCAATTCATTCAATTCAGATATATGACCTGTTTTCCCCTGAGGGATATCGACGCAAACCAGCTGAGAAATATGAAATTTTGCTTACCATCCGAAACAGGGAAATTGAACCTTCGACTGTGATGGATAAGCTTAGTTCCTGGTTTGATAAGATTGGAACCGGTTCTTTGACGCGGTATCTCTGGAAGAAAAGTCTTTTTTCCGGTTTTGACAGCGAGACGGTTTTAGAAGTTCACCTTAAAGATAAAGCAGAGATGAAGCATCTTCTTCTCTTGATTTCAAGTCATTTAGGTCAGTTCAAAAAAATATTTTCTATGAAAGAAGCATCATTAATTGTAAAAGAAAGAATTGTTTAATGAACCCTGACACTATAAATAAAAAGAAAGTATCAAAAATAACCGCAGCTTTGAAAAAGGAATTTCCTGGAGCGAGAACTGCTTTGAATTTTTCAAATCCTTTACAATTGATGATTGCGACCATGCTGGCGGCACAATGCACAGACGTTCGCGTCAATATAGTTACGCCGGCCCTCTTTGCTAAATACAAAACTTCAAAAGACTTTTCGAGGGCTGATCCGCCTGAATTGGAAAACGATATTCGATCTACCGGTTTCTATCGTATGAAGGCAAAGAATATTATCAATGCTTGTAAAATGATCGAAACGGAATTTCATGGAATTTTCCCGAAATCGATGGAGCTTCTCACAAAACTTCCCGGCGTGGGAAGAAAAACGGCAAATTGCGTTCTCGGCGGCGCCTTCGGCATTCAGGAAGGAGTTGTAGTCGACACGCATGTAACAAGAATTGCAAATAGATTGGGACTAACGATACAAACCAACCCTGAAAAGATCGAACAAGACCTTATGTCCTTGGTGCCCAAATCGGATTGGTACCTCTTCAGCAATTTGATTGTTTTACATGGTCGCAAGACATGCGTTGCCAGAAAGCCCAAATGCCAAGGGTGCAGTATACTTCGACTTTGTTCATATGATCAGAAGACGATCTAAAAAAATGCATCGTCAGTTAGGGATATAATTTATATTCACCAGAAATCATAGTTTGAGGTTTCATTATGACTTATGAAGATGCACTTTCACTGATGCATGAATATGTAAAAAACGAGGCGCTCCGGAAACATATGTACGCGGTCGAAGCAGCGATGAGATTCTATGCGTCCAAATTCGGAGATGATGAAGAAAAGTGGGCCATAGCCGGACTTCTGCATGATTTCGACTTTGAACAATTTCCGACGATACCGGAACATACCGCCAAGGGAGCTGAAATATTGCGTGCTCAAGGATGGCCGGAAGAAATAGTTGCTGCCATTCAGGGGCATGCTAGTTACTCCGGCGTGCCCCGTACGAGCCGAATGGCTAAAACGCTTTATGCATGCGATGAATTGTGCGGACTCATAGCTGCGGTGGCGGTTATTAGGCCTAATAAGATTATGGATCTCGAGATTTCATCCGTCAAGAAAAAAATGAAAGCTGCAGCATTTGCAAAAAATATCAGCAGGGAAGATATTGTACAGGGAGCCGGCGAACTCGGAATACCATTGGACGATCACATTGCTGCAGTCATTGAAGCGATGAAAAAAGATGCAAAACGATTGAATCTGGGATAGATATTAATAATTGGCCGCTTACCCGCCTATTAAGGAAATAAGACACAGGTAATGCTGTGTCATTTACAGGCCTCCGGCTGTGCTGAAGGCACTTCGGCAGACAGGAAATCCGCGAGAATGACAGGGTACTTAATTAATCCGGATATTTTTGAGAAAGCCTCATAGAAAATCAGTGTGCATCAAGTCGAATAGTAACCTCGATTATTTCTTTTGAAAAGGATATTTTATGGCAATCACAAAGCATATGTCTGAATCAGATCAGAAAAAGGCATATAAAAATATAGAATTTCTCAATAGCCCTGAGGCCAGGCCGATTCGTCTGCTCTCTGAATTTATAGAACCGCAGAGGCGGCTCCGGCAGGAAGGAATCAGGGATACCATAGTATTTTTTGGATCGGCAAGGACGAAGCCGTTGCGGGAAGCGAAACGGGAACTTCAGAGTGCGGAACAGACCTATAAAAGGACAAAGAAGAAGCGGGATCGTATAAGATTAGATGAAGCATGCGAAGGACTTCAGATGTCAAAATATTACGAAGATGCAGTTACGCTCGCTTCCATGCTGACCAAATGGTCGCATTCGCTTGCACAAAATAATCGATTTGTTGTTTCTACCGGGGGCGGACCCGGGATTATGGAAGCTGCAAACAGGGGAGCTACAAAGGCAAAGGGGAGATCGATCGGATTGAATATCAGCCTGCCTTTCGAGCAGAAGCCGAATCCGTATGTTTCAAAGAATCTGGATCTGGAATTTCATTATTTCTTCATGCGTAAATTTTGGTTTGCCTATCTATCCAAGGCATTTGTGATGTTCCCGGGCGGTTATGGAACCCTGGATGAAATGATGGAAATCCTCACGCTGCTCCAGACGCAAAAGATCAAAAAGAAAGTCGTCGTCGTGCTGTACGATAAAAAGTACTGGTCGGAAATAATCAATTTTAGCGCTCTTGTAAAACATCAGATGATAAGCCAAAAAGACGTTGACCTCATTAAGTTTACGGATACGCCTCAAGAAGCATTTGAATATCTTACGCGTTCATTAAAGAAGCTGTATCCATTCGAGACCAAGCAAGGGAAGAGGGTGCAAAAAGAAAAAAGAAAAAAGGAAGGAGCTGGTTCAAGACCTCGCATTTGGAATTAGCTGTCGCATTGGTTATATTAATCGAGAGCAATTCGTATCGTCGGGGGTGAACTGGCTTCGACGGGGACGAGGATGCTCAGAATGGCATACCGTGGTCGCCGTGTCCACGCTAAACAAGCGGTAAAAACACAAGTGCCAATTACGATTACGCACTGGCTGCCTAATTTAACTTAGACAACCCGTCTTGTTCAAGTTTGCTCACCGGTTTGAATAAAGACGTCGCTTAGATGAGATAGCGTTTCGACGTGCTGAGGGTCGCGATGCGAATCCGCTCAAAAGGCGGTACACCTGAGCTGGTATGCGGTTAATCCTGTCTGCCGGAGTTCCCGCATATGAGATATAAAGGCGGAATATGTATGTAGATGTTCTGTAGGTCTTCTCTTCGGACCGGGGTTCGACTCCCCGCACCTCCACTAAAAATTGCAAATTGTAGATTGCAAAATGCAAATTTTTAATTGAGAATAATGAACGATATAATTTGCTCGCCGAATATTGTTTCAAATGATTGATTCGTATGTATTTACCATTCCTTGTTGAGTATTAATCAGATGCATCTTTTATTCACAAAGATGACCGGCGCAGGAAATGATTTTATCATTATCGATGACCGGAAGAATAAGATAGCGAGTCCCCAAAAACTCTCCCGGAAACTTTGCGACCGCAGGTGGGGCATTGGAGCGGACGGACTTATCTTGCTAAGAAGAAGCAAAAACGCTGCATATGAAATGATGTATTACAATGCAGACGGCAGCTATGGCGGAATGTGCGGCAACGGAGGAAGATGTATTGCATATTTTGCAATTCTCAATGGGATAGCCAAAAAATCACACGTGTTCGAATCCGTTGGATATCTCTACGAAGCAAAAAAAAAGACAGGCAATTCGATTCTTTTAAAAATGAAAAATCCGGACGACCTGCGATTGGAACGATCCATTACGATCGATGGAAAAACTATCAAATATCATTCCATCGATACCGGCGCACCCCATGTAGTGATTGAAGCCGATGCACTTGGACAGGATCTACAGGATATCGACGTCAATCGATTCGGCGCCTTTCTTCGGCATCATTCCGATTTTAATCCTGCCGGAACGAATGTAAATATTATTAAGAAGCTCGGCAATAATTCAATTCAAATAAGAACTTATGAGCGCGGAGTTGAAGCAGAAACTCTTGCCTGCGGAACAGGATCGGTTGCTGCGGCAATTATTTCTTCGTTTGTCATGCGGACAATTTCTCCCGTTACCGTAAAGGTTCAGAGCAAAATAGATCTACAAGTTGATTTCCGGAAAGACGCGGACAAAGTCAGCGATGTCTACCTTACGGGTCCGGCTGCTATCGTTTTCACCGGGATGATCGATGTCTCCGTCTCTTAAATACGGAATAATTTTCAATCCTGCTGCAAGACACGGAACTGCATATAAATTCGAATCTCGCATTTTAGCTCTCCTTAACAATAAAAACATCGATTATTCGTTTTATAAAACAAACGGCAGTCTGGATGCTGTGCGCATAGCCCGGGGAATTGCAAAGAACTGCGACGTTGTAGCGGCAATCGGAGGAGATGGAACGATTAATGAGGTTGCAAGCGGGTTGATCGAAGCCGGAATTGGCATAAAGAATGAAAAAGACTCCATTGCAGCACTCGCC
>Ga0182017_10002546_pt1 | contig 13765 bp, 10 predicted proteins | sample 712E3DmetaG_FD_120492 | JGI IMG/M metagenome (GOLD analysis project Ga0182017, IMG submission 120492) | Permafrost microbial communities from Stordalen Mire, Sweden - 712E3D metaG | ecosystem: Environmental > Terrestrial > Soil > Wetlands > Permafrost | place: Sweden: Stordalen | collected... | reverse complement strand
GTTCAGCATCGCACACGGGTTGCGGGTTGACGCCAACGACCATGTGTGGGTCACCGATACCGGCTTCCACCTGGTGATGGAGTTCTCCAACGACGGCAAGCTCCTGCGCACTTTCGGCACCAAGGGGAAGCCGGACGCGACCCAGAGCACATTCAACAAGCCCACCGACGTGGCATTCTTCAAGAACGGCGACTTTCTGGTGACCGACGGCTATGGCAATTCGCGCGTGGTGAAGTTCTCGCGCGACGGCAAGTACCTGCTGGAATGGGGCAAGAAGGGCAAGGGGCCGGGCGAGTTCGACACGCCTCACGTCGCCGTGGTCGACTCGCACCAGAACGTCTATGTCAGCGACCGCGAGAACGAACGCATCCAGATTTTCGATTCCAACGGAAAGTTCCTCCGCCAGTGGAACCATCTGGGGGCCACCCAGGGGATGGACATTTCGCCGAAAGACGAGTTATGGGTCATCACCCACCGCGACCGGGAAGAGAACCTGGCCTACGACACGCTGGCGGGACGCATCATGCGCGTCGACGCCGCGTCGGGCAAGATTCTCGGCTCCATGGAAAGTCCCGGGCATTGGCTTTCGCTGGCGCGCAACGGGGATATCTATGTCGCCAGCCTGACCGGCAACGTTTTTCGCTGGTATCCGGGATGGGTGACAGGGGAACGTGAAGAAGCGCCCGGCGTGGTGAAGTAGGCCGCACGCCCGCCGCCGCGCGGGCAAGGAATTGTAAAATCGGGCGGAGCCTCGCCATATTCGCGATAAACGCCCCTGAATATAGATATACTTGCAGTCATCGGTCCATTCGGACCGAGAGGAGGCTACTGGACTCATGTCAGTCACACGCAGATCTTTCTTTGCCCGCGCGGGGGCGATTGCCACCGCACAGGGCCTGGCTCTGAAGGCGCAGCAGAAGCCGCCTGTCGATCCGGGGGCGACGCCGCAGGACCCCCGCATGGGCACTGCCAATGTTGCCAACCTGTTCAAGTACTCCGATCGCCGCGCCAAAGTTTCGGTGATCAAGGGTGACAACCGGCGCAAGAACATTTTCGACGCGCTGGTGGCCATCGACGACCAGATCCGGCCGGGGCTTAAGAACCGGAAGTACGTTCTCATCAAACCCAACGGCATGGACCCGTCGCGGCAACTGATTTCCACCACGGCCGACACCATACACGGCATCCTCGACTACCTGGCGCCCCGCTTCAAGGGTCCCGTGGTGGTCGCCGAGTGCGGCGGCACCAAGGCCAAGCAAGCCACCGACGAACTCGGCTGGGGCAAGATCTTCGCCGAGCACAAGCCCCTCGACATCAAGCTGGAGAATCCCAGCGAGACTCCGGACCGCTACGAGCTGATGCTTGGGATGGACTATGACATGCACCCCCTCCCCATCCGGCTGGGCGCGCGCTTCGTGGACCCCGACGCTTTCCTGATTTCCTCGGGGGTGATGAAGACGCACAACATGGTGGTAGCCACCCTGTCGATCAAGAACGTGGTGCTGGGCGCGCCGCTGCCTCCGCCTCCGGGAGAGAAACGGCCTTGGGGCGACAGCGAGAAGCGCAAGTTCCACGTGGGCATACGGGCGGGCAACTACAACATGTACCTGGCGGTGCAGAAGATGATGCACAACTGGGGCGTGGGGATCGTGGACGGATACGAGGGCATGGAGGGGAACGGTCCGGTATCGGGCACCCCGGTGCCGAGTCGCATCGCCTTGGCCTCGACGGATTTCCTGGCGGTGGATCGCGTGGGCCTGGAGTGCATGGGAATCGATGCCAGTTGGCCGGGCTATCTCAACTACTCCTACCAGGGCGGCCTGGGGCAATTCGATCTGGCCAAGATCGATGTGGTGGGCGCCAAGATCGCCGACGTGCAGAAGAAGTACCGGCTGCACGCCGACGTGGACCGCATGCTGGAGTGGCGCGGCCCGATGCGGGATCTGCCGCCGAACCTGGGCAGCCTGCGTCCGTCGGAGAAGGAACTCGCTGCCTACGCCTGATACAGCCGGGCCGGAGTGAGTACAATCTCAGGCTAGCGCTCCCTGACGGTCGCGGCTCCGATGCGCTTTCAGAGCCGCGACCGTCAGGGAGCGCTAGGTAAGTCTCGAAAAGGAGTGCATGTTAATGACGAGAAGTTCATCGATGAGACGGGTGGCCGGTTCGTTTTTGGCCGTCGCGCTGCTGAGCGTCCCGGTGGCGGCGCAAGGGCAGGCCGCCGCGAAACCCAAACTGTATAACACGGCCAAGCAGAAGATTCTGGAAGGCAAGCAGGTCTTCAGCTTCACGCAATCGACGATGGATATCAAAGGCTATTGCGAAGCGGCCAAGCATTACGACTACACCTGGTTCGAAATGCAGCACAGCACGCTGGAGTTCAGGGACATCGAGCAGATGATCGCGGCGTGTCCGCATGTCGCCGCAATTCCCATGATCCGGCTGGCGGACGCGCAGGAATGGCATATTCAGCATGCCACCGATATCGGCGCCCTGGGCATCGTTATCCCCACGGTGGACGATGTGGACCGGGCGCGGGAAGCCGCCAAGTGGGCGCGGTATCCGCCGGTGGCGCGGCGCAGTTCCGGCCAGGGCCAGGCGCGCGCGATCTGGGGCATCAACGGGATCGACTACGCCAAGACGGTCAACGACAACATGCTGGTGGTGGTCATGCTTGAGACGCCCACCGCCGTGGCGAATGCCTATGACATCGCGTCGGTGCCCGGTATTGATGTCGTCATCCCCGGCAACAACGATCTGAGCCAGTTCTCGGGATTCCCGCAGACCGACCCGCGGTACTGGGAGTTGGTGACCAAGATTCACGACGAGACGCTGCGGGCGGGAAAGATCTTCGGCCAGGCCAATGCGAAGTACGCAACCGGACCTCTCAGCAAGGACGCCAAGTTCTTCCAGAACGGCCCGGCGTTCGATGGCTGGAAGCTGCCCGGCAGGGGCGACGCCAGCGCCCCGCCGCCCGGAGAACACTAGAAGATCGTTGGCCGTGTGGGGCGTTGGCAGGCTAAAGCATGCCCCACCAAGCGGGTTATACTGATTAGGAGCCGGGAGTCCAAAACTCAGATTCCCGGTTAAGATTTCGTGTTCTGTCACGTGGAGATCCCCATGTCTACTCGCCGCAATTCTCTGGTTAGCGCAGTGATCGGCTGCCTGATATTGGCTTTGACCGCCAGCGGCGTGCTGGCCGCGGCCGGCCAGGCGCCCGTTCCGGCGTGCAACCTTGTGCCGGGCTGGTCGCAGGCCGGCCCCGAGCGCTCCTACGAGTCGCAAAACCTGTTCGAGTACATGGACGGGAACGCGGAAGGTTACCTGGTTTACGGTTTCCTGAAGATGACGGGCGTCACCTGCAAGAAGGGGGAGGTCACCCTGGTCATCGATCTCTCCGATTTCGGCGACCCCGATTCCGCGTATGGTATGTTCACCGCCAACGTGGACGGGCGTGTGCCCACCCAGAAGATCGGCATGAACGGCCAGATCGTTCCGCGGCGCGCCTTCTTCGTCAAGGGCCAGTACTACCTGGAAATCGGCGCCAACCCCGAAGGCGATTACACGACCGTCTTGCAGGCATGGACGGCGGCGTTTGAAAAGATCATTCCGGGGAGCACTTCGCTGCCGGCTCCGCTGGCGTGGTTCCCGGCCGAGCAGCGGCAGGGCCTCCGCCTGGTGCCGGAGAGTGTGCTGGGCATCCGCATTTTGAAGCGCGGGTATGCGGCGCAATACGACTTTGGCAAGGCCTTCGTGGTGCTGGAAGCCACGCCGCAGTCGGCTGCCGCCATCATGGAGCAACTGCGCAAGCGGTTCGGCGCGACCACCCCGGCCACCATCGCCGACGAAGCCTTCCAGTTTACCGATCAGTACCTCGGGCGCCTGTGCGTGTTTCGCCAGGGCAAGTACATCGGCGGGTACGCCATTTCGAAGGACGGCGTGGACCCCGTCGCTCTCAGCAAGGCCCTCGCCGGGAAAGTGCCGAAGGCGGACTGAGAGTTGTTCTTGCCGCGGCGCGGCCAGCGTTGAAGCAGCGTTGAACATGAGTCTTCGTCGTTTGGCTGCCCTGTGTCTCTTCGTCGCCGTAGCCCACTTCTTCGACGGCAGGGGAAGCGCGCAGAACGCCGTACCTCCGGCGGCGGAAAGTCCGCACGGACTGACGAATTATCTGGCGCGCACCCTCAAGGTTCAGGGATCTGTGCGCGCGCGTTGGGAGTCGGGGCAAGGGGTGGACTTCGCCCTGACGCCCGCCGGTTCCTATGTGCTGACGCGCATTCGCCTGGGCGTCGCCTTCCAGCCTGCGTCCTGGTTGAGTTTCTATGCGGAAGGGCAGGACGCGCGCGCCGAGTTTTATAAGGTGACCCCTGCCGCCTCGCTGGCCGATCCCATGGATTTCCGCCAGGCCTACGTGCAAGCAGGCAAGCTTAAGGGCAACGGCGTGAGGGTCCGCGTGGGACGCCAGGAACTGACGCTGGGCACGGGGCGTCTGGTGGGGACCGGTGACTGGAGCAATGTAACCAAGACCTTCGAGATCGTCCGCGCAACTATCACGACCTCCCAACTGAAGCTCGATGTGTTGGGTGGATCGCCGCTATTGTACGACGTCAATCGCATGGACCGGCACAAGCCGGGCGAACATTTCTATGTCGCTTATGCCACTATCGGAAAGCTGATCAAGGATGGACAGATCGAGCCCTACTTCATGGCCAGAACCGCGCTAAACGTGAAGGGCAAGGACGGAGTATCGGGCCATCAGCAAACGCTGATCGGCGGATTGCGCCTGGTAGGCAAACTCCCAGGCGGATTCGATTATGCCGGCGAAGCCGCCAGGGAAGGCGGCGCCTACGGCAACGACACGGTGCAAGCCTTCGGCTATGTGGCCGGCGGCGGTTGGACGGCGCCGCACGGCCCATGGAGGCTGCATCCCAACAGCGATTTTCTGTGGGCGTCCGGCGATGACGGACGAAAAGACGGGCACCACCAGGCCTTCGACTTCCTGTACGGACTCAACCAGCCCCAGAACGGCCTGGCCGGACTGTACGCCTGGCGCAATATCGGGCAGTGGCGCGCGGGAGCGGACTTCCACCCGGCGAACCGGTGGACCGTGAAGGTCAATTTTCGCGACGTGTGGCTGGCCACCACCCAAGACGGACTGTATAACTCCGGCAACGTCCGCACCGTGTTCGACAACAAGGCCACCGGCAATCACGTGGGCGAGGGTGTGGATGCCCAATTCACCTGGACCCCGACCCGGAAGAACACTCTCGAAATGGGTGTAGGCAGCCTGGTCCCCGGCTCCTATCTGAAGCAGGCGGGAAAGACAAGCGGGTTCGTCTACACGTTTTTCACTTACACCCGGGCGATCTAGCGGTGTGCGGCCTAAATAGCGGGCCTTATGTACGCCCGACTGATCATCGGGCTGCATCCGTGGAGCGACCAGACCCAGAGGGTACCCCGGTTGCCACGCCGGCGTCCTTACCGACGTTCTTCGAAAATGCCGGTACGAATACCGGCATGGCAGGCGAGACGCCCGCTCCACGGATCCCTGTTCAGGATTATACGGCCTGAAAATCTCATTGACTTTGTCCGGCGCGGCGAAGTAGACTGCTGTTCAACCCCATGTTCGCCACAAGAATGCATTTCCTGGCGGTGCTTCTGATCCCGCTGACCGCCTTCAGCGTTTGGGCCGCCAAGGACTCGTGCTTTGAATGCCACAGCGTGGAGGAAGGCACGAGCATCGTCTTCAAGGACGACATCCATTACAAGTATGGAATCAGTTGCGCCGATTGCCATGGCGGCGACCCGCGGGAGGACGACCCCAACCTGTCCATGAACGCCAGCCGCGGCTTCAAGGTCCGCGTCACGCGCGAGGACACGCCGGAATACTGCGGGCGCTGCCACGGCGACGCCGCCTTCATCCACAAGTACAAGCCGGGACAGCGCACCGATCAACTGGCTCTGTATCGCAAGAGTATCCACGGCGCGAAACTCGCCGGGGGGAATAAGAAGGCGGCGAATTGCGTCGATTGCCACGGCGTCCACAACATCCGCGCGGTGGACGACCCACAGTCGCCCGCGCACCCGTCGCACCTTGCCGCCAAGTGCGGCGCCTGTCACGGCGAGATCGCGGCGTTGTTCCAACAGAGCCGCCACGCGCGGGTTTTCACTAGCAGTGAAATGGCAGGCTGCTCGGCGTGCCACTCCAGCCACGGCACCCAGCGGGCCGGCGCCGACATGCTCACCGGCGCGAAGCCCGTCTGCGCAACATGCCACGCAGCCGGCTCGGACGGCGGCAAGGCGGCGGCTGTCATGACGAAAAAGATCAAAGGTCTGGCGCCCGCGGTCCAGCGCGGCGGCGCGCGACAGGCTGCGCACGCTCTGGTGCTGGCGCCCTGACCGGCGCGACGGTTTCCGTGTTACTCTGACTTGCAGTTGCGGGAGAACCAATGGCTCGAACGAATCGACGTGACTTTCTCAGACGGTCTTTGGCCTTCGGGTCGGCGGCGGCGATACCGCTGAACGCATGGCCGGCGCAGGTGCGGCGCGCCAGCGACGTCTTTGAGATCGGACCCACCAAAGTGAAAGTGTCGCGCCTGGCCCTCGGCGCCGGCACCTTCGGCGGGGGCGCCAGCTCCAACCAGATGCGCAAGCTCGGCGCCAGCGGCCTGGCGGACCTCTGGTGGTACGCCTTCGACAACGGCGTCTTCTTCTGGGATAATGCCGATACCTACGGCAGCCACGCCGCCGTCAAGGCCGCCCTGAATCTGAAAAAGATGCCGCGCGAGAAGGTCACCATCCAGACCAAGACCTCTGCTCACACCGCCGAACAGATGAAGACAACCCTGGATCGCTACCTGCTGGAGATGGGGACGGACTACATCGACGTCGTGCTGCTCCACTCCCGGATGAGCCCGCAGTGGGACGAGTTGGACAGGGGCGCAATGGATGCGCTATCGGCAGCCAAGCAGGCCGGGAAGGTGAGGGCGGTCGGCATCAGTTGCCATTCCGTGGAGGCCATGAAAGTGGCTGCCAAGAGCCCTTGGCTCGACCTCTGCCTGTGCCGGATCAATCCCGCCGGGGTCCGTATGGATGCCCCGGTCGAGCAGGTGTTGCCGCTCCTCGCCGAGCTAAAAGCCAACGGCAAGGGCGTGGTCGGCATGAAGATCCTCGGCGAGGGCCAGTTGCGCGACAGGGTGGACGAGGCGTTGCGGTTCGCCGTGAACAAGGATGCGGTCCACGCCTTTTCCATCGGCGTGGAGAGCCGGGACGAGCTCAAGGATCTTCTGGAGCGCATCCCGAAAGTCTCCCAGCCGGCGTAGGCCTGCGCGCCGGGCGCGGCCTACACCTTGTAGTCCCACTCCTTGCGGTAGGGCGTGTCAACCAGGCGGTTGGCCACTTCGTCGTTGGTGATTCTTCCGGCTTCCGCATTCCAGCGGAGGACGTTGGAAGTTCGCCAGTAGACCGCTCCCGTGCCGACGCCGGCTGGGGGGCGCGCCACGGGGTCGTGCACATGGCCGTCATTGGACGCGGGAATCCACACGATCGCGGAGTCCGATCGGCCGGATGCCCCCCACCCCCCCGCGCCGCGCACGCCGGGCGTGCTGTACCGGCGCAGCGTCAGGGCTCCGAGCAAGGCGAATTCGGTGAGATCGCAGGCGAACTCGACGGGCGTGATCGATTTCTTGCCGGCTTTGCACGCCCGTATCCACTCCTTGTAGTGATCCGGCCGCTCGCACCGGGGCAGGTATGGTTCGGGCTGCTGGAAGTCCTTGAAGCGGCTCTCGGGCAGGAGCCAGCCGCCGGGGAGTCCTCGGAACTGCTGGCCGGGCTTGGGTGAGAGATGGTCGGGCAGCGATGGACTGCCGCCATAGAACGCGGAAACCTGCACGCCCTTGTCGCCGACGAACATCATGCCCCTGCCCGGCATCCCCACATCGGGAGGCATGCTCAGAGGCCGGGGCGGCTGCAAACCGCCATCGTAGAAGTAGGCCATCATCTCCGGGTGTTTGCCACGGGCCGGAAAGTGCCACTGGATGTAGTTGGCGATGCTGGCGCACTCGCTGTTCTCCACGGTGCCTGCCGGTGAGAAGGACTGGCAGGCGTCGGCCGCGATCCAGTCCGGCGCCCCCATGCCGAGTTCCTCGTGGAACACGTGAAGCGCGTGGCAACTGACGTCGCCCACGTTGCCGGTGCCGAAATCCCACCAGGGGCGCCAACTGCCGTAATGGTAGAGCCTGTGGTACGGCCGCGCCGGCGATGGGCCACACCACTGGTCCCAGTTCATCCCCTCGGGCGGCGCCTGGATCTCCGACGGTCTGGCCAACCCGCTGGGGCTGTGCGTGCCGGTCCAGTAGTGCACTTCCCGGATCGGCCCGATGGCCCCGGTCAACAGCAACTCCGTGGTGGCGCGGGAAGGGGAGGCGCGGGAATCCTGTATGCTGGCCTTGGTGGTGACCTTGGAGGCAAGCACGGCCGCCTTCACCCTACGCGCCTCGGCGAGGGTGCGCGTCATCGGCTTGGCGCAGTAAATATGCTTGTTCATCGCCAGGCCCGCCAACACCAGGTGAGAATGCCAGTGATCCGGCGTGGCGACGATCAGCGCGTCGAAGTTCTTCTGCTCCTTGTCGAACATCTGCCGGAAGTCTTTGTAAATCCTGGCTCTGGGATAGAGCCTGAAGGCCGGCGCGGAGAACTCGTGGTCGAGGTCGCAAAGGGCCACGATCTCTTCGTCCGCGCAGCCCGCCACATAGTCCTGGCCCACGCCGCCGACGCCCACGCAGGCGATCCGGAGTTTGTCGCTGGGCGCCTGGTAGCCCGCGCCTCCCAATACGTGGCGCGGCACCAACAGCGGCGCCAGGCCGGCGGCAACAACGGCGCGCCGGGATACGGCGCCCTTGCTCGATTGGCTTGAATTCATGAGAACGCTCTCCTGTAGTTGAACAAGATGGCCCACCGGGGATGCACGATTTGGGACCGTACTCATTCTTTCAGGATCCTTCGACCGTGTCCAGAGGATGCGGCTGGGGTGAAGCTACCGCACTTCGAACGTGCCGAAGACCAGGCCCAGATCCCGCGGATCGCTGGCCGGGCGGATCACCCTCCCCACTTCCACCGTCACGCGCATCTCCGCCTTCCCCACCACCGAATCGGGCAGCGCGAACACCAGCTCGAACGCATTCTCTCCGGGCCGGATCGCCGTGGCGGGCAGTGTCACGTCTTCCACCGTTACGGTCACGGGAAGAGATCCCGCCCTGAGTTGTTCGTCGGGGCAGGAGCCGCGCAGATAGAGCTTCTGGCCGGGCGTTGACGGTGCGCCCATGCGCAGCGCGGCGCGGCGCGGCATCCAACGATGGTCGCCATCGCTGGGGTACCACTCCGGACCCAGCAGGTAGGAGGAGAGCGGGCTGGCGGCATCCACGCGCAGGGGGAGCCCGCTTTCCCCCGGCAGCGCGGCATAGATGGCCGTGATGTTGCGCAGGCGCCGGCCGCGCACGTCGTAGACCACCAACTCCTCGCGCTGGAGCGCCTGGGCGACCACGCCGGCGGGGAGGATATAATCGTCGATATTGCCCAGGTCGGGATGCGAAGCGATGCGCTTGCCGCTGCCCGGGGCCAGGTAGATGTGGTCCAGACCGAACAGACGGAAGGGGCGGTCCAGCACGCCGTTCCAAAACAGATCGGTATCCACGCCTTCGAGCAAAATGGACTTCGAGGGATAGCGTTCGTGGACGCCCGCCACGCCTTCCACCAGGTTGCGCACGCGCATGGTGATGGCGTGATTCCATTGCGAGGCGGCGAGCAGCGTGGGGACTCCCATCAGGGCGTAGATGGCGGCCAGCGCGATGACGGCGGCGCGCCCGCGCACTCCGGCGCGCCAGCCCGAAACGGCGGCCCAGCCGCCCAGCCAGCAGAGCCCGATCGAGGGCAGGAACACGTAGTATTCGGTCTGGTGGTCGCGCAAAGGCAGCACCGGAGCCAGCACGGCCAGATACCAGACCAGACAAAAAAGGGCGGCACGTCTGCCAGCGCGCAGCTTCCACGCCAGAAACCCGAGCAGGCCGGCGGAGACCACGGCGATTCCCGCGGGCAGCAGCCACTTGGGGAGGTAGTAGGGCGTGAACAGGAAGGTGGGGCCTACCGACCAGGTCCAGTATTTGCCCAGCGTACGGAACATGGCGCCGGTGAAGTGCATGGCGTAGCCGCCGGTCTTCCACGCCGGCGCCACGGCGTTGTGCGCCAGCGCGTAGGCGATGGAGACGGCAAACATGGGCAGGTAGGACAGGCCTCCCGGCCTGTCTTTTCCCTTGGCCGGCACACAGAGCAGCGTGTAGGCAGCCGCGATCGCCGGATAGACCACGTTCAGTTCCAAGGCGCCGAATCCCAGCAGGAATGCGGCCCACTGGAACAGGTTGTAGCGGCGCTCGCCGGTCTCCACATAGCGCAACAGGAAGTGAAAGGCCAGCAGCAGGAAGAAGCCGCACATCACCTGGTTGTAGACGCAGCACCAGCCGAGGGGCTCGATGCCCGAACTGTTGAGCACCCAGAAAATGGCGGCGAAAAACCCCGCCCAGCGCAGTCCGGTGAGCCGCGCCCCGATGGAGGCCACCAGCGCCAGGTTGGCGAACTGGGTGGCGAACACGACCATCTTGAAGGGCAGCGCGTCCAGCCCGAAGAGGCTGAATCCCAGCATGAAAAACACGCGCTCGCTGAGCGGCCGGATGGTCCCCTGGGCCTGCGGCGCGAAGATCGCCACCAGAAAATCGTGGAAGTTCTGGATGTAGAGGCCGGTTCCCAACCAGGCGAAATCGTCGGCGCGGAACCACGCCGTGAAGCCGCGCCAGTAGAGCACCAGGCAGAGCAGCGGGGGCGCCAGCCAGAAAACGGCGCTCGCCAGGGTGGGGGAGCGCCGCTCCCGCGCCGGGCTCACTTGCTTTCCAGGCCGATGTTCAACACGATGATCCCCAGTTCGCGTATATCGGCGCCGCTCGGCGCCATGGCCTTATCCAACTGGAAATCCACGCGCAGCGAATCTCCCGTGAGCAGGCTCGCCGGGATCTCGCGGACGTAGATATAATCGCCGGCCGTGGTATACGTTTCGGGGGGAAGCGCGCTGCCTCCGGCGGTTGCCGAGAGCGACACGTTCTTCAGCTTCTCGATGGCCACGGGCGGAACCGTCAGTTTCACGGTCAGTCTTGCCCCCTTCTGGCCGGAGCCGAACGGCGGGCGCAGCGCCACCGTGAACTGTTTCTCGGTCCAGCGCCAGGCGGAGGCCTCGATGCCATGGAGGCCCTTAATCAACTGGGGCTCCACTTTGGGATCGCCCATGTTGAGAACGCTCATCATCTTCGGCGTGTCTTCATCGGTGGCCCCGACGCGCACTTTCTTCTTCTTGCACCCTGTGGGCGCCAGTACCAGCGCCATCAGGATCAGCGAGCAGCACAGGCGCACTGCGGCGCGGCGCTCAGTCAACAATTTGTGTGTCATCAGTCTCCGCATCTCTCTACTTGTACCAGGCAACTGTAAAAGGTGGGACCGCCACCGAAATCGGTGAGACGATCGCTGGTCAGCGCGTTGATGTTGCGCTGGTCAGGAGCGCGCTTGGCCCAGCGCACGGCGGGCGCCGATACCACGCCGGGCGGCACCCGCCCATCCACGCTGGCCGTCAGCAGGCAGTCGCCGCGGTCGTTATACACGCGCACCTGGCCGCCATGGCGTATGCCGCGCGCTTCGGCATCGGTCGCGCTCAAGTGCAGCGCGGCGGTTGCCAGATCCACGCTGCCGCGATGGCCGAAGGTGGAGTTCATGCTGTCGTCGTGCTTCGGCGAGATCAACTCCAGCGGAAACTTGCCGCGCAGCGCCGCGTCGCCATGCCGGCTCTCCACCGGCGGCTGGTAGTCGAGTGACGCGGCGTCGAAGTGGCACTTTCCATCGGGCGTGCCGAAGTTGCCCTCGGCGAAAGGCAGGAAGGGCGCGCCGTCCGGGGCAACGTTGAGGCGCACGGAATGTTCGCGCTCCAGCCGCTCCAGCGTGATGTCCTTCAGGAATGGGTGCGGCGAATCCAGCAGGGTGCGGATCATGTCGTCGTCGGTATCCGCGAAGCAGGGTTCGTCGAAGCCCATGCGCCCGGCCAGCAGGCGGAATACCTCGACGTTGCTCTTGGTCTCGCCCGGGGCGGCCAGCGCCGGCCGCGCCATTTGCAGGTAATAGTGGCCGTACGCCAGGTACAGGTCGGTGTGCTCCAGGAACGTGGTCGCAGGGAGCACGATATCGGCGTAGTCCGCGGTGTCCGTCTGGAACTGCTCCAGCACCACGGTGAACAGATCCTCGCGGCGCAGGCCGCGCAGCACGGCGTTCTGGTTGGGGGCGATGGCGGCGGGGTTGGAGTTGTAGACCACCAGCGCCTTCACCGGCGGCCCGTCGAGCGTGTCCAGCGTGGTCAGCGCCTGCCCCAGGAGCGACATGTTGACCAGGCGCGCCTCGCGGCCCAGCGCCGCCTGCTGCAGGTCGGCCCGCTCCAGGCCGGCGCGATTCAGGTGGAACGCCTGCGAGGTGGAGAGTTGCAGGCCGCCGCCCACCTCTTTCCAACTCCCCGTCAGCACGGGCAGCAGAGCGATCGAGCGCACACTCGTGGCCCCGCGCTCGCTACGCTGCACGCCGTAGTTCAGCCGGATGGCGGCAGGCCGCGTGGTGGCGTACTCGCGCGCCAACTGCACGATCTCATCGGCGGCGATGCCGGTGAGTTCCGCGGCGCGCCGTGGCGTCCAGGCGCGCACCCGTTCGCGCAGCCCGTCGAAACCCTCCGTGTAGCGCGCCACGTAATCGGCATCGTGCAGGTCTTCACCAATGATGACGTGCATCATGGCAAGGGCCAGCGCGATATCGCTGCCCGGATTGATGAAGAAATGCTTGTCGCCGGCCGCGCCGGTGCGATTGCGGTTGGGGTCGATGGTGTACAGCTTGGCCCCATGGCGCCGCGCTTCCATGATGAAGGGCCACAGGTGGACGTTGGTGCCGAGAATGTTGGCGCCCCAGGCCAGGATCAGCTTGGAATGGCGGAACTGCTCCGGCTCGGTGCCGTAGCGCACGCCCAACGCCTGCGTCAGGCCGAAGGCGCCGGCCGAGGAGCAGATGGTGCGGTCGAGCCGCGAAGCGCCCAGCCGGTGAAAGAAACGCCGATCCATGCCGCCATCGTTGAGCAGCCCCATGGTGCCCTTGTAACTGTACGGCAGAATGGCCTCAGGTCCGAACTCGCGCGCCACCGCGCGCAGGCGCTCGGCGATGGTGTCCAGCGCGCAATCCCACGTGATGCGTTCGAAGCGTCCCGCGCTCTTGGCTCCCACGCGGCGCTGTGGATAGAGGAGGCGTTCGGGGTGATACTCGCGTTCCAGATATTGCGCCACTTTGCCGCACAGAAAGCCGCGCGTCACGGGGTGCTCCGGATTGCCGCGCAGCCTGGTAGCCTGCCCGTCCTGCACGGTCAGCACCAGCGAGCAGCAGTCCGGGCAGTCCAAGGCGCACACGGAGTGGCGGATTTCGGGCATTTCACCCGATTATATCGTGCGGTGAAGTGACAGAAGTGGGACAGACGATCGCCTTTTGTCGTCTGTCAACCAGCCCGCGCTTGACCATCGCCAATGCTCTTTAGCTTCGACCATGCCGGCCTTGACCGGATTGTTTTCCACGTATTCGATCAAATCCTGGAGTTCCTCGGCGGATCGTACCCAATGGTCGAAAGACTCGTCTTGCCAGAATGGGGTCCCGGTGCGGC
>Ga0182017_10002544_pt1 | contig 13767 bp, 9 predicted proteins | sample 712E3DmetaG_FD_120492 | JGI IMG/M metagenome (GOLD analysis project Ga0182017, IMG submission 120492) | Permafrost microbial communities from Stordalen Mire, Sweden - 712E3D metaG | ecosystem: Environmental > Terrestrial > Soil > Wetlands > Permafrost | place: Sweden: Stordalen | collected... | reverse complement strand
CCGGATCGGTTATCGTTGATCTGGCATCATCAACTGGTGGCAACTGCGAATTGACTGAAAATGGTAAAAATATCGTTGTTAATGGTGTGAATATTATCGGCAAATCGGACTTCCCTTCTGAAATGTCTTCCGATGCCAGCAAGATGTTCGGTTGTAATATTATAAACCTGCTTAAGATAATGGTCGACAAGGATGGCCGGCTCAACCTGAATATGCAGGATGATATTATAAATGGCACAACCGCGGTTCACGGTAAAGAATATATAAGTAAAAGAGTGAAACAAATGCTTAATATACAATAAATTACATTATGGAAAACATATTAGATTTTTTTCTTAAAAACAGGGAGGCAATATTTCTCGTGATACTGTCAGTCTTTCTTGGAATAGAAGTTATAAGTCACGTGCCGGCAATCCTTCATACACCTCTCATGTCAGGAGCCAATGCAATACACGGTGTTGTGATCATTGGAGCTATAATTGTAATGGGACATGCTGCAACAACAAGTTCAATGATACTTGGATTCCTTGCAGTGGTGCTTGGCACTCTTAATGTGGTAGGCGGATTTGTTGTTACAGACCGTATGCTTGAAATGTTCAAGAAGAAAAAATAGATATTAGTGTAAAAGAAAAAATTACATAATGAACCAGACAATTACAACCGGAATACTGGAGGTCACTTACGTTGTGGCTTCAGTTATGTTCATTTTAGGTCTTAAAATGCTTAGCCATCCAGAGACAGCCCGGAGAGGAAATACTATAGCAGCTTTCGGTATGGGATTTGCCATCATAGCAACTATTCTTTTCCACAAAAAAGACGGGCAGCCAATTGGCAATATACCATGGATTTTAGCAGCCATAACCATTGGTACTGCCATCGGATGGGTAATTGCAAAGCGGGTTAAAATGACGGCAATGCCCCAGCTTGTGTCGTTCTTTAATGGGATGGGAGGTGCCGCGGCAGCATTAATTTCTATGATGGAATTTCCACATGTCAGCCCTGAACTTATAGCAAAAAGCGGTATGGCTAACGGGCATGTACTTGCTATTCTTCTGGGACTTATGATCGGAACAATATCCTGGGCCGGAAGTATGATTGCTTTCGGAAAACTCGATGGATGGATAGGTGATATGAGGATCAAAGCAATGAAATATGTAAACCTCACGATCCTTGCAGTGCTTATTGGTTTCATCGTTTATATAATGACTCGTCATGTTGCAGCAAGTGCAGAACTTACTCCTTTAATATATGTAATGTTTGTCATTGCAGTTATCTATGGTGTTTTGTTTGTAATGCCTATTGGCGGGGCTGATATGCCGGTTGTGATATCTCTGTTGAACTCATTCACCGGCGTTGCCGCGGCTATGGGAGGTTTCCTTTACAGCAACCAGGCAATGCTTACCGGCGGTATCCTTGTCGGTTCGGCAGGAACAATCCTTACTATTCTGATGTGCAAAGCAATGAACCGGTCATTGCTTAATGTCATTGTTGGCGTATTCGGTGGAGGTGGTCAATCGAACATGGAGGCTGGGGGAGTTATTAAAGAGATCTCACTTTCAGATGCTGCTGTTCTTCTTAGCTACTCAAAGAAGGTTGTCATTGTTCCTGGCTATGGACTTGCAGTTGCACAGGCTCAGCATACATGTCATGAACTTGATAAACTTCTCGAAGAAAAAGGAGTCGAGGTCAAATATGCAATACACCCGGTAGCAGGACGTATGCCAGGACATATGAACGTACTTCTTGCTGAGGCAGATGTTCCGTATGACAAGCTTATTGAGAGCGATGAAATCAATCCCGATCTGCCAAATACCGATGTACTCGTCGTTATAGGTGCCAATGATGTAGTAAATCCTGCAGCAGAAGATGATCCCTCAAGCCCTATTTATGGCATGCCAATTATTAAAGCAAGGGATGCAAAAAACATAATTGTCATGAAAAGAGGTATGGGCAAAGGTTATGCGGCAATTGAAAACATGTTGTTCTTCAATGATAAAACAAGGATGCTGTTTGGGGATGCCAAAAGCACATTACAAAACCTTGTAAATGAGATTAAAAATCTTTGAAATATATTAATTGGAATTTCTGATAGCCCTGTGATATGACAGGGCTTTTTTCATCCCTTTTGATTAAATTTGTTTTTGTTTAGTGTTCGAAAAAGAATGTAATAAATGAATATTTCAAGAACAAGACTGGCGAAGGTCAGAGCATTAATGAAGGAGAGGGATATTGATGCTTACATAATTCTCAATACTGATCCTCACCTTGGAGAATATATCCCCGGACATTGGAGGATTGTGCAGTGGTTGACAGGTTTTACAGGATCCTCAGCAGTAGTGATTATTGCCAAAAAATTTGCCGGACTCTGGACTGATTCACGTTATTTTATTCAGGCTGAGGAACAACTTTCCGGTTCCGGCTTTTCGTTAAAGAAACTTAATGTTACTTCTGAACCGATCTGGCTCGAATGGCTTGGAGAAAATATGAAAAGGGAGAGCTGCATTGGAGTTGATGGCAGAATATTTTCAATGACTTCTCTGGAGAAGTTGAAAAAAATACTTGGCAAAAATAAGGTCAGAATAGATCTCGAATGTGATTTGATTACTGAAATCTGGACTGAACGCCCTCCAATGCCGGACTCAATCGCATTTGATCATAATATAATTTTTTGTGGGAAGGAGCGTAAAGACAAAATTACTGAAGTACGCGAACAGATGATTAAAATGAGGGTAGATTCACATCTTCTTACTTCTCCTGATGATATCATGTGGTTACTTAATATTAGGGGTAACGATCTGGAATACAGTCCTTTGATCCTTGCTTTTGCAATTGTGACACAAGATCAGATATTACTATTTTCTGAGGAAAAGAAGATACCCTTGAAACTTGCTTCAGAATTTGACAGAATTGATATAACAATTCTGCCCTATGTAGAGATTTCATTGATATTATCAAGATTAAAGAAAGGATCCTTCTTGCTGCTGACTCCCGAAACGACCAACTCTTCTCTTTTTAATTCTATCCAGGAAGGAGTTAATATTGTTAAAGATATAAGCATCCCTACGCACCTTAAAGCTGTAAAAAACAGTATTGAAATTGAGAACATCAGAAAGGTAATGACAAAAGATGGAGCTGCACTTACAAAGTTTTTATTCTGGCTTGAAAAAAACGTCGAAAGTAATACTATTACTGAATTATCAGCAGCCGGGAAGCTTCTTGAATTCAGACTTCAGCAGTCAGACTGCATAGGTTCAAGCTTTTCAACTATAGCAGCTTACAAAGAACATGGCGCTCTGGTACATTATTCTCCATCAACCGGTTCAAATTCTGATCTGAGGGCTGAAGGTATTTTCCTTATTGATTCCGGAGGTCAGTACCTTGATGGAACAACCGACATAACACGTACAGTTACACTCGGGAAACCAAATCATGTTCAAAAATCTGATTTTACTCTAGTTCTGAAAGGTATGATTGATCTTGCTATTTCTAAGTATCCCGTTGGAACAAAAGGTTTCCAGCTTGATGTATTAGCTCGTAAGGCATTGTGGGATAATGGATTAAATTATGGTCACGGAACAGGACACGGAGTAGGCTTTTTCCTGAACGTTCACGAAGGCCCTTATTCTATTGGGACATGTTCTTCGGAAAGCAACAAATTTCCTCTGGAACCAGGTATAATAATTTCTGATGAACCTGCTATTTACCGAGCGGGGGAATATGGAATACGGACTGAGAATCTTTTGCTCGTATCAGAGGATGAAAAGAATGTTTTCGGTCATTTCCTGAAGTTTGAGACATTATCATTATGTTACATAGATACCGCACTTATTGAAAAATCTCTTCTGGATCAATTGGAATTAAAATGGTTAAATAGCTATCATTCAATTGTATATGAAAAACTTTCGCCTTTATTGACAGATGAAGAGAAAAAATGGCTAAAAGTAAAAACAAAAGAGATTTGAATAGATTATCACCTGATTGTCAAAAATTTAGTAAATTTGTTAAGAGACCCGAATTCTTCTGAAAGAATTGCTTGAACTTTTATCTATTATGTTGTGTTCTAATAATTATTACAACAAATTTTTTGAAAATGAATATTTTTGTAGCAAAGCTGAGCTCCGGAACTAAAGGAGAGGATCTGGAACAGCTGTTCAGTAAATTTGGAGAAGTGACCTCCGCAAAGATCGTGGTTGATCGTGAAACAGGTTTGTCAAAGCGTTATGGTTTTGTCGAGATGGCTGATGAGCAGGCTGCATACGAAGCTATTGATAAACTTAATGACACTGAACTGGACGGTGGCAAGATTGTGGTTAAAATGTCCGTTCCAAAGACGGATAAAAGACCGGCCGGCAGGAAGAGAAACTTCAGAGATAATGAACAGAATTAAAATCTCAAACTGTTTACATTTCTGTTTTTTTATCGTCCTGGTCCAGTCATCTCTGTCATAAAATTAATATCCATTACGGGGAATTCTGTAATTCTCAGCCTTGTACAACCATAAGGTACAAGAGTTATTGCTTCAGGATTAGCATCAGGTTTAACGGGACTCGAAGGCGGAATACCTGCTGAATTGTTAACCAGCGTCCACTGTTTAATCTTCATTCCTCTGACTCTTATTTGAACCGGGGCATCCATACCCCATTTATAGTATTTTGAAGAATCTGAAGACCAGATCAAATCACCTCTATCAGAAAAAGGATAAGCACCGATCGGGTTCTCAATTACCTGATTGTCTTTCATCAGATTTTCCTTATCAATTATAAGTCCATAGTTCCAGTCGCTCTTTGGTCTTATTTCCCAATCAGCGCTTCCTTTAAAGGTTAAATTATCATTATCTATTTTAACTTTTTTGTACTCCTTGTCAATTCTGAGTGAAAAATACAATGGTCCGCGAAGTATAGCTACTGAGTTATTATAACGGGTTTCGTACCTGAGTTGAAGAGGCATATTTATTTTGACCTCCTCTCCATCTTTCCACTTTTCATCAAGCATGACTGTCTCTCCGGCCTTCTCTTCAATAGATTTGTCGCGATAAGTGATCTTAACATTTTCAGCCCAACCCGGTATTCTTAGGTAAAGGGGAAATCTTGTTTTTCCTGATGAGCTTATTTTCAGGCTGATATCTCCGTTGAAGGGATAATTTGTAATTTCTTGTATGCTAACTTCCTTTTTGTTGCCTACTCTGGCTTTCACAACTGAAGGACCGTAAGCAACGGCCACCAGCCCGTTGTCGTTTGTTGCCATCCACATACTTTCAACGAACTTTGGCCATCCCTGGTGCATGTTGGCAAGACAGCAGGCGAAGTCTGGCTTAAGTCCGTAGATATTCGAAAAATTTCCATTAGAACTCCAGTTCCTTTTTGCAGCTGAAACGAGGACCTGATTGGATTGCTGATCGTATTGATGAGCCCACATATCGGGAGTTGTTGTTCCGGGTAATGAGTTATAGGTCAGCATTTCAAGCCTGTCTGCCAATGTATTGTCTCCAAATATTTCATAAAGCGTTTCAAGTGAGAACATATATTCTACTACCGAACAAAGTTCTGTTCCCTTATCCGGACTCTTTCCGGACAGATGTTCATCGCAGGAGAATCTTCCACCAGCCTGACCATGGTTTTTGTCATATTTCCTTATTCCTTCGAATACTGAATTTTTATATTCGGAATCTTTCGATTGCTGAAACCATAGACCCGGATACTTGATAGCCATAGCATTGTTTACACCATGTGCTGTCAAACCATCGGCTTTCCATTCGACCGGTATTTTATTATCTGTATAAGCTGCTGAATCCCATGGAAACTTTTCATAGTATGTCATCCAGTTGTAGCTGTTTTTCTGAATAGATTCAATCGTCTCCAGAATCCATGATTCCTTTAACTGCCTGTAAAGCCAGTATCCGGTTACGGCATTTTCCATTGCTCTTACACCCCGCCACTCTTTATCGGGCCAGTCAGGGGGAGTAGTGTGCAAGTATCTGAAATATCTGGTCAGGACATCAATGGCTCTCTTATCACCTGTTGCTTCGTAATACTGCATCAGAACTTTATTTGCAACAGCCAGCGGCCATCTGTCCTTATTTTTAGAAGGACCGTACCATCCTGAATCACTGCTGCTTACCATAATCTTTTCAATCCATTTATTTGCTTTATCAATAAGCCGTTTATCATCAAGAAGATAAGCAAGTGGGACCAGCCCATCAAGATAATATGGACCTCTTTCCCAGGCTTCACCGTTCCCGCCTCTCCATGCTGAGTTTACAAGATCCGGCCAGAAATCATCAAGGTTTCCGGTGAGACCTGCTGCCTGGGCTTCAAGCTGTGATTTTAACCAACCATCAGGCTTTACTGATCCTAATGGTAATTTAATGTAGGCATTCTGTAAAAGTGGAGCAGGATTGCCTTTGTAAAAACAGTTTTCTTTCTTACCGGTGCAACCGCTAAAGCCAATAGTTACGAAGCAAAAAAATGTAATAACTGCTTTATTCATATCGTTTTACCTTAGAGATTTCTTTTAATCTTCACATTCCCCTATGAGGCTGTTGAAAAGGAAATATTTTATAACTTTTCTCCTTTGTACGCCTTTGTGCCGTACTTTGTGATCCTTTGTGGTTCAATGATTTAGGTTTTACCACAAAGGAACACTAAGGTTTTCACGAAGGTACACAAAGTACTTTTTCAACAGCCACAATTATTAAGTTAGACTCTCTTAATTTCTTTTTTACTTTCTACTTTTCTCTTTGCAAAGGATCTTCAATTACCTGCAACATATCAAACCAGGCGACACCTTGTCCAGGCATATTCAGAATCAGATTGGTTTTTTTAGATGGTATTGTATCAGCAGGAATTGTAACAAATGTTACAAACTGCTTCCATACTTTCTGAGGCACAAATCTTGCTTTTCCAAATTCCCCGAGTGATATTTCAACAAATTGAGGTCTTACGTGTTTCTCAATGGAAACAGATTTTTCTGTGGAATCTGATGCTGAGAGTTTTTGTTCGGGATCGGCCTTTGCCCAAATAGAGATCATATAGGAACTCCCCGTAGAGACTTTTACCGGGAAGAATCTTAAAGTTATACTATTGCTGTCTTTTGGCGTAACTATTCGAAGTGAGTGGTTTCCTTCAAAATGTTCCCTTGAATCAAGGAAAAAGGTAGCTCCTCTGTCTCCACCTGGCCGGGCATAGCAGGTTGCCGGAATTCCAATGCTTGAAATATCTTCAAATCCAGGATCTTTGGTCAGGTTGTTTGGCCAGGGTCCAATTCCTTCCTTAATCTTATTCATATCAATCATATACACCTGCGACCCATAAGCAGAAAGAATATCTGAGATGTGCCCCCAATTAACTGTGACATTCCTGTTTTCAAAAATTACTTTAGCTGTTGCATTTCCAATTCCGGTGATCCTTATGTCAGCTCTCTGTGGCTCATTTGCTTTATTCACCACCAATATCATTAATTGTCCGTTATGGAGTTTTGATAATAAAGAAATATTTTCCAAAGAAGTCTCTACCGGATTAGCTTGCTCATCTGAAAGAAGCCATGGAGTCAATTCTGCTATTTCAAGTGCCATCCGGCCACATTCACTCCAGGTGGATACTGATTTTGGAAAGGAGTTAAGTCCTTGTCTTACAAAATATTGTATTCCAGTTGCCCCGTAAATAACAGATTGGTAAGTCATTGATCTGATTTCCTGTATGGATGGCTCCCTGCTCCATTGCTCTCCTCCGCCAAAGGCTTGAGGAACTATCCATACTGGTTTTTCTCCCTGAAATTGTTTTTCAAGTTTATTGGTTACTTCGCCTACCAGAGAAACAGGAAGATCGGGGATTGGATATGGATCTGCCATGACTATATCCAGCGCATTTTCAAATTTTTTAGATGAAAGGAATGGCGCCATAAAGACTATTGAGACAGGATGCCAGGGATCTGTCTCTTTAACCACTTTGTAAATCGTCTCAAGTGTTAAAGGCGTTACTTTATTGCCAGTCGGTTCATCTGCAATATACCATGCCAGCAAAGCCGGGTGATTCATAAATGTCTTTATTTCTCTTATCAGAAGTTCCCTTTTTTGTGCTTCAGTATAACCTTCTATCTTTGATCCTACACCTCCTCCTCCCGAAACTGACAACAGGTTATAATGTACTTTCAAGCCAAGTTGTGCACATCTGTCCATATACTTCTTTCTTTCGCCGAGGGTTTCAGGGAGAATTTTTTGATAAGGTGAAATCATATTGAAACCTCTTACGACTTCTTCCTCTGGAAGTGTCGGATAAACGGGTGAATAGCAATAAAAACCAAATGGGAAAAACTGCCTTCTGTTCACTATTAATCCTCCTGTTAACCTGTCTGTTTTTACTTCATTTGGCTTATATGGCAGAATTATAAGACTTGTTTTTGCAGAATGTCTTTCTCTTTTATCTGAGATGAACCTGTAAGTAAATATTTCTGCCTTAATATCACATTTTGTTCGTATTGATTTTAAACTAAAGGGCACTCTTAAGATTTCTTTCGTAGCTTTACCAGTCCATTCTGCAATAGTATCAGAGTTATTTATTAGTCTGATTTCCAGGTTCATATTAATAATATTTTTGGGAACCTTTACAAGCATTTCTGCATTTTCTTCAAATGAATAAAAACTTTGCCGGGTGTAAATGCTGAAGGAAGTAGAGTCGATTGTCTGACTCAGAATATCGGGATTAAACAGGATAAAAAGAATCAATGTAACATATAAATTCTTTATTCCAGCCATTTTAGAGATTGAAATTGTTTGACATAAATGTAATCACTTTTAGAATCATTGAATTATTTTTGTGTTGTCTAAATCTGCTTACTGCAACATTTTTGAATTTTTCATGTCTTTTTCATGATAACATCAGTAAAACTAAAAACATCGATCATGTTAATGAATTTTTTTGTCAGTGCCTTGCGGAATATGAGGAAGCAGAGCGGATATATTATGCTTAACGTAATTGGACTGGCCATTGGACTTACCAGTTTCCTGTTTATTACATTGTATGTGATTAATGAGCTCAGTTATGACAGGTTCCACAAAAACTACCAAAATATTTACGGGCTGAAAGTGGAAGGCCGGATGGCAGGCGGCACATTAGATCAGGCTGTTACAGCCGCTCCCATGGCTCAGGCCATGTTGAATGATTACCCGGAGGTTTTACATGCTACCCGGGTGACCCAGCTGGGTGCATGGTTGATTCGGTTTGGTGAAAATAAGTTTAATGAGGAGGGTGTACTTTTTGCTGATTCAACATTTTTCAGCGTTTTTGATTTCAAACTATTAAAGGGAGATCCAAAATCAGCTCTGGTAAGACCTCGCTCAATGGTGCTGACAGAGAAATATGCAAAGAAATATTTTGGTAGCAGTGATCCGATGGGACAAAAAATGATAGTTGAAGCGGATACCATTCTTTATACTGTAACAGGTGTTATTCAGAATATACCGGATAACTCTCATATTAAATTTGATATGCTGGCTTCGATGAGTACATACCCGGGTCAGGCAAACGGTTCAAACTGGTTAAGTCATAATTTCTATACCTATATAGTTGTAAAAGACGGAACTGACAGGATAGTCCTGCAGAAGAAATTTCAGAGTATGGTCACAAAATATGTTGGGCCTCTGATTCAACAGTTCCTCGGTTATTCAATTGATGATTTCAGAAAAGCGGGAAATGATTTCAGCTACGTTATTGAACCATTGAAGGATCTTCATTTGAAGGGTGCAACCCAATACAACCTTGAACCACTGGGTTCGCTGACAACCACTTATATTTTTGCAGTTATTGCATTACTAATACTAATAATTGCAATAATAAATTATGTAAATCTTGCTACAGCCAAATCGGCGGGCAGGGCTAAAGAAGTAGGAGTTAAAAAAGTTGCAGGCGCTAATAAGTCAGGTCTTATTTTCCAGTTTCTTACAGAATCGATTCTAATTGTAACATTTGCCACTATCCTGGCAGTTTTACTGGTTTATATTCTTACGCCTTCTTTTAATCAGCTTATTGGTAAAGAACTTTCGATTGGCCTTTTTGACAACACTATAAATATCCTTTCTTTGATAGCTTTGATAATTGTTGTAGGAATTTCTGCTGGATTTTATCCTGCATTTGTTCTGGCTTCTTTTAATCCGGTAGAGGTATTAAAGGGAACATTAAATCCGGGTTCAATGTCTAGCAAACTTCGCGGCTTACTTGTTGTGTTTCAGTTTACTGTTTCAATCGTTATAATAATAGGCTCAATAATTGTTTATAACCAGCTGAATTTCATGACAAATAAAGATTTGGGATTTAAAAAAGATAATTTGATAATAATTCGTCGGGTTGATGCTTTTTATAAACAGCTTGAACCATTCAGGAATAATCTTCTGCAAATCCCGGGTGTCGAAAAGGTCGGTTTTTCATATCAGGTTCCGGGAACAAATTTTAATAATAATGCATTCTTCAACGATGATGACCCGGAAAAGAAGACCTACCTTCTGGAACAGGCCAGGGTGAGCCTGGATTATCCGGAGGCATTAGGAGTTCATCTTATGGAAGGCCGTTTTTTTTCGCATGAATTTAGTACTGATTCAACGGCGGTACTTATTAATGAAGCCGCAGTTAAGTCTTTGGGATTAAAAAACCCTGTTGGTAAATACATTCTTCAACCAAGCGGACCTAAACAGTTCCAGAAGTTCAAGATTATTGGGATAATGAAAGATTTTAATATTACCTCAATGCATAAAGCGATTGATCCGGTATGTTTTACTATAATGAGGAGGAATGGTGGAGATCAGTATGCTACCGTAAGACTTACGGGTCAGGATATCCCTGGAACAATCAGAGCAATCCAACAAAATTGGCAGAATTATACTTCCAATCAGCCATTTCAATATGATTTTTTTACAGATACCTGGAATCATCTGTATTCGTCAGAAATGAAAACCGGAAAGATTTTTATTCTTTTCTCTATCCTGGCTGTTCTTATTGCATGTCTTGGCCTATTGGGTCTCATAACTTTCATTACGAATAAAAGAACCCGGGAAATAGGAATAAGGAAAACTTATGGAGCATCTATCCAGGTTGTATTGGGTCTGTTATCCAAAGAAGTCATATATCTCATTCTTATATCATCACTTATAGCATACCCGATTGCCTATTTTGGATCAAAATACTGGCTTGAAGGGTTCGCAAATAAAGTGAAGGTTAATCCTGTCATCTATATTCTGGCAACATTTATTGCTTTAATAATAGGATGGTTGTCAATAAGTTATCAAACAATAAAAGCGGCTAATTACAATCCTGCCAGAGCGCTGAAAATTGAGTAAGAAAGTACCAGTTTAGGGAGTTAAGGGGACTCTGATTAAATAAAGTCCTTGTACCGGCGTTCTATTTTTTTATCAGACTGAAGAAATTTTCTTTGTACGTGTTGCTTACAGGAATTCTCTGACCGCCAATCCGGATGACTCCTCTTTCAATTGATTCAATCTTGTCAATAGCAATAATGAATGATTTATGTACTCTGCAGAACCCTTTGACAGGAAGCATTTTTTCAATCTGAGCGAAGTTTTGTAATGTCATTATTTTCTTGTTGAGGCATACTATCCTGAGATAATCTTTCATTCCTTCAATATACAATATGCTGTCCAGATCAACACGCTCGAGCCGGTACTCGGTCTTGACAAACATGAAGCTCTCTTTTTTTGAAGAATTAACTTCATTATGTTTCATGGCAAAGTGCTCTATAACTTTACTTACTGCCCTGGTGAATCGCTGAAATGAATATGGTTTCAAAAGATAATCAGTGACGCTAAGTTCAAATCCTTTTAAAGCATACTGTTCAAAGGCAGAAGTTATTATTACTTCCGAATGAGGATCTGCGACCTCAAGAAATTGAATTCCTGTAAGTTGCACCATTTGAATATCAAGAAAAATAAGGTCGGTCCGGTTAAGTTTAAGCCAGCCAATAGCTTCTACTGCATTGTCAAATGTGCGAATAAGTTTTAATTCAGGCACTTTTTCAATAAACCCTTCAAGCTTCGATAATGCAAGAGGCTCATCGTCAATTGCTATACAATTAATCACCATTAGTGTTGATAATTAGTTTTACATAGAAGATTGATTCTCCTGTTTCGATACTGAGTTGGTGTTTTTCAGGATATATCAGTTCAAGCCTCTTCTTCAAATTGATAAAACCGGTACCTGAATGAGTTGTCTCATGATTTTTCGAATATTTATCATAATAATTCGAAATTTCAAAAATAACCGTCCCATTTTCTGATGAAAGGTGAATATCTATACCAGGTTTTTTATCTCCGAAAATTGAAAATTTAAATGCATTTTCAATAAGCGGAACAAACAATGCAGGTGCAATTTTAACAGATAGATCGCCGTGGATGTCAGTTTGGATATCCTCAGGAGATTTTATTCTTATTCTGTATAATTCTATAAGGTTATTGACATATTCGACCTCTTTATCAAGTTCAACATAATCGGTTGAAGTTTCATAGGTAAGGTATCGCATAATACCGGACAGTCTTATAAGCGATTCTGAAGCCCTTTCAGGATTATTTTGAATCAGGGAGTCGATGTTATTAAGAGTGTTAAACAGAAAATGGGGATTCAGCTTGCTTTTAAGCAAGTCAAGTTCGGCTGCAACTTTCTGCCTGTCAAGTTCCGCCTTTTGGTTCATTGTGCTGAACCAATTTATTATTACTCTGAAGAATGAGCCGAAAACTGCGGCAGTAAGAACTGGAAAGTATCCGCTCATGTGCATTTTAATCGAATAGCCCCTGTAGAAATTCTGAAAAGATCCATCGAACAAAGCTCTGATAAAGAAAAGCATTGTATATCCTAAAAATGGCATAATGAGAACTGTCATAAAGGAAAAGCCGAAGAATGCGGCCAGCTTTTTTCTGTTCAGGAAAAACGGTACCAGAACCAGATAGAACAGGTAAAAGACAACCATCAGATATAGAAATGCAACAATATTTGAAACTATCTGCTGAGGAGGCGAATTTTTTCCAAGCGTAGAGTAGGGGAGATTTGCAAAAACAGCAAACAGCCAGACGAATATGTGGATATATGTTATTCTCTTTTTACTCATTTACGCTTTAATAAGACAAACTTACAAAATTATTGTTCGAACTACAGAAATTTGTGTTTTGGCATTCCTCTGTGGATCTCTGTGATCCCGATAGTTATCAGTACTCTGTGTTCCTCTGTGTAACAATTCTTAAGAACTATCACAGAGTTACACAGAGAAGCACTGAGTTTCACAGAGAAACAATTGAGAATATCACGATTCTTTGAAGTTTTCCACAATTAATCTGAAAAATGAACCATATAATCCGGCCAATGCAAGTGCTTTAAACCCACTTATATGCATCTGAACGGAATAGATCTTATAAAAGTTCGCAAAGGTTCCCTGGAAGAGTGCTTTTGAGAGGAGCAACAAGGTATAACCTATGAATGGTAGGATTACCATCATGACTATTGAAATTCCAAAAAAAGTCAGAAGCTTTTTTGGAAGCAGAAATGCAGGCGCCATGTAGTAAAAGAAAAGGTAATAAACAGCCATCCAGAAAAGGGTAGCTATAACGGTGCCTATGAATTGTTCCATTGGACGGCCATCAAACAATGGTACCAATGTTAAAATACAAGCAACGATCCAGGTTGCAATGTGAAGTCTTGTTGATAGAGTTGTTTTCATTTTGTCTGAGTTTAAATGTTTACAACTCAAAAGTAGATAATGACTTCTTCTGACTAAAAT
>Ga0182017_10002543_pt1 | contig 13767 bp, 18 predicted proteins | sample 712E3DmetaG_FD_120492 | JGI IMG/M metagenome (GOLD analysis project Ga0182017, IMG submission 120492) | Permafrost microbial communities from Stordalen Mire, Sweden - 712E3D metaG | ecosystem: Environmental > Terrestrial > Soil > Wetlands > Permafrost | place: Sweden: Stordalen | collected... | reverse complement strand
TCGATGTAGCCCACGACCGCCAGTGCTTCCAGCGCGACGGCGAGTGCCGAGGCGCCCGAGGCGGCCTTGACCCAGCTACCCGCCGAGTTGACGGTGAGCGCGTCGCCGATGACTATCGGCGAGGTGCCGTCGGCGTAGACCGTGGCCACGTTGCCCAGCAGGGCTACCACCACGCTGCCGCCGGTGACGGCATCGTTCTTGGCCTTGCCGATGACACCGACGGCCGAGGTGGCCAGGGTCACGTACCCGGCAGCGCCGAGCACGACGGCCTGGCCTTTGGATATCGCCGCCGTGGCCAAGAAGCTCTTGGTCGGGGCGAAGAGGTCTTCTGCTCCGTGTATCGTCATGAGGTTGTCACCTCACTTTCATTCTGTCGTGGTGAGCGGCGCCGGCTTGTTGGCCGGCTCCCGCGTCTTGCGGTAGGCGTCGTACAGTTCGGGATGCGCCTGGCGCACGGCCGCGTCGGCGGCCTCCAGCTTGGCCAGAGGCGAGCCCTCGATGGTGTGCTCGGCCAGGTAGGCGTCGCGCAGTTTGGCGATCTGCGCTGCCGGGTTGGCGGTCGTGTCGGCGTCGTCGGCAGCCTGGCTGTTGTCGCCGCCCGTACCTTGCTCGCCGAGGGTCACGAAGGGCTTCACGGCCTGGCGTGCTTCGACCATGCCGGCGTACTTGTCGGGGTTGGTCTTGGCCACCTCGGCCCACTCGTCGCGCTCCTTGGCGATGAGACGGCCGCCCTTGAGCAGTTCGTCGAGTTGCACGGCCACCTTGCGGCTGGCGTTCTCGTCGGCGATCTGGGTGAGCTGGTTCTGGGCTTCGCTGAGCTTCGTCTTGAGGCTCTTGACCTCGGCCAAAACGACGCCCTCGGAAGCACCCTCGTCCAGGTTCAATTCGATAGCGATGGTCTTCACGTTGTCACCTCCCTCGGTAAGGTCGACGTCGGCTTGGGTCTGCGCGCCTTCGTCGCCCTTCCCGTTGGGGGAAACAGGCTGCGAATCAGCGGCTGAGGATTCAGAGGTTGTCGTTTCGGGGCCGTTGCAGAGCTGGCACAGAGCGCCGTGTACGGCCGCCATTTGCTCGCGCATGGCAGGAGCGCCGCGCGTGCCCTTGATGGCAGTGCCGAGCTTTTCGTGCAGCGCCTTGAGGTCAGCCAGCATGGCCGTCAGGTCGGGCAGGTTCTGGCCCGCTTTGGCACCGTCGCCGTCGTCGGCCTCGCGGTCGGGCGTTATGTCCTCGGCCAGCGCCTTGCCCAGCTTCTCGCCGCATTTGGCGCACTCCGTGGCGTCCAGCTCGTTCTTGGCGCCGCAGGCGATGCAGGTCTTCGCCTCGGCCAGCTCGCTAGACCTTGCGGCGATGGCATCGACGGAATCGAAACTGCAGAGGTCGATGCTTGCGTTCTTCGTTTCACCGTCCGCGTACTTGAGCGGCTTGCTGCCTGCAGTGGAGTCGGGGTTGCGGCTTTTCAACTCGGCCGCGATGGCTGCGGCGAACCAGGCCATGTCGCTCTTCGAGAACCCCTTGAGCGTGTTGCCAGCGCCAGCGTGCTGGAAGAGACGGCGGTTGTAGGCCGTGAGGTCGCCAGTTGACTTTCCCTTGATCTCCTTGCTGAGGGCGGCCTTGTCGGCGTCGGTGATCGACAGTTTGACCTCGGCTGGCGGGAGCTGAGCGAGCAAGACCTCGGACAGCGACAGGGTGAGCGCTTCGCGCTGGGCGGCGGCGGCGTCGCGTATGCCGGGCATGATGGAGAGCACAGGGACGTTGGTGATGGTCATACTGCGCAACACGTTGTCCACCTCGCCGCCCTCGTTCATGACCACGCTGCCGATCTCGACGGAGCCGTACTTGTACTGGTCATCGTTCAAGAGTTGCGCGCCCAGGCCGGTCCACTCGACATCGGCCCACAGCGCCAAGCCGCTCAGTTCGCCCTCTTCGTAGGAGGCCAGGTAGACGCGCTTGACCCAGCCGGCGGCCGGCGCCGAGAGGTCGTGCTCGCCGGACGAATCGACTACCGGCTCGCGGCCCAGCACGCCCGACTCGAAGTTGGCGATCAGTTCGTGCGCCAGGTCTTCGTCGAGCGTCAGGTCGGGGTACTTGGCCGAATGCCACGCGCCGATGGGAAACACCATCATAGGAGTGGTTTGCCCGGCGGAGATGCGTTCGCCGAGACGCAGGCGGTAGAGGGGTGCGGCTGTCATCGTCGGCATGTCACTCTCCTTGGCTCAGCTCGTAGAAGGTCAGGCAACGGCAGGCGCCACCGCCGGCGCAATCCGGGTTCGGTGTGGCGTCGAAGGCCTCGTCGAGTTCATCAGGGCCGTACTCCGTGCCGTCAGCGTCCTCGCACTCGTCGCAGGTGTTGTAATCGAGGATGGCCGAATACACGGCGCCCGCGATGTCGGAGCGCTCGGCCTGCGCCTCGTCGGTGCGCCCGCTCTGCATGATGTCGCTCACGCTCGGCGCCTGCGCGGCAGCGGCAGCGTCGGCAGCGCGCCCCACGGCGGTGTCGAAGACCAGCTCGTTGAGCGGCACGCCGGCGGCGATACGCGCCGCCTGCGCGCCGGCAGCGGCCATGATCTGCTGCGCTATCTGCTTGGCAGCAGCGGCGGCGGCCTGGGCGATGCCCACGGCACGAGCGCCGAACGAGCCCGCCTCGGCCGCCTCGATACCGCGCCGCGAGTCCACGATCTGCTCTATGGCGTCGCTACCCTTGCGCTGGCGCTGTAGCTCGTCGGCGACCTGCTGGCGTCCGGCGGCGTAGAACGAGGTCAGCACGCCTTTGATGTCGCGGGTCAGCACGTCGACCATCGGCGGGGCGCCGGCCGCGAACTTGTCGAGCGTGTTGCTGTCGACCGCTTGGCGGGCGCGGCGCCCCAACTCGGCGACCATCGCCTGGCGCGTCGTCTCGGTGGCCGTGGCGATAGCAGTCTTGGCGGAGTCGAACTTGGCGGTCACTTCGGCCAGGTCGCAGAACAGCTCCAAACCCTGAGGCTCGCGCTTAGGCTTGTGCTCGCTGGCCTTCAGCACCGGCGCCCGTTGGCCGGGCAGCATCGGCGCCGCGATAGGCGAGGCCGGTTTGGACACGTCGGCGCGCGTCTCGATGGCCGTGGCGTCGCGCGCTGCTTGCGTCTGCTGCGCTACCGTCTGGCCGCCGGCCGTACCTGTCGGACCCACCGCCGGCAGCATCGTCTGGTTGGCCGGTGCGCCCTCGTCGATGTCGTCGTCTTGCAGCTTCGGCAGGTCGAGCAGTTCGCGGATGTGGGCCACGGTGTCGGGGTCGTCGAAACTCAGTCCGGCCTGCGTGAGGAAGTTGAGCCCCTGGCCGAACTCCAGCGGGTCGACGCGACCGATCTGGCCGAAGTCGAGCTTCGGCATCAGGTCCGGGTCTTCGCCGAAGTTGTAGCTCACGAGCTGCCAGATCAGGCCCTCGCGGCGGTTGAACTCGTCTTCGACGCAGGCCGCCTCGGCCTCGCAGGACTCGCGGAACATGTCGCCCAGCGTCATGCCTAGGGCGCGGCTGCCGGAGCCCGTCTTGCCCAGGTCGAGCACCTGCGCTATGAGCACGTTGCTCATGGTCTGCTCCAGCTGCAGGATGCTGTTGTCCAGGTCATGTACCGAGGCTTCGCTCTTGAGCAGTTCCATGCTCACGTCGGCAGGCAAGCGGATGAACATGCGCTCGCCCACACTCCAGGCGCGGCCCATGGCGTCCACCTCTTGCTGCACCTGCTTGTTGGCGTAGGCGGCCGGGCCGAGCGTGAACACGGGCATACCGCCCATCTTGTCGGCCAACAGCACGCGCGCTATCTCCAGGCGCTCCTTCATGTACCACGGCTTGTGCAGCGGCCGCAGGACCGAGCGCCCGCGCCAGTTCTCACCCTCGCGCTGGTTCACGAACCACATGAGCTTGCTGCCGTCGATGGTCTTCTTGGGGCCGTCCAGATGCGCCGTCTCGCCGGGGATGGTCAGCCAGTGGCCGAAGACACTCTGCTCGATCTTCGTGATGCGCCCGTTGGCACCCCATATCCACCAGATGGTCGAAGGCGGCCGCCAGGCCAGGCGGTCGATACGTATCTTGCCGTCGTCGTCGACGCACCAGATGATCTCGAAGGGGGAGAAGCCGTAGTCACGGTACAGCAGGATCTCCTTGAGCACGCTGCGCCAGGGGTAGGCCATGCGCTCGAACAGGCATTCGCTGACAAACTGCGCCACCTCGCGCGCCTTCTCACTCTTCGGGTCCGAAGGCACCACAGAGGGCCGCGCGCGCAGCAGCGGCAGGTCGGTGGCACTGCGCAGGCCGGCAATCTTCGGGTCGCTGAGGCGCATGCGGTCGTAGATGGGAAAGGCGCGCATCCCGCGTAGGTCGCTGAGGTACTCCAGGTCACGGATGCGGCGCTCGGTGCCCGGATCGACCCAGCCCCAGTAGCCCATGCCCGTGTCGCCGTACTCGGTCATGTCGGCTGTTGGTTTGGCGCTGCCACCCTCGGCCAGGCTGGCCAGCAAGTCCCACTGCGTTGAGTCGGCCACGGTCACATCCCCAGGTCGAAAGGTTGGTCAGCGGGCAAGAGGGCGTCCACGGGCAGCGGCGCCGTCTCGGGCGGTACGAGCATCACGCAAGCCTGCCGGGGAGCGCCCAGGATGCGCTCGCCGTCATAGTCGGCGGGGAAGTCGTTCACGTCGCAACTGTCGCCGAGGTCGCTCACGGTTCGCCCCTCCAGGCGCGGATACATGGCAGGACGAAAACCCACGCGACGTACACGACGAAGAACGCCCAGCACAGAGCATCCCCCATGCTGCTCACCACACCCTCCCGTAGATGCCGCCCGACACACTCACCGCAGGCTCGAAGCCCGGCGGCGCGAAGGGGTCAGCCGGCGGCTCGTACTCGTCGTGGCCGTACTCGACGGCGGTGACGTGGTTCACAGCCCAGTAGCGCAGCGCGTCGAGGGCGTGCGTGTGGGGGCTCGATTCGTCGTAGAGGTCGGGGCGGTGCTTGTCGGGGCGCACGCTGGCCAGCGCTTCGATGGTCCAGGGGCAGTCGCGGCTGACCACGAGCGGCAACACCGGGTCAGCCAGGTGGCTCATGATGCGCAGGCAGCCGTCACGGATGCCCGAGGGCTTGCACACCGGACCTAGGCCAGAACGGGCGAAGATGTCGAACTCGGTCTCGGATGTCTGCGACTGCACGCCACGCCCGGCCGGGTCGCAGTAGGTCGTCAGCAGGCGACCGGCGTGAATGCCTAGCCCCGCCTCGGTGGCGCGTATGGCAGCGACGAACTGCTCGGTGGTCAGGTTCTCGGGCACCAACTCGCCGACGACGAAGGGCTGCCCTTGCGGCGAGGTCTGTATCCACAGGCAGGCCGGATTGCGGTAGCCGAAGTCCACGGCGCGCTCGGTCTGCCAGTTGAGCACGGGCAGCGCGTCGTCTGCCTTGGCGACGTTGCGCAGGCTGTCGAAGCGCTCGAAGAACACGCCCTCCGGCGCGGCGAAGGCGTCGTCCGGCGTGGCGGCGTACTCGCGACGTGCCTTGCGCGGCTCCACGGCGCCCAGCACTTCGCGGTCGTACCATGCTTGCGTGCGATCGGGGTGCGCCTGCCAGCCGGCGAACACCGCCCGCCAGTCGCCCTCGCCAGCCAGGGCTTGCTTCCAGAGCTTGTGCGCGAAGTCGCCGGGGCCGTCGCCGGTCGTGACCACGTGAATGCGGGCGCAGCCGGGCTCCAACGCCGCGAGCTGGTCTGACTGGTAGTCCCAGAAGCAGAACTCGTCCAACAGGGCGCCGTAGTAGCTGCCGCCACGACCCATGCGCTTGGTTGCCGGCAGGGCGTGGAACAGCGAGCCGTTGGCGAAGCCCAGGCTGAGCACGTTGTCCTGCGTCACGGCCGGCAGCACCCACTTGCCGCTGGCCACGGCGCTCTCGTGCATGATCTTCAGGCGGCGGATAGCGTCGGCGGCGTCGTCTTGCGTCTGCCGGCAGATAGCGAACGTGCGGTGGCCGGCGAACTCAGCACAGAAGAGCCAGTGCGCCAGATCGAGCCACGTCCAGCCGAGCTGCCGGCTCTTGAGGGCGAAGAGGCGCGGTGAGTCCAGGGTGCCGCTTTCGACCATCTCGCGCTGGAAGTCCCACAGGGCGAAGGGCACCAGGGCGCCGCTCACCTTGTCCTCGATGCGCAGCGACTGGATGAAGTCGAGTTCGGGCGGCGCCTTGACGGCCGTGGCTTCTTTGGCCTGCCGGGTCAGGTCAAGCAGCCGCTCTGCGCGCTCCGTTTCAGCGCCCACGGGACTCCGCCAGGATGCGCTGCAGCTCTTCCTCTATCGCGTCCAAGGTGAGGTGGCGCGTCTCGATCTTGTCGGCCTGGCCCAGCCACTGCTTGCCGAGCCAGATCATCATGGTCCTGTCGCCCGCCTGGGCGGCCTCGAACTGTGCTCGGCGCAGACTGATGCTGCCCTTGTCCCAGCCGCGCTGCCACGCCTCGGCGAGCGGCGCATCTCTGGCCAGCCGCTTACTGACGGCCTGCTGCGTGCAGCCGAACCACGAGCCCACTTCTTGCTGCGTGCAGTGCATGGCGGCCAACTTCTCAAGCTCGGCGGCGCCGATGGGGGCAGCGTCGCTGCGGGGTTTACGAGTCGCCACGACACACAGCCTTCCTGCCGGTGAACTTCTGCCAGCGGGTAACGATGGCGTCGCAGTAGCGCGGCTCGGGCACCGTGTCGGGGTCGGTCAGGCCAGGTCTGGCCGTCAGGCGATTCAGCTCTTCGGCGTCAAAGCCGGTGAGTGAGAGGTCGATGTCGAGCCCCGAGAGGTCGCCAAGCTCGACGGTCAGCAGGTCGATGTCCCAGGACGCCTCTTGCGCCGTGCGGTTATCGGCCAGGCGGTAGGCCCTCACTTGCGCCGGCGTGAGGTCGTCGGCGACGAGAACAGGAACAGCTTTGAGGCCCAGAGACTGCGCCGCCAAGAGGCGCGTGTGGCCAGCGATGATGACGCCGGCAGCATCGACCACGATGGGCTGCCGCCAGCCGAATGCCTTGATCGAGGCGGCCACCTTAGCGACGGCCTTGGAGGAGAGGACGCGAGCGTTCTGCGGGTACGGTGTGAGCGCGTCGAGAGGGCGCCACTCGACGGTGAGCGCCGCGTTTTTCTCTCTTACAACACTGGCCCCTGCCGACACGCAGTCATACCCTCAGCCCCCTGAGGTGGCGCGTCGGGGCCGACGCCTTCACCGGCCTACCACTATACACCTTCTGTGAGCCGACACAAGCGCCGCTGCTGCGACGATAGGCCGTCAGGCGGGTGCTACCCTTTGTCGGCGCCTCGTTCGCCCAGACGCGCTTGTGCATCAGCCAGGCGCTTGTCGACCATCGCCAGCGTGGCGCCTTGCTCGGCAATGGCTTCGTCGAAGACATCTAGCAGAGCCTCGGCGGTGTTGCACTTGTCCTCGGCTCGCGCCAGTGCCTCATGGCACTTGTCTACGTCGCCTTGCAGCTTGGCGCGTACTGTGGCCAAGTGCTCTTCGGCCGTCTTGGGGAACAATTCCTCGCTCATCTCTCCTCCTCGTTTCTTTCCTTGGTCCCGGGACTGGGAACTGTGGTCCCCTCTAGAGAGGGGGACACACATTCCCGGTTGTCCAGCGGTCTGGTTCCCGGTGGTCCCCAGACAGGTTCCTGAGGCTAGAATGGTATGCCGTCATCGTCGGTTCCCTCATCCACGTTCGGCAAATGCTCCTGAAGTGGTTCCTGAGGCTGGTTCCCGGCCTCTCTGGGTGTGCCGGAGCGCTCGTTGCGCCAGCGCATGGCCGCCAGTACGACCTGCCTGCGGCGTGGTTCGCCCGCCTCTCTGAGTCGTCTTTGCGCGTCGCGGCTATTGACATCAAGGGGCATGTCGAGGCGGTCCATGAGGTTGGCCGTCTCGCCGGTGCCCTCGGGCCAGTCTCCTGCCAGGCGTGTGAACCTCAGGGGGTCCTCGGTGATGCCGAAGGCCAAACGTGCCGGCACCCACGACATGCGCGCGAACTTGCGCTGCAGCATGACGCCGTTCTGCGTGCCCACGAGGTTCCATACCACGTCCACGTCGTCGCCCTTACCTGAGCTGCCGCGCTGGCCGCGCTCAGGGTCTTTGCCGGAGTGGTCTAGTCGCGCCCAGGTGATGCCGCGCCGCTTCAGCTCGATGCCGCTGTGCAGATAGAAGTCGCGCCACGTGTCGGCCGAGTTCTCCTCGCCGCAGACGGCGCGGCTGATGGTGTCGATGACCAGGACGAGGTGGTGATCCGGCCACTCCTTCTGCACGCCGTCGAGCAGGGCGCAGAGGCCGCGCGAACCTTGTGGCGTGTCGAGCGGCGGCAGTGTCGGCAGCAGGGCGTAGCGCAGCCGTGAGAGGTCCGTGCCGGCGCCGTAGCCCATGTCCTCCAGGCGGTCGCGCACGTCGGCTTCGGTCATCTCGTAGTCGAGGTACACGCACACGTACGGCTCCGCTCCGGTGGCTAGTCCGGCGGCGACGAAGAGCATGAGCAGTGACTTGCCGAGCTTGTGCGTGGCGTAGAGGGCGTGACCGCGACCACGCGCCAGCACGTCGGCGTAGACCCACTCAGCCTCGTCGTGTTCCCGGTCCCAGAACGTCAGCCAGTCGAGGAAACCGCTGCCGTTGGTCGGTGCGCCGGCGTAGTCGAGCAGCGCCTCAAGCTCGGCTATGGCCGGGCGCACGTTGTCGGGCGTGAAGTCGCTGCCCAGGCTGATCTCGGTGAGCTGCATCCCTGCCCGGTGTGTCGCCCCCTGCACGCGCAGGCGCTTGAGGTCGCGTATGTAGGAGCGCACCGACATAGCCGACGGGCACAGCTCCGGCAGCGTGAATATCCAGTCGCGGTCCTCTCCTGTGGCGCCGACTTCGTTGGCCACCGTCAGGCAGTCGATCGGCTCGCCGAGCGCCTGCATGTCCTGGACGGCCTGCAAAACCCGGCGCTGGCGGCCGTTGGGCATGTCGGCGGCTTCCAGCTCGCCGCTCACCAGGGCAGCGGCGGCGAGGTTGGAGAGCGCGGCGCCTAGGGCGGCGTCCGCCGTCTGCACGCCGAGCGGCGGCGCCTCAGGTGCCATCGAGGTGGCGCGCGTCTATAGGCGCGAACGCCTCGCCGCAGGAGACGTGCTGCGCTCCTCTGGCCACGAGGTGCCGCGCGCAGACTCCCCCACTCGTGTCGGCAGGTGACCGTGGCCGATACTCCCAGCAGTTGCCGCAGCAGCGGCCCTGGGCGAACTGCACGCCCAGAGAGTGCTCCAGGAAGTAGGCGCGATAGCAGTCCGGCCAGGCGGCCATCAGCCACGCCCTCGGGGCACGATGAGCCGTGGTGGGCCGTTGCGCTTGCCGGCCGCCGCTACCTTGCGCGCCTGGCGCTCCAGGCCGGCGGCGCAGGCGGCGCACAGTGGCCGGTCAACGGCGATCTCCAGCGGCACGCTGCCGGTGACGACGCGCACTACCTCGATGACGGCCGGAACGGTCGTTTGCGGGTCTAGCGTGCGTGGGCAGAGCAGGCAGTGCAGGTGGTCGGGGAAGTCGTGGTCTGGCGGCTTGAGCGGAGCGTTATCTCTGGTAGAATCGTCGGGCATTGACGCTCCTCTCAGTGTCGTTGGTGCCATGCCCCCGGCAGTGACCCTGCGCGGGGGCGCTTCTCTGGGGGCTTACGGCGCCCTCGCAGGGTGCCATTCTATACCTCATGGGAGCAAGTGTGAGCGCTGTGTATGCGCTCGATCAACGCACCCACTTCTCCGATGCTTAGTACCTTCATCACGCTCGGCCGTGGGTAGACTCTCTGCACGCGCATGGTCGCTGCCAGACCGTGTTCGCCGGCCGGGTCGCAGTCATAGAGGATAAGGTAGGCGGATACGCCCGCTTGCCTCGCCAGACTGCGCAAGACTGTCGTCGGCTTGACCGTGCCGTGGTGGCCGTGCGCCGTCTCAATGACTGCCAGGATGCGCTTGCAGCGGTTGCAGTACTCGGCGAAGTCCACGTCGATGACCGTGCAGTCGTCGGACAAGGAGCGGTGCCAGCCGCTGAAGGCCAGCTCGCGCTCTCCGGTGCGCTCCTCGCGACTCACGGCACCACCTCTGCCAGTCGCGCGGCCGTCTGCTTGACGCAGGCTTCGTCGATGTCGCTGCCAATGAACAGACGACCCGTGCGAAGCGCCGCCACGCCTGTCGTTCCGCCACCGCAGAATGGGTCGTAGACGAGATCGCCAGGGACGGTGAATCGCTCTATGAGAGCCGCCATGCCTGAGACAGATTGCCCCCACTCATGGAATCGCTTGTCGTTCTCACCGCTGCGCACCGTGTCCTCTACGTGCTCGCCGCTATAGGTGCCTTTGACGTACCAGAGGACAGGCTTCCAGTTGCTTTTCACCTTGCGGCCAAAGACCTGCGTCGACTCACCGGCCGTGAAGTAGCCTAGTGTCCACTGATAGGTGAGCCCCCAGGCCGTCGAAAGGAGCTTCGGCAGGTGCGACTGACCGACCATGGCGAGCAAGCTTCCGCCTGCAGGCAGAACGCCCACCGCCAACCTGCCGAGGTCAGCGTACAGGGGCAGGTATTCCTCTGGGTACGGTGGGTCTGTCAGGATGACGGCCGGTTGCGGGATGTCCGGTGGCGGCTCGCAGACGTTGTGGACGAACACCCGGTAGCGCTCGCCTTCAAGCGGGTGCGCTGTCTCAAGCACGGCCGCGCGTCGGTCGGTCCGTTCCTGCACGCGCTCCTGACGCTGTTCCGACTTCACGAGCTTCGCTTGCCGGATGGCGTCGGCGGGCGGCAGCTTCGGTGCGCGGCGCGCCGGGTAGCTCTTGCCGTCGAGGCCGGTGGTGGCGGCAGGTGTACGTGTCCGTACACCTTCAAGATCGTCTTGAACCGTGCGCTTGCTGACCCCCACCGCCCCGGCGATCGCGCGGATGGAGTGCCCTTCCTCCCGCAGCGCCCGCACCACTGGAAGGCGCTGCTCCTTCGGCATGGCGCGGCGGTCTTCGTTCAGAGTGCGCGCGATCTCTCGTGCCTCTGCCTCGTCAGCCACCTCGACGATGTTCACGGGGTACTTGACGCCGATCTCACCTGCCAGACGCACCCGCTGATGGCCGTCCAGTATACTGCCGTACTGGTCCTTGACCACCGGCACGAGCACGCCAAAGTGGTCGATACTTGCGCGGAGCGCGGATTCAATGGCGGGCGCTAGGTCCCTGAACTGCTGGTACTTGTTCGTGCTGCCCTCCTTTGGCGCAGGATTTGCGGGCCCTCATTCTATACCTCTGCGGCGGGCAAGTTAACGGCCGCTTTCTTCTTCGGCCGGCCCTTGGCTTTGGCGTTGTAGCGCGCGACCCAGGCGCTGCCGAACTCGCGTAGGCAGAAGCACACGTCGCAGACCTGCTCCTCGGCGTCAAGGTCGCCGACGAGGTGCGTGCAGGAGTTGCGCCGCTGGTGGCAGACCGAGCAGTAGAACGTCTCGCGGCAGCGGCTCGGTTGCTCGGCGTAGAGGTTGCAGCCGGTGCAGACGAAGGTGCTCACTTGACCAGGTAGTTGGCGCCTAGCTCCACGTGCCGACAGAGGCGCTCTCCCGTGTCCAGAGGCGGTACGTCGGGCCAGGTGACCGTCTCTGTGTTGAGCATGGCGACCACGTTGCGCTCGATGAGCGGCGTGTAGCACCAGCCCACGCCTTTGACGCGCTCACCTGAGCGACCGTGGCCGGCATACTGGTGGTAGACGATGCGCGCCTTCGTTATCACGTTTCCTCCTCTGCATGGGCTTCTGACGAATCCGTGCCGCACCTCACCGTGGCGCACCTCGCCAAACCAGACCGCGCCAGACCAAACCCGCCGCACCTCACCGTGCCTCACCTAGCCCAACCTCGCCAAACCTCGCCAGACCAGACCACACCCGCCGCACCGTACCAAACCTAACCGGACCGGGCCTCACCGTGCCGCGCCAGACCAGACCACACCCGCCTCACCCGAGCTTGCCATACCGCGCCTAGCCTCACCCGCCGCACCTATGTCGCTGCTAGCTCTTTCTGCCGTACCTTCGCCACGGCTCGTTGTATAGGCAGCAGTGCCACCTTCAGTTCGGACTTGCGCCTCAGTAGACCGTCGATCTGTGCCAGAATCTCGCCGAGGGCCGCCTGCCGCATCTCTTCATCGCTGACGACCTCGGCAGTGGTCATATAGCCATCGACCGTGATCGCGGTCACGTGGGCGAAGAGGTGCGTGGCCTCGTTCGTCGCCTCGTTGACGACGAGGATGCTGCGCAGCAGGTAGCCCGCCTGCTCCAGCCGGTAGAGTTCGGCGGCCTCGGCGTCGTCCCACTTGAACTGAGGATGTAGCGGCGAGGATTCGACGCGCGCTGCCTCTAACACGTGCCGGCGCTTGAGTTCGGCGCCGTGCCGCTTGCGCTTGAGCCTCAGGAGTTCGGGTCCGGCGCTGCCAGGGTCGAGACTGATCTTGGAGCCCTCTGCCCAGGCGAACTTCATCGCGTCTCGCCTTCTGCCGCCACGTGGAAGCGTCCCCAGCCGAGGGTGCTTCTCTCCGGCCGACCTTCGCCCAGACCAACCGAAGCGCCGCCGTCATTCAACGCATTGACGAGGCTTTCGAGGTCGATGATGTCCGGCCGGTAGCGCACGGCGAACGTCATAGACCAGCGCGTGCCATAGTCGGGACGGTAGCGCAGGTCGGCGACTCGCCCCGAGTTGCGCATCGCATCCTCGCGTATCGCCGGGCCGCCGTTTTCTCCGCCCTCGTATTCGATGGCCACGAGGTTCGTCTCCTCATCGTTCGGCAGGACGTAGAAGGCGCCCCGTAGCGTGGGGCCGCCCATCTTGTCCACATGGCGCTGGTAGGCTTTGACTGCCGTAGCCGATATACCGCCAGCAGGGAATCCGTCCCGGCCGTCGCTGAGCCGGTGGCGCGCAGCCTCGAAGAACTCCGTCGGGTCTTTAGGATCGCGCGCCTCGTTGACCTTAGCTTCTTGACTCTGCCTGTGTGCGATCTGGCGCTTGTTCTTCTCGGAGAACTTCTGCACGATAAGGCGAGTGTCGCCGATGATCGTGAGCATCACTTCCTCCGACTGAATGGGGCGAATCTCGATGCGCTTCTCCTGCTTGCTTTGGGGCCGTGCCATGTCGTTTCCTCCTCCGTCGTGTGTAATTCGATCCTGCGCAGTGCCTCGTGCGCTATGGCCTCACCTCCCCCCGCCCCGCCCATCCTAGGTCATCGATGCCTCTGGAGACGTGGTACTCGCCGCCGGCCCGCTTGATGGCCTCCTCGAAGGCGACCTGGTCCGGCGACTGTTTGCCGGTAGCCGTCTTGATCTCGACCCAGACAGTGCGCCCGTCGCGCAATGCCACGAGGTCGGCGATCCCCTTCTCTGAGAACTGTCCCTGCCACAGGTTCCAGACGCACCAGCCGTTGATGACCAGGTACTGCTTCACCTGCCGCTTGATGGCCGTCTCGGGGTTCTCGCGCCTCTTCGTCTTGCCACCGAGGGCGCGCCGCACCTCGTCGGGTGTCAGGCTGTCGGTCATCGCGTCACCCAGCCTTTGCCGCCACACCCGTGACAGGTCTTCGTCATCGGCACCGTGCTGGTCATCGGGTACGCACTATCAGGCAGGGTTCCAGCCCCGTTGCAGACTGGACACAGAGCTGCCGGGCGTGACCCCGCAGACGGGTAGATGAACGTTCTTGGGCAGCCCACACAGGGGATGACCGGGCACGATTGCGGCGCTATGCCACCTTGGCAGGCGCTCATGCCCTCCCCCTCAGTTCGTCCACGATC
>Ga0182017_10002541_pt1 | contig 13774 bp, 6 predicted proteins | sample 712E3DmetaG_FD_120492 | JGI IMG/M metagenome (GOLD analysis project Ga0182017, IMG submission 120492) | Permafrost microbial communities from Stordalen Mire, Sweden - 712E3D metaG | ecosystem: Environmental > Terrestrial > Soil > Wetlands > Permafrost | place: Sweden: Stordalen | collected... | reverse complement strand
TTGTTCCTACATCAGTAGAGAATAAAGCTGTCGACGTGCCGGCAAACTTTGCACTCCAGCAGAATTATCCTAATCCATTCAATCCGTCAACGACTTTGCGTTTCGCGATTCCTGTAAGAAGTGATGTCTCCATATCCATCTATAATGTTATCGGTCAATGTGTGGAGACCCTTGCCAACAGTCAGATGGATGCCGGATATCATACAGTTGTGTGGAATGCGAAAGCTGCTTCAGGTGTCTATTTTTGCAGAATGAACGCTGCAGCGGTAAATCCGAGTGGACAGCATTTTCAACAGACCATAAAACTTGTTCTTCTCAAATAGGTTCGGAGGTCAATAAAGGATTCTTCGCGGCGGCTCCGGCAACGGGGCCGCCTTTTTGTACGAAGCTGAATTTGAAAGGATTCATTTCTAAGAGACCCCTTCGGAACCGAACTCGGTTGGTAACCAAGAAGAATGAAGATGCTGACATTCGTCAGCATAACTCTTATTGAAACACCATTCAAAGCATTCGTTTCATCAAATGTCTGAAAAGTCTTTGTCATGACGTTCCAGCGAACAAGTCCGCCGAAAGTTCCGACCCACACGATGCTTTCGCTTTCAGCCACGACAGCATTTCCTTCATTCCAATTACTGAATTTCATCCATTCTCCAGAATTGCTTGCTTTTTTTAGCTGAATGGATGTACGTGCCGGTATTTGTTTCTCCATCCGCAACGGATTTACCTGCGTCATATGTTTGTCGCCTTTTGTCAAAAGTTGTTGCGCCAATGAATGGGACGACAAACAAATAAACAACTCACATCACATCAATAAGCGAGACATGAGAATTTAAGCGACTGGTTAGGGAAATAGCCCGACTATTTTAAGAGCAAAAGTTTCTTCGTTGCGCTATATGTTCCCGCTTGCAAATGATAGAAATAAACTCCGCTCGGCATGTTTGCCGCATTCCATTGGCGAGTGTAAGTTCCCGCCGGCAATTCCCCGGAGACAATAGTCGATACCTCTCTTCCCAGGACATCGAAGACCTTGAATATCACATATGCTTTCGATGGCAACGCGAAAGAAAAAGACGTTGAAGGATTAAAGGGATTAGGGTAGTTTTGATAGAGCACATACACCGTGGGAATATTATCTCCGTATTGCATTACTCCGGTCGCCGTTCCATTTCCACTTATAGGGATCTTTGCAGGTGAAGTAAGCGACGAATTTGCAATGTATAAAGTGTCGATGAATTGTCCCGAGGTGTCCGGAGTGAACCTGATGGATATGGCAATAGAATCCGCTTTCTTGATGATCCAATTGGCCAAATGATGGACCACATCGAAATGTTTAGTGTTTGTCCAGAGCGAATCAATCCGGAGACGACTTATGGACGTATCCTGGATACTAAATACCAGTTGCCGCGTTGTGTCCTTCTTTACAGTTCCAAAGTGGATTTTAGGTGGGTGTGTCAAAATACCTGGATAGGGGACATTTGCGGATAGATCCACATAGATAAGGTATGTGTTGGCATTGCTCCAGACAAGCAAGCTGTCTGTCTGGATTCCATATTGAGTCGGGACCAAACGCAAGATCAGATTGACAGTATCATTGTTGTTCACCGAAAAATTTCGCATTGACGGAATGAATTCAGGAGTCCTGTTGACGATGGAATCTACGCGAAGGGGAGCGGGAGAAGGATCTGTGACTACGATATTGAACGAGGAAGTATCATAGATCCCCACATTTCCGAACATTATGCGTCGCGTGCTGAACTGAATCGAGGGTAGCGGGGAAATTCCGCCCAATGGTATCTTCACATACGCGGTAGAAGAATTATTGTGCAAATAGAGCGTATCGGCAAACGAACCGCCTGTTGTCGGGCTAAACGTTACATTGAGCACCAGCGTATCCATACCCACAGTCCCATTTTTTTTATCCACGGTATAAACCGAAGTTTTGGTATAGATTGTATCAATAATAAGTTGGTTAACCGAGTTGTTCGTGACTTTAACTGCCATCTGCCTGGTTTGGTGGGCGCCAAGACTTCCAAACGCCAGTGAAGACGAGTTAAGAATGAGCGTTGGATAAGGGGAACTTCCATTCAGCGAAATAATGGCGTTTCCGCCATCGGAAGTAAGCTTCAGTGTGTCGGTTTCCGATCCGAAGTTCGTAGGGGAAAAAGAAATCTTTATTTTTAGGGTATCATTGTAATTTAACGTATCCGGCAATACTTGTGAATAGAAAAAGTTGGGATTCGAGTTTGTGATTGAAGAAATTATAACCGGCAACGTATCACCACATATGAAATTTGCTGTAAGCGAAGAAGTATCTCTTAACTTAGTAGCAGAAAAACTTAAAGAATTAGTTAGACTCCGTAATACCGGGTCTAAATGGGATGAGTATATCCACACCGCTCCATCAGGATAGTCCCCCATTCCACCGACGATAGCTCTATTACCATCGGAAGAGAGCGAGACAGATACGCCTTGGGATGATGTACCCGCGTAGCCAGTGCCAACGAGTTTGCTTCCTTGCTGACTCCAGGCTCCGGCCGAACGCGTGAATATCCACGCGGCTCCTATACCGCCATTGTCTCCATTTCCGCCGACAATAGCTGAATCACCATCGAAGGAGAGGGAAACAGATACGCCTTGATATGCGGGACCTGCGGCCCCAGAGCCGACAAGTTTACTTCCTTGCTGTGTCCACACAGCACCTGAGCGGGTCCACACCCATACCGCTCCTGCATTGCTGTTGTCTGTGTACCCACCGACCATGGCCGTATTCCCATCACCAGAAAGGGAAACAGCGATGCCTTGATATGCAGTGCTTATGGCCCCAGGGGCGAAAAGTTTGTTCCCTTGTTGTGACCATACTCCACCTGAACGTGTCCATATCCACGCTGCTCCACCATTGTTATTGTCAAAAGGTCCGCCGACGATGGCTGTATTGCCGTCGGCAGAAAGGGAGACGGAGTAGTCCTGAAAACTACGGAGGGTAGCATCACTCCCAACGAGTTTGCCCCCTTGCTGTGTCCAAATTCCACCTGACCTCGTCCACACCCACGCTGCTCCTACATAGCTACTGTCAAAAGGTCCACCGACGATTGCAGTATTGCCATCAGCGGAAAGAGAGACGGATTGACCTTGCTCAGCAGTCCCTGCGGCACCAGTGCCGACGAGTTTGGTTCCTTGCTGTGACCATATTCCACCTGTGCGCGTCCATACCCATGCTGCCCCTGTACCGGCACTGTCTTGGAGTCCACCAACGATGACCGTGTTGCCGTCGGCAGAGATGGCTACGGAAATCCCTTGCCCTAAATCATTAGAAGTGCTTACCGCGCCAGCGCCTACGAGTTTGGTTCCTTGCTGTGACCATACTCCACCTGAGCGTGTCCATATCCACGCTGCTCCTACATTGCTGCTGTCATGAGGTCCACCGATAATTGCTGTATTGCCGTCGGCCGAAATGGAAACAGAAGTGCCTTGCCATGCATTACCTACAACACCTGTGCCCACCAGTTTGCTGCCTTGCTGTATGAACTGTGAGTTGGCTTGCGATATTGTAATTAGGCAAAGAATGATAATGAAAAAGATGAGTTGAAGATATTGAAGTAGAAACTCGGCAACATCCCTATATCGATATGATTCTAATTGCTTAAGACAGATTCTATCTGAGTCTAATCGCAGAAATGCAAGCTGGATCATGGGATGTTCCTTATATCTTGGTTAACAATTTATATATTGAGCCATCTACTTTGTGCAACAGAGTTCCTAAATGCACGCAATCACTTTAGGAGTATGCCGGATTTGTATGCACTCTCATGGACCGGATCCAAGCAGCGGCAACTGATTTATCGACTTTGCCTATTTTAATAGCAAAAGCCTCTTCGTGTCGCTGTATGATCCTGCTTCCAGCCTGTAGAAATATACGCCGCTTGCCAAATTCGCCGCGTTCCATTGCCGGATGTAACTTCCCGCCCCCAATTCTCCGGAAACAATTAATGATACCTCTCTGCCTAAGACGTCAAATACCCTTAGGGAGACCAATGCTTTCGAAGGCAAATCGAACGATATGGATGTCGAAGAGTTAAAGGGATTAGGATAGTTCTGACCGAGCGCGAATTCTTTCGGAATATCATCATTTAGTGAGTGCACTCCTACTGTGGTCAATCCTTTTCCTTGGAGCAAGAGAGTGTCGGATACGACCGAATCAAGGAAGACAACCAACGTGTCTGCGAAGTTGCCGACCGAATCGGGAGCGAATGTTATCGGAATGAAGGCCGTACCTTGAGAAAACAGCGAGAGCTTATTGACCGATGATGAAAATGAATGACTCTTTAAATGAATACTATCGACCGTCATTTTCGATGTGTCGATGTTCATAATGGTAACGGTGTCTTTAACCGATTTTCCGACTTTAACGCCTCCAAAGTCCACATTTTTCGTCGAGAGGATGTAACTTCGTGAGCTCATATTCAGGAGCCAACTGATCGAGGCGGACCCTTGGTTTACAAAAGCTATGTCCATAGCGCCGTCGCCGTTGAAATCGCCCGAGATCATGTTTTGAGATCCAGGAACAATGGTGAATGTGGATTTCAGCTTGAAATTAAGGCTGTCGTTAATATATACCGAGCCGGTGTTAGAGTAGCTGTTGTTGACAGTTGCAAAGTCCATCCGTCCGTCATTGTTGAAATCGGCTGCGGTGAGTGACAACGGATCATCGTTAATTCCGGCTTGTATAATTCTCTGGAAGATTAGTCCTCCTTCGTTCGCCAGAACGTTCGCGGATCTGCTGTTTGCGTTCTCAGCCGCTATGTCTAACTTGCCATCTCCGTTGAAGTCAGCCACGTCCATCGCCTGAACATAGGCCGAGACGTTCGGGATTGTCACGGAAGTAAAATGCATCATACCGTCGTTTCGAAGCAGCGCGAAATTATCCATCGTTCCCTTCGCCACGATAATGTCCATATCGCCATCATTATCAAAATCTCCCGTTTTGATCACGAGAGGATTCGGGACGTCAAACGGCAGTACCAGCCTCGTGAACTTTAGATTTCCGTTGTTCCGCAACACCGTGATGCTATCGCTCGAATTATTCCCGACGATAATATCGAGCTTCCCATCGCCGTCCAGGTCGGCAAGAGCAATTCCCTCTGCATCTGGAGAATTCGGAATGGTAGTAAGCGTGAAGCCCCAATTTCCATCCCCCTTGAGCATCGCGATGGCCGAACCGAGAATTGCTACGATGTCCATATTTCCGTCGCCATCAACATCGCCTGCTGCAATATCCATTGGCGCCTGGCCGACCGCAATGTTCTTAACGAGATGTGCCGGCGTGCCCTTGAAGCACTGGATGACGGAAATAGAATTTGAAGAGAAATTTGAGACAGCAATGTCCGAGATCCCGTCATTGTTAAAGTCGGCCGAGCAGAGGAATCTGGGGTAAGTGTCCACGGTAATGTCCTTCATCGCCGCAAAATTAGCGGAACCGCCTCGCACCGGCATCGTGAAACTCCATGAGAAGGGTGAAAGCACCGGGATTCCGCCGGTGAGACTGATGCCCGATGTTACCATCACTGTGATCACTTCACCTGCCGTGAAGCGCCGTGTCGGCGTGATCGCTAAGACTCTTGTAGACGAATTATAGACAAGCGATATGGAATGGAATCCACTACTGGAACCATACACCTTAATGGTCGATGATGTCAGTGATGACGGCAGTACATCCTGAAGGAAATGAGCTTTGATGTTTGTCGGGTCCGCATTAAGTGCATTCTGAACCGGATAAACCGAATCGACGAGCACCTGAGAACTTCTACCTGAGAGAGCACAATAGATTACCGGATGCGCACTGTCACTGCTCACGATGGTAATGCTGTCCAAATAGGATTTGATCTCTGTTGGGGTAAACGTCACGCTTATGTCAAACGAGTCCCCCGGCTTGATGACGCCTGACGTCGGAAGCACTTTGAAAGCGGTGGTAGAAGCGTACATCGAATCGATGTGCAAGGAGAGATCTCCCGAATTTGAAATCCGCAACGACAGAGATTTGGAGCTGTCCCGATCGACTGCATTGAAATCAAGACGTGTTGAGCTTATGCCAATCTCGCTGAAGGATTCGCAGTTTTCATAAATAGTAAGAACGTTAGACGGGCTGACGCTCACGACGGCGACATCAATCGAGCCGCTGTTATTGAAATCAGCGGCGGCGAGGTTATACGCCCCCGAAGGTACTGCAATAGTAGAAGAATTGACGAAGGCTGTTCCCGAATCGTTCTTAAACAACTGGAGTCCGTTTGATGTTAGTGCAGCAAGATCCTCATACCCATCTCCATCGATTTGAATGGGGACCTCTTTGAGGGGGGGCGCGGTGTGTGATGGAAAAATATCATCCAATTCGAATTGCAGGTATCCGAGATTGCGCAACAAATAAAGACCAGAGTCATATCCACCCGAAATAATATCCAGTTTCCCGTCGTTATCAAAATCCCACGAGGCCATTGGTCCCACACTGGAGGCTTGAACCGGAGTGAATTTCATATTGCCATCATTACGGAGTATTTTTGAACCGTTATTAAGAATTGCGACGTCAATATCGCCGTCGCCGTCGAAATCCCCCGAGACCAGGCTCTGTGCATAGTTGTCCGAATAGGAAAAAACAGTAAACTTAAAGTTTCCGTCGTTTCGGATGATGTCGTGGATTACGTCCGAACTCGAACTGGCCGCGACAAAATCAATATCTCCATCGCCGTCATAATCTCCCTGGGTTAAAAAGTCGATGTAGCCGGGAACATTGAGCGTTATCTTCGTAAACTTGAAGTTTCCATTGTTCTTGAAGAAAAGAAGCTGCGAATCTTCATTCGTAACGACGAGGTCAGTCAATCCATCCCCGTCATAGTCTCCCGCAAGAACTGTCGTCGGCCCGAAACCTGCGTCCAGCATCGCCACTTGAACAAAATTCCAACTACCCATATTTCGCTCTATGACAAGCGCCGATGAATCATGCGAAACGACTGCAAGATCCAGATAGCCGTCCCCGTCAAAGTCGGCTGCAACAACTGAGGTCGGACCGGGAGGAACGGGGATGGAGGCTGACTTTCTGAATATGCCCGACGATGGATTCGATTGAATCTTAAAACTCCATGTTTGCGGTATAAAAGAAGGTTCAGTGCCTATTACTTTTATTTTTGACGTAAGGGTGACGCTAACTTCTTCCCCTTTTCTAAATGCAACGCTTGGGCTCCATATAAGCCTTCTTGTGTCTGAATTGAATGTGATGGACGAGCTTTTGTGAAGACCGGAATGGCTTCCAACGACTTTGATCGTCGAGTCGGCTAACGTTGATGGATCCAAAGTCACTCCAAGATCTATACATATGATAGTATTGTACGGAGCGTTCGAACAGTACGGCTGGGGAACAATTTTAATAACCTCATTGCCTCGACCGAACAGATGGAGCGTTATGGCAGGATTCGTTGCGTTGTTGCTGCCAATAACCAAACTATCGCAGTAGGCGAGTGAAATGACGGGTGTAAATTGAATTGTTAGCTCCAAGGAGCCGCCAGCGGCTACTGAGCCGGTCGCAGGGGAAAACGAAAAAGCCGGGTTGGAAGATATTATGCTTGAAATGTTCAGGGGGGCTGTCCCTAAATTCTTGATTTCGCTTGTTAAAGATCTGGTGGAATTGACCCTTACCGTGCCGAAATCGAGTGAATCCGCAGAGAGTGCTATTAAGGGTTTGGTTGCAACCTGAGACATGACTGGAGTGACAACAGCTGCGGAGATTACCAACACCACGAAGATGAGAAGGTTAGGTTTCATTATTTTCATTATCATTTTCAATTCTGCTTGCCTCAGTTGGATATATTTTGTCGTGTAATCAGTGGAAGGATCCTTTGCACAAGCACTCGAGACGCCAGGATCACATAAGTGGATTTATTCAGCAGTTAGGAAGACGTTACCACCATTAGTTCCAGCAAAGAGGTTCGTGTCATTTACGGCGAGCGACCTAATTTGAGAATCAGTTAGACCTGTGTTGACTGCGGTCCATCTCGTACCGTTATCTGTTGAACGAAAGTCGCCACCGCCGTCAATTCCTGCAAAGAGATTTGTACCACTGACAGCAAGGGACACAACATTTAGATTCGTTAAACCTGAATCAGCGCGAGCCCAGCTCGTTCCATTGTCTGTGGAACGAAAGATGACGTCATATAAAGTCCCTGCAAAAAGATTCGCCCCACTGGTTCTATTTCAAGAGTAACATCTTCTTAATCGCTGAAAAATTTCCAGCGGTCAAGCGGTAGAAGTACACTCCGCTCGCGAGCCTGCCTCCCTCAAAAATGACAGAGTGTGAGCCTGCTTTAAGGGTCTCATCAACAAGCGTCCCAACTTCTCGTCCCAAGACATCATAGACCTTGATCTGAACTATTTGAGTCGTGGGTAGATTAAATGAAATTACAGTTGTAGGATTGAAAGGATTTGGGCTGTTTTGATTGAGAATTATCGCACGGGAGTCAGCGCTATCTTGAACCGTTGAGGACGAACCAGGGAAAAGAGAAATTGCATTAGGATACTTGATAAGTGATCCACTTCCAGCTAAAAAGAGGTCGCCTTTGGCATTGAACTCCATGCCTGTTAGACTCCCAAGATAAAATGGCGGGGAGAGTGTGTTTGAACTCCATGTCGCCCCGCCGTCAGTCGTCAATTGCAGATTACTTGCCATTCCGCGACGTGAATCAAAAAAAGCAAAGGCAGTGATACCTGTTATAGCGACATTCCAACTCTTGCCTCCATCAGTTGTTCGATACAATTTTGAATCTGATCCGAGTGCAAAACCGGTCATGCTGCTTACCATGTCTATCTGTTGAAGTTCGGCAGGAAAATCCTGAATGCGCCAGTCAGATCCCGCATCGGTAGATACAAAGATCATCCCCTTTGTTGCCGAAGAATCATAAAACCCTCCGGCAGCGATGATCTTTCTTCCGCCTACTACCTGTGATTCATTCACCCAAAAATCCGGAGACATAGGTCCTTGATTCCAAGTATTACCACCGTCAACAGACATGACCATGTTTGGATATGCCTGCAACGCCAGTGTATCCGGCCCGGAGACTGCCAATCCCCTCATAGCTCCATAGCTAAAGACATTTAGCTGCCCCCACGTGTCTCCAAAATCTGTAGAGCGCATAAGTTGAGTATAACCACCTCCAGAATAGTTATACACTATCTGATACATTTTCCCTCCAGCTACCCGAACATCTCTCATTGTTACCATCAGATAACCTGGTAACTTCTTGCGGGTCCAGCTCGTGCCCCCATCCTGACTGATTAAATAATCCAATCCAAACGAAGGACAAATTATCGTTTGGCTGGAATTCGATGCAGGATTCTTGTCTACTGTAATAAACTGAATTTGCACGTCTCTATCCGAGCTTAACCTGGGAAACGATTTGCCTTGATCGGTAGATTTATACATCCCCTGAACTGTTGCACCTATGATAGTATTGAGATGTGGAATGTACGCCGAACTGTAAAAGTGTTGGAATTGAATCGTATCCGATCCGAATACAGGGGAAAAGGACCAGCTTCTTCCCATGTCTGTTGTCCTTCTCTCGATGCTTTGACCCCATATATCATAAGAATGGGGGCGTGTATTCCCAAGCAACACCCAAACGCTGTCATTAATGGAAATAATATTTTTGTAGTCTTCGTTTGGGAAATCCTTGCGCGTCCATGTAGCACCGAAATCTCCGGTCATCAAGATAAATCCACGGATGTTGTCGAAATTCATAGTTTGAGTGTAAACAGTTCCCGTTACACATCCGACACCGGAGGGATTCATAACTAGATCTTCGTAAGAGACTTGGGTGAGAGTGTCCGAAGGAATACCAGTGTGAAAGTTCGCCCAAGTAAAACCTCCGTCAGAGCTTCGCCAGATCGGACCCGGCTTCGAAGAATCTTGTTGGGCGGTTTTGAGCACCCAAATCTTATTGGCGTCAAGCGCGCAGATTTTAGAGAAATTGCCATCTAAGTTGTTATTCTCGCCGAGGAGGGGTGTAGTAAGAAATGACCAGGTTGCGCCGGCGTCAGAGGTCCTATAAAAACCTGCCCATCCTAATTTCCAACCGATCTTTGAAGACCCAAACGAGACTAATACCGTATTACTTCCCCATTGTGCTGTTTGAGCCCAGGTCCAGCCCCCATCGGTCGTCCTAAATTCTCCATGTGCAGCGTCTACGATATATCCGGTCAGGCTGTCTGCAAACGCAATGCCTTGCATTGGATAGAAACCATTTCCCGAGTTATTCGTCGGCCCATACGGAGGATAGATGTTGAATGTTGCTCCCGTATCCGCAGTTGAATAAACTGAGTTCCCGTCACACCAGAAATACGCCTTGTTGCCAATGACATAAGTTGAAAAAGTTTGCAAACGTACTGGCGGATTTGGGGCGATCCACTGCCATTTAGATTGCGGAACAACCTCAGTTAACCCCAATGCTGAAACGAGAATAATTGACAATATATATTTGCGCATTACTGAGTCGTCCTTGTCATTACGATGTCTGAACGAAATTGTACCGCCGGATAGACGGTGGCATTGAAATAAAATGAATTATATCCTCTTCGTTCGAAAAGCAGGGTAACGTTGCTGCCGAGTATCGTATTATAGGATGAATACAAATCACTTGTATAGTTCACCACCGTATCACCCACAAATGCGTTATCATAGTCAAAAAAATACGTACCATCAGTCTTGGTTACCGAGTTTGGACTACCGTTATCACTTACGACAAAAGCCTCTTTCGAACCCGAGAATTGTTGTCTGCTACTTCCGACAGCGCTAAACCGATATGTGTATGGTCCGTTTTGCAGTTGCAGGCTGTCAACGAGATTGTCCAGAAATAATTGATACATCCCATCAAGAAATGAACTGGTGTATGAATACTTCACTTCGTTGCTGCGACGGTTAGTTAATGTAATATGCACAGAACAGGGGACTGGTATTGAAAAGCGGAGGTATGTGGAATTCCCAATAGGGTTTGGAAAATTCTGATAGAGAGCAAATCCAAATGTGTCTACGCTGCTTACCTTTTCTACGTGCGACCGAGGGCCCACCTTCATATACCCGCTGTTGAACGAATACATGCAATAGACTCTCACGCTGTCAAGAGGATGCCCGGAGGTATCATAGACAATGCCCCATACTCTTCCGCTGTTGCCCGAGCCTTGGCTCACTGGGTTGTCTTTGCACGAATCAAAATACATAGCAGCAATCATCATGAATAAAAAGATGAAGTATCGTAGAAAAACATGCGGATTCCTGGAGGGGCTTGTATAATTCATGTGTTGCCTATTAACGTCTGTGATTCGCCTCTTGCTTAGCATAATTAAGAAGCCTGCGCAAAGAACGGAAATTGTACTACCTTGGCGTCGTCTTCATTGCCCTATAAAACACAAAAACCCTTTTCATCGCACTCGCGAATCCGAGGGTTTAGGTATAACGTCAAGTTCTCCCAGTTCCCCCGGGCAGGCTTGTTGCGAAAATGTACTTTTAAACGACGGAAGAATCAAGGACGAAAAACTGACATGATTGGTTTTGGCGTGATGAAAATCGGAGAGAATTTTTTCAAAAAATTCGTCCTTGTTTTTTAACGATTCTTTTTACAATATTGACCGTCCAACAACTCTCTCCATCAATCGCTCTGGGAGGCGACCGCCATGCTCACACGCATTTCAGTTTTGACAATCCTACTCTTCTTATTACTCTTTCCGCTCTCGGCTCAGGAAAAGAATCTCTCTGTCGTTTCTTCTTCACCTCGAGGAGTAATTTCATCTCTCGATCAGGCCCAGACTATCACCGTCGTCTTTAGCGACCCGATGGTTGCGCTCCAGGCTACCCCGACTGATGAAGGATCGGGGCCGATCGTTCTCGAACCAAGCATAAAAGGAAAGTATCGATGGATGGGCACTATAACGTCGACGTTCATCCCGGAAAGCCCCCTTCCTTATTCGACGGAGTTCACCGTTAAGGTTCCAGCTGGAACGTCATCTCTAAAAGGTACAAAACTACCGGCGGATTATATCTGGTCGTTCGAAACGCCGCGTCCTCAGATTACCTGGACCTCACCGACATTCGGCGAATCGCATGTCGATACGAATACTGCCGTCTTCATCCGTTTTAATCAGCCGGTTGACGCTCAAACTGTCGCCAAAAGCATCTCAATTCAACTCACTAAGAAAAACGGTCAAATAGTATTTCCAGCGTTTACCGCACGCCAGGCAGCACCCGATGAAATTGGTCAATCAGAACAGGTCGTGATCTTGAAAACACTTGAGCCGTTCGGGATGGGAGCTTCGGTTACTGTAACGTTGGCGGCCGGCCTCCGCGCAATTCAGGGACCGCTCCCGATGGACCCAGCGCGAACAGTGTATTTTACTACCTTCGGCGAGCTAAGTTTCCTTGGGATGGATAGAACCAACCCGATATTGCCGCAATCGGGTATTACGCTGGAGTTCTCTAATGAAGTAACGTCAAAAGATGTTATGAAGAAATTGTCATTCGTCCCACCGCTCACGACAAGAGAAGAATACTACGTGAACGGGTACCATTCCACGAGAATATTCATTCCTCTCCCCCTTCAAGCGGAATCCAGCTACACAGCGATACTCAAAGCGGGGTTGATCGACAAGTACGGCAACGTATTGGCAAGCGACCAGAGCTTTTCCTTTCACGTCGGGTCATTCCTTCCTTATGTAAGGACAAGAAGAGGCATCGGAGTTCTTGAGGGATATGAATCGCACAAGTTTCCCGTGACGACGATGAACATGGATTCATTTCGTGTCCAGATGGGTGAAGTAAATCCAGATCGCATCGTTCCTCTCATGCAAAAGTTCTCCTGGGACACTTACGAAAAGATCGCGATCGAAGAAGGTGTGCTTCTCACGCCCTCGTCCCTCCCTGAAAACATCAAGGAGTTCACCCGTTTAAAAGTTATCCCGACGAAAGCAAAACGCAATACGGTAACAGTTCGCCCATTGAATCTCGACGATGTGCTCGGGGAAGGAGGACGAGGCGTTGTCTTTGTCCAGGTTGATGACATGAACCAGGATAAAACGGCCTATCTTAAAACCCTCGTCCAGGTGACAGACTTCGGCATCACGGCAAAATTTTCTCCGGAATCGAACTTGATCTGGGTGACGAACCTGAAAGATGCTTCGCCCGTGCCGCAAGCGGACGTCGAAATCCGAAATGACAATAACGCAGTAGTGTGGAAAGGGTCCACGGACAATGAAGGGCTCGCCAAAACTCCGGGCTGGGGGAAGCTCAAATTTCCTGTAGGGACTCACCGCTACGGGGGAGAGAACAGTGAAGAATACGAAGAGAGTTCAGTCCCGCGTCAGTGGGTGATCGTCAAGAAGGGTAATGATGTTGCGTACACGAATTCGGATTGGAGCGATGGTATTCAGCCGGACCGGTTCGACCTCCGGGTCGATTGGAATCCGCAGCCTGAAAAGTATGAAGGGGTGCTTTTTACCGACAGGGGACTCTACAAGGCGAATGAAACCGTGGAACTCAAAGGGATCGTACGCGTGCGCACCGAGAGCACATGGAAAATTTTCCAGTCTCTTAAGACACGTCTTGTCATCAAGAACTCCAGGAACGAAGAGGTCTACAACGAAGAGCAAAAACTTTCCCCCTTCGGCTCGTTCGCTGCAAGTGTTCCGTTGAAGCCGAATGCGCCTCTCGGCTATTACTCCATAGCGCTTGAATACGCAGTGAAAGCGAACG
>Ga0182017_10002540_pt1 | contig 13776 bp, 11 predicted proteins | sample 712E3DmetaG_FD_120492 | JGI IMG/M metagenome (GOLD analysis project Ga0182017, IMG submission 120492) | Permafrost microbial communities from Stordalen Mire, Sweden - 712E3D metaG | ecosystem: Environmental > Terrestrial > Soil > Wetlands > Permafrost | place: Sweden: Stordalen | collected... | reverse complement strand
TAACCACAGGAATAAGTGAATTCCTGAGAATATGCCGTATTAAAACAACCCGTTCCAATAAACCTTTAGAACGGGCAGTGCGCACATAGTCCTGACGCATGGTCTCCAGTGTACTGGCACGGGTAATCCGGGCGATGAAAGCAGCCGGTAGGGCCGCCAATGCGATAGCAGGCATGACGACTTGAGCCGGCGAGCCCCAGCCGCCGGTGGGGAACCAATGCAATATGACAGAGAAAACGATCATTAACAGGATACCTAATACAAAGCCGGGAACACTGGCAAAGATGGTGGAAAACATGACACAAACATAATCGATCCAGGTGTTTTGTCTTAATGCCGCTGCCATACCGAGGGAGATTCCGACGATCATTGCGAAAACAAACGCAGTGGTTCCGAGGACGGCTGTTTTCGGAAAACCCTGCATCAATATCTGGGTAACGCTTCTGTCCTGATAAGTGTAAGAGATACCAAGGTTGCCGTGGAGTATGCCGAGAAGAAAATTGGCGTATTGCACGAAGAAAGGCTTATCCAGCCCGTATCGGGCATTGAGGGCGGCAACAACTGCCGGCGCCAGAGCTTTTTCTCTGGACCAGGGTCCGCCCGGTACGAGGTGCATCAAGGTAAACGTAATAAAAGAGACAACCAGCAGCACCAGCAGCATCCAGAGAATACGACGAATTACAAATCTTGCCATTATTACGTCTTTTTCGACCATTTCAGGGGAGTTGGAACCGGTTCCAACTCCCCTGATAAATTTTACTAGCGTGCAAGGGATGCGTTATTTAGAGATAGAAACCTCGTTGAAGAAGGTGTCACCAATGATCCCGCCGTCCATGCCGGTGGTCTTCAAGCCTTTAACCGTTGTTTTGACCAGATTGAAACGTTCGCGGTAGAAAATGGTGACAATCGGGGCGTCATCCATAACCATCTTTTGAGCCTGGTCCCAATCGGCCAGCCGTTTGGTGTTATCCTGTTCTTTCAATGCGGTGGCTGAGAGAGCATCAAAGGCCGGGTTGCTGTATAAGGTGTGATTATTACCGGCGCCGGTGCCGAAGAGAGCGGGCAGCCAGTCATCCGGGTCGGGATAATCCGCGCCCCAGCCGAAATATGCCCACATGAATTTACCGGAATTTACGTTGGTGGTGAAAGTCTTTGATTCCTCGGGGTCAAGGATAATGTTGATTCCCAGGTTATCTTTCATTTGACCCTGTAAGAATTGCGCCCTCACGGTGTTGGCAGCAGTGTTGCTGTACGAGAATGTGATTTGGGGTAGTTTGCTGACATCGGAATAGCCAGCCTGGGCCAGTAACTGCTTTGCCTTGGTGACGTTGAACGCGTACTGCGAACCGATGGTCGCGTTATATCCCGGCATACCGGGTGGAATCCAGCTCAGCGCCGGTTTTCCGATGCCGCCGACAACATTATTGATGTAGGCGTCGCGGTCGATGGCGCAGGATAAAGCCTGTCTGACGGTTACGTTATCGAAAGGCGCTTTGGTGACGTTAAACTGGAAAGCAAAGGTCGTCAGATCGTTAAAGAGATTCCGTTGATCGTCGTATGTCTTATCATTCAAAAAGGTTTTTTCAGTTCCGGACGGAACACCGACGATATCAAGTTCGTTGTTCTGGTAAGCGGCCAATGCGGCATTAGCATCTGTAATCTCTTTGAAATCAATTTCAGCGAGTTTAGGTTTAGTGCCCCAGTAATTGGGATTCGGTTTAAAAGTCAGGTGGTCCTGATGTACCCATTCGGTTAAAAGGTAAGGCCCATCGCCGATATAGTTCGGCGGATCGGTCCAATTATTGCCGTACTTAGCGATAATATCTGCGCGTACGGGATACACAGGCCACAGCGCCATACACTGCAGCATTGTAGGTTGCGGGTTGTTGAGTTTGATCACCAGTGTGGTGTCATCCGGAGCGCTCACCCCGACGGCATCCTTGAGGGTTGCCAGTTGAGCTTCAGTAGCGTTTGTCGCCGAGTTGTATGCTTCGCCGCCGACGATGTCATAGTAAAACGAAGCATAAGCGCAGGCGAGAGCCGGGTCAAATTCCCTTTTAATGCTGTAAACAAAGTCATTAGCGGTTACTTTCTGCCCGTCGCTCCATGTAACGTTGTTCCTTAGCTTGAAAGTAAGGGTCAAGCCGTCTGCTGAAATACCCTTATTGGCGATAGTGGGGATGACCGTGGCAACATCGGCCCTCAGCGTCAAATCCTGATTGAAGCCGAGCAATCCGACAAATACCTGGGAAACAACACTTTTTTCTTGAGCCCAGGAAGCCTGGTTGGGGTCGATCTGCGCAGGTTCACTTCCCAGATTGACGCGAAGGATTTGAGGAACTGCAGCTGTAGTTGTCTTGGAAGAACTACCACAGGCAGGCGCCAGGACGAGGATTGCGGCAATAACGATTGCCAGCAAGGGGTAAAAAACTGTTTTTCTTTTCATAAGCCCTCCTTATTTTTGTTCGCTGTATTTGAATTTCCGGATGAAATTACAAATTTGAGTGGGGGTGTTGATGAATTCAGGTCACTGAAAAAACACAACGCAGGACAGGAAGATTGTGCCTCCCATATACGATATGATTTGTCATAAGAATATGCTAATGTTAAAAACTTGTCAAGTACACCCTAAAAAAATAATTTAGAAAAACAGCAGCAATTACACTCAAAACAAGGTCAATTGCTGCCATTTTTGCTATATAATATCATAAGTAATTTCCTGATAATAATCTGGTGTTTCTTGACGGCAAGTGATAAACTGGCTATAAGTTATCGGAGTATTTTATGTCTTTATTCATAACTTTTGAAGGCGGAGAGGGCAGCGGTAAAAGCCTGCAAACAAGGGAGTTGTACCGCCGGCTCAATCGGTTGGCAATCCCCGCCGTATTAATCCACGAACCGGGCAGCACGGCGCTCGGTGAAAAACTGACGCGGCTGCTGAAATGGGCCCGCTCCACAAATATTTCCCCGATGACCGAACTGATGCTTTTTAATGCTTCCCGTGCCCAGTTGCTGGACGAGGTGGTTCGCCCCGCCTTAACAACCGGCAAGATTGTGATTTGCGACCGTTATACCGATTCCACAATAGCTTATCAGGGATACGGCCGCCGCATCGATATCGAAACGATAAAAAATGTGAATCAGATGGCGACGGGGGCGTTGAAACCCGATTTAACGGTGCTGCTGGATATTTCGCCTGAGGAAGGGTTTGCCCGGAAAACCGGGCAGGAACCGGACCGCTTCGAAAAAGAAGATAAAGCATTTCACCGGAGAGTGCGAAAAGGTTATCTAAAATTAGCCGCGGAAGAACCACGAAGGTGGCTGGTCATTGATGCCGCTTTGCCCAAAGAAAAGATAAAGCAGATGATATGGCAAAAAGTAAGCAGCCTGATAGAAAAATAAAACCGTCGAAAGCGCAAGTTTTCGGTCCCCCCACTTTTGAGGCAGAGAATGCCGCCCGGCAAATGGGTTATCTGCGCATCGCCGGAACCGATGAAGTGGGGCGCGGCCCGCTGGCCGGTCCGGTCGTGGCCGCCGCAGTCATTATGCCGCTTGAGTTCGAAGCCGATTGGAAACTGTTGGTTAACGATAGCAAACAGGTGAAACCGGCGCTGCGGGAAGAGTTATTTTTGTATATTACCGAAATCGCCATAGGCTTCGGTGTCGGTGAGTGTGACGTGAGAACAATCGACAGCAAGGGGATCGCCAAAGCCTCACGCCTGGCGATGAAAAAAGCCGTGGACAAGATAACGCCGCCGCCCGATTTCCTGCTGGTGGATTTTTTCAATATCCCGGAAATAAAATTACCGCAAAAGGGCATCACCCACGGTGATTGCCTTTCCTTCTCGATTGCCTGTGCCTCGATTATCGCCAAGGTCGCCCGCGACCATATGATGGAAGAATTGGATAAAATTTATCCGGAATATAAATTCGCAGAACACAAAGGCTACAGCACACCGGAGCACCTGGCATGTTTGCAGCGGTTCGGGCCGTCCCCTATTCACCGCTGTTCTTTCCAACCGGTCAGAGACTTGATGGCGATGTTATGAAGCGACAAACCACCGGGATAATCGGCGAAAAACTGGCGGCGGATTTTCTGACCCGGCAGGGGTACATAATCATTGAAACAAACTTCCGCTGCAAAGAAGGGGAAGTTGACATAATCGCCAAAGACGGCGAATTTCTGGTGTTTGTGGAAGTCCGGGCAAAACATAACCGCAACTACGGCACTCCGGAGGAATCTGTGACCGCCCGGAAAAAACAGCATTTGAGGAATGCCGCGGCGCGTTATGTGGAGAGCCATCAGAATTTGCCTGCCGAATGGCGCATCGATTTTGTGGCAGTGGAACTGAACGGCTATGGTAGCCCCACGCGCATCGAGGTTATTAAAAATGCGGTCGAGGGCGAATAACCCGAAACACATGATAAGGAAGCATTATGGAAAAGAAAACCGGAAACTGGTGGGATAAACTCGGGGTGCCGCAATACGGCGGGGAAATCAAAATCAGGGCCGGCCGGAATATTGTTAATTTCGACCCCTGTTTCACCGAGGGACTGACCAATATCTACGGCGCCTGGCTGGAAAGACTGGTCACGGACGACTGGACCACCGACCCCGATGTCTGGAATTATCAAATCGCCTGGCACCCTTCCAAATACCAGAAAGGCAACCTGGCGGAAAGCTGGGAATTCCCGGACCCGACCACGCATGTCATCCATCTCCGAAAGGGGATTCACTGGCAAAATCTGCCGCCCGCCAACGGCCGCGAATTTACTTCTGAGGACGTCCTGTTTCATTACCACCGGTTTTACGGTCTGGGCAGCGGCTCCTTCGGTAAACCCAGCCCTTACCGCGACGCCGACGTGCGCATGCAGGACATGATATCGATAACTGCGCCGGATAAATACACGGTGGTCTTCAAGTTCAAAACACCCAATCCCGAATTCATCATGGAGACGCTGCATAATGTCGGGCTGGCGCAGTGCCTGGAATGCCCCGACGTCGTTAAAAAATGGGGAGACGCCGCCGATTGGCACCACGCCGTCGGCACAGGCCCCTTTATATTGAAAGATTTCATTTCCGGTGAATATCTAGCCCTGGATAAAAATCCTGATTACTGGGCTCATGACGAGCGGTATCCGCAGAACAAGCTGCCCTACGCGGATAAGTTGAAATATCTCGTTATCCCGGACGAAGCGGAGGCGATTGACGCCATGCGCGCCGGCAAAATCGATGTGATGAATAATATTTCCTATCAGGGGGCGCAAGCCCTGGCTAAAACAAACCCCGAAATTATTCAAATCCCATCTTCGGCCGGGCCGACAATAACTTTACAGCCGCGGGTGGATATGAAGCCATATGATGATATCAGGGTACGCAAAGCGCTGCAGCTTGCAGTCGACCTGCCGGCTATTGCCAAATCCCATTACCACGGTTCCGTTGACCCATATCCATCGACATTAACCAACCGTATGGTCAAAGGTTGGGGCTTTCCGTACGAAATTTGGCCGCAGGAACTAAAAGACGAATACGCTTACAATCCGGCGCTGGCTAAAAAGCTGCTGGCGGAGGCCGGTTATCCCCACGGATTCAAGACCAATGTCATCGCGGACACCGTCAGCGATATGCCGCTGCTGAAAATAGTACAGGCATATTTCGACGATATCGGCATCGAAATGGAAATTAGAACGATGGACCCGGCAGCCTGGATCAAATATGTTGAAATCGAGCACAAACACGACCAGCTGGTGTACCGGCCTTACGGCCCGCTCGGCCAGACTTATGCCCCGCTGCGCGCGATTACCCGTTTTCATACCGGTTATTCGGCCAATTTCTGCAATATCAGCGACCCTCTGTTTGACTCTTACTATCCAAAAGCGTTGGCGGCAAAGAATGACGATGAACTAAAACCGGTTCTGAAAGACGCCAACGAGCGCGTGGCGCGGCAGCACTGGGCATTATCGCTGCTTCTGCCGACGCAGTTCTCCTTATGCCAGCCGTGGCTGAAGGGTTTCAATGCCCAGTCGCACGCCATCTGGATGGGCGCCGGCGGCCCCAGCATGCTCAGTTTCTACGCCGCGCGGTTCTGGATTGACGGCAAACTAAAGAAATCATTGGGACGATGAGTAGTGAAAAAGTGTCCAGTTTTAAAATCGAGAAGCGTTTCCCAAGGCTCTCCCTTTCGCGAAAGGTCGCAGGTCCCGGAGGTGCGAACGGGAGAGATACAGAGGGATTTATCTTCCATAATCTTCATTTAGACTTGTTATGAGCCTATTCAAAAACAGAGTCGGTGATGATTAGCGGAGCATGTGAGGTTTTGTGAAATTTAAACTTGAATATAAATGGCTCGCCTTAGCGGTGACCAATGTCGGCCTGTTCATGGCCTGCCTGGATTCCAGCATTGTCATTATCGGCCTGCCGACGATTTTAGACCAGCTGCATGCCAGCCTCTTTCACGGCATCTGGATTATTACCGGCTACTCGCTGATGATGACGATACTGCCGGTGATGCTGGGAAGACTGGCGGATTTATACGGCCGGGTCCGACTTTTTAACCTGGGGTTTGTCATCTTCACCATCGGTTCGCTGCTGTGCGCCTTATCGCAGAACGGCGAGCAGCTGGTTCTTTTCCGTCTGCTGCAGGGTTCCGGCTCGGCGCTGCTGATTGTCAACTGCATCCCCATTATCGTCGACGTTTTCCCTAAAGAGCAGCTCGGACTGGGCCTCGGCACCAACGTCATGGCGGCAAATCTGGGGAATATCGCGGGATACACCCTGAGCGGCGTGATGATCGGGTTTTTCGGCTGGCGTTCGATATTTCTGTTGAACGTCCCCATCGGTATCGCCGGTTCGATTTTCGGCTATTTCAGCCTGCGGGAAATCAGTCTCAAACCGGTCGGCGAAAAGTTCGATTATTCCGGCGCCATTCTATACTGCGTCGGCCTGCTGACGATTCTAATCGGGCTGACCATCGGCAATCCGGCCTCCGTACGTAACATTATTATTATGGGCGGCGGGATAATAATATTTGCCATCGCGATACTGGTCGCTTTCCGGCAGGAGCACCCGACGCTGGATGTTAAGTTGTTTAAAATCCGGGCTTTCGCCGCCGGGACAATGGCCAGTTTCCTGAACTCGATTGCGTTCGCCTGCGGCCCATTCCTGCGGTCTTTATATTTGCAACTGGTGCTCGGTTACAGCCCGATGAAAACCGGCCTGCTCCTAATCCCGATGGAAATCTTAATCTTTATCCTCAGCCCCATCAGCGGCAGGCTTTCGGACAGAATCGGCAGCCGGGTTTTAACCTGTTTAGGCCTGGCGGTGAATGCTTCGGCGCTGTTCTGGTTCTCCACGCTGAATCAAAATTCCTCGTACAGCGCGATATTAGTCAGTCTGGTCTTGTTTGGCATCGGGATATCGCTGTTTGCTTCGCCCAACGTCAGTTCCATCATGGGTTCGGTACCGCCGGAGCGAAGAGGAATTGCCAACGGCATCAGCATGACCCTCAGCCAGACCGGCAGCGTGCTCAGTGTGCCGTTCTCCCTGCTGTTAATGACGCTGGTAATGCCTTATGCCAGGCTTTCCCAGATTGTCGGCAGCACGCAATTGATCAGCCCGACGGAACTGCCGCAATTTATGGCCGCCATCAATCACGCCTGTTTTATCCTCGGCATCATCGTGCTGTGCGCTATCATCCCGTCTGCGCTGCGCGGCCCGCAGCCGAAAATAACAGGGAAAAACCCGACAAGCCAGGTGTGAAGCTCGGGATAATTTTTAATTTGTCACCGTGAAATGCAGAACCACCAGCGCGCCCCACTCGTCTCCGGCGACGATAGTATAAACACCGGGTTCAAAGGCATGTTCGATTATAGTTGGATGACTGCCTGGCGAGATATTCCAAACTGGGATTTCGGCACTCATCTCGAACGTTGTGATGCCTCCCAAAGTGTCACCGTCAAGCTTCGCAATATCACTCGACGCCTTAAAATTATAAGCAGTGACATTGAATACGGATGGCATACAACCTTGAGGGATTACGCCGGGAATTTCAATCGGGATTGGCGCCCCCATTGAAATATTATTAGCGGTATAGTCTCCCTGAAAGATAGCTATTCCAAAAGGAAAGTCCTCCACCCCGCAGATACCGTCACTCAACCCTTTTATCGGCCATTTATCCGCTGCAGGTCTTTTATTTGTTTTTGATAGGGTATTGTATTCGGTTATTACAATATTTATCGCATTACCTGACTGGTAGGTTTTTGCATCCAGTGAAACGGACAAATTCAGCCCATTACCGGATTTTATTTGGGCTGAATTGACATTGTTGAAGTAGCTTGTAGTTGGCGTGGAAGTGTGACCGCAGCCTGCTGCCAGTGCAGTCAACACCAAAAATGCTCCAATTAACGCTTGAATTTTAAATTTCATTTCAAATCCGCCTTTTAAATCACAACATAGTTAATTTGTTACCGTGAAATGCAGAATAACCAATACGCCCCACTCGTCCCCGGCGACGATGGTATAAACACCGGGTTCAAAGTTGTTAGATGAAGTGCTCTGGTTATTAAGCCAATAGCAATTTACTCTAATTTCAATATGCAACCACATAACATCACTCGAATTATAATCCCCGCCATTAAGGTCGACGATGTCGTTTAGTGGTTCAAAAGAATAAGAGGCTGGGGCTGTAATAATAATGCCAGTATAAATTTCGCCCGGATTAAAAATAATCAGAGGTGTCACGTTAGAATAATTTAATCCGGTATAATTTCCCCGTAAGACAGCTAATCCTAGTGGAAATGAGGGGTCATTAGTGAATCCCGACATGAACTCTGCGGGTAAATTATCGGTCGCCGGGACATTATTCATTGTTGAAAGTGTGTTTTTTTCGTCAACAATTATCGCTATCTCCTGACCGGGCTGATAGGTTGTTCGGTCTGTTGAAAGCGAAAGGCTCAGACCGTTTGCCGATTCTGTTGATGCTGAATTACCTCCGCTGTTGTCTTTTGTCGTTGATGATGACGGTTGAGTAGTATTTGACGTTGCGGTCATGGAAGGAGTAATGGTCGTGGTAATCCTGCCGCAACCGGCTGTCATTATGCTTAGTAACAATAGAATTGCGGCTATAGTATTTCCGTTTCGTCTTCTCATTTATACATCCCGTGTTAATTAATTACCGGTTCCCAAATGAAATTAAATGTTTTCCCGTTCCGGAATGTGCCGCTGATTTTCAGCGAATAGGCAATCCCGTCGCCAAAAGCTCCCTGGAACAAGTCACTGAACCCTATTATATTGGTTCCGGGGAGCAAAGGATTGGCGGGTGTAACGTTAAAGCCAAAGTTATAGTCCTGTGGCGCAAATTCAATCAGGGCGGCGCTTAACGACACGATCGGCTCGGTAGACACATTTTCCAGATTTAATTCTACTGTTGGGGTATCTGTCGTAGGGTTTAAATGTGTATTTGATATTGAAATAACTTTGACCGGCGCGTTTTCGGGATTAACATTTGCAGTATTTGTAGTAACCGAATCAGAAACCGTAAAATGCACAAATGCTAAATTCCTCCACTCATCCCCGCCCACGACGGTATAAACACCGGGGTCAAAGTAGGTGAATTTGGGATAAGAGGCGTCAGTCCAATAGCCCTTTAATGTAATTTCCGCACTGATTTGCTGCTGGTTTGTATTTACGCCGTTATCGCCGCCGGGTGGCGCATTAGCGGCAATGATATCGGCGATGTCGCTTAACGGCTCAAACGAAAATGATGTTGGAACTGGTGTGGTTTGTGGTTGACACAAAAAAATGGCTGTCGGGTTATACAGATTAAGGCGCGTCGCAGTGGAATAGTTTGAGGAAGTGTAATCTCCCTGGTAGACGGCGATGCCGTAAGGAATGTCCCGACTGCCACACGGGCCAAAAAACATCTGTACTAAGTCGGTTTTCGGCCAATTATCCGTGATAGGGACGTTATTGGTTTTGTTGAGCGTATTCTTTTCGTCGGTAGCTACTTCAATTTCCTGCCCGGGTGCGTAGGCCTGCTGGTCTGTAGAAACAGAAAAATTTAGCCCATTAGCAGATTTAGTTGAGGCCGAGTTAATCCCGAGGGTGTTGTTCAACGTAGCAGGTTCGGTTTGAATGGTATTTTGAGTGGTAGCAATTTTTCCGCAGCCGGCCGCCAGCACGCTTAGCATTAATAGAATTGCGGTTAAACCATTTCCAATTTTATATTTCATTATTTGCACTCGATTATCCTGTTTGCGTAATAATGTTATTCGCTGACAAGCAGATATATCACAGGGGTTAGGCTGCCCCCGACCTCCTGCCAAACCAGCATTACTCCGGCGCTTGGATTATTGTGCTGCGTCACGTTGATATCGACGTTGGAAGTGTTTCCTAAGCCAACATTCGACAGTCGTTCGGACTCGCCATCAGCAAAAGTCACTGTTAACTGATATGTCACGGGGGCGATGATAGTGCCTGTCGGCACATATGGCGTGAAAGTTACATTCTGATAAACAGTGGGGCCGGTAAGCGGCGCAAAAACCCGCTGATATCTAAAATATCCCCGTACGTCAACCCGGATATAACCTGGTCTGCTAACATAAATGGTTCTGACCCCATTGAAGGTGTGGCAGGAAGTGTTGTTGCCCCGGGAGATGATACCGCCGGCGTAGAAGTCATGGTTGAGGTGGAAGTTGCGGTCAATGTACTTCCATTCCCGGTAACGCATGCGCTCAATCCAGTACTCAGCAAAGTTAATACTGCTAAACAGACAAACATCCATCTTTTCATTTTTAACTCCAAGCTAGTTCAATATGTCTGGAACGTACTGTCCAGAATACCGGTATCGCCGGTTATTGCAAAGCTGCCAGCTACCGTATAGGCCGCGCTGCCGTAAACCACTCGGCTGAGTTGGCCGTTACTCCTATCCCATTGGATACCGACCCACTTGGCCTGTGCCAGCACCGTACCGTCCGCGCTGCAAAGATTTACCGGTTTAGGGAAGACCGCAGTTAGTAAGCAGCCATCTGCACCGGAAATATTTCCCCAAGACCACGTGTATGATAGAAAGTCCGGCGGCAAATCACTAATGGGTAGTGGCCCTCCCAATTCTATCAATATCCGGGAGATAGTATTTGTCTCAAGATTGTAGTAGTCAATATAAGATTCGCCACCATTTCCGGCATCTTCCCGCGGCCTTATATTGGAATTTGATAAAAACGGACCGTTGTCCCATGGTTGTTGATTGGCGTTTGGGTTGAGTAATTCCGCAGCACTTGTGATGCTGATTATTGGCGGGATTCGCCCGATAGGCCCGAGAATTATCATGAGCCTGTAATTGTAAACGCCTTCCAGCCCAAGTATATTGCCGTTTTGGTCGGTGACAGTTCCACCTTGTGTTACGCCCCCGCCGTAGACTCCATCGGGCAAGTGAACTGCAAACGTGAGCGGGTCGTAGTCCGAAGGTGGACTCCCTTCGATAACCGTCGATGTCGGAGTCTGGGCGGAATTGTTTTGCGCCCAAAGGGTCAGTTGTTCGTTTGTTGTTAAAGTTGCCGGGTCTCTCGTCACAACTGGCGGTAAACTGCCCGAATCCAGTTTTAATAATGTCGCGCCGGTGCGGGCATCGATGGATTGGATTGTCGCCGAAAACGTTTTGTTATCTTGTGTTCTGACTTCCGCTTCTCCGGGAGTGAAATCCTCATAATCGATTACGGTCAGGACAGTGGTGCCGTCCCCGACCGCGACACCCAACGCTTCAAAAGTCTTTGTCCCGCCGCTGTCGTCACCAATCCAGACCTGTGCTAATGAATCTTTGATAGTATTGATGGTGGGCAGGGATGTGGTAATAGTGATTGATGGAGCGACTGAAGTTGGCGTCGTTATGGATGTTGTTGCAGATACGGTCGATGCCGGTAATGCGGTAGTAGTTGTAATGGCAATTTTCCCGCAGCCCACGGCCATTGTGGTAAACAATAACGATGCCGCCATGATAATTCCGATATGTTTCAGCTTAAATTTTCCCCAAAATATATTCATAAGATAATTATCCTGATAATATAACGAACAATTTCGCATAAAGTTAGGAGCATGCAGATAATTCCAATAAAAATGATTATATTCCTTCCTATTTGACATATCAACGCAGGCTATCATGAGCTTTTGCGTATTTTCAAAATCCTCTTTACTATTTATACGTAAAAAACAGGGAAACTTTACAAATATATTTATCCTGAAATATCAAATTATCGACTTTTTATGATACTATCTAATTTAACGGTATTTTCCATTTAATTTGTGTTATTGAGGGTTGAAGATATGGATACGGAACTGGATAATCTCTCGCAATATGAAACCAGTGTCTCACTGGAAGACGGCTCGCAGATATTATTACGGGCGCTGCATCCGGAAGACGCGGAAGCCTGTGTTGCTTTTATTCACAGTCTTACCGGCCAAGCCAAATATTTACGCTTCGGCCATCCCAAAGAAGCCCCCACGCTGGAGAGCCTGCGCAATTTCTGCAAGGTGGACTATACTTCAGCTTTTGCCTTGACTGCCGAGGTAGTGCATGACGGCCGGGAAATGGTCGCCATCGCCCGGTATTTTAAACTCCCCGGCAAAAATTCCGCCGAACTGTTTCTTTTAGTCGATGAAACGCACCAGAGCAAAGGCCTCGGGCTGGTGCTGCTGGAGAATCTTTTCAAAGTCGCCCGCAGTCAGGGATTTTCCGCTTTCGAGACAGATATCCCGCTGGAGCACGAACCTATCCATTCCGTGATTACCAATTTTAATTTTCATGTAACCAAGGTTTCGGAGAAAAATGTCTCTCACGTTGTCCTGCCTATCATAGCCACCAAGAAATCGATCCACCGTGAAGAAGAAGTGGAACGCCTAGCCACTATCGAGTCGCTAAAAGGCATCCTGTACCCGAAATCGATTGCCGTGGTCGGGGCTTCCCGCTATCCCGGCACCATCGGTTATAACCTGGTCCGGGCGCTGGTGGAAAGCCGCTATGTCGGTGCGGTTTATCCGGTGAACCCGAATGTCGACGTAGTTTCTTCGATAAAAACTTATCCCTCGGTGACAGCCATCCCGGGTCCGGTAGATATGGCGATTCTGGCTGTCCCCGCGCCGGTTGTGCTGAAAGTCGCCGAAGAATGCGGCCAGAAGGGCGTCAAAGGCTTGATTGTTATTTCCGACGGTTTCAAAGAAGCCGGACCGGAAGGCGCGGCCCGGGAACGGGAATTGAGGGAAATCGCACTCGGACACGGCATGCGTATCGTCGGCCCCAACTGCATGGGCGTCCTCAATACCGACCCCGCCATCAGCATGAACGCCACTTTCTCGCCGGCCAATAATTTGCCCGGCAATGTCTCTTTCCTGTCTCAGAGCGGCGCCATGGGTGAAGTCATTTTGGGCTATGCCCGTTCCCTGAACATCGGTTTGAGCACCTTTGTCAGCGCCGGCAACCGTGCCGATGTTTCCCCCAACGACTTATTACAATACTGGGAGCATGACCCGGCGACCAAAGTGATTCTGCTTTACCTCGAATCGTTCGGGAACCCGCATAACTTCATGCGGATTACCCGCCGTGTTTCCGCCAAAAAACCAATCGTGGTGGTAAAGTCCGGTTCAACCTCCGCCGGTTCGCGGGCTGCTTCTTCCCATACCGGCGCTTTAGCCACTTCCGAAACTGTCACCGAAGCTTTATTCCGCCAGACCGGACTGCTCCGCGTCAACGGCGTGGAAGAATTGTTTGATGTGGCCTCTTTACTTTC
>Ga0182017_10002539_pt1 | contig 13779 bp, 9 predicted proteins | sample 712E3DmetaG_FD_120492 | JGI IMG/M metagenome (GOLD analysis project Ga0182017, IMG submission 120492) | Permafrost microbial communities from Stordalen Mire, Sweden - 712E3D metaG | ecosystem: Environmental > Terrestrial > Soil > Wetlands > Permafrost | place: Sweden: Stordalen | collected... | reverse complement strand
TTCGATTTCAGCAAGGCGAAGGGAAAGGGAGAGGACGCCATATTCAGGAAAACCGACGGCGCGATCCTGCCGCGCGAAATAGAGCGATGGGACTCGGCAGCCGGTCTGGCCGAGGTTTGGGTAAAAGCGGATACGGTGTATGGTAACGACAACGCGCACTTCATCGTCATGAATTGCGGCGGAACCGGCGTCGTGTCCAATTCAGACCCGCATTCCGTTTTTGACACCGCCGCGGGGTTCCGCGGCGTCTGGCACTTGGCCGACAAGACAGGCATCGATTCCGACGCAACCGCCAACCGATTCAACGGCGCGAAATATGGGAACCCGTTGCAGGTTGCCGGAGTCATTGGGCCGGCCCATGGCTTTGATGGAGTGAATGACTATGTCGATATGGGTAATGTGCTGAATCCGGGCAATTCAAGTTTCACCGTCAGCGCATGGATAAAGCGTGGAGCTAAAACGAACATTAATACCATCTTCTGCAAAACTAATGGAGGTAATCCGGGCTACGGCATAGGGCCGAATAACTATGGATGGGGTTTGATGATGGATCAGAACGGTTTTTTAAAAACCTATATGGCTACCAGCGGTAATAGCTGGGGCGACCAGGGAACATTTAATATATCTTCATCCGCCCAGGTTACGGACATGACCGCCTGGCATCACATCGCCGCGGTGGTCAACCGGTCGAATAACCAGAACGTTAGGCTCTATATCGATGGAGTTGATGTATCGGGAAATTCGCAGGGGACGCTCTCGTCCGTAGGCTTTATCAACAATACACAACCCGCCCGCATAGCCATCGAAGCCGACGGCGACTACCCCTTTACCGGTTCACTTGACGAGGTTACCATGTCCTTCGCCGCGCGTTCGGCGGATTGGCTCAGACTCTGCTTCATGAACCAAAAGCCCCAGGACCAACTCGTCCAATTCCCGTAGACACCCTTACTTTCTTGAAAGCGTTTCGAAAAGCGCCTGCGACAGTTCGTTGATTTCAAAAGGCTTTTGAATGAAGCCCGCGATCCCCTTCGAAATAATTTGCTGCGTGTCGGAAACAAGGCTATACCCCGAGGAAACGAGGATCCTCGCGTCGGGATTGATTTGCTTGAGTATTTTTATGCAGTCATATCCTCCCATGCGCGGCATAATCATATCGATGATGATCGCGTCAACGTCGGCATGGTGGTGTTTATAATATTCGATGGCCTCTACGCCGTCCCCTCGCGCCACGACGGTATACCCGATGGTCCCCAGCATTTCAGGCACCATCGACCGCATATATTCCTCATCGTCAACAAACAGGATCGTTCCGGAACCGCTTTTTATCCGGGGAGGGCCGTCGATCGGTTGCGTTTCCGCCTTCACGGCCAGCGGCAGGTAGATGCTGAATACCGTGCCTTTTTTCGGTTCGCTTTCCAATTCGATGAGACCATTATGATTTTTTACTGTCCCGTAAACGCTGGCAAGCCCGAGGCCGGTGCCCTTGCCCGTTTCCTTGGTGGTAAAAAACGGCTCGAACGCCCGGAGCTTTGTCTTCTCATCCATCCCGCAGCCGGTGTCGGACACGAGGAGGCGAAAAAATCTGCCGAAACGTACCGCCTCCGGGCCCGACCCTTCGATTTTCCCGTCCGGCCCGGCGACCCCTGTTGTAAAAGTCAATATTCCGCCTTCGGGCATGGCGTCGCGCGCGTTAAGGGCCAGATTCAACAGCGCGTTCTGCAATTGCATGTAATCGCCCATGATCGTTGAAGGCGAGGCGCCGAGCCGCTCCACGATTCGTATCCGTTTATCGATCGTATGCCGCAATAGCCCGATAACGCTGCGGATCACCTCATGCATATCCAGCGAAACCACCTTGTAGTTGCCTTTACGCGCGAACGCCAACAATTGCCGGGTGAGGTCCGCGGCCCGCTTGGAGCTTTCGATGACCATGGCGATATTTCGCTTCAGTTCGGGCTTTTCGTCGTTCATTTGCATTTCCACCAGTTGCGCGGAACCCATGATAACGCCGAGCATATTATTGAAATCGTGCGCGATGCCTCCGGCAAGTTGACCGAAGGCCTCCATTTTTTGGGAATGCCTGAGTTTGTCCTCGGATGCCTTCAATTCCTCTTCCGCGCGCTTCTGCGCCGTAATGTCGCGTGAAATGCCCCACGTGCCGATGACGGTTCCCGTACGGTCTCTTAAGGGAAATTTGCTGGTCAAGGCCCAACTGACGCGGCCGTCGGGCCAGGTCTCTCTCTCCTCGATGCCTAAAAGCGGTTTGCCGGAACTGATGATGGTTTGTTCGTTTTCGTAGGCTTGACGCGCATGTTCCTGGGAAAAAAAATCAAAATCGGTCCTCCCGATGGCCTGGGCGGGGCCGCTGAGCGAAAAGACCTTTTGAGCGATCCACGAATTGACGATGATGAACCGCGAATCGATGTCCTTAAAGTAAACCGCATCGGGAATATTTTCCATCAACGCCTCAAAAAATGCGACCTTGTCGCCGCCCGGCGAAACCGAAACGCGGGGTTGGGGCGACGTGAGCGCCTCGTTGCCATGCGCGGAGGCAAGGTCGGCGATGTCGACTTCATCGCCGTAGGAATCGACGCCCGGAGACTCGGCTTTTTCAAATTCCGGCCGTTCTTCGTCGGAGTTTTCGCGATTACCCATGAATTTCGAAAGCAGTCCCATAAACTCCACCTTTTTAAAATGTAAACGATAAACCGAATCCCGCGCCGCCGATCAAGGCGCATAAGATCCCAACCGTCGTTAAGGTACGGTCGAGGTCGCGGGCGTTTTGCGCGTTTTTCCAGTCATTACCCGTGTTCTTAAAAAGAGAACCGTTGGGATCCTTCGCATCGGTTGTTGAAAGCCCGCTCAAACGGCTCTGGTCGTGACTCAACTGAATACCCGCCCAAACGGCCATAACGCATCCCCCGGTCAAAAGCGTCAATCCCCCGAGCTTGAAAACCGCTCTTTTTTTCGCGCGAGGGTCCATTAAAACGCTCACCGGTACGCCGTCCTTGCGCGCATCATCAAGGGTCAACACATACGTGCATTGGCCGGTCACGACCGGTTGCCGCTTTCCTTCTATAATCAGATCCGACCTCCCGTTGCCGCATAAGGTCATGGCGTTGAGCCGTATATATTTTGTCAATGAATTGACGCCATAGACCGAATAGAGGACCTTCCCGTACGCCATGGAAGTGCCGAGGCCGCTTTCATGGATGTAAATACCGTTCCAGTCGAAGGGATTGGCGTGCAGGGCGGCCGAGGAATTATAAGTCTGGTCGAACTCCGAGGAAAAAACGATCGGCCTCTCGATCGTCCCTTCGGCAACGAGCCTTCCTTCCACGTGGAGGCCGGTAAAATTCTTAAAAAGCAAAACAACGCCGGGTTCAATGGTAACCGTTTTTCCCGACGGGACGTAAATATCGGCTATCACCATGTAGGGCGCGCCGCATGCCGGAATTGTTTTCGGTAAATTGCCTCCCAGGGTCCCGCACGCGCCTTTTGCGCCGGAGGACGCAACACCCGTCGTTGTATCGTGACGGTTTACCGCCGCTTCCCCCTTTTCCCGTATACTCAGGGACGTATCGGCGCCTTCGAGCCGGATCGTGTCGCGTCGCGAAACGGTTGAATCGGCCAGGGTACGCGGGAACGAATCATTGGAAATCTCCCTATCGCCGTCGATCTTTATTGAATCATACCCAGGAACCGAGGCGTTTTTAATGCCCGACAAGCCGTATGGGGCCGATAAATCGTTCCCGGCATGTGCGAAGACCGCCGCCATAATGATGACCGTTGAAAAAAGATTCGGAGATGATTTCATGCTATTCTATCCTTTTCCTATCGTTCGCGCGTCTCCAATACGCTGCATTTCCAAAACCGCTTTCTTGAAATAGGAATGATCGGGTATTTTCCGCAAATGATTTTTGACTTCGAACCATGCGTCGAGCGCGCTTTTTTTGTTTTCTTCGGAAGGTGTTTGATCGAACACACGACCAAGACAGAGCGCCCGGTAAAAGAAATAGTCGCGGTGCAGCGTCTCCGCATCAAGCATTTGGGCGTGAACCTCAACGCTTTTTTCAAGCGTTTTCAAACCTTGGTCCGCGTCTCCGGCGGCGTACGACAATTTCGCCTTTATCAAATAATATTCCCCGTCTTCAATTGTTTTCTCCCTTACTAAATCGGCGGCCTCCGTCCTTTTTCCCAAGGCATACAGGGCGCGAAGCCGCAGTAACCGGGCGTTATTCGCCAACGCCGCCTCCGGCGGCAATTCCACGCACAATCGAAGAACGCTTTCGTACCTCCCCAACTCCGCTTCCTTGGCAAGCGCTTCCAAGGGATCGCCGGTGCCGTGCTTTGCCTTTATTTCGTCAAGGTACGATGTCTTTTCCGGGATGACGGATGGAGCGGGCCGCGGGGTTTCCGCGACCGCTTTTCGTAGCGTTCGCTTAACAACAGGCTGAGACGCGGTCGGTTTCCGCATTGTCGCGTTCGGTTCGGGGCTTGCCGGCGCGGTCTCCGTCGTCACGGAGGGAGCGCGCGCAGCCGGTAACGCCGTAAGGGGCGGATGCTTTTTAGGGGGCGGCAGCGTCAAAACACCTATCGTAACGATCGCCGCCGCCACCGCTGCGGCCGCGACCATCGCGCGAACCGGGAATGGCTTCCTTATGTCAAGTTCGGTTTTTACGTCCAGGGGCGACCGTAAAAAGGAGCGTATGACCTCTTCGGGGGGGTCAAGGGTTTCGCGGTGATGAACCCGTTCAAGTTCTTTCAGCGCGGATGCCGCGCTCCGAGGCCGTTTTTTAGGATCGAAAAGCATGCATCGATCGACCAGGGAGCGCAGAACCGGCGAAATATCTCTTTTAAAAAGTCTGAGCGGAAGAAAATTGTTGCCTGTTTTGGCGGCCATGAGTTGCGAGAGATTTTTCTGCGGGAAAGCCTTACGGCCCGTCAATGTTTCATAGAGGACCTCCCCCAAAGCGTAGATATCCGCCGCCACGCCCACATTTTTCCCGTCGATTTGTTCCGGGGCGAGGTATTGCATGGTCCCCATGACGGCCCCGTCCATGGTCATCAAGGATGATTCGACCGGCCGGGCGATCCCGAAATCCATGAGTTTTATTTTTCCCTCTTTGGCAACCATCAAATTGCTGGGTTTGAGGTCGCGGTGGATGATACCGTGATACGACTTCCCGAACAACACGTATTCCTTGTCGTGCGCGAACATCAGCGCCCGGGCGACCATGATGCCGACGGCCGTGCATACGACAACGGGAAGCGCGCCTTTTTTTGCGATGATTTCGGAGAGCGTATGCCCGTCGATCAATTCCATTTCAATATACGACAGCGAGTTCCAATCGCCCACCGAATGAATTTCAATGATGTTGGGGTGCGAGAGCGCGGCCATGATCTTCATTTCGGTTTGGAACCGTTGGCGCGACTGCGCCGAGACGTCGGGTTTCATCAGCTTTACCGCGCGAAGATTTTCCAATTGCGGGTTCCAAATCCTGTAGACATTGGACATCGCCCCGGAGCCTATGAGAGCGGCTATGTATCCGGAACCCAGCGGCAGCGCTTGCGATCCATCCGGCATAATTACCGGGCCGGACGGCGTTGAAGTGGAGACGCTCTGTTCAATTTCACGGGGCATGCGAAAGATATCCTTGACCTTAATTCAGCATTAGACGGTAGTAGTATATTGTACCATGGAATGAAAAAGCTTACAATATCAAGATGATACTCAGGGATTTTTTTTATCTAAATAGGCATGAAATTGTGGCCGCACGGATTCCATATCGTATTTTTATTTGATTTTTATTTTTTGGAGGATGACTGTGGCAAAGATTCACCCAACGGCGATTATCGATCAAGAGGTCCAATTAGGCGATGTTGAGATCGGCGCTTACGCGATTATACGAGGTAATGTTACCGTTGGAGATAGCTGTATCATAATGGATCATGCAACGGTATACGGCAACCTGAAAATGGGCAAAGAAAACATAATTCATCCGGGAGCGGTTATCGGCAACGCGCCTCAGGATATTTCCTACCGGGGCGAACCGACATGGGTGGAAATCGGCGATAATAATGTCTTTCGTGAATTCGTCACCATTAACCGGGGCACGAAAAAAGGGCACGGTAAAACGACCATCGGCAGCAACAATCTCCTCATGGCCTACTCCCACGTGGCTCACGATTGCAGTATCGGAAATAATTGCCAAATGCCCAATGCATGCAGCCTCGGAGGCCACGTGGTGATTGGGGATCATGTCCACACGGGAGGCAACACCGGTATACACCAATTCGTAACGCTGGGAAATCATGCCTTCGTCGGGTTCCAAAGCCGGATAATCAAGGACGTTCCGCCCTATATCATTACGGAAGGCAATCCCGCGCAGTCGCGAACGATCAATCAAATCGGCCTGGAACGCTCAGGCTTTACCGATGAAGAAATCGGACTGTTAAAACAGGCGTTCAAGACGCTGTATGTTTCGGACATTCTCTTTGCCGAAAAATTAAAGATATTGGAAGCCCCGCCCTTTTCGGGCAGCGCGCATGTTCAATATCTTAAAAACTTCGTGGCCGCAAGCTCGGAGGGAAAAAACGGAAGAGCCCAGGAAGCGGGACGGCGCTGATCGCGCCGTCGCTACGTCCCTGAGCCGGTCTACGAAACCTCAACTCTTTTTCATGCAACAGCTTTTTCCCGCGTCCATCCGATGATGCGGTCCCCAACCACCTATAACGATACGCGCGAAAAACCCGCTTCGCGACAAAGCAGACAAATCGGAAATCGTCGTGCCGTTCGTTCTCCATTTGGTTTTATCGTAGGGATCGATCGTGTATCCGATTCGAACGCCCGCGATCAAGCCTTTATCTCCCTCGGGCGCTTTGAGAATGAAATCGGAACCAACGCCGAGGTTGATTAAGAATTTAGCCTGCCATAGCCAGGTATCGGGTTCATCGGACATAAGCGCCGAGCCAAGGGTTTTAGTTTGATTATGAAAATTCAGGGAATTGCCTCCTACGCCCAGGCCAACGAATGGAAATAAATCGACTGATGATGGCGACGGAAAAATATTGAATCCGCCATTCAACATGATTTCGGCGGTCATAAGGTCTGCCTGAAAATTGTCGTTAAAAGTCCTGTTCCCTCCTGAAAAACTCACTTCATTCTCCCATACCATTCTCCCCACGGCTTTATGACCGCCAAGAGTCAACGTTCCATTGCGGTTTTTAAATGAAGCGATGTTGTTTGCAGTGAGGCCGTCATTGAGCTTGTTGGGTTGAATAAATTCAATTCCACCTCCCAAATAGGTGTATTTTACCACCTCCCCCATCGTGCACGTCGAAGAATCGCATTTCATTTCACCCGCGAAAGAAACCATGGCGGTAAACAACATGATGATTGTTGATGCGCCCAAATAGCTACTCATAAAAACCTCCCTTTGAAAATGTTTCCGTATCGAAGTATTTTAGCCTACTTAACCTTCTCATGCCTTAATAAAGTAGCAAAAATTATGCCGAATTCCATGAAAACAATGTATTCAATAAAGCCTATTTTTTATTGCATTGCGTTGCTCAACTGTTATGCGTCCGTATTTTATTCGAATTTTTTGTTCTTCTACATGAAAGGACATTTCGGGTTTGGAGATTTGGAAAACTTGTTGCTGGCCGCGTTCAACGGCATGGTCTATGCGTTCTCGTCCTGGAAATGCGGAGGGTTCGCGCAGCGCTTCGGCTATGCACGGTCGATCTATATCGGATGCATCGGTTTTGCGTCAGCCATGGTCGCCGGGCTGTTATTGCATACCGTGGCCGCGCAGATAATCGTATTCGGGGTGTGGACGATTTCAGTGTGTTTTATTTGGCCGGCGCTTGAGGCCATTATTTGTGAAGGAAGCGAGACTAAAATATCGGACAGGGTGGGAACATATAATCTCATTTGGGCGGGCGGAAGCGCAACCGCCTATTTTACAACGGGAATGATCCTGGAGCGATTCGGCATGCAAAGCCTGTTCCGGATACCTCTTTGCCTTGTCGCCGTTGAAACTGTTGTTTTGTCAACGGTTATTTTTATTTTTCGGAAAAGAAAATTTTCCCCGGCGGTCGCCACAGCCACGGTCATGACAAGTCGGCCCCCCATGAGCAAACGATTCATGCACATGGCATTTCTCGCGAACCCTCTCTCGTACGTGGCGATCAATACGGTGCTTCCCCTCATCCCCTCGATTTCCTCGACAATGGGGCTATCCACCGCCGCGGCGGGAATCGTGTGCTCGATTTGGATGTTCGCGCGCCTGGGGACCTTCGCGCTGCTTTGGCGCTGGACCGGCTGGCATTACCGGTTCAGGTGGCTGGCGGGCGCCATGCTCGGCCTGCTGGTGAGTTTCACCGTCCTGATTCTTGCTCGGTCAATACCCCTTATGCTGGCCGCGCAAATCGGATTCGGAGCGTCGGTCGGCCTTATTTATTATTCCTCTTTATATTATTCGATGAACGCCTCCGAGAAAAGGGGCGCTAACGGAGGCCTGCACGAGGCCATGATCGGCACGGGCCTTTTCCTCGGCCCCCTGTGCGGCGCGGGTGCGATCGTCCTTTTACCGGCCTCAAACGCGGGAACGTGGTCGGTAAGCGGCCTGCTCGCCGCGGGATTGTCGGCGCTGCTGTGGATGGGCCGGTTCAGAATGAAACGATAAAACATAGAGGGCAACTCTTTAGGTTTAACTATGTGCGCCCCCTTAATCCCCCGAAGGGGGAAAATATGGAGGGCAGCTCTTTAGGTCTACCTATTTGCGCCCCCTTATCCCCCGCAGGGGGAAAATATGGAAATCCGCTGTTTTAGAATTTATTTTCGAAATAACCTAATATGAACGACGAGCCTCTTTCATTAATTCATAAAGACCTGCTTTACGGGCCGTTGCGCGCCATGCGCGCCCAGGCCTCGGAATACAGCTTCGCGAATTTGTACTTATTCCGTTCAAAGCACGATTATTCAGTCATCCTCGACAAGGATATTTTCATTCGGGGCAAAACGTACGAAAATGAAGCATTCATCATGCCCACGCGCGATCCGCGCCTTATTGACAAAAATATACTCGACGCCATGATGGCGGCCCATGGCATGCTTTTTCCGGCGCTTGAGGAATGGCTCGGCCTTTTTCAGGGTCCGGAATATTCCATTACCTATCGCGATTCCGATAGCGATTATATCCACGCCATCGGGAAGTTGGCCGCGTATAGCGGCAACAAGCTGCACGCGAAGAAAAACCTTCTCAATCAATTTTTAAGTTTGTACTCCTGCGCCGCTCTGCCGCTCACTATCGAGCGGCTCCCCGACGCCCGGGCAATCCTTGATGCATGGCAAAATGAATTGGGCATTTCTCAGGACGAAACGGACTATGGCCCCTGCGCCGAAGCATTGCGGCTTTACGAAGAGCTTATCCTCTGTGGAGGAATCTACTTTATCGAAAACATACCCGTGGGATTCATCATCGGCGAGGAACTCGACGATGCGACGTTCGCGCTCCATTTTGCGAAAGGCAAACGCGAATACAAGGGCCTCTACCAGTTCATGTACAACCAATTCGCCCGTATCATGCCCGCCAAATACGCCTCGTTCAACTTCGAACAGGACCTCGGATTAGAATCGCTTCGGCAATCAAAAGCCTCCTATCAGCCCGAAAAGATGGTGAAAAAATACCGGGTGAGCCTTAAAAAGACGTAACCCACGCCGCCCTCCTTGACTTGAATGCGTCTTTTTTATTGACTTTTTAAAATGGTAATAATGATATTATTGGATAAACGCGTACAATGACGCCTTGCATCAATCTAAAAAGCGACCGAAATTCATACTCATGTAAGGGCCAAAGCCGGAGGAAAAATAAAATCACCAATCACGTATTTGAACCTGAGAAAAGGATAAATTTTAAATGAGGATAAAGTTGATCAAATATGTTGTTTTGGAATAAAGGATAAACCTTTAAGTGTACTTTTGATGGTTTTGAAAAGTATATACAAGTTTACCATAGCAGTAGTTAGCGTCAATTAATTTGAACGATTGAATTGATAGCTGCCGCCGAAGAAAAAATAGATTTAAAACATAGGTGGCGCACGAAGAGAAAACATGCCGCCATCGAGGCGGTAAAAAAGTAGATACAGAATATCTTTTCGAAGGAATAATTTGATGAATAAAAACCCGGTGGAAATAATTGATGATTTGAATAATAAATTTCTTTCGAATATTGTTGAATGGAAATCTATTGACCATAGCTTAGTGACAAAATCGTTTTTGCTAGCACGTGCTATTTCTGAAATTGGTCAGATTCTAAGCCTTTCTTCACTTAGCAAACACCGATTAAATTGTTGTGGAATATTTGATGAAATCTTTTCAGATACAATTTCTGCGGTATATCTTGCAACTTGCTCCATTGATAATCCTGCTAAAATTGTGCTGAGAAGAGTGGTTGAAATGGGAGTTTCAGCAATGTATTTATGGGATATGCCTCATACCTATTATGGTTGGGAATTACTTGGTGAAGACTTAAGCTTTTCCGAAATGATCGCACACCTTAATTCTGCAGGATATAGACAATATGTTGCTGTTGAAACTGGTAAGCAAATTGAAAATGAAATCATTTTGGTAAAAATTAAAGATCATTATGGAACATTAAGTGATGTCGTTCATGGAAGAATAACATTTTTTACTAGCAAGCTACCAGATCGTTTTACATTCAATGCGATCAAATGGAATACTTTTATTGAAATGACCAATGATATTTTATTAATCCTCTTTAATGCCTATTGTGTACGTTTTAATATAAAAGACAAAGTCATAAAAAACATTCCAGCACTAACCAAAATATAAGGAATAAGTTATGTCATCAAAAGATTTTGATTTACTTCATGCTGCAAGGACCGAGGATTTAGAGGATTCTCAAATACCTACCTTAGCTGTTTTGGGCAGTGAAGAAAAAGAAATTGTACAAAAATTGAAATTCAGTGGTGCCCATCTCCTCCAAGGTGCAAGAGGCGTTGGGAAATCGATGCTAATGCGTACAGCAGAAGCAGAGCTTGATTTGGATTTTAACAAAAGCAAAATATTGGGTGTTTATGTTAATTTTAAAACAAGCACATTACTTGAAGGAGTTAAGGCAGATAGCCGGGATGCATTTCAAATTTGGGTTGGCGCAAAAATTTTACAAGGCTTACATGAAAAATTATCGAAACTTAATTTAATTATCGAGAGCCATTCTGATGACCCCTTTAAAAGAATATTTGGCATCAAAGCTACAAACGCTAGTATAAAACACGATTTGCAAGATAAAATACATCTGTTGCAACAATTATCCCAAAAAACAATAACTGTTGACGTTCTAGAAAAATTAGGTAAAGATTTCCTCGAAAAAGTTAATGATATATCCTATGTTAATGATATCATAAAAGAAATTATTGATAATTTTAAGCTTCAACGTGTGGTTTTTTTATTTGACGAAGCGGCTCACACATTTATCCCATCGCAACAAGAAATATTTTTTGAAATATTTAAGCTTTTGCATGGCGGAAAGGTTGCCGTCAAAGCCGCAGTTTATCCTTCTGTAACTACTTACGGTAGAAATTTCGAAATTGGTCACGATGCTATACTTATTGAATTAGGAAAATTCGATCCTGGTGCTGCAGGCAGACAAAATAATCGAGATATGTATCGCCAGCTATTTGAAAAACGTTTGCCATTAGCAAGCAAACTCAGGAAAGAAGTATTTGCTAAAGGCGAATTATTAGATCAGTGCATTTATCTTGCATCAGGCAATCCAAGAGCTTTTTTACATTTGTTCAACAGGCTCTACGATAGAGGTTATTCTGAGAGAGCTCTTATTTTGGCCACTCAGGATTATATCGATCAAGAATTAATACCATACCATAACGGTCTTTCTAAAAGGCTGCCAAAATATGCACACCATGTTAAGATGGGCATAGAATTATTGAGAGAGTATGTTATTCCGGAAATCCGCAAAAAGAATAACCGTGAAAAGGTATCGGAATATCAATCTGCGTTTTTTACATTGCAAAGAGATTTGCATCCTAATTTGAAATTAGCAATTGATTTATTATGCTATTCAGGCATTTTGTCCAGACAAGGAACCGTTAAAATTGCTGCAAGACTAACTGGCCAAAGATATATGGTTCATCTTGCGCTTTTATTTACTGAGAAAGCATTTATTACTGGTAAATTCACAGATATCATGAAAATGTTGAGCTTAACTGATTACAGAGAGTTTAGCTCTACAGATAGCAATTTTGACCAATTTCTCAATGCGCTTAAATCTACAACAGACAAATGTCCTAATTGCTCTACTGAAATATCTACACATGCTAAATTCTGCCCTGAATGTGGCGGGAAAATTGAAACTAAATCAATTATAGGTACTTTACTTGATGATTGTGTTAGGAAAATTTCTATAAGTGGGCGAATGGCAGATAGAGTAGAACCTGTATTTCCAAAAGTTGGCGATGTCATACATGCTGATCGAAAAGATATTATGAGAATATCTTATATAAAGGAAGTTAGATCAAGAATTATTAAAAATGCAGCTGAGGAATATATTTCTGGGTAGTCTTACAACCTGTTAATATGTCAATTACAAGAATGCGCGCATATAAAACATACTGAAACAATGTCGTTTTCTTCTAAATTAAAGCTTTTTTATAAAGAAGGTCCATCAGACATTTCCGGGTTATTTTTTGTTGAATAAATTATACTTCATTCTATGAAAGACACAAAACTATATGAAGCGGCCCTTGGCCTGGAGCCACCTTGGCGAGTAGCGTCGGTGGATTTTCAGCCACAGGCCGGCGTAATAATCGTTCATGTTGAAGCTGCGGAACAGCTCTGGGCCTGTCCTGAGTGTAATAATCGAATGCATGTTCATGATTATACAGTGAGGCAGTGGCGACATTTAGATACCTGCCAATTTCGGACTATTGTTGAGGCACGAGTACCACGGGTTAAGTGCTCCACGCACAGGACGGTAACGGTTCGTGTTCCTTGGGCAGAGAAGCATAGCCGGTTTACTGCACTTTTTGAACGCCTTGCCATCGATATGCTGCACGATTGCAGCATTAAAACCGTCAGCCGCTATCTTCGTCTTTCTTGGGATGAAGTTGATGGCATCAAAGGCAGAGGGGTTAATCGAGGCTTGCAGCGTAAAAACCACGTTGCGGCAAAAGCCATTTGTCTTGACGAGAAGAGTGTCGGTCAGGGTCACGACTATGTTACGGTAGTTACCAAGGTGACCGATGATACCGCATTTGTAGATCATATTGCGAATGGCCGTGACGAAGCGTCGCTTGACTCTTATTGGAAGGAGCAACCCACTTCCGAGCTTGAGCAGGTTCACTGCGTCAGCATGGATATGTGGAAGCCCTATATGAACTCGGTAATTGCTCACGTGCCGGGGGGCAAAGATGTAATCACTCATGATCCATTCCACATTGTTAAGAATATGAACGCCGCAGTTGATTCGGTAAGGAGACAGGAAATCGTACTGCTTCCTTTTGCTCAGGGAGAACAGCTTAAGGGAACAAGGTTTATGTGGCTGTATGGTTTTGAAAACCTTCCGGAAAAATGGGAAGAGCGGCTCCAGGCGTTGAAAGACAGCCAGATAAAAACGGCACGAGCGTGGCGGCTTAAGGAAACTCTTCGTTCCATGTATCAGTGTGAATCCTATGCTCAAGCTATGATTTTCTTTAAGCAATGGTATCGTGATGCCATACGAAGCAAGCTGGAAC
>Ga0182017_10002538_pt1 | contig 13787 bp, 12 predicted proteins | sample 712E3DmetaG_FD_120492 | JGI IMG/M metagenome (GOLD analysis project Ga0182017, IMG submission 120492) | Permafrost microbial communities from Stordalen Mire, Sweden - 712E3D metaG | ecosystem: Environmental > Terrestrial > Soil > Wetlands > Permafrost | place: Sweden: Stordalen | collected... | reverse complement strand
GCGACGAGGTCCGCATCCATGCGCTTGAGCGAACTGCGGGCGGCGCTGACCCAAGCCTTGCCGTGGCGTGAAAGCGCTTTCCGGGCCAGGGTGATCTCGCCGGGCAACTCCGAAAGCAACACGCGGAGCAGCTCGCTGGCCTGGGCGCGATCCTTGGCGGCCTTGGGCATGCCAGAGGGTCCGCGGCGCGCGGCCACGATAAGCTTGTGCAGCGCAAACCGGCCCGGCCTGGGAACGTTGACCAGGACGCCGGAGCCGCCGAGCACGGCCCCGGGCTGGGTTTCCTCGATGAGGTAGTCGAGAAATCGCAGAGGAGTCGCGGCAACTCCGAGGGCCGGTATCTGGATTGGACGGCTGCGCTCCCTGCCGACCAGCGGGGTCAGCACCTCGACTTCGACGTCAGTTCCCCGGACGCGGAAGTCGGTTGCGGGATACGTGGGGTTGAGCGCGGAAAACCGGGGCAAGGGATCGCCGAGCGCCTTGCGCATGTCAGCGGGCTGCCCCTCGCCGGCCAGGGCGACGGCAATCCGGTGGTCGTGCGCGATGTCCACGTCCTCGGTGCGCACGATGGCCTCCTGCCACCTCACGCCCAGCATGTTCCCCAGCACGGCGAAGGCGTGGGAGCCCACCAGCACGCCGCCGATGCGGAAAACCGGCGACAACCGCTCCAGCACCTGGGACTCGGCGGCCCCCACGACGGTGGCGCCGCCGGCGCGCGCCATGGCCACCAGCTCGGCTCGGCTGGCTGCCTCGCTTCGCGCCTGCCGCCACCTTTCCAGCAACGCCTCGACTTCGGGCGTTTCCGATCCGATGTAGCGCTGGACTTTCTTCCCGCCCTCCCGCCGCTGGGCGTACCAGTAGCGGCGCCCGCGGATGGTCTTGGAAACCAGTGATGCGCCAGATACCGGCACGCCAGCTTCCGCCGTGAGCAGCAAATCGAGAAGGCGGGCGTACACCGTCTGGGTCACGAGCGGGAGCTTGCTGAAACCAGCCACGGCCATGTTATACGCCAGATGGTACCACGGCGTATAACAGTAGCGCCATTAACGCTCCTGCCGAGGCATGCCTTGCAGCGGCGCTCTGCCGCAGGCCCACATCTCTTCCGCAAGATGTGATATTGGCCGAATCTCCACGTACGCGGCGAATCGCACGTGACATCGCTGACCGCATTGACATGATGTTTTTACATGATACATTCAAGAGATGAAGAGCCTCGTCACAACCCTGACCGAACGTGGTCAGGCTTCTCTGCCCGCCTCGTTGCGCAAAGAAATGGGGCTCAGGCCGGGAAACCGGCTGCGCTGGCAGAAGCTCTCGTCGCGTGAGGTCCGGCTGCTGGTCGAATCGGGGAAGCAGGTCGCCGGGCCCAAGGCCATGCTGGGATTCGCCAAGACCTTTCGCAGGCCCCGGCGAACCGCCGACTGGATGAGGGATCTGCGCGCCGGTGAAAAGTCCCGATGAGCTGGGTGGTTGACACCTGCGTCCTCATCGACGTACTCGAAGACGATCCCAGTTTCGGACGTGCATCGGCGGACGTGCTGGAGAAGTCACTGCGGGACGGCCTGGTGCTTTGTCCAATCACCATGGTTGAATTGTCCCCGGCCTTCGCCGGCAACCTGGAAATTCAGAAACACTTTCTCGACCAAGTGGGCATCGATTTCACCGAGGCCTGGACTGTTGCAGACACCGAATGCGCGTATCGCGCCTGGAATCTCTATGTGCAGGCTCGCCGCGGAAGCGACACCCCGAAGCGCCCGCTGGCCGACTTGCTCATCGGCGCCTTCGCGTGCAGGCAGCAGGGGCTGATTACTCGCAATCCCACCGATTTTCGTCGTTGGTTTCCCAGACTGAAACTGCGGCAGCCATAGCTGGCTAGCAGGCGATAGCCGCCGCCCACCATGGCGATGACGGTCTGCCCGGCACCTCTCAATCAGTCGATGAACTCGTAGCGCATGTTGCGACGACGGGGAATGAAACCCGCGCCGCGTATGCAGCGTTCGATGTCGCTGGCGGAAATCTTGAAAACCGTGCCCGCGGTGGCCACCACGTTTTCTTCGATCATGGCCGAGCCAAAATCGTTGCCGCCGAAGCGCAGGGCCACCTGGCCCACGGCCGGTCCCATGGTGACCCAAGAGACCTGCAAGTTGGGGAAGTTGTCGAGGTAGAGGCGCGCCAGGGCTAGGACGCGCAGGTAGCGGAGGCTGCCGGTGTCGTCGGTCAGCGGCAAGCGCGTGCCCTCGGCCTGGAAGCTCCAGCAGATGAAGGCGGTGAAGCCCGCGGTTTGATCCTGTAGGCGGCGCAGACGGTCCAGGTGCCCCAGCAGTTGCTGAGGCGATTCCCCAAAGCCGAAAACCATGGTCGCGGTGGTGCGCAGGCCAAGCCCATGCGCCTCGCGCATGACATCGATCCAGGTGTCAGCCGAACATTTCTTGGGCGAGATGCGCCGGCGGATTTCGTCGTCGAGAATTTCGGCCGCTCCCCCGGGCACCGAATCCAGACCCGCGGCCACCAGGCGTTCGAGCACGGTCCGCACCGGCAAGTCTTCACGCTGGGAGAGGTAGCTAATCTCCTCGGGCGAGAGGCCGTGAATAGCCAGGGGAAAGTTTGCTTTCATGTAGCGAAAAAGATCTTGGTAGTACGCGAGCGACAGATCCGGATTGATGCCGCCCTGGAGCAACACCTGCACACCGCCCAGTTCAACCGTCTCGCGAAGCTTCTGCGCCAGCTCTTCCCGCGACAGTGTGTAGGCTTGCGGGTGGCCTGGGGAGCGGTGAAAATTGCAGAACGAACAACAAGTGGTGCAGGCGTTGGTGTAGTTGATGTTGCGGTCAATGATGTAGGTCACCACGCTTTCCGGATGCAGCGCCTGCCGGCGAAGATCGGCGGCCTGGCCCAAGTCGAACAAGGGCGCTTCCGAGTACAGGCGCACACCCTCGTCGAGACTCAAGCGCTCGCCCGCGGCAGCGTCTGCCAGCAGGTGATCCAACGACGGCGCCGATCGCGGCTGAGGCTGCAACGGCGCCGGTGCATCGAACAAGCGCACGCGCATGAGTTTGGCCAGAAGGCCGGCCTGGTGGCTGCGCGCGAGAAAGGCGGTGGCGCCGGAAATTTCGTCTGAAGTGAGGCGGTGGCGAATGTTCTCCAGCAGGTAGTTCTCGCCCAACGCAGGGTCGACGTCATTGTCCAATGCCCAGGCCCGTCCGATCTCCGCTCGGCGCTGCAGGCCCAGCCGCAGGCTTTCCTGCAACAGCGCCACGTCCTCGGTGGAGACCACGCCCGGCCGGCCTGCCCAGACCGCGTAGACAAAAGGAAGTCCCACCAAGCTATGCCATTTCTCGCCCAAATCGTAGACATGGCGAAAGCGGCCGTCGATGTGCAGGCCGAGATCGCCGATGATGAGCGCGCCGCGCGTGCCGACGACCGCATCCGCGATCTGGTCGTGCGCCACTTCGACGAAGTCGGGATGAAGGCCGCGCCCCCGGGTCAGGAGGCGAGCCAACATCTGCGAGGTGCGCGAGGCTCCGTCGAGCGCGATGGCAGTCATCTCTTCCCATGGCACCTGGCCCACCAGCACAACCGTGCGCACCGGGCCGCGGCTGGCGATGCCAATGCCGGGCACCACGCGCAGTTCTTCGGCCGACGCGGCGTAGCTGGCAATGGGCATGAGCCCCAGGTCGGCCTCGCCTGCGGCCACCGCAGCGGCACAGCGCGAGGGTTCGGCGAAGCGCAGGTCGAAGCGCTCGGCGCCCACCAGGCCCTGCTCGATCCCGTAGGTGACGGGCCGGGCATTCAGAAAGGAAACCGCGGTCAGGCGCAGCCGCTGGCTCATGGCTGTCCTCTGACGGGCGACGGGCCGGCGGGCAGCGCCTGGCCCTGTGCGACTACATTGTAGAGAGTGTCGCGTTCCACGGGCGTGCGGCCGGCCGCACGGATGAGATGGACAATTTCAGCCGGCGTCAGGGACTGCGGCGCCTCTGAGCCAGCCAGGTGATAGATCTTCTCTTCTTGCACGGTGCCGTCGAGATCGTCGGCGCCAAACCACTGTGCGGTCTGCGCGGTCTTGATCCCTAGTGAGACCCAGTAGGCCTTGATGTGCGGAATGTTGTGCAGCAGGAGCCGCGACACCGCGCACACGCGCAGATCGTCGACCGCCGTGGGTGCGGGAAGCTGTGAAAGGGCATTGTTGTCCGGGTGAAAGGCCAGGGGAATGAAAGTCTGAAACCCGCCGGTTTCATCCTGCAGCGCCCGCAGGCGCAGAAGGTGTTGGACTCGTTCTTCGATGGTCTCGATGGTTCCGTAGAGCATGGTGCAATTGGAACGCAGACCCAGTTCGTGTGCCGTGCGGTGCACATCCAACCACTCCTCGGCGTTGCACTTGTTGGGGCAGATGCGCTGGCGCACCCGGGGCGCGAAGATCTCGGCGCCGCCTCCGGGCAGCGAGCCGAGACCAGCCGCCACCAGGCGCCGCAAGACCTCGCGCACCTCCAAGTGGAAGAGCTTGTGCAAGTGGAAGATCTCGACGGCGCTGAAGGCCTTGATGTGAAGAGCAGGCTGCAATCTCTTCAGGCCGGCCAGAAGCTCGACGTAGTAGTCGAAAGGCAGGCTGTCATTGAGCCCGCCCACCACGTGAACTTCAGTCACAGGATCGCCGGCAGCAAAACGCGCTTTCAATTTGTCCCAGGCCTGCGACAAGCTCAGAGTGTAGGCCCCCGGCTGCTCGGGGCTGCGGCGCGAGAACGAGCACAGCGGACAGCCCGCCACGCATAGGTTGCTCGGGTTGATGTGCAGATTGCGGTTGAAGGTGGTGCGATCGCCGTGGCGCTGCTCGCGCACCTGGTTGGCCAGCGCGCCCAGCTTCAGCAGATCGGGTTCGCGAAAAAGCGCAACGCCATCGTCGAACGACAGCGGGATCCCTGCGCTGACCTTCTCGGAGATCGACGCAAGGGTCATGGTGCGAACTCCTCCAGCCCCCCTCCTGCCACGCGCTCGAAGGCGCGCAGCCCGGCCCCGCGCAGAAGCTGGGCTGCCTCGGCGCGCGTGATCGCGCGGCTGCCGGCGTGGTCGCCCAGGCGCGGCGCCCGCTTTTCTACGATGGGCCCGCACAGCTCGTCGGCGCCGAAGCCCAGGGCCAGTTGTCCCAACTTGGGGCCGAGGCGATCCAGATCGACGAGCACATGCGGCACTCCGGCCAGGGCCAGGCGACAGCGGGCGACAAACAGCAAGGTGGCAAGTCCCAGGCAATCTTCTTCGGGTGTGGGCACGACGCCGTCGAGAACCAGACCTTCGCGAACTTGATCCGCAAGCTGGGCCAAGCGTCCTTCTTGCTCCTGCACGGGTTCGTCCACCGGCATGGAAAGCCGGAGCAAGCCGCGCAGCCCGCGGCCCGTGGCCTCGGTCAGCATGGGAAGCGACGTCGCGATGAAGGTGTTGCAAGAGAAGAAGCCGCGTCCACCGGTCGCGGCACGCGACGCCGCCTGGGCCGCGCGGCCGAGGACGAAGAGGTCAGGGGATGGGCTCGCCGCTGTCGCGACATCGCTGCTCATCGCCGCGCGTCCTCCTCGGCCCATCGCAGCCCGAGCGAGTGCACAACGCCCAGTTGGTCAAGCACGCGCGCCACTACCGTGTCGGCAAGTTTCTCAACCGTGGCCGGCCGAAAGTAGAACGACGGCGCTGCCGGCAGTACTACAGCCCCTGCGCGTGTCACCGCCAACATGTTCTTCAGATGGATCTGCGACAACGGGGTCTCGCGCACCACCAGCACCAGCTTGCGCCTTTCCTTCAGGGCCACGTCCGCAGCTCGGCTGATGAGATCGTCGCCCACACCGTGGGCGATGCGCGCCAAGCGCCCCACCGAGCAAGGGATGGCGACCACAGCGTCCCACAGCGCCGAGCCCGAGGCGAAGGGCGAGGTAAAATCGTCGATCTGGTAGCGGTGGAACGGGAAGTTGGGTTCGCTGCCCAGCTCGTGACGCCAGACCTGCAGGCCGCAGGGGGAAAAACACGTGGCCACCTCGACATCGGGCGAGGCAGCCAGGGTTTCCAGCAGCCGGCGCGCATACAGCGATCCGGAAGCGCCCCCGACGGCGACCAGGAGTTTCATCGCGCCTCCACCAGCGAGGCGATCCCGCCTGGAAAAAGCTCCTGACCGCGCACATCGGCGAACCCGGCGGTGCGCAGTTTGGTTTCGAAATCGGCCCGCGTGTCGAAACGCTGGATGGAATCCGGCAGGTAGCGGTAGGCCGCGCGATCGCCGCCTATCGCCCATCCCAGAAGCGGCAGCAGGCGGCCGGTCCACAGTCCATCCCAGAAAAGGCGCGGCCGCGCAGGCCGAAAGAATTCCAGAATGACCAAGCGGCCGGCGGGCCGTATTACCCGGCGTAACTCGGCCAACCCCGACGCCAGGTCGCGCAGGTTGCGCACGCAAAAACCAGAAAAGGCTGCGGCGAAGGCACCGTCCCGGTAGGGCAGCCGGTGGCCGTCGGCGGCGTGCAGGGCCACTGCGGCGGCGCCCGGCTTGCACCGACCCTCGGCCAGCATGGTGCGCGCAAAGTCCACGGCCACCACACGCGCCTCGGGCCGCTGCCGCAGGATTTCGACCGCGCCGTCGAGCGTGCCCGCGCCCAGATCCAGCACCCAGGAACGCTCATCGATTCCGTCGAGCAAAAACCGCATGGCCCGGCGCCGCCAGAGAACGTCGAGACCGGCGGACATGACCCGATTGGCGACATCGTACCGACCGGCGATGCGGTCGAACATGGCGCGCACGTCGCTTGCGGCCTGGGCCATGTCACGCCACCCGCTCGACCGAAAGGCGCGCCAGCGCGGCCAGCGCATCCCGGTAGGGCGAGGGGGGCACGGATTGCAGCTCGGCAACGGCATCGTGGGCCAGGGTCAGGGCCTGGGCGCGGGCGCGGTCGAGGCCGCCTGCCGCGCGCGTCGCCTGCATGATGCGGGCGGCATCTTCCGTCGACACGCCCGAGTCGCCCATAGCAGAACGGATGTCGTCGCGCACCGCCGGGCAGGCCTCACACGCCAGCAACACCGGCAGGGTCAGCTTGCCCTCTTGCAGGTCACGCCCCGGAGATTTGCCGCTGGTGGGTTCGCTGCCCGCGCAGTCGAGCACATCGTCGGTGATCTGGAATGCGCGCCCCAGCAGGCGGCCGTAGCGGGCCATGGTCGCATCGAGAGGTCCGGGCAGCACCCCACCGACGCGTGCACACCACGCCATCAGCGATCCGGTCTTGCGGTCGATGATATCGAAGTAGCCCTCGGCGGTGGCCTCGGGATCACCGGCGCCTTCCAATTGCGCCACTTCGCCCTCAGCCATTTCCGTCACGGCCGCGGCCATGGACTGGACCGTGACCAACGATCCGGTGGCTGAGATCGCCTCGAGCCCGCGCGCCAGGCAGAAATCGCCCACCAGTACGGCAAGCCCGTTGCCGTATACCATGCGCGCAGCGGGCCGCCCGCGCCGGACCGCCCCGCCGTCCACCACGTCGTCGTGAAAGAGGGTGGCGGTGTGGATAAGCTCGGCAGCGCAACCGACCGCGATGGCCACGTTCAAGGGCGCGTCGGTCGCCCGGCAAGCGAGCACCGCCAAGAGCGGGCGCAGCCGCTTGCCGCCTGCACCGAGCAGGTGGCCGCCCACATCGGGGATGCGCCCGATGGGGCTGTCCATCTGAGCCAGCAGGCGCGCCTCCACGGCCTGCATGGGATCACTGACTAGGGTCAGCACCTGCGCAGCAGAAAGTCGCGTCCCACCCGGGGCAGGGCTTTCGCGCCAGTGCAGGGCAGCCCCGCTCATAGGGCGCGTCCTGTCTTTGCCACGGCTGTCAGTTCACACTTTTCCAGACGTTCGTCAGCGCGCGCGGCCAGTTGCCCGCAAGCCGCTGCGGCGTCCGAGCCACGTGACGTGCGGATGTAGACCGGAATGTCCGCAAGCCGAACCGCGTTCTGGAAGGCCAGGGCCCGTTCCGCGCTGGGGCTCTCGAAGGGTAGACCGGGCACGGGATTGTACGGGATGATGTTCACCTTGCTCGGAATACCACGCAACAGGCGCGGCAGGCGAGCTGCATCCATGTCGCTGTCGTTAACACCCGCCAGCAGGACGTATTCAAAAGTGATGCAACGGTGGTGGGCCAGCGGGAAACGTCGAGCGGCGGCCAGCAGCGCGGCGATGTTCCAGTGCCGGTTGACGGGCATGAGCCGGTCGCGCACTTCGTCCGTGGTGGCGTTGAGCGAGATGGCCAGATTGGGCGCCGGCCGCACTTTGGCCAGGGCATCGATGCCAGGCACGACGCCGGCGGTGGAAACCGTGAGACGTCGGGGCGACAGGCCAGCGCCCCAAGGATGCTCGAAGATGCGAAGCGCGCGCGCCACCGCATCCAGGTTGTGCAGCGGCTCGCCCATGCCCATGAAGACCACGTTGCTCGGCTTTTGCCCCGCGGATTCCATGCCCCAGTAGAGTTGCTCGACCATCTCGCCGGCAGACAGGTGCCGGCCGAAGCCGAGCGTGGCGGTGGCGCAGAAGGCGCAGCCCCAGGCGCAGCCGGCCTGGCACGACAGGCACAGGGTCAGCTTGGCCCGCTCGGGCTTGTCGTCGGGAATCAGCACCGACTCGATGGCGTAGCCGTCGTGGGTGCGGAAACGGAACTTGCGCGTGCCATCGGCCGCGGCCACCACACCGTCCAGGCGAATGGGTTGCAAGGGCGCCCCCGCCAGCAGGGCGTCGCGCAGGGATCGGGGAATATTGCTGACAGCCTCCGGTGCGCGCACGCTGCCCACGCCGCCTGGCCCAGGGCCGTGCAGCCAGCGGAAGACTTGTTCGGCGCGAAATGGGGGTTCACCCTGGCGCGCCACACGTTCGCGCAGCTCCTCGATGGTGAGCGATCGGAGGTCCAACGGCGGGAGTATAGCTGCGGATCGGCGCAACGCCGGCCCGAATGCCAGAGCCGGCGTCTTGCGTCGCGTAGCGCGGCCTGCGGCGCTATTCTCGCTGCGCGGACAGGGCCAAGTCGCAGCCCGCGAACATCCAACCCAATTCGAAGCGAGCCGTGTCGGGGGCGTCGCTGCCGTGTACAGCGTTGCGCTCGATGCTGGTTCCGAAGCTTGCACGGATGGTGCCGGCGGGCGCCTTGGTCGAGTCGGTCGGACCCATCAACTCGCGCCAGCGTTGGATGGCGTTGTCGCCCTGCAGGGCGATGACCACGCAAGGCCCCGAGGTCATGAACGCGACCAGCTTGGGGAAGAAGGGACGCTCTCGGTGAACGCCATAGAAACCCTCGGCCTGAGCCTGGCTCAGTCGCAGCTGGCGCAGACCGATGACCCGCAGTCCGGCATGTTCGATGGTGGCGATGATGGCACCGATGGCGTTTTGTGCCACGGCGTCGGGCTTGATGATGGCGAGCGTGCGTTCAAGGGCCATGAAAACTCCTGGGCGCAGAAGGCTACGCGTCGGCGCGTGTGACTGCAACAGGCATGAATTGGGTTTGCGGCCAAGCCCGAACGGAGCCACCATCGTCTATATGGTTGCCAGACTGTGCGTCGTGTTTTCGTGTTTTCTGGTGGCATGTCTCGGCAGCTGCGGTGGCGGCGGCAATGGCACCGCAGATGCTGCTGTGGCAGGAGGTGGCCTCAGCGCGGGCAACATAGGAACCAGCGGAGCAACCGCCACGGGTGGCGCATCTTCTCCTGCCACATCGGGTGGTCGCCAAGTTGTTTCACTGCCCGATGCCGGAACACCCGAGGCGGATGGTCCGGTGGTCTTGCCGCCCGAGTGCGTTTCCGGCACCAGCCTGGTGTGCCCGTGCCTGTCCGGCCGGCCCGGCGTCAAGGTGTGCACCGAGGAGGGCAGGTTCTCGACCTGCGTGTGCGCGCAACCAACGCCGGACGCGGCCACACCAGACGCGGCCACGCCGGACGCGGTCACGCCGGACGCGGCCACGCCGGACACGGCCACCGGCCCCACCACCGGGGATACCGTCACATTCAAGCAGGGGCTGGCCATCGGCGTGATGACTGGCTACGGATGGCCAAACTGGGGTTTGGTGGGCGATGTCGTGACAGACCCGGCGTGCCTCGGCGGAGTCACCAGCAGCAGCCCCTGCACCCTGACTGCGCCCTGGAATTCCCCGACCGCCCTTTGTGTTTCGGGTACGATTGCAGCCCTTGCCACAATCCCGACTCAACCCGATTACAACGGAAACTGGGGTATTGAAATTGGCGTGTATGCGTCCACCGACGGTGCTGCCATTGGCGTGCCGTACGCGAGCATCAATGTCTCGCTCTCGGGCACGTCCACCAATGTGTTGCGCGTAGTTGTGCACAGAAAGGGCGATCCCCTGACTACGCAGTACTGCGCGGCCTACACCGGAAGTGCGATTCTGTTCGCCAGCTTCAACACGGCCTGCTGGAACGGCGGCGGCACCGCCTTGCTTCCGGCGGACGTGCCCAACATCAACTGGGTTGCGGTGGAGATCCCCTCGTCGACGACCGCCATCACCGTCGACAATTTGTGCCTGAAGAGCATCACGTTCAACTAGCGGCCGCGGAGAATCAGTCCACGCGCCCGATGGCGAACTTCAGGTAGTCGCCCTCGGGAAAAGCCGGCAGGGCGGGGTGGTCGAATCCCGCGCCGGTCACGGATTCCAGCCGGAACCTGCGGCCCGCGGCAGCGGCGCCTCGCTCGACGCTGGTCAAGAATTCGTCGCGCGGAAAATGGCTGGAACAAGAAGCCGCGCACAGCCGGCCGCCGGGCGTGACCACGGCAGCGGCCATCCGATGCAGCTGATAGTAGGCGCGTCGAGCCGCGGGCAAGGCACGCCGAGACGGGGCGAAACTGGGCGGGTCCGACACGACGACATCCCAACGCTGCGTGCGGCGCGCCGCTTGCTCGAGGAACGCCAGCGCATCGGCGGCGTGGAACCCGGCGTCTTGTAGTGCCAGGCGGTTGAGCTGAAAATTGCGGCGTGCGGTGGCCAGCGCCGGCTTCGCTATGTCGACAGTGTCGGTCTGGGTGGCACCGGCGGCTGCAGCGTAGAGTGAAAAGCCCCCGGTGTAGCCGTACAGATTCAGCAGCGATTTGCCCGCGGCGTGACCCGCCACCGTCTGCCGGTTCTCGCGCTGGTCGAGAAACAGGCCGCCCTTTTGCCCCCGGCCCAGGTCTACGATGAAGCGAATTCCATTCTCGCGCACCTCGATTTCGCCCAGATCGCCGTCGCGCTGCTCGCGATCAACGACGCGCAATAGGCGCAGCGGAGCCGAGCACTCGGCCAACATGTCAGCGAGATTGTGGTAGAAGGCCCGGGCGCCTGCGCCGTCGAAACGCACCACGGCCACCTGGTCGTACAGATCGACGTGGATTCCCGGCAGGCCGTCGCCCTCGCCGTGGACCCAGCGAAAGGCGTTGGTCTTGTCGCGGTCGAGACGCAGCAGCCGCTTGGTCAGGGCCTGGCGCAAGCGCGCACAGGCCAGCATCCGCCCATCGCGCACCGGCTGCAGGTCCAGGACACGCACCGCGATGGGTCCGGTGCAATCCCAGTAGCCATAGGCCAGGGGCCTGCCGTCTCGCCCGGTCACCGCAACCATGGTCCCGCTCGGGATGGTGGGAACTTCTGCCAGGGCATCACGGAAGACCCAGGGGTGTCCCTGGCGCAGGGCACGCCCCAGGTTCTTGCGCAGGACGACCTTGGGAGAAACGGGCATCAACTACGAATCCTTGACTCTGGAGCGGCGGGAAAGCACGCACAAAACCTGGGCTGCGTTGGAGGCCGCGGTTTTCTCCTCAAGCGGCAGCGCCACCCCGCCGATGGTGTCTTGTCGCGGACTAGGAGCGGGCAGCGGGTGGGGTAGGTGGTGGACGGTAGGTCAGCGTGGGCCGCGGAAAGGCGGGTCCAGGTGGGTCCGCGGGAGGGTCGGGGAGATCCGGCGGTGTCGCAAGTCCGAAGGGTCAGGGATGGGCGAGGCCAGTGCGGCGCCGCCGGATCGGTTAGGTTGTGGGTGGCTGACTGGGTGAATTACCTCAACCCCTTTGGGTTCGGCCGCGGGGCTACCCTGTGATAGAGGTAGATTTCCTCCAGCGCAGGACGCCACGTGACCACCCCAGAAAACGCCCCGACAGTCTCCACCCCGGCTTCCGCGGGCCCGGCCCATGTGAATTGGTTCGATCGCCTGAGCGAGCGGCAGATGACCCTGCTCGTGATCATGGTCGGCCTCCTGCTCTACATCCCGTTCGCCGGCAGTTACGGCCTCTGGGATCCGTGGGAAACGCACTACTCCGAGGTCGCGCGCCAGATGACCAAGCGAGGCGACTTTATCAGCTTGTGGTGGCCCGGATCCCCGCGCGACGCCGACGTGTTCTGGTCCAAGCCGGTGCTGACCTTCTGGATCATGAGCATCGGCATGCACATCGCGCGCATCGGCCTGCCGGGCAACGACCCAGGCGAGATGGCCTTGCTTTCGCGTACCGAATGGGCGGTGCGTGTGCCCTTCTGCCTGTTCGGCGTGCTGGCTCTGTGGGGTGTGTACTTGGTGGTGTCGCGCTTCGTGAACCGTCGCGCCGGGTTCCTGGCGGCGCTGGTGACCGGCACATGCCCCATGTTCAGCCTGATCGCTCGCCAGGCCATGACCGACATGGCTTTCGTGGGGCCCATGACCATGGCCTTGGCGCTGGGGACGCTCGCCTTGCTCGACGATCGCGACGAGCTGCTGCCTCGGCGCGGCCGCGGCTGGCGAAGCTGGCCCCATCACCCGCTCTTCTACGCCGCCATCGGCGTCTTCCTGCTCATCGTCTTGCCGCAGCTGATCGTCGATTCGGTCCAGCTCAAGGTGAAGGTGCCGTGGGGTGAAGGCGAAGTCCTGATGTACGGCGCGGTCTTGATGATTCCCTACTATCTCGGCGCGGCCGCATTTCTGTTTTTTGCGGCACGCGCGCGCTACCGCGCCCCGCTCTACCTTTACATTGCGGCCATGCTGTGCGGCCTGGCGGTGCTGGCCAAGGGCTTTGCCGGCTTGGGCTTGCCTCTGATCATTTTCATCGCCTACCTCTTCTTCACCTGGAACTGGAAACGGCTGCGGCGCGCGCAACTTCTGCCCGCGGTGTTGCTCTCGATCGTCGTGGTCGCCGTGGTCGCGGCGCCCTGGCACCACGCCATGATCGCGAAACACGGGTGGGCTTTCTGGAATGAGCTGTTCGGCGACAACCACTGGCGGCGCATGATGCTGGGCCGTCACGGTGATCGGGGCACCTTCGAGTACTTCCTGCGCGAGCTGGGCTACGGCACCTTGCCCTGGGTGGCGCTGGCCCCTGCGGCCATGGCCACCATGGTCATGCGCAAGGCTGACGATGTGCGCCGGCAAGCGGTGTACTGGCTGGGCGCCATCTGGTTCGTGGCGGGCTACGCCGTGGTGTCCATGTCCATGACCAAGTTTCACCACTACGTCATGCCCGCCATTCCCGGGCTGGGCATCGTGATTGGGTGCTTCCTCGACGACCTGCTCACTCGTCGAGATGCGCGACGGGGCCTGTTGTCCGTCCTTCCCGGCGTTCCCCTTCTGATTTTGGTGATGGCCGATCTGGTGAACACCCAGCACGCCAGCGAGCGCTTCCTGTGGCTCTTCTCCTACGACTACGTCCACAGCCCGACCGGGCGGCCCTGGCCCAAAGAACTGGACTTCCGCGCGCCCCTCATTGTCTTTGCCGTGCTGTTCTGCCTGACCCTGGTGGCGCTGGCCTGGCGCAAATCACTACGCACGGCCGTGGTGGGGCTGTGCGCGTCGGCCGTGCTCTT
>Ga0182017_10002537_pt1 | contig 13790 bp, 11 predicted proteins | sample 712E3DmetaG_FD_120492 | JGI IMG/M metagenome (GOLD analysis project Ga0182017, IMG submission 120492) | Permafrost microbial communities from Stordalen Mire, Sweden - 712E3D metaG | ecosystem: Environmental > Terrestrial > Soil > Wetlands > Permafrost | place: Sweden: Stordalen | collected... | reverse complement strand
CGCATCAAGCCCCATTCTCCCGCGGTGAGCTTGGTCGGCTTGGTCAGGATCTGGGCAGGTATTGAAATCTTCCCTATATCATGGATCTGTGCCGCCACATACAATCCATGCAATTGCTCCTCTGGCCAGCCCATCTCCTTGCCAATAGCGACTGCGATATCTGCCACTCGGCTCTCGTGGCCTGCCGTGTAAGGGTCTCGCATCTCCATCGCGGAAACCATGGGCTTCACCATCCCGGACAATGCATCGGTCAACTGCCTTTGCGTATTGGCGAGGGCGATCTCCCCGGCGTGGAGAGCCAGTCCCTGATCGAGCGCATGGGCGGCGTGGACAATCTGCTCCGCAAGGTGCTGGAACACCTCGATCGCCGGCGATTCAAATGCATTGGGGCGTGCGGCATAAATAGTCAATACGCCACGCCAGCCATTCTCGACCTGAAGCGGAATGGACACGGCGGAGCGTATGCCGTTAAGTATCGTATGTTCGCGCCGAGGTACGAAGATATCAGATGTCTCCGTATCAGGTATATTCTGCAGTTTGTTGGAGCGAATACAGATGCCTGATGGACCTTGGCCCCCTAGCTCATCCTCCGACCAGCTTAAATTCAGTCTATGCAAAAAGCCCTTGGCGCTTCCCGCTTCAGCGATAACTCGAATCTTCTTGTCCGGACCATCTTCCGCAATTCCCACCCAGGCAAGCACGAAGATGGATTCGTGCGTTATGGCCTCGCATACAGCCTTCAGAAGGTCCTCGGAGGTACGAGCCGACGCAAGCGCCATGGCTGCGCTGGCATAGGCCGCCAATGCCCAATTCTGGGCCGTAAGCCGATGTTCTTTCTCCTTTTGCACGGTAATATCGCGGATGGCCGCGGTCACCAGGATTCCCTCGGCGTTTTCCAGCGGACTGAGCATGATCTCGATGGGAAACTCGCTTCCATCCTTCCGCAGTCCATTGAGTTCAATCCCCGTACCGATCTGCTGCTCTAGCGCCTCGGCCGCGGTCCGGGTTCCATCGGCGATCAGGCGCTCCGCGAAGCCCATCGGAATGATGTTGGTCACCTTCCGGCCCAGCAACTCATCACGGCGGTACCCGAACTGGCTCTCTACCCGGGCGTTCAGCAGGACGATCTCCCCATTTTGGTTCACTACCACCATTCCATCCGGAGCCGCCTCCAGAAGGCCGCGGTATCTGGCTTCCATCTGGGCCAGATGCTTTATCTCATTGTTTTGCACGGTAATATCGCGGAACTCGCCAATGACCACTGATCGGCCGTCCAACTTCAACTTCTCCGACGACCGGATCGTTACCGGCACCGAACGGCCATCTTTACGCTGGATATGTAAATCTAAATAAGTTGACGGCCGCAGCATTGCCTCGCGGAAATCAGCCTCGACCAGCTTGTACTCTGGCTCCGGGTGCAGCATGGTTACATGCATGCCGATGAGTTCCTCGCGGGAATAGCCCATCAATGCTTCTGCTGCCGGGTTCGCATCCACCACGAGCCCTGTGGCGGCATCAAACGCCAGCTTGCCATCCTGAGCATAGGCCCAGCTCAATTCATGTAGATTCTGCGGTTCTGTGAGACGGGAAGTTTCGGTCATCGTCGCCGACCTCTTTGCGCGACTGAAATTCTTATACGTCTATTGGTGTGCGATGCAAATTACTACGCCTACGGTGTGACTAGGGAAGCCTTTTATTGCCAACGAATGATAACGCTTAAGTCCACAAACTCTAGCTATCGAGTCTCTTCCCGAGTTACCGTGTCCATGAACACCGACCCATTGCGGCAGCAAGTTAAGTTTGCTCTATAGTGGATGCCGTAACATAACGGTAAACAAGATTAGCAAATGAAATAACTAAATACTGGTCAATTCAATACATGTAGAACTTGTTTCAAATATTGACAATCTTGATTCCCGGAACCTCTGAGACCAGAAAACAGACACCAGAGCAGATTGTTGAGTTGTGGCCAAGTCGCTGATTCACTCACCGAGGGTAGATAGGTCCAAGAAAGTCGGCCAGTGTTCACCGATCTGACTGTGGATGATCCTGGGTTGACGAAAACAGCCCAACGCGCTCACCCAGACCAATTCATGATCTCTTAAAATCTCGATGTTTGTCGTGACTACATGCTCAATCCGCGTCCTATTCTCCGAATAATCTCAGCCAAAAGCGCTTGATTGCGCGGGTGAGGCCGCGACTTCCCTGTTCTGGCGTTGATAATCATCCTGCGTGACAATCCCGATTCTTTGCATAGCCTAGACAAGGAAATGCGCTTCAATCCTGGCCAGATCTTCCGCTCCCATTCATCTCGCCGTGGATCCACAAATTCCGTGTAAACATCCTGGGCGGAATGGATCATGCCTGCATCAACTTCATCGAGAATATTGGATTCTTTTCCAATGAACCTGATTTGATCGATCTGGACATGTCTCCGCTGAAGCAACCCTCGCGTATCCTTGCCACACACTATTCCCTGCGCGTCGGAACACTTGGATTCTGCATGGAATCCGTACTCAGAAATCACGTCGCCAAATGTTTTGACGCTGGCAGTTTGTCGGCTGGAGTAGTGCTCCGATGAGGATATTCGAAACAATTTTCCTGAGTATTGATCGATCCATTTCTGTCGAACCCACTCGCGTGGATTGGACTCATAAGGTGAAATCAAGTGAAAACGCGTGGGATCGACGCCGGGCGGATGCCCAAGCGGCCTCACATGACAGCTTAATAGGAAATTGAATGGTTATCTCCTATCCCGTCAAACGGGGGCGGGGATAGGAGATAGGGGGCGGTGAATCGGCTCGTTTATCCTTGCCGCGCTAATCGAGAATTGAAAAGCCCCGCCCGGACTATGCCAGGCGGGGCTGTGTGTTTCTCAATTCCCTACTCCCTATTCCCCGGTTCCTGCCTTACCCCCGCACGGAAACTCCAGAGAAGGAGAGCACCGCCAGCCCGCGCACCGGCTGGCCGAAAAAACGCGCCGGCGCGAAGACGCTGTAAAGCAGCAGGTTCTCTACCTGCGAGCGGGTTGCTTCGTCGGTGGGGCCGGAGACGATGCGATAGTCGTACACCTGCCCCGCCCCGTTGATATAAGCCTCCACGACAACCGGGCCGGACTCTGCGCCGATCTCGTTCTTGCCCACTGCCGTCGAAAGATAAAGAAGCCGCGGCGCCGTGGCATTTCCCAGTGGCTCGTCCTTGGTTGCCTGCGCCTTCTCCGGCTGGGCAAACATAGTCACCAGAACAATCACCGTGCCCAACAGCAGCACCGCGCTGGCAAAACCCGCCGAGGCCTGCAGCAGAAAGGGGCCCACGGTGTTTTTCCAGGCCAGATTCCAGCCTTCGAAGTGGCTCCGGCGGCTCCGCGCCCGCTCCTGGCTGACAGCCACGCGAATCCGAAGCAGCAGGTCCTCCGGCTCCGGCGCCGGACCCAGCTCAGCCAGCCACTCCTGTGTCTGGCGCAACGATGCCCACTCATGGGCACACTCTCGGCAACCCTCCAGATGGGCGCCGACGCGCTGCATCTCACGTCCGTTCAGCCGGCCATCCAGATACTCCGTCAATCTCGCTTGCACTGCATTACAGTCGTTCATAGCGCCTCCTCTCCCAGAGGTACTTCAAATCCCATGCATGCCGGAGACGCTGCTGCCGCCGCCGGGGCCGTCAGCAGCGACTTCAAACAGGCCCGCCCGCGCACTAGCCGCGATTTCACCGTCCCCAAAGACACGCTTTGTATCTCCGCCACTTCCTCGTAAACAAATCCCTCAACGTCGCGCAACACCAGCGTGGTGCGAAATGGCTCCGGCACCTGGCTCAACGCCGCCTCCACCCGCAGCCGATTCTCCCGATGCACCGCCAGGTCGAACGGCGACTCGGCCGGATCCACCAGCATTTCCTTCAGCCGAATCGGCGGTCCGCCTTCCCCTTCGCTCATCTCCTGCTCGATTGGGATCTCCCGTTGCTTGTGCCGCATCCACCAGCGGCGCTGGTTCAAGGCCTCGTGCAGGGCAATCCGGTAAATCCACGTCCGCAACGACGATTCTCCGTGAAAATTTCCCATCCCCCGGAAAATCTTGATGAAGACCTCCTGGGTCAGGTCGGCGGCGTCAGCGCGGTCATGCACGGTGCGCGCCAGCAAGGAATAGACCGGTTGGTGAAAGCGCTCAATCAGCCACGCATAGGCATCCTCGGAGCCAGCTCGAAGCTCCGCAATCAGAGCCGCCTCTTCGGATTGGAGCGTAAGCGCGCTGGCTATATTGCCCATGGTGAGGTCCGCCTGCAATTAATGTCCTCCCACGTTACCGCAACCCATGCGCGCCTGGCATCCGCCAAATCTGCGCCGGGCCTAAAGCCCGGCCATGGGTTGCGACCACTCCCTCCCAACAGCCGTTAACTGCCGCCGGGAAACCGATGATGCCGCGGAGTGCGCGGGAAACGGAACACTGGTTTGAGACCGGATGCCCCGAGCACTCTATTGTCTTAGACACCGGAATACCCCAGAAGTGTTCCCGGTCACCTTTGATTAGTTTCCCGCGGCAGGCGCTGAGGACCTCTCGCCGGCAAGTGCTGGGCCGGGCCGGCCAAAATCCCCAATCCCATCCCCGCGTATAATGAATCGTCAAGTTCTTTAACTCTTGCGGATGGAGCGGTTGCGCCCCCCGCCCTGGACCCTGGATGCCCGAGCACATCAAAAAGCAGCTTCTCGAAGAGATCAAAATCCTTGAGCACGAGCTCTCTCACGAGCTTCCCGCCGAGATCAAGAAGGCCGTGTCCATGGGAGATCTCTCGGAGAACGCCGAATATCACATGGCCAGGCAGCGCCAGGATTTCGTCAATGCGCGCCTGGGCCAGCTCAAGAGGCGCATGGCCGAGCTTTCCCTGGTCAACCTGGCCAACATTCCCAAAGACAAAGCGGGCTTCGGCTCCACTATTGTGGTCTACGACTCGACCAAGGACGAGGAGATCGTCTACCGCCTGGTCACCAGCGAGGAGTCCGATGTCTCCAAGGGCCTGATCTCGACCACCTCGCCCATCGGCCGCGGCTTGGTAGGCAAACGGGTGGGAGACACTGCCGTTATTGTTACCCCCAACGGCAAGCGCGAACTGGAAATCCTGAAACTGACCACCGTCCACGATGAAGCCGGCGAAGGCGATACGAATGACAAAACCGCCGCCAACAACGGCAAAAAGCAATAGCAAGGAAGACAACGAATGACCTGGACCAGCGCTTTCGGCCGCGCCTGCGGCTGGCTTCTTGACCGCATCGTAAATGGCCTGGCCCTTACCCGCATCTCCCCCAACGTGCTCACCTTGATCGGCCTGGTCATCAACATCTTTGCCGCTTTTCTCTTTGGCCACGCCAACGCCGCCAATGCCGACTGGATGTTCTTTTATGCCGGCATGGTCATCTTCGGCGCCGGCATCTTCGACATGGTCGATGGCCGCGTTGCCCGCCGCATCAATAAGGTCACGGTCTTCGGCTCCTTCTTCGATTCGGTCATCGACCGCTACTCCGACGTGGTGCTCTTCTTCGGCCTGCTGGTTTACTACGGCCGCATCAATCGATTTCGTTATGTGGTGCTGGTGGCCTTCGTCATGGTCACCTCGCTGATGGTCAGCTACACGCGCGCCCGAGCCGAGGCTCTCATCGGCCAGTGCAAAGTGGGCTTTTTAGAGCGGCCCGAGCGCATCGTGCTCGTCATTCTGGGCGCCCTCTTCAACCACTGGGGCGCGATGGCCCCGGTGCTATGGGTGCTGGCTACCCTCTCCACCATCACCGTGGCCCACCGCATCGTCTATACCTTCCAGATGACCAAAGACATTAAGCCGGCGAGCTGAGACAAACCCGTTCGACTGTCTCTCCTTGATCGCATAAGCAATCCTCGCACCCGCCATGCGGACACTTCACATGCCAGCACTATCGGACATGACGACAGGAGTGGGATGCGCCTTGACACGCATCGAACCTCACTGTATCCTACGGTTTATGTCAGTGAGCCTGCAGAGGATCATGGTCTGTACACCTTGTTGCTGCGTTTCGATGCAGACAGGGTGTCCTCTGGCAGGTAGAGGCTAGGCAGACTAAAAGCACCTAGCTTCAGCTAAAGAAGTTTCTTAGCCCACCGCCGGAAGTCGATCTGGCTGGTGGGTTTTCTATTTTATAGCCCGCAACAGCACAGACAACCCCGGTACCCACCCCACCAGGCAAGTGAAACAGATTGCACCAAAGAGACAGCTTTCTGTCTGCGCCCCCGGCTTCCCCCGAGAAATACACAACTCAAAAACAAGGAGATCGCCTCAATGAACATGATGGTCAGAAGATTATTCCCCGTTGTTCTTGCGTTCTTGTTCATCGTTAATTCGTCGTTTGCGACGGATGGATATTTCTTAACCGGATACGGAACCAAACAGCAGGGCCATGGCGGTGCCGGCATCGCCAGGCCCGGAGACAGCCTTGCGGGAGCTACCAACCCCGCGGGTCTTTTTGCGGTGGGCAATCGCGTCGATTTTGGGCTGACGCTCTTTCGTCCGGTTCGCTTTGGGGCCATTGCAGGCAACCAGTTGCCGCCGGGCTATCCGAATGTGAACGGCACGTACGATGCGAACCGGGTAGCAAACTTCGAGCTCCCCGAATTAGGTTACAGCCGACTGTACAAGTCCAGGCTTGCACTGGGAGTGGCTATTTACGGAAATGGCGGATTGGATACCTCGTATAAGACTCCGATTCCGCTGCTGGGCAACACCAGGGGCGGTGTGGACCTGGAACAACTCTTTATTTCTCCCACGCTGGCGTACAAGGCGGGCCAGCATAACTCATTCGGGATTGCGGTCAACATCGCCTACCAGCGGTTTGCGGCAGAGGGAATTCAGAATTTTGCCAATGCTCAGTATTCCGTCGATCCGGCGCATGTGACCAATACCGGGCACTCAAACTCCTTCGGCGCCGGCGTGCGCGTTGGCTGGATCGGCCAGTTGAATAGCGTAGTGAGCGTTGGCGCAACCTATCAAACCAAGACGTATGCGACCGCGTTCACTCGCTACAAAGGTTTGTTTGCCGAGGGTGGAAAGTTCGACATCCCGGCCAATTTCGGCCTCGGCGCGGCAGTGAAGATCGCGCCCAGGACGACGGCGCTCTTCGATTACGAGCGCATTCTGTATTCGGGCGTGAAATCGATCGCCAACTCCGATGCAAACCAGGCTCCGCTGGGAGCGAGCAACGGCCCCGGCTTTGGATGGCACAGCATCAACGTTGTCAAAGCAGGGCTTGACTACGACGTGTGCCCGGCGCTGACGGTGCGCGGCGGCTATAACCATGGCGGCGTTCCCTCCGACAGCTCGCAGACCTTCTTCAACCTGTTGGCTCCGGCGGTGGTAAAGGACCACCTGCACCTGGGCGCGACCTGGGCCCTCAAGAGCGGGAAGGATATCAACATCGCGTATATTCACGCCTTCAATAACACAGTGAACGGCTTGAACTCGATCGCTCCTGGCAACGGCGGCGGAAACGCAAATCTGAGCATGTATCAGAACTCGTTCCAGGTCAGCCTGGGATGGAACAAAAACAAGAAGTAGCCGCAAGGATCCGCGTAGAGAGGAGGAAATCGCATGACAATCTGGTTCTCATGGGAGTGGCCGTGGTATGTGGCGGGTCCGCTGATTGGGCTCTTCGTTCCGGCGTTGTTAATTGCCGGCAACAAAGTATTTGGTATTTCGAGCAACCTGAGGCATCTATGTTCGGCCATCGCTCCGGGCGGGGTGGAGTTTTTCCGTTATGACTGGAGGAAGGCCGGGCTTTGGAACCTCGTGTTTCTGGCCGGCGTTTTGATTGGCGGATTCCTGGCCTTCCGGGCGGGAGCCGTGCATGACATCGCTATCTCTGCGGAGACCAGGGTTGCGCTGACCAAACTGGGGATTCATGACTTCTCCGGCGTAGCGCCACATCAACTCTTCAGTTGGCGCGCCCTCTTAACGCTGCGCGGGTTTGTCTCGGTAGTGGTGGGCGGGTTCCTGGTTGGCTTTGGGACGGCATATGCTGCGGGCTGTACCTCCGGTCATGCCATCAGCGGCCTGGCCAATTTTGAGCTGCCATCGCTGATTGCAGTCATCGGGTTCTTTGCCGGCGGCCTGGCCGCCACGTATTTCATCCTGCCTTTTTTGTTGGGGGGAGTATGACAAGACCGCCCCTAACTGAATTAGAGGGCTGCGGAGCTGGGGGCAACGAGCAGGATGCCGGCAGGCCGGCGCTCTTGCTGGTTTACCTGCTTCTGGGCATCGCATTCGGAGTGGTGCTGACCGGGTCGGAGGTTGTTTCCTGGTTCCGTATCCAGGAGATGTTCCGCTTTCAATCGTTCCGCATGTACGGCATCATTGGCTCCGCCATTGCCACTGCAGCGGTCTCACTGGCGCTCATCAGGCGGACGGGGCTGAAAACGGTCTCGGGCGAAAGCATCTCCATCCCCGCCATACCGCTGGGAAGCGGCATTCGTTACGCTGCCGGCGGCGCCTTATTCGGGCTTGGGTGGGCGCTCACCGGCGCCTGCCCCGGCCCGCTCTTCGCGCTCATCGGCAACGGGGCTTCCGTAATGATCGCGGCAGTTGTGAGCGCGCTGGCGGGTACCTGGGTCTACGGATGGCTCAGACCGCTGCTGCCGCATTGACCGGCTATCCGTGGTCAGCCGCCGCCACCCCTGATAACTGACCACTGACAACTATCTCTTAAAGTACCTCGGCTGCCCGCCCGCCGCCCACGGATCGTAGTGAGCGGCAAAGTTGGCGCGAGTCTGCACTGAGGGGTGGCTGTAGGTCCAGAACTCAATGAACGCGTTTGGGTTAGGGTCTTCCAGCCAGGCCTCGCCGAGCTGGTTGAAGGCGGCGACGGCGGTCTTTTGCGGGTCGGCCACAATGCCGTGGATAGCCTCCTGGCCATAGACGTCCGCCTGGTGTTCATAGTGGCGGCTGAAGGTGTTGTTAACCGGCGTTAATACGAAACTGCCGACCGAGACGGCGAAGAGTAGCACCGCAAAACCGGCGCGGCTTCCGAGCGAGTCCACTTGCCAGCGGGGACCGAAACGCCGAGCCAGCCAAGCAGCCAGAGCGGCGCAACCCCAGAAGAGGAAAAACAGGATTACCACCGAGCCGGCCAGCTTCTTGAAGGTGTGATTAAGAACGTAGTGGCCACTCTCGTGGCCGAAGATGTATAGAACTTCGTCATCCGGGATGCGACCGGCGGTCGTGTCCCAAACGACGATGCGCTTGGTGGCGCCCATGCCGCTGACGTAAGCGTTCAGGCCGTTGGTTTTCAGGCTGGCCTTCATCAGGAACATACGCTCGGGCGGAATGTTGGTTCCAGTGCGGGCAACCACCTCTTCCAGCTTGGTTACCAGGGCGGAATGGTCCTTGCTGAGCGGCTCGAACTTGTTGAAGATGGGTTCCAGCAGCGGCGATATAAAGATGGTGAGCACCAGCAACGGCAGCGTTGCCACCCAAATCCCCAGCCAGTAGCGGCGCGGCCAGCGGCGCACAATCCAGTTGAAGAGCAGCATCACCGGCGCGCCGAACAGCACCGAAAGCCCCAGTCCCTTGGCCTGGTCGCCCAGCCACCCGCCCCAGCCCTGCACGCTGATGCCGTAGCTGCGGCTGATGTGGTGGCCAAAGACGTCAAGGGGGAGGCTGGTCAGGGCCGTTATGACCATAAACAACGCGAAAAAAAGCAGTCCCTGCACCCAGCAATAGCGCGATAGGCGCTGCGTCCAAACATCCAGGCCTGCCGCAGCTCCCAGGGCCAACAGCAGCCACAGGACGGTCAGGCCCCAAAGTGAATCCACAAGGTCCAGAATGTTGCGGATACGGCTGAGAGCTACGGCCTTGGCCAGCTTGTCAGGCGGAAGATTATAAGACTGCCCGGCTGGCTGTGCGGCGGCCGGCTGGGCTGTGGTTTGCGCCGGGCTCGTCTGGACTTGAACCGGTTGGACAGCAGCCCGCGGATCGGGACCCAGGCGAGGGGCTACGGCGGCGAGCAGAAAGATAAAGCAGAACAGAAATAGCAAACGACGCGTAAAAGTCACGGGATTCCTCCACGAATACGGCTGGACTCTGAGACAATTCGAGATACAAATGTTTTTACTCGAGTGTTCCCAGCCTATGCCAGAGAATTCTTCCGCCGCCGCAAAGCGGCCCGCTCCCAGCCCTTATCTTCGAGTAGTTTTTACTGCTTTCGCCTTGGCCATTCCCTTGGCAGCCGGCGCGCAACAGGCAGTGCCAGTTTTGCTGGATGCTATGACCACCGAGTTGCATCGCGCCTTCACGTCGCTGGGCAATCAGGGATCTAGTCAACCGGGCTCCGATCAGCAGTTGCCTCCTTACTTCCTGAGCTACGCAGTCAGCGACGCCGGCTTTGTGACCATTAGCGCGCAGTATGGCGCGCTGGTGAGCAGTTCGGCCAATCATGTGCGCGTAGCTGACGTGCAGGTGCGGCTGGGCGAACCCAAGCTCGACAACACGCACGGAACCCATCGCGGATCGGCGGTGCATAGCATGCAATTGCCACTGACGGACGATCGGGAGGCGCTGGCCCGCTCGCTCTGGCTGGCGACCAATGCCGGTTACAGCACGGCGTTGGATAACTATCTGCGGGTGAAAACCGAGGCCGAAGTGCGAGCCAAGGAAGGGGATACATCGCCGGACTTCAGCCAGGAGGTGCCGCAGACGCATCTCGGCAAGCCGGCCCCGCCAATCGTTGTGGACCGGGCGGCCTGGGAGCAGCGAGTACGGGCGCTCTCGAGTATCTTCCGCGAATATCCGGACGTTAACCAGAACATAGTGATACTTACGGTGCAGAACGAGACCGACTATTATGCCTCGTCGGAGAGCTCGCAAGTGGTTGCGCCGCATATGCAGGCGCGGCTGGTGGCGGTTGCAGTAACCCGCGCCGACGATGGCATGGACCTCTTCCGAGTGCGGACCTTCGAGGCCGAAACGGTGGCTGGCCTGCCTGCGCAGCCGGAGATGGAAGCAGCAATGCGCGAACTTGGCAAGAGCCTGGAGGCGCTGCGCAAGGCACCGATCACCGAGCCCTTCAACGGGCCGGCAATCCTCTCAGGCCGGGCCGCGGCAGTCTTTTTCCATGAAGTATTGGGCCACCGGCTCGAAGGCCAGCGCCAGCGCGGCGACCAGGAAGGCCAGACCTTCACCAAAGAGCTGAACAAGGAGGTTTTGCCAACATTCCTCTCTGTAGCCGACGATCCGACCCTGACCTCCTTTAGCAAGACCTGGCTGAGTGGCAACTATGAATATGATGACGAAGGCCGGAAGGCGCAACGTGTCGAGCTGATTCAGAACGGCGTCCTGAAGACCTTTCTAATGTCGCGGCTGCCTATCGCCAGCTTTGCTTCCTCCAACGGCCACGGTCGCGCCTCCACAGGCCACGTTCCCACTGGACGCCAGGGCAACCTGATTGTGACTTCAACTAAAAGTGTGCCCGAGGCTGAACTGAAAAAACAACTCATTGAAGAAGCAAAGAAGCAGGGCAAACCCTACGGTCTTTACTTTGAGGACATCTCCTCGGGATTCGCTGTCACGCAGCGCACCTCGCCACAGGCATTTTCTGTTGTACCGTTAGTTGTTTGGCGGGTGTATGTAGACGGGCGACCCGATGAGCTGGTACGCGGCGTCAGCATTGTAGGTACGCCGCTAGCAGCGATGAAGCGCATCATGGCCACCAGCGACAAAAGTGAGGTCTTCAACGGCGAGTGCGGCGCGGAGTCGGGCACGGTTCCGGTCAGCGCGGTCTCTCCGGCCATGCTGCTTAGCGAGATGGAAACGCAGAAGCAAGCGCAGGGCACGGCAAGGCCGCCGATTCTACCCATCCCCGGCGCAGATTCCGCAGCGCTCGCAACGAAGGAGGCGCGATGAACCCGATTCGTCCGATTGCAATCTTTGCCAAAGTCGGATTGCTTTCCGCTCTTCTTGGCGGCATCTGCCAGAACGCGGCTGCGCAACCCACACGCGCCGATGCAGAAAAAGACCCCGTACTCAAGGCCATGCTCGTCGAGTTAGATCGCAGCATGAACCAGTTGCAGTTGAAAGATTTTGAGAAGCCATTTTTCATCCAATACCGCATTGAAGACGTGGACAACTACGAGACCAAGGCGGAGTTCGGCTCCAGCGAGGGTTCGCTGCGCACCCATCAGCGCGTGGCGCGCGTGACAGTCCATGTGGGCGATTACAAGACTGATAGTTCCGGAGCGCGCAACGACGGCGCTTTGCTGCTAACGGCCCTGGACAATGACCCCATCGCGCTGCGCTCGGCTTTGTGGTCGGCAACCGACATGGCATACAAAAACGCCTTGGCCGCCTACGCACAAAAACAGGCCGCGCTCAAGCAGGTGCAAACACCTCCCCAGGCAGATGATTTCAGCAAGGAAAAACCAGTTGTTTCGCTCTCCGATCCGCTCACGTTGAAGCTCGACGAAGCTGCGTGGGTAGACAGGGTGGCGCGTGACAGCGGACTCTACCGGATGGATGCATCCGTCAAGGCCGGCCAGCACGATGTACAGTTCTCCGCCGCCGAGTTCCGTGCGCGGGTAACGAATACATGGCTGGTCAACAGCGAAGGAACCATCGTCCGCAAAACGGCGGCTGAGTATCAGGAGGCATTTGAAGTAACTGCGCAGGCTGCAGACGGGATGCGGCTGGCGCGTACGCACGCCACCACGGGAAACTCGCTCAATGATCTTGAATCCGGGCAGGTCTTTGATAAGCATGTTCTTAAATTGATCTCGTCGCTGGCCGACCTGCGCAATGCACCGTTGGTTGAGGAGGAGTATCACGGGCCAGTGCTGCTGAGCGCCGACGCCAGTGTCGACGCATTATTAGTGCGCATGGTAAGCGGTTTTTCTGCTACGCGGCCCAAGCTCGGCACCGAGGCGCGCACCAACGGGGTCTTCGCATCCAGTTACCATGCGCGCGTTTTGCCGGAGTCATTCGATGTCTTCGACGATCCCAGCCTGAAGAGCTACAACGGCAAAGGCCTGGTGGGCGCCTATTACGTGGACGACGAGGGAGTGTCGGCGCAATCGGTGAAACTGGTAACCGAAGGCCGGCTCGAGAATTATCTGATCGGACGCGAGCCAGTGCGCGATTTTCCGCAGTCGAACGGTCACGGACGCGCCGGGGTTGCGGGAGCGCCGACGCCGGTGCATGGTGTTCTTAAAGTAACGGCAAAGGACGGCCTGACCGACGAGGAGCTGAACCGCAAACTGCTGGACATCGCCAAGGACCGCGGTCTGAAAAGCGTCTATTACGTCGCTACCATGGGCGGAAGGCTGACGCCACGGCTGCTCTACCGCGTGAGCCCCGACGGCAAACGCGAACTTTTGCGCGGCGCGGTGCTCGACGACCTGGATCAGCGGGCGCTGCGCTCCGGCATCCTGAACGCTGGCAAGGATCTGTGGGTAGCCAACTTCTTCGGCGACGTGCCTTCGACAGTGATGGCTCCGGCTCTGCTCTTCGATGACATCACCGTTCGCCGCGCCAACGAGAAAAATGACAAGCTGCCCTTCTATCCGCCGCCGGAGTAGAGCAGTTTCAGTACAGGCTACGAAAAAACTTGATCCGGAGGGAGGCGGGGGTTTCAACCCCCGCATAAAGCCGGCAGAATCTATGTGGGCTTTAGCCCCGGAGGGATATTTCCCTGGGAATTCACTTGCTATCCCCTTATTTCTGCCTCTACTTCTTCTTCCACCCTCCCACGATTGCGCCCATCAGGATCATGCCCAGCAGCCAGAATCCGG
>Ga0182017_10002534_pt1 | contig 13794 bp, 12 predicted proteins | sample 712E3DmetaG_FD_120492 | JGI IMG/M metagenome (GOLD analysis project Ga0182017, IMG submission 120492) | Permafrost microbial communities from Stordalen Mire, Sweden - 712E3D metaG | ecosystem: Environmental > Terrestrial > Soil > Wetlands > Permafrost | place: Sweden: Stordalen | collected... | reverse complement strand
TCCATCTCAACGATGGGCTCCATCTGAAGGTTGCTTGCCGATAATCCATTCTCATAAAAAAACTTCCGGATAAACTTTTCTTGCTTGTAATTACACGGCATGTTTTAAAATAATTGTTTTTTGCCCGGTTTTATATTCGCCTGTTTGTCCGACTGCGAGTCGGACTCTACAATGGGCTCTACAATGGATCCGGAGCAGCAAGCGTCTCTTTCAGCCAGACCTCTAATGTCTCGGATGTCCGTGTTCCGGCACTGCCGTTGTCGCGGCTGCGGCCGCGTCCTTCCCTGCCTCCGCCCGATCCGCCCCTTCCGCCGACTCCGGGCTCCTCCATCCCGCCGCCGGGTTCTCCCATATTCATGCCGGGACTGCTGCTTGAACTCTCTTTCTTAAAATCCGATTTGAATCCGATTCCCAGCACGCCATCCTTCGGCGCCAGTTCAAAAGGAACTTCGGCGGTTTTATGAAGGGGAACTTTAAGTTCATAGACAAACGCATTTCTCCCGGCTGTATATTTGACTTGCATCGAGCGAAGTTCTATAAGAAGCAAATCCTGAGTCCGATCTTCATCTGTGATAATAAACTGAACGCTTTTCTGGATATCGTCTGCTCCTGTCCGAGAAAAAATTTCCACGGGGGAAGGTTTTATGCCGTTGGCGCTGTCCGCGATTGCGGGTGAAAAATCACCAGCGGGAGAAGCACCCGATCCTGAACTGCCCGGCTCTTTCGGGCTGTTGAATCTGGCGCTCAGAGGAAACTTTATTCCATACCGTTCGCTTGATCCTCCTGAAGGATCGAACCAAACAGTCAGGCCGTTCCTCATAATTTCCCGCTGCGCGGCTTGATCGTTCGTAATAAAGCAAATATACAAATTCTCCGAATCGTTGCGGACGCCGACCATGACATTTGCTTTCTTTAAGAAATAAAGGCTTCCGTCCCAGTCACTCTGCCGGCCGTCAATGACGATATCGGTTTTTTTCCAATCGGCCGTTAATTTTATTGCACTGCTGCATCCGGTCAGAATGAAAACTGCCGCAAAAGCGATACAAATGAACATTCCCCGGATATACATATTTCGCTTCTTCATGAATTCTCCATTTACCATTCTCTTATTGAATAAAAACGCAGTTACACATTAGACAAAAAACGGACGGAATAGATTAATAAAAGTACAAGTTACTTCATTGCGAGTAAAAAGACAAATTCAGCCGGCAGATAGACGAGCGATGCAAAAAAAAGTGTGCGGGCAGCCGCACCGGTCCGGCGATTGACAAAGCGGATTGCAATGAGTAAAAATGCGCACGACAATGTAATCGCGGTATAAAAATAGACCACTCCGGCCATTCCGAGCAGCGTCGGCAGTACGGATGCCGGTACAAGCGCAATCGTATAAACAAGAATCTGCCTGCTCGTCGCACCCCCCGCGGGATCGAGAACTGTAAGAATTTTAAATCCCGCTCTTGCATAATCGTTTCTGTACATCCAGGCGAGCGAAAGAAAATGCGGCATTTGCCAAAAAAAGAGTATGAAGAACAGCGACCATGCTTCCATATTCAGTCCGCCTCGAACAGAAGCCCAGCCGATCAGCGGGGGCAAAGCGCCCGGAATGCTTCCGACAACCGTTGCAAAAGGCGTTTTTCGTTTTAAAGGCGTATAGATAAAAACATAACTGACAAACGTGATAAGCGCAAGCAAGGCAGCAGCTGCGTTCGCTGCAACGGCCAGATACAGAACGCCTAAGGCAGCGCACGCACTTCCGAAAACGAAAGCATCCTGAGGCCGAACGGTTCCCGCTGGAAGCGGACGATGCTCCGTTCGTTTCATTTTCCCATCGTGTGTACGTTCAAAATATTGATTCAAGGCTCCGGCGCCTCCTCCGACAAGAAATGTTCCAACGCCGGCGTGCAGGATCGGCAGAAGAGACGATTCCCTGCCTAACGCCATATATGCCGAACAAGCGGCGGTCAGTACAGATAATAGCGTGAGTTCCGGTTTTGTCAGAGCTGCGTATTCGCGCACTGCGCTTCGCGCCGGAAGGATATATATTTTGCTTCGTTCCGTCATCATCGTCCGGCCTGAGCGACTTTCAAGATAAGATATGCTGCAATCGAATCCGCTTCATCCTGCCGCAGCCCCTGATTCGGCATCGACGGATAGTCCGGATTCTTTTTTTGCGGGTTTAGTATAAAGGCGGCCAATTGCGATTTGTTTTTATTGTATTTGGGCACTGTTTCAAAATACGGAGGCCCGACCTTTTTCTGATCGAACAAATGGCATGCGGAACATCTGGCATTGTAAATATCTTCGCCTGTGAACGACACTTCTGCCGTTCCATATTTCGCTTCCAGCGTTTCCATTTCTTTTTCATACGAAACGGAAAGTGCGGCCGCCTGCGCCCGCGTTGCCGTGCCGATGCCGGTATATTCTCCGGCAACAGTTACTCCGACTGCAAAAAGGAAAAGAAAAAATGCAAGCGATGCCGCCTGCCGTTCTCCGGTACGGTAAAATCCATAGACAAAATGCGCTGCAGCAAAGAACAGAACGAGGGCAAGTCCTGCAAGCGAATAGAGCATGCCTGAGACGGCAGCCGGCGGAACAGCCGCTATGTTCGCCAGCAGGACGATTGGAAGCACGATGAGAGAAGCGGCCGACCACCGGACCAAACGCCGGATAATTTCTGCAGTATACAAATTTTTATAAGTCTTTTCCTTCTCAAGAGAAAAGAAGAACGATAAACCGAGCGCTGTCATTCCCGGAACAATAGAACAGAAAACAAAAAATTTTATCCAGACGCCGGGATTCAAAAAGACATCGACGATCGATTCGATCGACTGCCATTGAGACGGATCCGCCGTGACGGCTTCCGCGGCGGAAAAAAGAAATGCGCCGAGCGCTAAAGCTGCAATCCCCCAACTGCCGGCCCGCTGATGCGCTGCGCTATTGGATTTTTCATAGATTCCGATCGCTTTCGTCTTCTCCTCCGACCCCTTTTGAGCACCCAGCATCGAACGGTACGAGGCAAGCACATCCTGAAGACGAAATGTATATGTATAGAAAGCCAGCAGAATCAGCCCGGCTGCAATCAGGACGAATCCTGCGGCGGACAGATCAACGGAAAGTGCGGAAGTGGATTTCAGCATCTGTGCCTGCGCCAGCACAAGAATAAGAGCTGGAAGAAGTCCGAGAAAAACCATGACATGTTTGTTCGCAAACGGGACATGGAGACTGTCGTATGCCGCTTCAAGAACCGCCGCATCATTTTCTCTTTTTCCTTTTGCTTCGTACCGCATTGCGAGGATGGCGGAACCCAGCGCGAAGGCAAGATACGGAACCAGCACGACGGCGCTCAGTGCGGCAATGCAGACGATCAGCTGATAATGATCGATCGACGGGGAAAGAGCGATATCTTTTAGTATATCCATAATATTTTTACCGGCTATCCGCTGCAGCCGTTTGCGCGGTCAGCGGGGTATACGGTTTCGACTGCTTCACGGACGCAGTCCGGTACCACGTCTCGAATCGCATGGTGTCGAGCGAAATGACTTTCGTATACATATAGGAATGCTGCAGCCCGCAGAATTCCGCACAGGCAATATCGTACGATGCAATGCGCGGCGTGCGGAACCACATTTTGTTTTCGCGGTTCGGAATAACGTCCTCCTTGATCCGGAACGCCGGAATAAAAAGCGAATGGTTGACATCCAGAGAATGCATAGTCAGTTTCATCGCGGCATTCACCGGAACATAGAGCGTGTCCGCTTTAACTCCGTTCGGATATTCGAACGTCCACTTCCACATTTGAGCGGTCACGCGGACCGGCAGCGCATCTCCGGGAATTTGAATTTCCTTTAAATACCCGCGCCAGCCCATATAGAACATTCCCATAAAAAGAATCAGCGGAATCGTCGTCCATGTTATTTCGAGCGGCAGGTTGCCTTCGATATTTGTCGGATGCGGGTTCCGCTTTCTGCTGTATCGTACGAGAAAATACACCATTGCGATGAGCAGTCCGATCAGCACGAGCAGCGAAATTCCGGCAATCGTCAGGAATGTCGCATCGACATAATCGGAAAACGGGGACTCCCCTTTGAACATGTTTTTTCCTTCTTCTTAAGCGAACGCGTAATCGAAAAAAGTCAGTATAAAAAATATAGCCAGCGTAACAACCGCTACGGCTGTAAAAATGCGGAAAAGCCGGTCTTCGGATTTCAAATGCATAAAAATATTAAGTACGAACATCGACTTGATACCCGCTATCACGAGAGCTGTTGCAATGACCCAGCGTCCCAGATCGATGCCGGCGAGCGCCACCGTCAATCCCGTCAACCCGAGCAGCCCGAGCCAGACCAGTGTGTACTCTCCATAACCGGCGTCATTTGTTTTGTTTTGATGCTGCATAACGATCGATCTCCGGCGCTAATGAATAAGATAAAATAACGGAAACAGAAATATCCAGATAATGTCCACAAGGTGCCAGTACAGCCCCCCTGCTTCCAGCTTGACGAACGAGTCCTGATTGATAACATTGCGCGCTATGAACACCAGCATAAAACCGAGAATAATCATGCCGATGATTACATGGAGCGCATGCAGTCCGGTCATCATGTAATATAATCCGAAATACAAAATCTCGCCTGCCGGTTTTTTCATCAACTCGGGCGATTTCGGATAGATACCGTGCGCAATTTTATGGCTCCATTCGAAATATTTATTCACAAGAAAGAAAAAAGCAAGCACGATGGTCGCCGAGAGAAGACTCATGGAAAGAATCTTCTTCCCGCGCCGGATCGCTGCAATCGACATGACGACCGTCCAGCTGCTCGTCAACAGAATGAGTGTGTTCAAAGTACCGATAAAAACATCGAGTTCCGCACCGGCAATCCGGAATTCATCAAAATGTTTGAAACGGTACACTGCATAGACAATGAACATTCCTCCGAAGAGAATCAGTTCTGTAAAAAGAAAAAGCCACATCCCGATGCGCGAACCCTCATCGTCCCGATGCGTATGGGAAACCGCAGCTGCCTTACTCACTCGCCCGCCTCCGGCTTTTCATATTCGGAATAATCGTACGGTCCCGTGATGACAGAAGGAATTTCATGAAAATTTTCCACCGGCGGCGGCGACGGAACCGTCCACTCTAACGTTTTTCCGCCCCAGGGATTCATCGGCGCTTTTGCCCCGCGCCGGATTGAAATGAAAAGATTTGCAACAACCAGAAAAATCCCGGCCGCCAGAATCCACGATCCCACCGACGCGATCCGGTGGAGCGGCAGGAACTCCGGCAGAGAATCGTAATACCTGCGCGGCATACCCAGATAACCGAGAATGAACATCGTAAAATAAAACATGTTGAATCCCACAGTCATCAGCAGCCATCCGATCATCGCCGGTTTTCGCCGGATCATTCTTCCGAACATTTTGGGAAACCAATAATGCATCGCCGCAAAAAGCGCAAAACCGGCTCCGCCGAACATGACGTAATGGAAATGCGCCACGACAAAATACGTATCGGTCACATGAATATTGACCGCCAATGCGCCGAGCATTAGTCCCGTAAACCCGCCGATGCAGAACTGAACGATCATGGAAAGGACAAACAGCAGCGGCACATCGATCAGAATCGATCCTTTGTAAAGCGTTGCAATCCAGTTGAAAACTTTAATGGCGCTCGGTATCGCAACAAGAAAAGTAAGCAGGGAAAAAACAAACATGCCTGTATTGCTCATGCCGACCGTGAACATATGGTGTGCCCAGACGAGCGAACCGACGGATGCGATGGCAATGCTCGAGTAGGCGATAAATTTATATCCGAAAATCGTCCGCCGTGCGAAGACCGGAATAATTTCCGATACGACGCCGAGTGCGGGAAGAATCATAATATAAACCGCCGGATGCGAATACATCCAGAACAGGTGCTGGTACAGAACCGGATCCCCTCCCATCGCCGGATCGAAAATCCCGATACCGAACAGGCGTTCAATTGTCACAAGCAGCAGTGTAATGCCGATGACTGGCGTTGCGAGAATCTGCACCCATGCCGTCGAATAGATAGCCCATATAAAGAGCGGCATCTTGAACCACGACATTCCCGGTGCGCGCATGCGATGGATGGTTGTAATGAAATTCAGGCCGGTCAGTATGGAAGAAAATCCTAGAATGAACGCGCCGGCGAGCGCGGGAATAACGTTCGTCGTTGTGCGGATGCTGTAGGGGACGTAAAACGTCCAACCGGTATCGGACGGGCCTCCGGGAAGGAACAGCGAGACGACGACCGTGAGTGCGCCGGCAAGAAACAGCCACCACGAGAACAAATTCAGCCGGGGAAAGAAAACATCCTTCGCGCCAATCATAAGAGGCAGCATAAAGTTGCCGAACACCGCTGGCATGCCGGGAATGATAAACAAAAAGATCATAATGACGCCGTGGAGCGTGAACATCTGATTGTACGTTTGCGGATCTACAATTGTTCTTCCGCTCGAGAACAGTTCCACTCTCATCAGCACGCCGAGAATGACAGCAACGAGAAAAAACAGCATCATCGTTGCAAGATAGAGAATTGCAATCCGCTTATGGTCAGTCGAAAAAATCCATCCAAACAAACCTTTGAACTTGGTCGGAGCATGCAGATAATCAGGTTCGGCAATCTCTGCCGCCAGTGCCGATTTCGTCATTGCGGCTCTCCCTTCTTCTTTCCCGGTTTTACAAGAAAGACTATAACAAAGACTCCCACCAGACCGAGAAAAACAACTCCGCACACGCGGACGATATCGAGGGCATAGCGCTGCCCCGCGGGGTCGTAGGCATAACAGAACGAAAGTACCTTCGCAATCGTCGGTCCCGTTCTTCCTTCAGATGCTTCCATGATCGCGAGCTTGACATCGAGAGGAAGGTGCTGTATGCCGTACAGGTAGCGCGCGATTTTGCCGCTCGGAGAAATAACGGTCAGCACACCGGCATGGACCCATGTCCCATTCTCTTTTTTATAAAAGAACCCGGCCGCGTCCGTGACGCGGTGAATATTAACGCTGTCGCCGGTAAAAAAGCGCCAGCCGTTCGGATCGACTTTTCGTTTGATCAGGCTCAGGTAATTGTCCTTCTTATCCGCGGCAAGTTCCGGCTTCTCTTCAGGATCGAAACTAATAGTAACAATCTGGTAATCCTTGCCCAATTCAAGATCCATTTTCCCGACAATATTCGCAACCTCGGTCATCAGCGGATTGCAAATACCGGGACAGCGGTAGTAAACAAACATGAGAATGGTCGGCTTTGTGATAACCGATTTCAGCTGAACAAGATTTCCGCTTTCATCGTAAAACTCCGCATCCAGCGGAATGGTCTGTCCAAGCTTTTCCGCGATACCGACCGGCTGGTTGTCTTGAGCTCCAAGCCGCACGACGGCGAAAATAATCAACACGAACACCGGGATAAAAATTTTCATAGCTGTTTCCTTTTTCATTAAATCGGCCTGGGCAGATTATTTATTTCCTGCAGCAGCATCGTCCATTGCTGATCGTTAAATCTTAAAACTTCGGTTTTAAAGCCTGCATTCTTCGGTTCTGCTGATATCGTGTGAACGAGTTCATCCAGTGAAAACGGTTTCCCCTGCCTTAATGTCCACACCGACACTGTTTTTTCCAAATCATTTGTTTCTGAGAGCAGAGTCGGATATTCATTTTTATGTTCTTGAACGCGCTGGATAACAATACGCACGGCATTCGTGATATCCCGATTTTCATTTTCAATTATTTTCAATGCTTTTTTGACCGGTATTTGCCCCGCAACATTCACTCCCTTTGCAAGTTCATAACGTGCATCGAGTTGTTCCAGTTCTTCGCGTGAATCCGAGGGCTGGTTCGGTGCAAGCGACCGGATAAAATGAATAACGGCAAACCGGTCGGCAGGAGTCATATAATTGAAAGACGACATCGCGGTTCCCTGCAGGCCGCTTTCCAGCGTCGTATAGATTTGAGGCACTTTCGAACCGTTTTTCCATCCGGCAAGGGAATGAAAATTTCGGGGCTTCGATGCAAGCGACGCCGCTGTCGGTCCGTTCCCGTCCCCATTGTCCCCGTGGCAGGAGGAACAATTTTGTGTATACAGATCTTTTCCTCTTTGCACAAGTTCCGGCGAAGAAATTCCGTATTTCAGCACATCCACAGCCGGAAGCACGCGCGGACTCTGGAGCGGAAGATCCTGACTGAGAGATGAAGAATCTTCGGGAACACCGGGAATAATGCTGTTTTTTCCGGTCGTTGTAAGGTTTCCGACATACAGCACTCCAAGCACAGCAAGCACGACAAGAAAATACAAATATGAATAACCGAAAAGTTTTTCCGGCTTTCGTCTCAAATCGTTCCAGTTTATTTCGTCTTGTTGCTTCATTTAAGAGCGGCAAATAGTGAATGGTAAATGGTTAATAGTTAATTGTAAATAGTAAATTATAAACTGCAAACAGTGAACTGTGAACTGACAAACTCATGAACCGATAAACCAATCAACAACTACGAACTAATTAACCTTTAAACATCATAACCTAAACTCCAGTCCCCGTTTCAATTTCGGGTCGCCGACGGGCACAAGCGAAAGATTCTGGACCTGCCATCCGAGAACGATGAGAACCACTCCTGCGATCAAGATCGGAAAACTGATTTCCATCCACCCCAACGGAGGAGTTGCACTGAATGCGGGCATGATCAGCCAGTAGAGATCGAGCGCATGCGCAAAAAGGAGCCATACCGCCATGCGGCGAAGCGTGCGGATATTCATTTTCGCTTCCTGCGGCAGCAGCACAAAATACGGAACGGCAAACTGCACGAGAATGAGCACGATGGAAATATATTCCCAACCGCCATGCCAGCGTGCAATAAACCAGGACGTTTCTTCGGGAAGATTCGCGTACCAGACCAGCATAAACTGGCTGAAAGCAATATATGCCCAGAAATTGACAAACGTAAAGAGCAGCGCACCGAGATTATAGAAATGATCGCGGCGGAGCTTTGGAAAAAAACCCCGTTCGTAAAGTACGGCCGTAACCAGAGTCAGGGCGGCAAGGGACGCCGTTGCAGTTCCCGAGAAAAAATAAATCCCGTAGATTGTCGAGTACCAATGCGGGTCGAGACTCATTCCCCAGTCCACTGCAAAAATCGTGAGAGTAAGGGCAAAGACCGGCATAAAAATTGCCGAGAGTATCGTATTGATTTTCGTCAGACGCTGATCCCCCGTTGCATCCTGCCGCATCGAATTCCGTGTCAGCAGCCTGATAAACATTATCCAGACTATGAAAATTCCGAAAAACCGCAAGATAAAAAATGATCGATTCAAGTACGGTTCTTTCATGCGGAGCAGCGCATCCGAAGCTGCTATATTTTTCTGTGCCCAGGCGAATACAGTATCAAGATTGAACAGAATAGGAATCGCCAGAAGTGCTGCGAACGGAACAAGCCAGGCTAAAAATTCATTCACGCGCCGTATCGGTACGCTCCAAACCGCTCCCGTAACATACTCCAGTGCCAGAAAAAAGAGCGCGCCGATTCCGATGCCTGCCAAAAATAGAAAGTTGAGAACGTTATTGAACGCAGCTTCCCGCGCATCGACAATGTAACCCAGCGAACACAGCGCTACACCAAGCCAGACCAATCCCCAGCCGATCAGACGGTTTTTCGGTGAAACCTTTATCTGTGTCCGTTCAATATGTTCCATCGTTCACTTAAAATCCGATTCATGCGCATGCTGCGCCCGCTGCAGCGCGCGGATATATTGTATGATTGCCCACCGATCTTCGCGCGAAACCTGAGACGCATAACTCGGCATCGCATTCTGCCCTTCGGTAATCACATGATAAATAGAACCGTCCGGCCAGCTTCGGACTTTGTCCGACAGCAATGTCGGCGGGTTCGGGAATTGCCCCTGCAGGCGGCTGTCTCCCCGCCCGAAATTTCCGTGGCAGGGACTGCAATACGTCAAAAACTTCTGCTGGCCGCGATCGAGGACTTCCTTTGTCGGAAACAGCGGATTTATCAGATATTTTCCTGCTTCTTCCGGTTTTCCTTTATACGGATACGGCATATACCCGCGTGCAACGGTTCCCTCTACTGGCGGACGCATACCGATGCCGTCATGGAAGAACGAACTCGGCTGCTGCGCCTTCAGCTTGGGCTGTACCATCATCCAGTCGAACGGAGGAAGATACAATATCTTATTCAGAGTAAAGTACGTCGCCGCCGAAGCCGTCAGGCCGATCACAAGCAGCAGACCGAGAAATTTCGGATCGAACAGCGCCGGGCGCATATCCTGGTCGGCAGGAACAAAATAGACCGGAGCGATTTCTTTGCTGCCGAGAGACTTGAAGAACCCGGTCACTTCTTTTTCGTCGAACTTCGGATCGTCCGCCTGCACCGCGATGCCGAATCGATTCGACGATATACTTTTCATATACGGCGTATCGTGCAGCGGATGAGCATTGTTCGGAAATTTGAAATAAAGTACAATCATGGCAAGCGTCGAGAGCACAGAAGTTGCCAGAACCGTGACCTCGAACGACACCGGAACGAATGCGGGCCACGACCAGAACGGCTTGCCCCCGATGACGAGCGGGTAATCTTTGATGGTCACCCAGGAAATAAAAAGCACCGCGCAAACCGCGCCGAGCAGCCCGAAGGCAAAAGCGAACAATCCGATCTTCGACGTCTTCAGCTTCATAGCCCTATCCATACCGTGAACCGGATAGGGCGTGTGAACGTCGAATTTCGTGTAGCCGGCTTTTTCCGTTTCTTCAGCCGCATGAAGGACGGCATCCGGAGAATCGAACAGACCTGTTATTGCATAAAGATTTTCTTTCTGTGCCATATTCATTCATGATAATGCGGCTGCGCATTCTCCATCACACCTTTTAATTCCGCAATCGCTACAGACGGCAGGAACCGGACAAACAACAGCACGAGCGTAAAAAATAAACCGAATCCGAGCGCCAAGACGCCGAAATCGAAAATCGTCGGAGAAAAATGCCCCCAGCTCGACGGCAAAAAATCGCGGGAGAGCGAAGTGACGATAATGACATACCGCTCGAACCACATCCCCACATTGACAAGAACGCCGATTGCGAACATCGCGGGAATCGACGTGCGGATTTTTTTGAACCAGAATAACTGCACGAACAACACGTTGCAGGAAACCATAATCCAGTATGCCCAAGCATACGGCCCCAGCGCGCGGTTGAGAAAGACGAACCGCTCAAACTGGCTGCCGCTGTACCATGCCATGAAAAATTCCACCGCATATGCATAGCCGACCATCATGCCGGTGGCCAGCATGACTTTGTTCATATTCTCAAGATGTTTCAGCGTGATGATCTTTTCGAGTTTGAAAAATTTTCGCATGCCGATGAGCACGTTTTGCACCATGGCAAAACCGGAAAATACCGCGCCGGCAACGAAGTACGGCGGGAAGATGGTCGAATGCCATCCGGGAAGAACCGAAACAGCAAAATCGAAACTTACAATCGTATGCACGGAAAGCACGAGCGGCGTTGCGAATCCGGCAAGAATCAAATACATCCGTTCATAGTGGCTCCAATGCCGGTTGGAAAATCTCCAGCCGAGACTCAAAATCGAATATGCGAGCTTTTTATGTTTGTTTCTTGTCCGGTCGCGCAGCGTCGCAAAATCCGGCACAAGACCCAGATACCAGAACACAAGCGAGACCGTAAAATAGGTCGACACGGCAAAAACATCCCAGACAAGGGGCGAGATGAAATTGATCCACAAACCGTGCTGATTCGGATACGGAAGCAAATACCCTGCAAGCCACACACGCCCGAGATGAGCGACGGACACGAACATACCGGCGCATATCACGGCAAAGATCGTCATGGCTTCGGCAAACCGAGCAATAGCATTCCTCCAGCGCTGCCTCATCAGAAAGAGAATCGCGGATATCAGCGTCCCTGCGTGTCCAATGCCGACCCAAAAGACAAAGTTCGTAATATCGAACGCCCACGCAACCGGCTGGTTGAAACCCATGAGTCCGAGTCCCTTGAACAAAATAGCCGTCACCGACGCAAGTCCCATGGAAAGTATCATAAGCGCAATGCCGAATGCTATCCACCAGCGGCGGGAAGGAAAGCGGTCCAGAGGCGCCGAGATGGCCGCGTCGATCTCCGCAGACGTCACAACGCCTATGGTAATTGCAGGTTCTTGAGTATAATCGATTGTCGTCATTTTCTTTTTATCATGCCGAAATATTGCGCAGCTTTGCGATGTATGTAATATTCGGACGCACATTTGTTTCTTCCAAAACATGATAGCCAAGTCCATGCGTGCGCATTTTGGATACTTCTGAATTCGGGTCATGCATATCGCCGAATATAATTGCCGTTGCAGGGCACGCTTCCTGGCAAGCCGTTTTCACGTCGCTCCCGTGCAGTTCCCGTCCCTGTTCCGCAGCATACTGCCGCGCTTCCATAATACGCTGAACACAGAATGTGCACTTCTCCATCACCCCACGCGACCGGACAGTCACTTCCGGATTCTCTGCGAGCACAGCGGATTCCTGTTCGTAAAACCCGTTTGCAAAATTATCACGCCAGTTGAAAAAATTGAACCTCCGGACTTTGTAGGGACAGTTATTGGAACAATATTTTGTTCCAACACATCTATTATAGACCATCTGGTTCAGACCGTCGGGACTGTGGTTGGTGGCAGACACTGGGCACACATTTTCACACGGCGCGTTGTCGCAATGCTGGCACAGCATCGGCTGGTGGCTGAGCAGCGGCGCTTCGTCCGTTCCGGAGTAATAACGATCGATGCGGATCCATTGCATCTCGCGTCCCTTTGCTGCTTGTTCCTTGCCGACTACCGGAATATTATTTTCCACATTGCAGCCCGCAACACATGCATTGCAGCCGACACACTTATTAAGATCGATCGACATCGCCCATTTAACGCCGCTGTATTCAAACTCTTTCGCAATATTCGTCAATTCCTTTTCCCCTTCACGCAGGAAATTCGGATTCCGGCTGTATTCTTCGAGCGTTCCTTCGCGTATAATGTTTCGCTTGAATTGAATGTCGCGGAGAAATTCATCGTCGAGTGCATGGTGTTCCTGCGTTGAAGCAAGTTCATATGAGCCTGAAATTTTGGAAATTTTTGCGCCTGAAAAAACTCTTGTCCCGGAAAGCAGCGCCTGCGGGTAAAGTTTTGCATCGAATCCGGCATTTGAGCCGACGGGTCCGGCATTTGTCCGCCCATACCCGAGTGCGATTGAAATTGTCCCGTCCGCCTGTCCGGGTTGTACAAACACAGGCATCATCGCCGATGCACCTGCCAGGCCGATCGTAATCAGATCGTTATTCTGAAGGCCGAGTTCACGCGCCGTTCGGGTCGAAACTGCCGCGTAGTTATCCCATACGATCTTGGAAATTGGATGGGGCAGTTCCTGCAGCCATCCGTTGCCGGCAAAACGGCCGTCTCCGATATAATAACTCTCCGTCAGCACGATGGTGTAAGCATCGATTTCAGACGGAACCGGCTTAACGGCCTGACGCCCGAACGCCGGCAGCATTTGCACCGGTTCTGCGAACTCTATCGCACCGTCATGGAGTGAAGAATACCAAAACGTTTGAAAATCGATTTTTGTTTTTGCAGCAGGATAGACTTCCGTTTTCCACCGGTTCTTAAGATATTCGTGATATATATGTTCCGAATACCTCCCGCCCGCCCAGACAAGAAGGATGGATTCCTTCTGCCGCGAATCGTACAGCGGCTCGATGACAGGCTGCTGAAGCGACAAAATCCC
>Ga0182017_10002533_pt1 | contig 13795 bp, 10 predicted proteins | sample 712E3DmetaG_FD_120492 | JGI IMG/M metagenome (GOLD analysis project Ga0182017, IMG submission 120492) | Permafrost microbial communities from Stordalen Mire, Sweden - 712E3D metaG | ecosystem: Environmental > Terrestrial > Soil > Wetlands > Permafrost | place: Sweden: Stordalen | collected... | reverse complement strand
GACCAGCGGCGGCCCGTCTCCAGTGACGTCGTACGCGATCTTCGCCCCGTCGGCAAGCTCTATCATCGGCATCAGCTACCTCCCTGCCCTCTCTCGAATGAGATCTCGACACGCTTCTCTTCTTCGATATCGGTCACTACCTTGAAAGTGTCGCCCCTTGCCCTTGTCAGCTCGACGGTCCCGTCGTCACATCGAGCGTCAGGTATTCCCGGCAGCGCCAGGAGCAGAGACGCCTTTCGCGGCGACGCGACCGCGACCTCCATGGCCAGCGAGCCCTCCTCACAGCCGAAGCTCCGCAGCTCGACCGCGCCCATCGACGCGTTCACGTCCGAGCCGACCAGCACAGGCTCCGTGGTCACAGGCGTCAGGCGGAGCAGGGCGCAGCCGTGCTTCGGCACGTCCGGGCACACCAACTGGTCCCCCGTCACACCGAGGTACTCTCCGGTCCAGAACTCGTAACAGTAAAACTTCTCCGCGGTGCCGAGCTCGCTCATCGGCACCTTGACGTCGCGTTTCGAGGATGTCCAGTTGATCACCGCAGCGAGCAGGTAGCGGCCGGAAGGGTCGCTCCTCCACGAAGTCAGGTAGTGCGGAACCTCGCGCCGCCAGATGTCGGGGCAGCCGCACGTGCCTTTTCCGTGCGGCAGGAGCTTCGACATGAGCTCCCGCTCCTCGTCCTGCCACGTCGCCATATCATCGGAGAAGAGAAACGAGCCACCGAACACTGACATCACCGACCCCATCGCCCTGCGCTCGTCAAGGGTGAGATCGCTGCCATGGCTCCTCGCCATCATGCAGTCAGGGTCTCCTTCGAAGACCCTGCCGGACAGGTAGCTCCGCTCGAGGGTGTTGAGCAGGCTGTTGCGGGTGCCGGGCGTGCTCCTGTCCCTGATCAGCGACTGCCACCAGTGACGCCATGCCGGGGCGACGTCTCCGCTGACCCTCTGCGAGTCCAGGATGCCCGCCCCGAGCAGCACCGGCCCTCCGGCCGCCATCAGGTGGGAGTCCCCGATCGATTCCTTTATGGTGCTCAGCGCGCGGCGCGCGGCCTCCGCCCTGGTCATGTCGGGGTCGCTGCGCTTGCCCTCCAGGAGCCCGGTCGCCAGGAAGTCGATCTTGAAGAACCGGAACCCGTAAGAGTGAAACGTCGTGAAGACTTCCCTGATGTAGTCGAGCACTTCGTCGTTGGTCAGGTCGAGCCCGTAGAAACGGCCGCCCCAGTCCGGGCTGTATCCGGCGAGGACCGGGCGGCCCCGCCTGCCCGTCACGAGCCAGTCGCGCTTGTCCTTGAAGAGCTTCGACTTCCTCGCGACAGTGAACGGCGCGAGCCATACGCCTGGGACCATCCCGCGCGCGCTTATCGAGTCCGCGACCGCTTTCATGCCTTCGGGGAAAGACTCGTTCGTCACGAGCCAGTCGCCCACCGCCGGGTCGTACCCGTCGTCCACCTGAAGGAGCTTTACCCCGAGCGACGAGTAGTGACCGTCGAGGAGGTCCAGGGTCTTGTCGATGTCCGCGGCTGTCACCTTCGTGTAGTAGTGGTACCAGGAGCACCAGCCGGTCGGAGCGCTCCGCGTCACCGATACTCCCTCTTTCCCGGCGAGCTGGTCCGCGTACTCCTCGAAGGGCGCCGCGGTCAGGTCCCCCGGCACGATGGCCAACGGCTCGCTCCACAGCTCCTGGCCCGGCGCGAGCAGCTTGCCTTCGTGGAGCGATGCGGCCTCGAGTCGGCACTCCTCCACACCGCGGGGCAGCCACCCGGAGACCAGGGACAGCGCGTGGGAGACCCCGATGAAGCCGGCCACCAGCGAGCGCCCGGCATCGACGTCCGCGATCCCGCCGACCCACTCGCTCTCGAACCGGCCTCGGTCCGAAGAGACCGGCGTCGAGGGGTTGAGAAGCATCGGCTTTATGCGCTTGGGAAAGAAGGTCGGTATGAGGAAGTCACCCGGGCGCGATCGTTTGAGCGACGCGGTCGGCGTCCAGCACTGGTACCCGTGATCGTAGAAGCGCCAGGCCCGGGTGCTCTTCGCCTCCGGCCATATGCCGCCGGCCGGCACCCGCAATGGCATGATCCTGTCGACCTCGAGCTCGTCTGCGCCCGCCCGCAGCCCGGCCTCGAGCACCAGCGCCCGGCCCGCGGCGCGCGTGCGGAAGAGCAGCCTGCCCTGGGGCAGCTCTTTCTCGAAGGAGTAGCCGTCCTCCAGCTTCTCGGACGAATCGAAACCGCCTGAGCTGGAAAGATAATCGCCGTTCGGAAGGAAGACACAAGCGCCGGCGCCCTTTATCAGCGTAGCGTCGGCGACGGTCACGTCGAAGGTGCCCGCGGCCTCGTCAACGCTAGCAGACCAGCCTACGCCGGAGAGCCACGGGGCGGCCATCAGCGGGCCCCAATGAGGTCGAGGGCGGCGGCCGTCATCACTTCCACGGTCCGGTCGTCTCCGCGTATGTCCGCCAGGTGTACGTCTATCTCGGTGATGTCGAACCCGGCCAGCCTGTCATCTCCCAGAGACCCGCGAAGAGACTCGACGCAGCCGAGGAACAGTCTCTCCTCGAGCCCTATCGAGTCCATGAACCTGACCGCTTTCACAGTCTCCCCGGCGGCGACGTCTGCATCGATCGAGACGTAGCACTCCTTGCCTTCCAGCTTCTCGAGGGCAACCGACAGCGCGGCCGGCCCTTCTTCGCGCAGCCGCTTCTTTGTGATTATCGTGACTCCGGAGCGCTGGATGGAAAGGTACGCGTCGCGGTAAGCCCCGAGCCCGTCCGGCTCGCCTTCGGCGGCCGTCTCGCCCGGGTGGTCCAACACCCCCACGACGACGACGCGCTCCGGGCCTAAGACGTCGATGGCCCGGGAGAGCCACGTCCCGCAGTCGTAGGCGTCCGGCAACGGCTCGCCACCGGTCCCTGCGGCCCGCCTCCTCACTTCGGCGGGAATGGCGTCGAGGTGCGCGTCGAACAGAACCAGGGCGAGTTCCCTTCCGGGCGCGTTCAGCGCCTGGAGAACTCCGCCAGTCATCGAGTGGTCCACCGAGATCATCACCGGCTTCAGCGGTACGACGTCGTCCCTGACGAAAGCGGCAACGTCCTCAGCGGTCCGCTCCAGCCCGCCGCCCTCGGCGAACTCCCTGAACCTCGCGGGCGTCATCAGCTCGGAGTCCTCGAGTACAGGCCGCGGAGTGAGCCATGAAGGGACGTCTACCTCGCCCGCGTCCTTCACCACCCCGGTGTCGGTGTGAGTCTCGATCATAAGGTCGTACGGACTGAGAGGCACGCCCGCGGGGATGAGCCCGGTCTTCAGCGCGCCGAGGTAGGCGAGCTTCATCGCGACCCGCTCGGGTGAGTCCAGTGCGTCTAGCGCGCATCCGAACGCTGCGAAATCCAAAGAGACCTCCGTAGAGTCACGGGTGGCGCGGCGCCCGGAAGCGCCGCGCGTATATGGTATACCTAATGGGGTCAGGTCCGAAATCTTCATTTTTCGGAATTTGGGGCCAGGTCTGCTGCCCGGGACCCTGATAGAATTTACGGTTCAAGGTTCGACCCCTCGGAAGATGGAGCGCGATGGGCGAGAGGCTCATGATCGATACAGACCCGGCCACGGGTTACCGCTTCAGGGACGTCGACGACGGCCTCGCCCTGCTTTACCTGCTCGCCCGGCCCGACGTCGAAGTGGTCGGCGTCAGCACCGTCTTCGGCAACGTCTCATCCTCCAAAGCCACCGCCAAAGCGTACGAGGTCCTCGAGGTGGCCGGCAGGCCCGACGTCCCTGTTTACGCCGGGGCGAGCGGCGCGCGCGACCGGGGGAACACTCACGCGAGCAATGCACTACGCAAAGCCGCTATGGATGAGCCGGGCACGCTGACCGTTCTCGCCATAGGCCCTCTCGCGAACGTCTTCGCCGCCGGCCTGGACCCCGGGTTCTATCCTTCCCTCAAGAAGCTCGTGGTCATGGGCGGCGTCCTGGTCTCGAAGGGCAGGCGTCACGGCAGGGAGTTCAACTTCTTCCGGGACTCGAAAGCCGCGAGGGCCGTGGTCGGCGCGCCCTGCTCGAAAGCTGTCATCACGCAAGACCTGTGCAAGCAGGTCGTCTTCACGAGCCGGGAGCTGGAGCGGCTCTCTTCTATTGATAGCTCACAGGCCAGGTACTTGGCGCGGCACATCAAGCCATGGCTGAGGTTCAACAAAGCGGTAGGTCCGTTCGTGTCGTGGAAGGGCGGCTTCGTCCCCTGGGACGTAGTGGCCGCCGTGTACCTCTTCCGCCCGGACCTGTTCAAAGACGTATACGACGGCCCGGTCGACATGCCCGAGACGCGCATCCCGACAGGTGAGATCGAGCTCGGCGGCGCGGGCCCCGCGGTCGAAGTGCCTTTGAAACTGGCAGACGGACAAGGGCTGCTGGACGAGTTCCTGGATATCGTCGCTCGCTACTCTGACACGGGGTCAGGTCTTGAGTCTTGATTAATCCCAAGGGCTCAACAACCGGATCATATTCAAGACCTGACCCCGCAAGGCGGGTGAAGAAAAACAGTTAGGCCTCTTGACTCTCCCCCTGGGGGAAGGCCGAACATGGTCGGCGGAGGCGTTATGGACGGGATGTTCACGATAGGCGAGTTCTCGAGGATGACGAGGCTGAGCGTCAAGGCTCTCCGGCTCTACGACGAGCAGGGCCTGCTGAAGCCGGAGCAGATCGACCCGGTCACGTCGTACCGGTATTACGGCGCGGGACAGGTGGCGACGGCGAAGCTGGTGTGGAGGCTGCGATCGGTCGAGATGCCGCTGCAGGACGTCAAGTCATTCCTCGAGCTTGCCGACCCTGGCGCCAGGGAAGAGCTGCTTGCAAGGCACAGGAGAAGGCTGGAGCAGCGCGGGCAGGCCCTCCGCGACGCCGCCGGAAGAGTCATGCTGATCGGTACTGAGAAGGAGGTTCTCATGGAGTACAGGGTGGAGGAGACGCAGCTCGCGGATGTTCCCGTGCTGGGCATCAGGGTCAAGACGAACCTCGCAAAGATAAGTGAGGACATCGGGCGGTGCTTCGGCGCGATATACGGATACGCCGGACCGTCCGGGCTCATCCCGGCGGGGCCGCCGTTCATTCTCTACTTCACGATGGAGATGGCGGAGGAGTTCGAGATGGAGGTATGCGCCCCGGTGATGGGGCAGGGAAAGGGCGAAGGTGAGATCGAGTACCATACCGTCGCCGGCGGCAAGTTCGTAACGACGAAGCACATCGGTCCGTACGACGAGATCGGCGGGGCGTACGAGGCGCTGATCACCTACGCGAAGGACAAGAGCCTGGCGATCACGATGCCCGCGCGCGAGGTGTACCTGACCGACCCGAACCAGGTCAAGAGCCCGGCGGAGAACGTCACCGAGGTGCTCATCCCTTACGAGTAACTGGAAAAAGGGGTCAGGTCCGAAAACTGGAATTTTTCAACTTTTTAGACCTGACCCTAAATTCCAGTTTTGAACCTGGCCCCATTAGAAGAAGGGCGCGTCCTTCAGGGCGCGCCCTTCTCGTTTGTTGTGCTTTCGTCTTACCTCTGCAGGTAGGCCACGACCTCTTTCTCGGTCAGGAACGGCTTGCCGTTGACCTTCTTGCTTATGCCCTTCTGGTCCAGGTAACGGGTAAGGCCGCCCATGAAGAATGGGTAGCCGGCGCCCATTATCATGCCGGTGTCGATATCCTGCGGCTCGGCGATGATGCCGTCGTCCAGCATTCGCCTGGACTCGTCGGCAAGCGCCTCGAGGACGGCCTGGCGGATCTCGTCGGCCGACAGCTTCGGCTTCGACTCGTCCTTGACCCACATCGCCGCGACCTCTGGATCGATCTCTTTGGTCATCGGGATGTAGACGCCCGGCTTCTTTGCCTCGACCAGCTTCTTCATGTTCTCGCTGACCTTGTACCTCTCCGGGAAAGCCGCCGCCAGTGTCTCAGTCGCGTGCAGCCCTACCGCCGGACCGACGAGCGCGAGCAGGTCGAACGGCGCCATCGGCAGACCGAGAGCGACTATCGCCTCGTCGATCTCCTGCGGCGTGTTCGATCCGTCGACGATCTCGTTGGTGACGCTCATCATCCTGATGAGCAACCGGTTCACGAGGAACCCTGGCGCGTCCTTCATGGCGACGATCGTCTTCTTGATCTTCTTCGCCACCATGCCGGCCGTGGCCGTGGTCACGTCGGTGGTCTTCTCGCCCCTGATTATCTCAAGGAGCGGCATGACCGCGACGGGGTTGAAGAAGTGGAACCCGATCACTCGCTCGGGATGCTGCAGCTTGCTCGCCATCTCGGTGATGGATAGCGACGACGTGTTCGTCGCCAGTATGCAGGTGTCGCTTATTATCTTCTCGGCGTCCGCGAACACCTTCTGCTTGATGCCCATCTCCTCGAAGACGGCCTCGATGACGAAGTCACAGCCCTCGAAGCCGGAGTCCTCAAGCGAGTAGCTGACCAGGGTCTTCAGGAAGTCGGCCTTCGGCGCCGCCATCCTGCCCTTCTTCACCACTCCGTCGAGCTGCGCCTCGATGTAGCCCTTGGCCTTGTCGAGGAACTCACTTTTGATGTCCTTCATCACGATCGGGACCTCGAGCCTCTGGAGGAAAAGCAGAGCGAACTGCGAAGCCATCAGCCCGGCGCCTATAACGCCGACCTTGTTGACCGGCTGCGGCTGCTCCGCCGGGATTCCGACCTGCTGCTTCGCGCGCCTCTGTGTGAGGTCGAACGCGTAGACCGACGCCTTCAACTGGTCGCTCTGGATCAGCTCGCCCAGCGCCTCGCTCTCGGCGTCGAAGCCCTCGTCCAGGCTCCACTTCGCCGAGTTCTCCATCAGGTCGCACGCCTTGTAAGGCGCGATCGCGCCGTCGTGCACGCGTGCCTTCACGAACTCGCGCGCCTCGTCGATGACCGCCTTGATGTTCGAGAGGTCGGGCTTCTCGCGCTCGATCTTCTCCTCGCCCGTGATTATCCTGGCGAGCAGCTCGATCGACTCGTCGAAGAGGTCGACCGGCTCGTACATCCTGTCGGCGAGGCCCATCCCGAAGGCCTTCTTGCCGTTGATCATGCGGTTCTGAGAGAGCGGGTTCTTGATGATCAAGTCGACAGCCTTCTCCGGGCCGATCAGCTTCGGAACCAGCTGCGTGCCGCCCCATCCGGGCACCAGGCCCAGGAAGCACTCGGGCAGCGCGTAGGGCGCCGCGGCGGTGGAAATGGTGCGGTAGTCGCAGTAGAGGCTGATCTCGACCCCGCCGCCCATCGCCGCGCCGTTGACCGCCGCGAGCGTGGGGACGTCCAGGTCCATGATCCGCTTGAAGGCCGCATGGCCCTGCTTGCCGACTTCCTGTCCCTCGGCGACGCTCTTGATGTCAGGCGTCTCCATGAGGTTCGCGCCCACCGAGAAGATGAACGTCTTGCCGGTCAGCATCAGGCCTTTTATGTCCTTGTCCAGACTATCCAGCGCCGCGTTGCACGACGCGAGAGCGCCCGCGCCGAACGTGTTCGGCTTCTTGTAGTCGGCGCCGTTGTCCATTGTCATGATGGCGAGCTTGCCCGCCTTCGGGTGGTTGTAGTAGGTCACCTTGAACTGGGTTACCAACTCTTCCGGCATCCTGCCTCCTTTCGAGAATCCGCGTGAAGCGGTTGTTGTCCTACTGGCTCACGTTCTCCCAGATGGTCGCCGCGCCCATTCCCAGCCCGACGCACAGCGTGGTTATGCCGTACTTGGCCTCGGGATGCAGCTCGAACAGCTTGGCGAGGTGCGCGACCAGTCTCCCTCCGGAGGAGGCCAGCGGGTGCCCGAACGCGATGGCGCCGCCCAGCTGGTTCAGTCGCTTGTCCTTGTAACCGTCCATGTCGAACGCCTCGATGTAGGCGAGGCACTGGACCGCGAACGCCTCGTTGAGCTCGATGAAATCGAGGTCGTCGAACTTGAGGCCGGTCCTCTCCAGCACCTTCTTCGTCGCCGGCACCGGGCCGAGGCCCATGACCTCGGGCTCGACGCCCGCGTACGCGTAGCCTACAGCCTTCATCTTCGGCTTGAGGCCGAGCTCCTTGACGACTTTGCCGCTGCACAGCAGCGCGCCGGCAGCGCCGTCGTTCAACCCCGAGGAGTTGCCCGGCGTCACGCGCCCGCCCTTGCGGAACGGGAGCCTCAGGCCTTTCATGTTCTCGATCGTCGCCCCCGGCCTCGGCTGCTCGTCGACGTCGGCGACCTTCCAGCCGTCGGAGGTCCACACGGTCATCGGCATGATGATGTCGTCGAACATCCCGTCGTCCAGCGCCTTCTTGGCCTTCTGCTGGCACCATACCGAGTACTCGTCAGCCATCTCTCTGGTCAGGTGCGGGTAGCGGTCGTGGATGTTCTCCGCGGTCATGCCCATGTTCAGGGCACTGGTGTCCACCAGCTTCTCCGAGATAAATCTCGGGTTCGGGTCCGCACCCTGGCCCATCGGGTGATGGCCCATGTGCTCGACCCCGCCCGCGACGATCGCATCGGCCATGCCCCAGCCGATGTCGCTCACGCCGTTGTTGATCGCTGTCATGCCGCCCGCGCACATCCTGTCACAGGAATAGCCCGGAACGGTCTCCGGCAGTCCGGCGAGTATCGCGGTTGTACGGCCCATCGTCAGGCCCTGGTCGCCCATCTGGGTCGTCGCGCCCCAGATGTTGTCATCGACCAGCTCCGGCTTGAAATCCGGGTTCCGCTTCAGCAGGCTGCGAATGACCTTCACGACCATGTCATCGGCGCGTGTGAGTGCGAAGAAGCCGTCCGGCCGGGCCTTCCCGAACGCGGTACGGCATGCGTCGACGAGATAAACGTCCTGCACTTCCTTCCCCATACTGGTTCCTCCTTCTATCGGATTTTCTTCCGTCTGTGGTCTCATCGATGGCCGGTTCCCGCCCTCCTGCGTGCGGGCCCGGACCGGTTGGCCTGACAAGCCTATCACTCGCTGTTGGGGTTCACAAACTATTGACGTAACGTTCAGAATAGCTAGTAGAATCAAGTAAAACAGTCGCGTGGAATGCGGCTTTTGCCCGCGGTCTATCAGATTTGCCGGGCCGGCGGAGTCGAAGGTCAGGTCCGAAGACTGGAATCCTACGAGCAGGATCGGGAGTAGCTACTCCCTGAAGACCACCTTGTTGCGCCCTGAGTTCTTCGCCTCGTACATCGCCTCGTCGGCCTTGGCGATGATGTCGGCACGCTCGTGGACGCCAGGGCTCGGATAGGTGGCGACGCCCTGGCTGACGGTCACGTGCAGCCCTCGGTCGTCGGTCCCGATGAAGGTGTACTCCTCTATCGCGCGGCGGATGCGCTCGGCCGTCTGCCTCGCCTCGGCGCCGTTGGTCTCCGGCAGCAGCATCGCGAACTCCTCGCCTCCGTACCGGGCGACGACGTCCATCGAGCGCAGACAGCTCTTCACCAGGTTCGCGAGCCCTTTGAGTATCTCGTCGCCGCAGAGGTGGCCGTAGGTGTCGTTGATCCTCTTGAAGTGGTCTATGTCCAGCATCACCATGCTGAAGATAGTGTTGTACCTGTCTGAGCGCTTGTACTCCTTCTCGAACAGCTCCTGGAAGAACCTGTGGTTGTAGATCTTGGTAAGGCCGTCGGTGATCGCGAGCTGCCTCGCCGCGTCGTAAAGCCTGGCGTTGTCGACGACTATCGTGACCTGGTTGTGGATGAGCCGCAGTATGGCCTGGGCGTCACGGGTGAAGGCCGGGCCGCCGGGGGTCGCGAGGGCCAGGATGCCGATGACCTTCTTCTGTGCGGTGAGCGGGACGTGCACCTTGGAGAACTGCCTCTCCGAGGTCTCGCCTTCCGCCCTCAGGTTCTCCTCGCCGTATATCGTGACCTTGATGCGCTCGGGGTTGCGGACCTCGAGGCCGAGCTCAGTCGCGGTCGAGAGCATGCAGTCCTTGACCGACTGCACCTCGTCGGCGAAGACCGGCTTCTCGAGCAGGATGACCAAGTCCTCCTCCTCGAACATCAGGACCGCTCCCAATGCGTTTCCGACGACGCGTGAGATTATCTCAAGTATTGTCCGAATGGTATGCCTGTAGTCCTGGCTGACGCTGGCCAGCGCCCCGATCTCGTTCAGTATCGTCGACTGGAAGAGCTTGGAGTCCAGCAGGTCTATCACCCGGCTGAAGACGCCCGACTCGTCGAGCTCCTTCATCGGGGCCTCGGGCTCTTTCCGGTTACCCCCGCTCGCGTGCGATAGCGCCATCTGCTCGGACACCACGTCCAGGAGCTGGTCCGGTTTGAAGCCCTTTGTCATGTAGGCGTCCGCGCCGGTCTTCATGCCCCAGAACATGTCGCTCTGCTGGTCCCTCCCGGTGAGCATGATGACAGGGGTCTCGTTCGTTATCTCGTCGTCCTTGAGGAGACGGCATACCTGGTAGCCGTTTATCTTCGGCATCTCGATGTCGAGGATCACCAGGTCCGGCTTCTCGGTGTAAGCCTTGTTGATGGCCTCGAGCCCGTCCCAGGCGACGATCACCTGATAGTCGGCGTCCTCCAGGATCGCCGAGGTGATCTTCACCACGAGCTTGTTGTCATCGGCCAGCAGTATCTTACCTTTAGGCATCTGCCCCCCGGGCATCTGGTCGGTTCGCGATTGTTTCCCCGTCTACCCTCGAGTTTCCCTCCCTATAATATCGAATAATGCTACAGCGCTCTTAATGCGTCCGTTTTGAGGAGCCCCCTCTGCTTTGAGCGCCGTCATTGAACGGGCCGAGGCGGCTGATGTATTATTTAGTCGCTTCAAGGCGACCGGTGCGCGGGGCACCGGTCGTTTACGCGATACGACAGGACAGCGAGAGGGACCCGCCTTGCCAAGGTACGAGTACAAGTGCAAAACGTGCGGAAAGACCTTCGAGGCCGTGCACGGGGTGAACGACAAGATAGAGGAATGCCAGTTCTGCGGCAAGGAAGTCCGCCGGGTGTTCCACCCCATCGGGATCGTCTTCAAGGGCTCAGGGTTCTACGCCACCGACTCCAGGCGGCCGGACAACAGGCCCTACAAGTCGGAGTCGGATAAGAAGGAAGAGACGGACAAGCCCGCCGAAAAGACCGAAAAGGCCGAGAATAAAGAGAAGGACGCAAAGCCCAAAGACCCGGCGAAGAAATCCTGAGTCCCTCCCTGGTTTAACACTCGCTCATCCGTTTCCACCACCGTCATGCCGCCTCACGTCGGTAAGCCTGCTTTGTGGTATAAAAAGACCGATTCGTGCTCTTCTCTCTATCGGAGGTAACAATGGCTGACATCGCACCGGTCGGTCTGCTCGGCGGGACCGGCTTCTATAAGGCGGCCGCGGAGGAATCGGAGCTCGAGGTGTTCGACGTCGTCAAGGTCGACACACCGTTCGGCGAGCCTTCCGACGCCCTGACCATCGGGAAACTCCACGGCGTGGATATCGTCTTCCTCTCGCGTCACGGAGTCGGGCATAAGATCCCCGCCCACGCGGTGAATTACCGGGCCAACATCTTCGCGATGAAAGCGCGGGGCGTCGAGAACCTGCTGTCCATCAGCGCGGTCGGGAGCATGCGCGAGGAGTATCACCCCCGGGACCTCGCGGTCCCCTCGCAGCTGTACGACAACACGACCGGCCGTCACATGACTTTTTTCGACGGGGCCCCGGCCGTGCACGTCGACTTCGCCGACCCGATCTGTCCGAATCTCACAGGGGTCGTGCTCGAAAGCGGGAAAAAGACAGGTGCCACGATCCACGGGGGCGGCACGTATCTCTGCATGAACGGGCCCGCCTTCTCGACAAGGGCTGAATCGAAGATCTACCGGGGATGGGGAGTCGACATGATAGGGATGTCGACCGCCACCGAGGCCAAGCTGGCCAGGGAGGCCGAGATTTGTTACGTCTCGCTATGCATGATCACAGACTACGATGTCTGGAAGGAGACGGAGGAGGACGTGACGATAGGCATGATCATAGAGAACCTGCGGCTGGCGGCGGACACGGCCCGGGCGGTCGTGAAGGAGTCTCTGCCGAAGATAGCCGCCATGGGAGAAGGCTGCTCCTGCAGGAGCGCCCTGTCGAACGCGATCGTGAGCGACCCGTCGCACGTGGCGCGGGTGACCAGGGAGAGACTGGCGCCTCTGCTCGGCAAGTATTTGCCCGCCGAGGAGGGCTGAGCATGGTGCTGGTGGTAGGTTCGGTCGCACTCGACAGCGTTCAAACTCCTTTTGGCACGGTCACCGACGCGCTCGGCGGCTCGGCCACCTTCTTCTCGGTCGCCGCTTCCTATTTCACCGACGTCGGACTGGTCGCCGTCGTCGGCCGGGACTTTCCCTCCGAGGACATCAGGATGCTCGAGGACCGTGGCATCGACGTGACCGGCCTCGAGATCGCGGAGGGCGAGACCTTCAGGTGGAGCGGCTCGTACGACTTCGACCTCAACAACCGCGAGACCATCGAGACGAAGCTGAACGTCTTCGAGCAGTTTCGACCGAAGCTGCCCGTCGGTTACCGGAACGCCGACTACGTCTTCCTGGCGAACATCGACCCGGAGCTGCAGCTGGCGGTGCTGGAGCAGGTCGAGGACCCGAAGTTCGTCGCGCTCGACACCATGAACTTCTGGATTGAGGGCAAGCGCGAGGCGCTGCTGAAGGTGATGGAGCGCGTCGACGCAATAGTGCTCAACGACGGCGAGTGTCGGGAGTTGGCTCTGGAGTCCAACCTGATCAAGGCAGGTCGGGCCATCCTGGGCATGGGCCCGCGCATAGCGATAGTAAAGAAAGGCGAGCACGGCGCGATGATGTTCGCCGGAGATGACTGCTTCAGCGCCCCGGCTTACCCTTGCGATTCGGTGTTCGATCCCACGGGCGCGGGAGATTCGTTCGCCGGCGGCTTTATGGGTCACCTGGCCAACAGCGACGACGTGAGCGAGCCCAACGTGAGGCGCGCCGTCATATACGGAACGGTCATGGCTTCTTTCTGCGTCGAGGAGTTCAGCGTCAAGGGCATGTCGTCGCTGAACATCGACGCTATCAAGCGGCGATTCAAGGATCTGAAAGAAGTCTCGCACTTCGACATGTAATAAGGCTTGGCTGTTATGTTCCCTTCGTCCGGGCTCCGCATCGCTCGAATCTTCGGCATCGAGATCGTGGTCAACGTCTCCTGGCTGGTCATATTCGTCCTGGTCGGATTGAGTCTCGGGGGCACCTTCGCCGACCCGAGAGTCATGCTCTGGCTGCCATTCAACCCGGCATACGCTGCGAACGCGCACTTCCCCTCGGGCCCCTGGCCCTGGATCATCGGGTTCGTAACCGCGGTGTTCTTCTTCGGCAGCCTTCTGATGCACGAGCTCTCACACAGTGTCGTCGCGAAGCGAAACGGCATCGAGATCCATCGCATCACGCTGTTCCTCTTCGGTGGCGTCGCCGAGATGAGCTCCGACGTCGACACCGCGAACACCGAGCTGAAGATGGCGGCCGCGGGCCCACTGATGACGTTCTTCCTCGCCTTCGTCTTCGCGCTGCTGTACCTGCTCGCCATCTCGCTGCACGCAAGCATGGTGCTCGTCTATCCACTGATAACCCTGGTGGAGATCAACGTGCTCGTCGGGCTGTTCAACCTTCTTCCCGGATTCCCGCTCGACGGTGGGAGGGTGTTGCGGGCCCTGATATGGAAGAAGACCGGGGACATACGCAAGGCCACGTCCGCCGCGAGCATCGCGGGGCGTATAATCGGGGCGGGCATCTCAGTCGTTGGCGCCTACTTCCTCCTCAGGGGCGCGTGGTTGAGCGGCTTCTGGTTCGTCATCATCGGCTTCTTCCTCTACCGGCT
>Ga0182017_10002532_pt1 | contig 13797 bp, 13 predicted proteins | sample 712E3DmetaG_FD_120492 | JGI IMG/M metagenome (GOLD analysis project Ga0182017, IMG submission 120492) | Permafrost microbial communities from Stordalen Mire, Sweden - 712E3D metaG | ecosystem: Environmental > Terrestrial > Soil > Wetlands > Permafrost | place: Sweden: Stordalen | collected... | reverse complement strand
CGAAATTCCCTTTCCATCCCTGATTTCGCGTTCTCCTCGGTCGAATTTTGTTGCGACATATAGGGCATGGATGACATCATCCATCGAAACATTTTTAGGAAGGCCGTCGATAACATGCTGTGCCGCAGCTTTTGCGTTCATTTTACATTGCTCCCTGTTAGATTTTATTCGAGTTAAAAAATAGCTTATGGATATATTGTTAGTTCGAATTTTACGTGTAGGTGATAATAATGAATAAAAGAAGTACCAATTTTTATCAGTCAGATTTATTAAAAACCAGGTAACACTTCTTCTCAGGCTTCAATAGGAGGCTATATGCGATTCATGTTTATCTGCCTAATGGCGTTGGCTTTGGTCACCCAATCATTGGGTTTCCAGGGCACGGTGATGTCTGTTCTGGACAGGAGTCCGGTGAAGGGAGCGTTTCTGCGATTCGCCGATTACTGGGGCGACACGCTCGATTGCGGCACAGCCCTCTTTTACGACAGCGCGACAACCGACGATTCGGGAAAATACGTCGTAAGCTGGCCGCCTTCGAGCAATCCGGTAAACAATTCGGATTACAAGGATTTTCTGGTCGTTCACCCCGATTTTCTCCGTTTATGCACCTCTTCCAACTATTGCGGGCCTGATGCGATTTACCTGGTACCGCACAAGGATTCCGCGGATGTCTTTTTCAATGGCGCGGTTGAGACAGTGTATGGGGTAATTGTCCAGGGTTCTACGCTCAAGCTCATGACACTCGACTCGACCGTCCTCGATTCGACTACAAGCGGACAAGACGGCTGGTTCCTTTTGCGCTATAGGCCGGGAACTTATGCGCAACTCATGGTGGTCGCAAGCAAGCAGGGTTATAATACGTACACCGAATTTGTCCCCGCCATACCGCGGGCGCGGGTCTGGTCGTTCCCCGTGATATTCCACCCTGTAAGCCAGCCGCCCCCTCCGCCTGACCACCCGGCGACGTTTTCCGGTGTAGTCAAGGACTCGATGAGCGGCCAGCCTTTGAGCGGAGTCCAGGTCCGTTTTGAAAGCGGAAAAATACCGGCGGCAATGCCTCTGTATGACTCAACCGTCACCACCGGCGCCGACGGGCGCTTCCTGTTCACCGGCATGGCGCCGGTGACTGATCTGGGTTTTGGTTATGTTCTCATTTGCAAAAAAGACGGGTTCCGGATCAAGGTTTCAACCACACCCATCAATCTTGCGCCCGACGGGACAAAGGACACGGTTGTAACTCTTGTCAAGAAATACACGGTCCGTGTGAGTGTTGCCGGCGACGGAGCTGCGCACAATGCGATCGATGACGCCGGAGTTGTGCTTTATTCACGCGCGACCCGTGCGCCGGTGTACTGGCAAAGCACGGTTGCGGGCATTTGCGATTTCTACGATGCCGGACTCGATTCATTTGACGTGACGGCGTCCAAATATCCGTTTTATCCCGTGGTTGTGACCTGCCAGGCCGGAAAAAGCGACACAACCCAGGTCATGGCCGTTTTTTCTTCCCCGTCGCAAACATACAAGAAGCATACCTTGACACTTGCGTTCAACGACGCCAACCGCAGCGCCGGGCGAATGAGGGCCGTTACTTCCGTGCTGGCCTCTCTCTATGAATCCAAGACGCTCTGTTTGCGGGGGGCGCTCACCGGCGATACCGAGTTTTGTTTCAACACGATTCCCGACTCCATCACGGCGGGCCGGCTTTTCCTGTTCGGCTGCCGCTACGATTCTCTCTCCATTGCGCTGTCTTCTGATTCCACTCTGGCAGTATGCACCTGCGGCGGCACAATCGACCTGGCGATCAGGAATCCAGCGCAAGCTGTTGGAAGCCGACGTAACGTTTTTGAATCGCGTATTGCCCGGTACGAAATCTTCGATATGGCTGGCAGGAAACTGGGCGTGTCGAACTCTGGCGCCTTTGGCAGGCCTGTGTCTATGCTCGGGCGCAATGGCGTGTATCTGCTGATGGGTTTCAACGGGTATGGAAAATGCGTTGAGAAGCGCAGAATGGTAATAACCAATAGGTAAGAGACCGAACACGACCCTATTTTTCTAAAAACATTTAACAAGTTGGAGGTTTATTATGGTCCTTATTAAAGCATTACTGACCGGCTTGGCGGGCGTCTCGCTCTGTATGGCGAATATCAGCGGGATAGTAACGGACACGGGTTCTACACTAATACCCGGCGCTGTCGTGCAGCTTGAAAAAGGCGGGCAGACGGCAACCACGGGAGTGGACGGGAGTTTTACGCTTGCCACAACCGCTATTCTTCCCGTCAATGGCAAGCTGTTACCAAACGGTCTGTCTGCGAGAATATCCGGTACTATGCTAAACGTGACGATTGCGGAACGGACTGCCGTAGAGGTTGCTACTTTTGACCTTACCGGCAAGGCGCTTGCAACAGTGCGGAAGTCAATGGATGCGGGAACCCATAGCATAGCGCTGCCGCAGAGGGGGGCAGGTGTCTATTTATACAAGGTGAAATTGGGCAATAGGGAGTTTGTGCTGAAAGGCAATTCGGTGGGCGGAGCATCATACGGGAATGCTGTATCGACTCAAGGTTTATCATCAAACCACTTGGCGAAACAGGCAAAGACCACCGCCGCTATTAATGACGTTATAGCAGCAACGAAAACAGGGTATTTGAATTACAGGTGCGTTCAGTACAATTCTGATACAACCGGGATGCAGATAAAAATGATTGCAAGCGCCGGAACGGTAACGGATGCGGATGGGAATGTGTATCAGACGGTGTTGATTGGAAATCAGGTCTGGACAGCGGAGGATTTAAGAACCACAAAGTATAACGATGGTACAGCAATAACAAAGGTAACGGACAGTACTGCATGGGCAAATCTGACCACTCCAGCCTATTGTTATTACAACAGCACAATGAATTCGGATAGTATTAGTAAATTTGGATCGCTTTATAATTGGTATGCTGTAAATACGGGGAAACTTGCACCGGTAGGCTGGCATGTCCCGACTGATTCGGAGTGGGAAGTAATGCAATGTTACTTGGTGATGAATGGATATAATTATGATGGGACAACAGATACGACAAATAACAAGATAGCGAAATCCCTGGCAGCAAAGACCGATTGGTCTACATATTCAAACACAGGAACAATCGGCTGCGACTTGACAAAGAATAACAGCAGCGGTTTTTCGGCCCTTCCGGGCGGTTTTCGTTACGACGATGGTAGTTTCTACTATCAGGGTTACGACGGTGACTGGTGGAGCGCTACGGAGTTCGATGCGACAGACGCGTGGGGCCGTGGCCTCGACTACGACCATGGCTACGACAACCTTGGCAGGGGCAGCGTCAGCAAGAGGGTCGGTTCTTCCGTCAGGTTGTTGAGAGATAATTGACTATTCGGCTATTCGACTATTTGCTTTTATTGTCCCGCGACCTCGGAGCGAAGCGTAGAAGCGGCGCAAGCCAACCAGGGCGCGGCATTTTTAAAAAATGAGCAATTACAACAATCTTCAGGTTTACAAGGCGACAGATTTGGCGTCAAAAAATTTAAACAATGAATTATAGACGGCGGCGCAGAAAACCTGGTCATTCTGAGAATAGGAAACAAATGTTAAAGATATTAATGATAGCAATCGCATTATCAATTCTGATAGGTTGCTATGGATCATCTCGTTTGGTGCACTCAAACCATGAAATCGTGCATGGTTTCGTAGCACCGGGTTTCGAATCCGTTCGTAACGAATTCGAGAAGAACCTGACCAAACGAAATGAAATAGGGGCAGCATGCGCGATTTACTATAAGAACCAAAAGGTCGTCGACATTTGGGGTGGTTATAGAGATAGGAAACACAATTTGCCTTGGGAAGAACATACTCTTGTCAGCGGGTGGTCGTCATCAAAAGGCGCAGGGGCCATTTGCCTGGCAAAACTGCACGCCCAAGGCTATTTGGACTACGATGACAAAATCGTTACCTATTGGCCGGAATTCGCAAAGCATGGCAAGGATAAAATTACGATCAAACAGCTTCTTTCCCAACAAGCGGGATTATGTCTTCTTAATCCTGAAGATGCCGGCAAATATTCTTGTGAGCAACTGAAGAACCATGATACTTTGTCAAAAGTTCTTGAAAACATTATCCCCTTGTGGGAACTTGGGACGAAATACGGCTATCATGGCGGTTCCGAAGGTCTGTACGAGGCGGAATTAGTTCGACGCATTGATCCTATGCATCGTTCCATCGGGACGTTTTTTCAAGAGGAAATTGCAAAGCCTCTGGATATCGAATATTACATCGGACTTCCGGAAGGTATTGATCAGTCTCGAATTGCCCAAATGTATATGGCTAACCTGCTCGTGGCCATTAGCCATTTAGGCGATATGCCACGCGGAGTCCGGAAAGCTGTTTTTAATTCGAAATCAATATTTATGCGGTCAATGACTGAAATTAAAGGTATTGACCTGAATGAAAGAAAGTATCTGGCATTTGAGGATCCGGATGGCAATGGGACCGGCGAGGCACGGGCCTTAGCTGCCATGTATAACGATTTGATTAATGGCGGCAAAACAGCGGGCATCAATCAAGAAACAATTGATTTACTTGAAGCCGGCCCAACCTACCCCCAAGGCAACAAAATAGATTGCGTAATAGGCATACCGATGCCGACGGTGCTCGGTTTCATGAAACCGGAAACGGGCGGGGCCCAATTCGCAAAATCACAACGTGGTTTTGGTTTTATCGGCGCAAACGGCGCAATCGGCTGCGCCGATCCTGACAGGCATTTATCATTTGCTTATTTGACCAATTACAATGCCTTTCGCATGTCAAAGAATGGGGACCTTATCTTAAAGGCCCTATGGAACTGCATTGACAATATAGAAAAACAAAAAGACAACGGGGACGGCGGCAAAAATAGAGAGCGGCAAATTCAGTAAGGACGCTATTGATGGAAACTTCCGACAAAATATCCGAAATGATTGAAAAGGCGATGAAAGTAAACCGAATTACCGGGGCAAGCATATCAATTGTCAATGATAACAAACCGGTACTTCTTAAGCATTTTGGTTATGCCGACAAAAAGAATGCCGTCCCCGTTACCGATTCGACGCTTTTTAGAATCGGTTCCATTACCAAGCTTTTTACCGCATCCGCGGTCATGCAGCTTGCCGAGCAGGACAAAATTGATATTGATAAGCCCCTAAAGGAATATATTCCGGAATTCTCCGTGAGGTCCCGTTTCCCGGCGGACAAACCAATAACGGTGCGCGACATTCTATGTCACCATTCCGGTCTTCCCTGCGATAATTTGAATGGTTATTTTTCCGATAATCCGGAAGCCTTTTATTCCGTTCTTCCTTTCCTTCAAACCGCGTCCAAAGTTTGTCCGTCCGGACAGATGTTTTACTATTCGAATCTTGGATATGAACTGCTGGGGGTACTTGTCGCTCGGATTGGCGGCATGCCCTTTCATGAATATATCGACACTGTTTTGTTACGTAGAATCGGTATGAATAATTCCGCCATAGCTCTCTCAAATGAAAGAGGAAAAACTCTTTCAAAACCTTACCGAATGGGAAAAGAGCAAATTGAAGGGATGATGCGGGGTATTCCTGAGGGCGGCATTCATTCAACGGCTTCGGATATGGCGCTTTTCATGAAATCAATTCTGACTTCAGAAAAGATTCTTTTTGCTAATAGTAAATCATTTGAGGCGATGTTTATTCCCCAATACCCAAATAATTCGATGGACATGAGCTTCGTCAATGGTCTCGGATGGTTCATTGGAAAACCCGGGCTCGATTATGGCGGAAAGGTTATCTGGCACGATGGCGGCACTCCCAACTTTTTCAGCCTTACAGTTCTTATCCCGGAAAGAAAGCTAGGTTTAACCTTATTGACAAACTCATCTACCGGTGCTTTGATGAACCATACGGTATCGGTCAAAATACTTCAGTTATTTTTGAAAGAAAGCCATCGGATAATCGTGCCCCAAACCCGGACGAAAGAGCCGTTGGATCTTTCCCCCGATAAAATGCAAACCTTGACCGGACGCTTTTTTACCCTTTCCGGAATTGCGGAGGTCCTCCTTTCGGGAGGGCATCTTTTGGCCAAATTGCCATCCGGCACATTTCGCCTTATGCCGCACCGTGATGACTGGTTTGGGGTACGTTTAATTCTTTTCGGTTTCTTGCCTTTGAAATTGAAAAGACTCGCGATGCTTCGCGTAGGCATCCTCGAAATTAATGGCGAAAAAGTATTTGCGCTTGAGCAACTCGGCTTTCGATCGGCACAAGGAAGACAATTCCGGCAGTTACATGTTTCTGACGGTTGGAAACAAAGAATCGGCAGCTATGTTTGTGTCAATGAAAAGGACCCGCGTTTGAAATCTTTTAGACTGCAATACACGCATGATGGACTGATGCTTTCAAGTACTGTTGATAAAATGGGTCGGCTTAATCTGTTCTTGGATGTTTTGAATGATTTCGAGGCGATTATTGTTGGTTTTGGAAGGTACTCCGGGGAAACGATATGTGCCTCAAGAAACACAATAAGTTTGTTTGGTCTCGAATTTAAGAGGGCATCCGCAAGGTGTATATTAAAGCGATAAAAGAGATTAAAAAAACCACAAATAGGGGACAAATCCCCGGAAAGGACCTTAGTATGAAATGGTATCATTTAGTGGCATGTTTTTTCGCGGGCATGTTTCTTGCAAACATGGTCCCTCATTATATCCATGGAGTTTCCGGCGCGCCGTTCCCCACGCCTTTCGCAAACCCGCCCGGCAAAGGCCTGTCTTCTCCAACAATCAATGTCCTGTGGGGATTGCTAAACCTGGTGATAGGGTATATATTGTTTCGGGTGGGGAAGATTTCTCCCGCTAATAAATGGGGGCTTGTCGTCTTTTTCATTGGCGTTCTCTGCATAAGCATTATGTCAAGTTTCACGTTCGCATAAAAAAGAATATGACCGATACTCAAGCGAAAACGGACCGCAGCACGAACCTGATGATCGTCGTTATATGCATAGTCACCGCACTATCGCTTGCCGCCGTACATCTTCTTCTGCCCATATTACATGATCCCGCGTTCACTATACTCATCGTTCCGATAATCGTTGCCGGGCTGCTGCTGGGCAAATGGGGCGGCATTTCCGTTGGGTTCGCGGCGGTTGTTGCCGCATGTTTCTTCGCCGGATACGCTTTTCAACATGGTCACATCGTGGCGTCCATCATCAGCGGTTCGATGTATATAGTAATAGGGGCCGCGGTCGGACATCTGCACGACCTGAACCAGCGGGTCCGCGGGGAGCTTTCTTCCCGCGCAGGCGCCGAAGATTCCCTGCGCCTGCGCCAGTCATACCTGTCCGCTATTATTGAAAATCAACCGGGCCTGTTATGGATGAAAGACCGGGACGGGAAATTTCTTGCCGTCAACACGAAATTCGCGAATTCATGCGGCTTGGACAATCCCGAATTGCTTATCGGCAAGACGGATTTCGATATATGGCCCCATGAACTGGCGGCCGGATATGTAGCGGATGATGACAAGGTCATAAAATCAGGTAATCCAAGGATGGTTGAAGAACCCATTTCAGATAGGGGCGATGTCCGCTGGTTCGAGACGTTCAAGGCCGCCATTTTGGACAAACAAGGGACAATACTGGGCACGACCGGATACTCCCGCGACATTACCGAACGTAAACGCATGGAGGTCGAACTTCAAAAGGCGCAAAAACTCGAGTCCCTGGGCGTTCTGGCGGGCGGCATCGCCCACGATTTCAACAACCTGCTGACGGGGATTTTCGGTTTCATCGACCTTGCCCGCACGGCGTCGAAAGACCCGCGGGTCAGTGAATACCTTGAGACCACGCTCTCTTCAATAAACCGGGCGCGGGCCCTTACCATGCAATTATTGACCTTTGCCAAGGGCGGCGCCCCGGTCCGGAAAATAACGCCGCTCGTTCCATTCATCAAGGAAACCGCGCAATTCGCCCTCAGCGGATCTACTATTTCGTGCAAATTCTTTCTGGCCGAAAATCTCCGGCTATGTAATATCGACAAAAACCAGATCGGACAGGTAATCGATAACATCGTCATCAATGCGCAACAGGCCATGCCCAGCGGCGGGGAAATCGAAATAACCGCCCAAAATGTTTCTCTTGGTGAAAAAGAACATTGTTTGCTTCCGAAAGGCGATTACGTCGTCATATCGATAAAAGATTCCGGCATCGGCATGCATAAGGACGTCATGCCCCGCATTTTCGACCCTTTCTATACGACAAAAACGAAAGGTCACGGCCTCGGTCTCGCTACCTGCTATTCAATCGTCAACCGGCACGGGGGATGTATCGACGTCGGGTCGGAACCGGGCAAAGGCAGCGTTTTTCATGTTTACCTGCCCGCTTCCCCGGGGCCGGTTGCGGCGAATGCCCCCGCGATGGCCGCGCGCAAGGGCAGCGGCTCGATCATAGTCATGGATGACGAAGATGCAATAAGGCGTACGTATCGGGAAATGCTTGAATCTCTGGGATTTTCCGTTGTATGTCAGAACGACGGCAAAGCGGCCGTTGATTTCTACCGAAGCGAAGTCGAGGCCAAACGATCATACGCGGCGATGATTTTTGACCTGACGATTCCCGGCGGTATGGGCGGAATAGAAGCCGTTGCGGAGGTCCGGAAATTTGACGGGAAAATTCCTGTTTTTGTGGCAAGCGGTTATGCCGATGACCCCGTGATTACCGATCCCGCCAAATATGGTTTTACGGCAAGTCTTTCCAAACCATTCACCATCGAAGAGCTTTCGGAAATGTTGAATAAGAACATGGCGCATTGAAGCCTAAGGAAATCAGCCTCTCTTTTCCGGCATTTTCCTCATTATCTGATTAATCCTGCTTGGCATATGCTATTTTTCATAAAACTTTGGTTGCCTTATCCATTTTCCTTTCTCCCTTAACAGGGGGAGGGGAAGACGCACGGCGGCAGGGGTGATGTTTGTTTTTTCCACATAGAAGCGTTCCGGTTTTTTATGGACATTTTTTCACGCCTTAAAGACGGACTTTCCAAGACCCGTTCACAAATAAGCGCAATTTTAGGGACCCCTACGGATTTTAACGGCGAATTCTTCGATTCGCTGGAAGACGCGCTCATCAGCGCGGACATCGGGCTTGAATTTACCACGGAGGTCATCGGCCGCCTGAAGAAGGAAATAAGCGATCAAAATATAGTCCAGGCCAAAGACGCCTACGAACTCCTGAAAAAAATGCTCGTGCAGGGTCTTGACATCGGGAAACCGCCGCATGATTTTCAGCCCAAACCCTGGGTCATTCTGGTCGTAGGGGTTAACGGGGTCGGCAAGACCACGACCATCGGCAAGCTCGCGCATGAATTCCACGAAAAGGGCAAAAAGGTCATGCTTGGCGCGGTCGACACCTTTCGCGCCGGCGCCATCGAACAGCTCCGCATTTGGTCCGAAAAAACTCATTCGGAATTCGTTTCCCAGCATGAAGGCGCGGATGCGGCCTCCGTGGCATTCGACGCGATCGACGCGGCCAAGGCGCGTAGCATCGACATTTTAATGCTCGATACCGCCGGCCGTCTGCACAATAAAGTCAACCTCATGAATGAACTGGAAAAAATCGTGAGGGTCATCCGGAGAAACACTCCGCATGCGCCGGATGAAGTCCTTCTGGTGATCGATGCCACCACCGGGCAGAACGCCTTGAAACAAGCCGCGGTTTTTAATGAAAGCATCGGTCTGACCGGTCTGATTATCACCAAGCTCGACGGCACTGCAAAAGGCGGAATCGCGCTGTCTTTAACGAAGAATTTAAATATACCGATTAGAAAAATCGGAGTAGGCGAGGGAATGGCCGATTTGCAGGATTTCAGTCCAATTGCTTATGTTGAGGCCATGTTCGGTAATCTTTTTTAATTGGATTACTCAAGTGATCTGTCCCCCTCGTTGAGGGGGAATCAGGGGGAGGCCGTTTTGTGACGGACGAGGGCAAATCTGGCGAAGATTTATCGCATACGCTTCGCTTCATGCGCTGCAATAGAAGAAAAAAATGGACCAATAAAAAATCGTTAAATTATTCCTCTTCCTGATAAATCTTCGTCACCCGTTCTTCCACGATCGCATTGAGCTCGATAACGCCTTTTTCAATCTTGATGAGCTGCACGCAGGCCATGATCAAAGAAAAAAGCAGGCAGGCAGTCAGACACGCTAAAATAAAAACTTCCATAATTACTCCTTTTGGGTTTGCTTTAACTCACTATTCCCTTCTCCTTTTTTAAGGAGAGGGGATAAAGGGGTGAGGTCAAAGCTTTGCCGATGGCGACATGTGCGGGAACCTGAGCATACCCCGTTTTTTCCGTTCAAAGCCCGCCAGCGCAATCATGGCCGCGTTGTCGGTGCACAAAACAGGCGAAGGGAAAAATACCGAAAGGCCCGGCAAGGCCCGCATACGCAGTCTTAATTGTGCATTACAGGCAACACCCCCTACAACGGCAATCTTTGTAATGCCCGTTTGCCGCGATGCCTCAAACAAATTCCCGGCCAGCGATTCCACCAGGAAATTCTGAAAAGATTTACATATAAGCGCCCTGTTCGCGGCGATATATTCCGGTCCGCGCTCCTGTAAAAAATATTTGACTGAAGTTTTAAGTCCCGAAAAGCTGAAATCCAGCCTCGACGCCGATACCCGCGCTATCGGAAAGGGGACAAGCGGTCCCGCGGGCGCCCGCGCCGCCTCGTTTTCTATGGCGCGGCCGGCAGGGTAGCTGAAACCGAGGAGCTTGCCTATCTTGTCGAAGGCCTCGCCCGCCGCGTCGTCAATGGTCTTGCCCAGGCACTCATAACGCCCGAAATCCATTACTTTATAAATCGACGTATGCCCGCCCGATACGACCAGCGCGAGAAAAGGCGGGCCGATGTCCGGATGTTCGAGGAAAATCGAGCTTATATGCCCTTCGAGGTGGTTGATCCCGGTGACCGGTACGTTGTGCCCGCAATGGATACCGAGGGCGAAACTTATTCCCACAAGCAGCGCCCCGGCCAGGCCCGGACTGTCGGTGACCGCGATAAGGTCGATGGCGCCGAAGGAAATACCGGTCTTGACGAACACCGATCTGCACAGCGCATCAATTTTTCCGAGGTGGGCGCGCGAGGCCATTTCCGGGACCACGCCCCCGAACGCGGCGTGTATTTCCTGCGAATATATCTCGTTGGCCGCAATGCGGCCGTCCGTGAGCAGCGCGATGGACGTTTCATCGCACGAAGTTTCTATGCCTAATGTAATCATACGTAATTTTCAGAACGATACAATAGAACAGATCTTTTTCTTCGGTAAAATCATGAAAATCTTTTGAATCAAGAAAATCCTGGTCAGTCTACGAGGCATCGGGCAAGCGACCGGCGCGAAGAAATGATCGGACGAAGTTCCGGATGACAATTAATAAACGTTATCCGCCCGCGAGCGCTCGACACGACCTCCCGGATTTTTTCCAGATACAGCAGTTCTTTTTCATACAGGAACATTACATTTTTAAAATCTATTTTCACCTGCGCGTCGGGAGTCCCGGGCAGTTCTTCGGAAAGTTTTTTCCATGCGGCGGCGAAATCCGTGTCCTTTTTTGCCTGGGAAAACAAGGCGATTTTAATTTCATTCCCCGGGGGAAGCGATTCATGAGCGACGGGGAAGGAGGCCTGTTGCTTGACAAAACCAGTCCGGGGTCCCTGGTTTTCCATGGGCTGTTGCGCCGCAGCCTCCTGCCGGAACTGCGCGCGTACGTTTCGAACGATTTCTATGGCGGGGTTTTCCTGTCCTGTAAATGATGCGGACCGGTCCGGATATTCCCCTGGCGCCGGGTTTTCAGCAAATGTTGACGAATGCTGCTGGGACTTTTCCTTTTTAATGGCGTCAAACTCTATGGCTTTTTTTTCAATCGCTTCTTCTAAAGCCGCGATCTTGGAAGAAGTCGAAGACAGAAAAATCCAGTTAATGATCCCGAGTATGATTGATAGGGCGGCTAAAAAAACGATTGCTGAAATAATTATTATTTCAGTGTTCATGGTGCGACTCTTTTCATTGATAAAATATAATTAATGCCCAAAACTTCTAATTATAGTGAAAAACAAAAGTTTAGTCGCATTTTAAGGGTGTAGCCTCAAATTTAGGCAGTTTATTAAAACCCCTCCGCCTTCGGCGCCTCCCCTCTCAGGGGAGGTTTTTCAGAAGGCTCCCCTGAGAGGGGAGCTGTCACTGAAAGTGACTGAGGGGTTTCTTAAGGTGAAAGTTTAAAAACTAATGTCTTTATTCGGGCATAATTACCTATAATGTGATATTATTACTCAGGCATAATTAGAGTTTTTATTAAATATTAAATATTTTAACATTTTGTAATATAATAAGTTATGAATAATATTATTCACATGGCATAAATATCGCATATATAATGAACAAATGTCAAATTCATTTCAAATACTTATTGTTTCCGAAAATCCGGAGATGCAAGCCGAACTGAGAAAAAACCTTTCACGTCTCGGTTGCAAGGTTAAATGTGCCATGTCGTCCGAAATCGGAATTGAAGAACTGAAAAAAATGAACTACGACGCGGTTTTTGCCGATCTTTGTGTCAGGGAAAAAGGCGGAAGGGCCGTTGCCCGGTGGGTGAAAAACGAATCTATGAAATCAAAAGTCTTCATTGTGACTAGCTGGAAAGGCGAGTTGGAATCGAACCTTTTACGATTGGACGGGATCCATGCGGTCATACATAAACCCTTTATTTTCAGTGAAATAAGGGACAAGATCCTTGAACATATCGGTTAGTCTCTCTTGGTTTTTGAGCGACATTTTTTTGTCGTTCGAAAGCCAGGGTTGAAGAAAGCGGTAAGATAATGATCGATTCATGCATAGAATGTGGAAAAAAGCTGAAAGCTCCGGAAGTTCGAGAGGGGTTCTGTATTAAATGCCAGGCAAAAATAAACAACGATTTCAGCATTATTGATGAAATATTCGATGAAAAAGAAATATTTTTCGAAAATATCTTTGAAAGGTAAACGAAGTCTTTATTGTTTTGCCATGAGGCCCGATTCAGGCAACGCAAAAAAAATAATAAAAATCTTGCATTTCGAAAATTTTATATTATATTAATTATCGTGGGTTAAATCTTAGGATGTTTCAATGATAAAAAGAACTATACTAGCGTTAACCGTTTTAATTTCAGTCGCGTCTTTTCCAATTGCCCAGGAAAAGAAGGACGCGACCGCGGTTAACCCCATTGTTATTATACAGCAGGCGTCAAGTAAGCCGTTGGCGAAACAATCGGTGATCAGACCCAAACCGCAATCAAACTGGTCAAAAATAAAAGACCTCTTCATGTAAGTGCGCATACGATTTCCCTAAAAAGGCGCTTTAAAGCGCCTTTTTTTTTGCACAAAATCAACTATTATTTTCCCCGTTTTTACGATATACTATACTCAACGAACGGTTGAGGACATGTCATGGTATTTAAGCGATTATCTGTTTTTTTCGTTCTACTGGCAGCCGCAATCGCGGTCATGTTTTCCTGCGGCAAGGACTATAATCCCTTTAATGACCTGACTAACGCAAAGGCGCGCGTTTTGTCGTGGTGTTTTCAAGGCATGGATTCGGTATCGATTTACACGACGGGGACGATCAAGACCGTTGTCGCGCTTAGCGAAGACGTTGATTCGTTCATGGTGAGCGCGGGAAAGAACAGGTTCTTTGGCGATACGGTCGTCCGCAGGCATAGCGGTCCGGCAAGCGTAAACGGAGGGCCTTTTTTGTTTCCGGTTTCG
>Ga0182017_10002529_pt1 | contig 13804 bp, 12 predicted proteins | sample 712E3DmetaG_FD_120492 | JGI IMG/M metagenome (GOLD analysis project Ga0182017, IMG submission 120492) | Permafrost microbial communities from Stordalen Mire, Sweden - 712E3D metaG | ecosystem: Environmental > Terrestrial > Soil > Wetlands > Permafrost | place: Sweden: Stordalen | collected... | reverse complement strand
TCAGAAGAGCGGTCATGTTTCGGTGGACGAGGCGCCCGGACGGCAAGGCGCGACGAGGGCGCATACTCGACGTATGTAACCGAGGAGCAACGCAGCCGGCCGGGATGGATCGGCCGCCCAAACTTGGCCGAAATTCTGACCGGAGGCACTAGGCCGGCTGAGGCCTCTCCCCTTTTAGCCGGCCCAGCCGGTATCCCGTTACCCCGGCCTGCCCGCTGGCATCTACCTTCACACGTGGAGGAGAGCAGATGACCATCATAGCGGCGACGATCACGGCCGGGTTCTTGGCAGCGACGACATCCCTGGCATCGGCTAGACCGGTGGCGGTCAGGAGCAAGAGTGTCGAATACAAGATAGGCAACCAGACCTTCGAGGGTTTGTTCGTGTATCCCGAGAGCAGCAAGGGCAAGGTTCCCGGGGTCCTGATGGTGCACAACTGGCTCGGGATTTCCGATGAAACCAAGAAACAGGCGGAGCGCGTGGCCAAGCTGGGCGTCGCTGTCTTCGCTGTCGACGTCTACGGCCAGGGTGTTCGCGCCAGCGAGGCGAAGGCAGCCGTGGCGCTAGCAGGCAAGTACAAGAGTGACCGCAAGCTCTTTCGCGAGCGGCTGCTCCGCGGCCTGGAGGTCCTGCGCGCGCAGAAGGGGGTCGAGGCCGGCGAAATCGTCGCGGTTGGCTACTGCTTCGGGGGCACGGGTGCGATCGAACTCGCGCGTGCCGGCGCCGACGTGAAAGCCGTGGTCAGCTTCCACGGCGGACTCGACAGTCCCAATCCTGCCGACGGCAAGAACATCAAGGCCAGGGTGCTTGTCCTGCAGGGCGCGGACGATCCCTACGTGAAGTCATCAGACATCGTGGCGTTTCAAAACGAGATGCGTGCGCACGGCGTGGACTGGCAGATGACGGTCTACGGCGGGGCTGTGCACAGCTTCACCGACGTGAGTGCTGGCTCGGACGTCAAGACCGGCGCGGCCTACAACGAAAAGGCCGACCTGCGCTCGTTCCAGGCCTTCACGGACCTACTCAACGACCTTTTCCCCAAGCGATGACCAGGATAATCCCATGAGAGCGACTGAGATCTTGAAGAACGAGCATCGAGTGATCGAGCAAGTGCTTTCTGCCGTGGGAACATAGGGAGATAAGCATGGACGACGCGAAGATTCGACGCATTTTGGTACCCACCGACTTCTCCGACGCCGCGGGCGAAGCGCTGCAGGCGGCGGTGGTCATTGCGCGGGCGTTCAATGCTGGCATCGAACTTGTGCACGTGACTGCGACGGTTGCTCTCCTGCCGCCGCCGGTCGATCTTGTGCCCTTGTCGGTCTTGATGCCCGATCTGTCGAAGCAGGTGAGGGAGAGACTGACGGAGGACTGCAAGCGCGTGCAGGCTGCCGGAATACCCTGTGAGACGAACAGCAGGGAGGGAAGCCCGCACACGGAAATCCTCGAGCGAGCGCAGGAGATGGGCGCGGATCTCATCGTGATGGGCACGCACGGCCATGGCGGCGTGGCCCATGCGGTTCTGGGCAGCGTGACCGAGAGGGTGCTGCACAAGTCTCGCTGCCCGGTCCTGGTGGTGCCGCTGTCCCGGTGATCCAGGACATCGCGAGAGCACGGCGCCTGGGCAGGCGCAGGAACTGCGCGGCCTGGCCGAGAGAGCTACTTCACAGTCAAGATTTCGTGGGGTTGCAGGCGCACGCTGTAACGAGTGTGTTCGGTACCGCATCAACCTCCGCAAACGCGCGGAGTGCGCCTGACCTGCTCTTTGGGCAAGGCCAGTGCCATTCTGCCAATCAGCAAAGGGGGAATGCTCGATGAAACCAACACTCATTGCCGCTCTACTTCTGTCTCTTGTGACGCTCGCTCCTGCTCACGCCGCCGATCAGCCGGCCATGGCTGCAGCCGCGCCCACCTGCGGCCAGATGACGGCGAACATGGCAGTGATTCCCGAGAAACTCGCCATGGGTGCTACCTCGGTGGCCGAGATGGAGGAGGCCCACGCCAAGTTCATGTCCGCCAACAAGGACAAGGCCTCGCAAGCCGAGGTCAAGGGCTTGCGTGAGCTGGCCAAGACACACAAGCAGATAGCGGCCAGCATGCAGAAGGTCGCAGCCGAGATGAAGAAGGCCGCGTCCTGGCCGGCAGCACCGCACGACATGGCCAAGATGAAGGCCGACCCCGAATTGATGGCGGCCTCCAAGAAGGTGCTTGAGGCTCACAAGGAGATCATCGCGGAGATGCAGAAGATGGTCGCCAACATGGAGAAGATGATGAAGTAGGGCCGCCTCTCGAATCCTTTCCGTGTCCTCCGCGTCCTTTGTGGTGAACAACGGGATCCAACCACAGAGGCGCGGAGGGTGCGGAGTGATACCTACTGCACCATGACCGTGCCGACCATGCCCAGGCTCTCGTGCGCGGTGCAGTGATAATTGACTGTGCCCGGGCTATCGAAAATCCAGTGGAAGACGCCAGCACTGCCCAGTGGACCACTATCGAAAGTCAAAGGTGCGCCGGTGTCGCTGGTCACGCTGTGGACGGGAACCCCGGTGTTTGTCCAAGTCACGGTCGAGCCGGCTGAGACCACGATGCACTCCGGAGTGAAGCTGAAGTCAGCCACGGTGACCGAGGTTGTGGCCACAGGAGAACCGCCCTTCGGGCAGGTCAAGCCCGAGCCGGTGCCGCTGTCAGACGGCGTGGACGAATTGGAGCTGCCACATGCGGATAGGACCAGACTGCCCACCAGCAGGATGCTGAGAGAAAACGCGCGTGAATAGCCCATGGAATCCCATTTCCCCAAGCCTGTGCAGGATGAACCTTCCCCGACCTGGGAACTGGTTTTTGGGAATTGGATGCTTGATGGGGCGGGGAATTACTGTGCAGAAACGCAGGACAGACTTGCGGCATCAGACCGGCTACCGTTCGCCACGGCTGGGCTGCCTGGTGCGGCCCAACTGTTCGCGGCAAGGAGGAACCCAGAATGAGCTGTCGACATGGTCACTTCCCAGGTGCGGGGCACCTGATCTGCGCTACGGCGGCCGTTGGACTGCTGGTCGTTTCCATGACGCCGGCCCAGGCGCAAGAAGGCTCGCCCGCGACCAAGCCGCCCGAGGCGACCATCGAGCAGATCGACAACCCGCAGGTCTTCAATCTGTGGCTTAACCCCGAGAACTACCCGCGCATCGAGCGCGCGGTTAACGTCATGAACGCCCGCACCACGCGGGCCCGTGCGCTCAACTTTCTGGTCGACCACCGCGCTTACGAGGCCTTCCAGAGCAACGCCTTTCGTGATGGACTCGGTTTCGATGCGGGTAGTCTCAAGATCGGGCTAACCCTCCACTATGGCATACTGGATAACCTGGAAGTGGGCGTGCAGCGCCTAAGCAATGGCGGCGACGCTTTTTTCGACACATACCAATTCGACGCGAAGTACTGGGCTTTGCGGGCCGAGCGCTGCTTTGTCGACGTGGCGGTGCGTGCCGGGGGAACCTGGTATGCGGTGACCGGGAGCCCGGACTCGGGCGGTGGCTTCGCCCAACTCATTATCAGCCGCTCGCTGCGCGAGCGCCTTTGGCTGTCGAGCGGCTTGCTCTATCACTCGAACGCGAGCAACGATGTCCGTTCCGGCCAGGATTTTCAGCGCAAGAGCGGCCAGGCCTATGCCATGGCCATTCCGGTGGCCGCGGAGGTCCGATTGCAGACCTTCCTGGCTTGGGACATCGAAGCTTCATTCAATGTAGCTGGCTATCACGCGAAATACCCAGTCTTGGCAACGGCCCTGAAGATCATCACCAATCGCCACACCTTCGCTCTCATCTTCAGCAACTCACAGTACATCACCGCCGACGGGCTGGTGGCCAACACCAGCAAAGGCATCCACGACGTGATTCTGGGGTTCACCATCACCCGCGAATTCAATCTGTGACTTCAATCAAGGAGTTCAACATGTCCAGCTCGACATTCGGCCGCCGCCCCTTCCTGGTGGGCTCCGGGCTGAGCCTGGGCGCACTGCTGACGTTGCCCTCGCTCGCGGCAGGCGCCGCGGGAAGCAAGGTCGCCATCCCGCTGGCCAAGCTGGAAACGTTGAAGTCGGTGGGCGGATCGATCGCCATCAAGGTGAAGGACAAGCTGCTGCTCCTGGTCCGTGATAGTGCGACCAGCGTGCGGGCATTCAACCCAGTTTGTACACACCGGCAGTGCGTGGTCGCATTCAACGCGGGCGACAAGAAGATCAAATGCCCCTGCCACGGCTCGCAGTTCGATCTGGACGGGCGTGTGATTCACGGGCCCGCGTCGCGACCGCTGGAAGCCTACCCCGCCGAACTGGTCAATGAGCAGGTCATCGTGACCTTGTAGGCAAGACATGCGACGCCTCGTTATCCTTGTGGTGTTCGCCGCTGTGGCAACGACGGCGCTGGCCTTGGCGTCCGCCATGGCCGCGCCAGACCCAGCGCCAGCCGTGGAACAGATCGGCGATGTGCAGACGGTCACCCCGAGCGAAGTCGAGGGCAAGCCGAACGACGTGGGGGATCTTGTCGGCCGCCTTCACCCGGCGTTGGTGCACTTCCCCATCGCGTGGCTGGTGGGCCTCGCCATCATCGACTTTTTCGGCCTCGTGCGCAGACGCGAGGAGTGGCAGCGCGCGGGCATTTTCGTGCTGGCTGGGACGGTGCTCAGTCTCTTGCCCACGGCCGCCACCGGCCTGTTGCGGGCCGCCCACATGCCGTCGGATGCGGCGACACACGCCCTGCTGGTCACACACCGAGCCCTCAACTTCGCGGTGGCCGGCCTGGTCCTGGCCGCGTTTGCGCTGCGGCTTTGGCGGCGCAACTCTCTGGCGGGACGGTGGCGTATCAGCTACCTGGTGTTGCTGTTTGCGGCCACCGGCCTGGTTTTGGTGGCGGCCGACTTCGGTGGCCGCATGGTCTATGGCCCTGACTACCTGCCTTGGTAGCCACGGTTATGCTTGGCTTCGAACATGATCGGGCTGAGCGGGATGGGCGAACCATCCACTTCGACACTGTCAGTCAAGTCCAGCGCGAAGCTGTGGTGGCTAGGATACTTTACAGCAGAAGAAACCCGGCGAGTTCGGCGGCTGCGGTCAGAGTCAGCAGGGCGATGGACCAGAAGGTCAAGCCTTCCCAGCTCTCGGGCCGCAGCGCCCGGCCGCCACGGCCGCAGCAGATTCGCCAGACGGCAATGGGCGCGAGCAAGGCCGCGGTCAGGGCCACGGTCACAGGTAACCCACCCGCAACCAAAATGGGCAGCGCTGCATAGGCGAGCGCGAGCATGGTCAGATGCCAGCGCACAGCGCGGGCGCCGCCCAGCCGCAGCACCAGAGTGCGCTTGCCCACGGCCAAGTCCCCGACGGCGTCCGGCACTCCCACGGCCAACAGCATCGCGAATTGTAAACAGCACGGCGGGAAGAGGGCCAGAAGCAGGGTCGGCCAGCCAATCAAGTCCGGGGCCTGCAGGTAGAAAGCGAAGAAGGGCACCAGCGCAGTCACCACCACGACAGCGTCGAGCTCGCCCCATCCGGTGGAATGCAGGCGCAGCGGCGGGGCGCTGTACAGCCACGACAAGACGAGGATGGCCAAGGCAATCGGCACGAGCAAAGGGCCAGGGTGTCGGCTCGCCAGCACGATCAGCACGGCGATTCCCGCGGCCGCCGCCGCCAGCGCTCCGGCCAAAGCGAGGCCGCGCGGAACTTCACCGCGTGGCAAGACACGGCTTCCCCCTGACCAGCGCGTGGGCGTGGCATTGGCACGATCCGCCTCGTAGTCGAAGAAGTCGTTCGCATACTGGGTCATCAACTGGAAGGCCGTGACGACCGCCTGCCCGAGCAGATACAGCGACGGCTCGATGGTCCGACCCTGCGCCGTAGCCACAGCCGCTCCCAGACCGTAGAGCACGAACCCGCCCAGCAGAAACAGAGGACGCCCGAGACGGATGAAGGCATAGACACGCCGAACGGCCGCGGACAGCGGCCGCGGGATGAAGCGCGGCTTGTCCGCCATGACGGCCTGGTAGCTGGGATGGCCGAGCAGTGCAGCTTCCTCACTGTGCACGCGATGGCGCAGGACCCAGATGTGGGCCGCTGACCCAAGTACGGCAGTGAACCAGGCCGCGTGCAGCAAAGGCAAGGCGAGCAATTCCAGAAAGACCGCCAAGTAGTTGGGGTGGCGAATCCAGCGGAATGGACCCTTGCACACCACAGTCAAGCCGTGTCCTCCGTTCTTCTGTTCCTCAATGGAATCCATGATAGCCACGTTCCAGTGTGGGCCGAGGCTGGCAATCACCCACCAGCGCAACGCGATGGCAGCCGCCAACAGTGTCAGCATCGCCACGGCAAGCCCCGGGATAAGCAGCCGTCGCGTGCCCCATGCCTCCACGCCAGCGCCGACCAAGATCGCAATGTGCAGCAACACCATCGCGGCAAAGTGTGGCTCTCTCACGGCAACCGCCCCGTTGCCGCGCAATCGCCGACGGTTTCGCCGCGACAGCAGCAACTCCCCCAGCCGAGTCAACCCGACCAGCAGCAGCAGGGCCGTGTACAGCGGAAGTGTGAGGGCTAGTTCCATCGCAGTAGGCACAGATCAGCGGAAAGCCCCGGCCCAAAGGCGCCCAGCAATCCGTAGGCGCCGGGACGCGGGCGAAGCTGTTTCATGCAGCGCTCGAGCACGAACAGGACCGCGGCGCTCGACATGTTGCCGTACTCGCGCAACACGTCCCACGCGGGTTGGGTTCGTGCTCGATCCAGGCCCAGCGCTTCCTCGATGGCCTGCAGGATGCGCGTGCCGCCCGGATGAAACACGCAGCATTCCACATCCGTGCGTGTGATTCCGGTCCGGGCCAGCAGACGATCGACCACGGCCCCGAATGCGGTACGCAGGGTGTCCGGCAACTCCTTGGCCAGCACGACATGCAGTCCGTCGTTGTGCAGATCAAAGCCCAGCAGATTCAGAGTGTCGGGAAATAGATGGGTCTCGGCGTCGAGCACGGTCACCCCGCTGCCCGAGGGGCGCCCGGTCAGCAACACCGCTGCCGCGCCGTCGCCAAAGAGCGCAGTCGACACCAGTTGCGCGGTGCTGGCGTCATTGCGCTGGAAACTCAGGGTCGGCAGCTCAACCGCAACGATGAGTACATGGGCCTCCGGGTGCCCGCGCAAGAAATCGTGCGCCCGGCCCAGCGCGGCTGCGCCCGCCCCGCAACCCAGCTCGGTGATAGGCAGGCGACGCACGTCCGGTCGAAATCCCAGGTCCTGCGCCAAGTAGGCATCCAGCGACGGAATCATGAAGCCGGTGCAAGACACCGTGATGATCAAGTCCACCGCCCGTGCGGACACCCCCGAGGCCGTCAGACAGTCGGCGGCCGCTCTGCGGCCCAAGACAATCGTGCTCTCGCGATAGAGAGCCATGGTCTCCGACAGCGAGCGAGACACGCACAACTGCTCCAGCGGCAGCACACTGAACCGTCGCTGTACCAAGGCGTTGTCAAACAGGGCCATCACCGCGTCGAGGCGGCGCTCGGGAATCGGCAGCAAAGAACGCAGCTTGCGCTTCACGCTGTCTTGCTCGAGACAGTGCTCGGGCACCACCGTCGCAATTCCCAAGATCGCGCTGCCCCCTGCTGGCGAGTGTCTGTCCGAGTCTGCCGACATTGAGTTCCCTTCTGCTTGCCCGTTCCCGCTCTATTGCGCCACCAGCGGTCGCACCGCGCGCGCGGCGACCCTGGCACAGTGGCCACACTCCTCGCAGCCCGTGGCGTGGCAGCCACCCGGTAGAATCACATCGTCCAGCGCGCGGTTGTCGATGGACCACGGAACTTCCAGCTTCATGAACTCACGGGCGCTGCGCAGCAGTGCCAGAGCTCGTCGCACGCCCAGATGGCGCAGAGAATCCACTGCAGGCAGGCGGCGGCGTCGCGGCGGCGTTCCGCGCGGCCCGATGAGTTGCAGCAAGTCGCCCTCCCAGCGCCGACTGTGATAGGCGCGCACGCGCTCGACCAGCGCCTCAGTGGAGCAGGCGCGGTCTACGACCTTGAAGCTCGACACACCCAAGTCCTGGTAGCGATCCAGATCCTCAGGCCGAATGAAATCGCTGCGGATCAGGTTGACCGGATCTCGTCGCTTTTCCTCCATGCACCAGCGCGCGCAGGGATCCATGGGCTGGGTTCCGCGCCGGGAGGAATGCGAGAGCCGGGCTACGTGGGTGCGCGCCAGCGGGCAGCGCAGGATGCAGCCGATGTTGACCGGCACCTCGATCTCAGCGTGGGTGGCCGCGGCGATGCGCTTGATGCCGCCCAGATCGCGACACAGCACGTGGGTGTCGAGAGCGATGATGTGAGCGCCCAGGGTCTCCCAGTAGCGGGCTTGCTCCACGGTGGCGATCCCGACGAAGACGCTAACGCGCACACGCAGGGACGTCTCGCGCGCCAACGAAACCAGCCAGGGATGCGCCACTGTCACCGCGGTCACACCCATGTCCACCGCGCGCGCCATGGTCCGCCGCAGCCGGCGCTCCAGGCCAGTATTCTCCTCGTAGCCGGCCAAACACACCGGGTTGAGCAGCAGGTTGAATCCCATCCCGGCCGTCCGGCAGCGAGCCACGTGTCGTTCGAAAGTGCGCCACGAGGTGGGCGGGATCATGGCGCGCGGCCGCCCATGTCCCACCGGCGCGTCGTCGCAGGAGCCAAAAAGCTCGTCCACCTCCATTCCGGCCAGCCGCCCCGGAAGCTCGTCGTCGAAATTGCTCGCCACCGAAAACATGTTGTTCTCCTGCGCCTGAATCGGGGTGAACCCGTCAAGAATTGCCCAAGGTCATGGCGTTTCACCCGCGAGCTGTGCCCGAGCCTGGCGTGCTGCCTCCACCATGTTCGCAAGCGCAGCTTCGACCTCCGGCCAGCCGCGCGTCTTGAGCCCACAATCCGGATTGACCCACAGCCGACTTGGCGGAAGCACCTCGGCCGCTCGCACGAGCAGCTCCAGCATCTCGCTGCTGGTCGGCACGCGCGGCGAGTGGATATCGTACACGCCGGGACCAACCTCATTCGGGTATTGGAGACGCCCGAAATCGAGGAACAGCTCCATTTTGGACCGCGACGTCTCGATGGACAGCACATCGGCGTCCATCTTTACCACGGCATCCAGGATGTCGCCGAACTCTGAGTAGCACATGTGCGTGTGTATCTGGGTGTCTTCCCGGACGCCGCTGGTCGCAAGACGAAACGCTTCGACCGCCCAGCGCAGGTACGCGGGTGCGTCGCGCGTGCGCAGCGGAAGCCCTTCGCGGATCGCGGGCTCGTCGACCTGAATGATAGGAATGCCAGCGGCTTCGAGATCCATGACTTCGTCACGTAGCGCAAGCGCGATTTGCGTGCCCGTGGCACGGCGAGGCTGGTCGTCACGCACGAAGGACCACTGCAAAATCGTGACAGGTCCTGTGAGCATAGCCTTCATCGGCTTGCGGGTCTGCGACTGCGCGTAGCGCGACCATTCGACGGTCATCGCCCGTGGCCGGAAAACATCGCCGAACAGCACGGGAGGCTTCACGCAGCGCGAGCCGTAGCTTTGCACCCAGCCATTCTCGGTGAACGCGAATCCGTCCAGTTGCTCGCCAAAGTACTCCACCATGTCGTTGCGTTCGAACTCGCCATGAACCAGGACATCGAGTCCAAGGGCCTCCTGTTTCTCGATGCAGCGGCGTATCTCAGTTTTCAAGAACAGGTCGTACTCGTCGCTGGTTGTCCTGCCAGCACGCCAGGCCGCCCGGGCTGCGCGCACCTCTGCGGTTTGCGGGAATGACCCGATGGTCGTGCTGGGGAAGACCGGTAGGCTGAAACGCGCGCGCTGCTGTCTGACTCGGAGGTCGAACGGCGCTGAGCGATGCAACATCGCCTCGTTCACCGCGGCCACGCGGGCTCGCACCTGTGGGTTGACGGTGCGGGGCGAGCTGCGCCGATGCGCGAGGGAGGCGCGCGTTTCGTCAAATCGTGGTCCGCGCGCCGCTTCCCTCCCCGCCCCGTCGGCCAGCGCCCGCACCTCATCGATCTTCTGCACGGCGAATGCGAGCCAGCTCTTGAGGTCAGGGTCGAGCTTGTGTTCGGCGGCGAGATCGACGGGGACGTGGAGCAGCGAGCAGGATGGCGCCACCAGCACCCGATCCGCGCCAAGGGCCTTCACCGCACGGCGGACCAGCCCATGCGCGACGTCGAGATCCGTGCGCCACACGTTGCGGCCGTCAACCACGCCGACGGAAAGCAGCATCTGTGGCCCCAGCCCCACGAGGACAGCCTCGAGTTGCTCTGGGGCACGCACGAGATCCACGTGCAATCCGTCGAGCCCGGCTCCCGCAACCAGGGGCAGGTTGTCGCCGAGGGCCCCGAAGTAGGTCGCGAGCAGGATGCGCGGGCGGCTCTTGCCCGCGGCCAGACGCTCGAGGGCGTGCCGATAGGCCTGCTTGGACCGCTCATTGAGATCCAGCACCAGAGCCGGCTCGTCGATCTGCACCCAAGGTACGTTCTTCGCACCGAGCAGACGGAGAAGTTCCCCGTACACCGGCAGTAGCGCATCGAGCAGGCCGAGAGGCGTCGTTGCTTTGCCCGCCCCCGGCGCGAGCTTGGAGAGCAGGAGGAACGTCACGGGACCCGGCAGCACGGGGCGTGGCTCGATCCCGAGCGCGCGGGCCTCATCAATTTCCGAGAGAATCTTCCTCGCATCGAGCCGAAAGCTCTGTTGCGCCTCAAGTTCGGGAACGATGTAGTGGTAGTTGGTATCGAACCACTTCGTCATTTCCAGTGCCGCGACGTCGACGCCAGAGTCTGGGTCTTGCAGACCACGCGCCATGGCAAAGTACCGAGTCAGCGGGGCCCCGATGGCACGGTAGGGCTCTGGAATGGCACCGACCGCGACCGCCATGTCCAGCATGTGGTCGTAGAGCGAGAAATCGCCACTCGGGATGTGGTCGAGTCCCGCGCCCTTCATCGCCAACCAGTGCCGGCGACGGAGATGCTTGGCGACGTCTTCCAGCTCTGCCGCTGAAGTCTTCCTCGCCCAATAGCTCTCGAGCGCCTTCTTGAGCTCGCGCCCGACACCGATGCGGGGATGACCTAGACATGTTGCGAGTACGGACAGGACGACACTTCTTTCTGCATACCTGTTTATGAAGTTGCGGCCGGTTCACCAGCAGGCCGTCGGCCAAGAACCCGCAGCACAGTCATCAGCACCAGCGGAACCACGCCCGCCACGATGAAGATCACGTCCGCACCGATGCGCAGCCATTCCAGCAGGTGAAACGTTCCACTCATCAAAAAGGTGAGCCGCCGGGCGTGCCAGTAGCCGTTGGCGAGCGAGTCTGCGAGTTGAAGCACGCCACCCGGGAAGAGATCGATGGCCATCATCAGTGCCAGGCCCAGGTTGAGCCCCCAGAAGCTGAGCTTGAGCAAAGGCTCGCTTCGCTTCCACCCGGCGTTGTCGGACAGGCAGCGCAGGCAGAAAACCAGCACGGCCAGGGCGAGCAATCCAAAGACGCCGAACATGGCCCCGTGGCCATGGTTGGCCGTCAGCAAGGTGCCCACTTCAAAGTAAGAGACTATGGGCAGGTTGATCAGGAACCCGAACACGCCTGCCCCCACGAAGTTCCAGAAGCCCACGGCCATCAAAAAGTAGATGGTCCACTTGTGGTCCGCGGCGACCGCGCGCACAGCGGGCTCGGCGTGCAGGTGGCGCAGACGGATGAAGTCCCAGGCATCCAGGGTCAGCAAAGTGAGCGGGACCACCTCCATGGCCGAGAAGCATGCGGCCAGGCCCATGTTCAGCGTGCCCTGCCCAGTGAAGTACCAGTGGTGGCCAGTGCCGATGATCCCCGCGGCGAGAAAGAGAATGGCGTCCAGATACACCATGCGCGTGGCGGTGCGCACGGATACCAGGCCAAGCTGGCGGAACATCACAGCCACCAAGACTGTGGCGAATAATTCGAAGAAGCCTTCGACCCAAAGATGGATAATCCAGAAGCGCCAATTGTCGATGACTGCAAAATTGGTGCGCGGGCCAAAGAACAATGCCGGCAGGTAGAACAACGGAATAGCAACAGCGGCATAGAGAAACAGCGAGGCCAGTTGCCCGCGCTCCGGTTGTCGCATCGCCGGCCGCAATGCGCGGAACATCAGCACCAGCCAGCCCACAAGGCCTGCGGCCAACAGCAATTGCCAGAAGCGGCCCAGGTCCAGGTACTCCGAGCCTTGATGCCCCAGCCAGAACCAGAGATTCCCCAGTTTGTTGTTGATGCCGAGAAACTCGCCCGCGAGGCTGCCCAACACGACGACAGTCAGTGCGCCTAGCAGCAACAGGACGCCGGCTCGCTGGCCTTTGGGCTCGCCGCCGCCCACCAGAGGCGCCATGAAGAGACCGCCCGCAACCCAGGCAGTCGCAATCCAGAAAATGGCCAGTTGCAGGTGGTAGGTGCGCAGCAGGTTGTACGGCATGAATCGGGAGATATCGATGCCGTAGAAAGCTCCCGGCTCGACCCGGTAGTGCGCCAGGCCGCCGCCCACCAGCACCTGAAGCAGGAAGAGCAAGACCACCACGGCGAAGTACAGCCCAGCCGCTCGCTGGCTGGGAGTGATGGCCCAACTTAGCAAGGGACTGTCGTACACATGTTGGGCCTGACGCTCGCCGTGCCAGCCCAGATAGTCGAATCGTCCGACCAGAAACAGCACGGCGCCCAGGCCAGCCAATAACGTAATCAGACTCAACGCGCTCCACAGATAGGTCGAGGAAGTCGGGTAATTCCCCGCCGCCGGATCGTAGGGAAAGTTGTTGGTGTAGGAATAGTCCTTGCCGGGACGTTGGGCCGCGGCAGCCCAGGCCGCCCACGCGAAGTACGACGTCAGCGCCGCCAGCTCCTCGGGGTCGCTGATGTATCCGCGCGCCAGCCCCGGGGCGGGATTGTCACCTGCGAAGTAGCGCGCCCATTCCTTCTTCTGGATGGCGTAGGAGGCGATCTCTCCGTGTGTGAAGACCAGCGTGTCGCTCTCGACGTGAAAGCGATTCTGCTTCAACGTGCGCTGGGTGAGTTCCACGGTTTCTGCGGCCGCGCCCATCTCGAGGGCCGCGAACGCCCGGCCGAAACGGTCTCCGGCAATAGCGTCGCGCATGATCTCGGTCAGGCGGTGCAGGTATTCCGCGCTGTAGTCCGGGCCGAGATAGGCGCCGTGGCCCCACAGAGTCCCGTGTTCCATGAGCGCGTACTTGAGAAAGACCTCCTGTCCGGCCTCGATGTCGTCGCGGGTGAAAATGGTCGCGTCCAGCTCGTCGGTGACCCGTTCTGGGATGGGAGGCGCGTTGCTATAGGTCTTGACGGTCACCAACGACAGCACGGCGAAACCGATGACCATCACCAGGATCACGCCGTGGCGCCACCACGCAGACAGAGGGGCACTCTCGGGCGCTGGGTTCATCATGGATGGCTCCTCAAAGGGTCGGGCTGTGGGGTTGAACTTAGATGCGCATCGGCCGCCCCCTGTGCCCCAAAAAGCGGGCAAGCTTTGGGACGAAAACCGGCAGCAACTGGTGGGATTCCCCGACTAGTCATTTCGAATTGTTATACGTAGGTTTATGCTATTCTGCGTATAACTCGCTCAGGCCTGGACCCGCAGGTAGCGCTCCACTGAAGCGGAGGCCGTGGAACCTTCGGCGGCGGCCGTGGCGATCATCTTGACCTTGCCTGGATAGGCCACGAAGTCACCGGCCGCAAACACGCCGGCCACAGCGGTGCGCATGGAAGAGTCCACTGGCAGATGGTTTCCGTCC
>Ga0182017_10002524_pt1 | contig 13822 bp, 11 predicted proteins | sample 712E3DmetaG_FD_120492 | JGI IMG/M metagenome (GOLD analysis project Ga0182017, IMG submission 120492) | Permafrost microbial communities from Stordalen Mire, Sweden - 712E3D metaG | ecosystem: Environmental > Terrestrial > Soil > Wetlands > Permafrost | place: Sweden: Stordalen | collected... | reverse complement strand
GAAAATTGTTTATTGGCTAATTCACGGGCATGAATGGCCGATAGTAAACACAAAGATAAAGTGTATGAACAATTTTTTCCTCCTGACTTGGGGAGACGTCATGTCTCCCCTTTTTTGTTATCTGATTCAACAGTAGCAGAAGTCCACGCAACGCAAATTCCAATAACCGCCCATCGTTGGGCAGTTGCCGAGTCGTAAAGAAGCAAAGACGGCAGGCCCATTCACCACAGGTTCCCTCATTAGGGCATCCAAGCCCGAGCTATTTCTGAGCGTCCCGACATCGTGGAGAAGGTTATAATGCGGCGGGCCTGCCTCTGGTGATCCGACTGGGACCCGTCGGGTCGGGACGGGTTGGAGGGCAGACCGCTTGGATGGAGGGCATCGCTTATGGGCGGCCGCCCAGGACGGAGCGAGCGAAGCGAGCGGAGTCCTGGTAAATATAAAGTTTCCTTATAGGACAATACGAGCGCAAGCGAGGCTATCATGCCGAGCCACCCTATGTCTTAACTTATGGGCGAGGCGTGAGCATGCGTTAAGCAAGCGAACACCTTATAAATCCCGAAGCCCGTGAGCGGAGCGCCTGCGGGACGCAAATCTTAAGCGGAGCGAACAGGCGTTGGCTTTTGTAATGAGTGTTACGAATCATTTCGTTGCTCTTTAATTGTCCCAATGGATTGATAAAGTAATGCTATGGAGCAAAAAGCATTCTTTCCCAGACTCCCTGGTATGGACCCAGAGTTCGCAACGGTGGGGGGCATGGGCCCCTTCTGTCCCTTCTGTGAATGCATTACACATCCTGACAAAAAAAGGATGCTTCCCGGGAGGCCCCCCATGTTCCTTTTTCGATTCGCCTATATGAAAAAGCCACCGCTGGAAATTTTAGAAAATTTGAAAAACAGGTGCTGCGATCTTGCCACAAGGAGGTGGTTTAATGGCCATCTTACTTCCTGAAAGGGAGTATCCGGTGATTTTGACAGACATCCTTTCAAGTTGTTATCATTAAATTTTATCTCTTGACTTTTCAAAGCAATTGAAAGATAAAAACAACATATTAAAATGTAGCAGTGTTAAATGTTCAACGACTATTATCATGCCTCCTTTTTGTAAGGATGGTGCCGTGATGAGATTATTGAAATCCCGTTTATCATCAAGAAGAGTGTGGGGGGTTTTATTTTTCTCATTATCCTATCACAACAAATTATGAGGAGGATCAAAACATGAATTCGCGATATTGGTAGCCATTTGTTACATCGATGCTTCATGACATGATCCTTTCTATCCTTAACGGGGTAATAATCCTGTCTAATACTCTATCATAAATCTTGTGCAATCGATGGGACCTAAAGCCAAACAAGACCTTGAATCTGTGGTATGAAGAGATCAAGAGAAACAATATAAAAAGGAGGTATTTATTATGTCGGACCAAAATTTTAAGACGAAACCAAGGTACGAATCGCCGATTCTTGTACCTTTGGGGGAGATGGTCAAAGGGTCTGGAGTTTGTTCAACTGGGTCATCAGCTTTAAACTCCACTACAGGGAATTGCTTTGCCGGTACTACGGTAGCTGCTGTGTTTTGCTCTGCTGGTGCTGCCGATGCGGCGTCTTGCGTTGCCGGTACTACTGATGCGGGTTGCTCTGCTGGTGGTGGCGATACGGCGCCGGTAAATTGCACGGCGGGAACTAATGCAACAACGGGTTGCACCATGGGTACTGCAGCACTCGCTACTTGCACGCAAGGTGTTTCCGCATTAACTGCTTGCTCTGCCGGTAACACTACGCTACCCGCTTGCACAGCCGGTACTGTTGCAACAGGGGCTTGTACGGCAGGCGGTGCTAAGGCATAGCAGATTGCACGGTCGGCAGTATTATGTAAGATATCGAATTACAGCTTGCCCGATTTTCTAATGCTATTTTCAGCGAGAATGATTTCTCCAAGCTGAAAGTAGCATTAGATTTTATTCCGCTGATGAAATATAATATTAGGAGGAAATGACCCATGAATCAAAAGGATAGACCTATTGTCAATCCCGTCGTTGTGCTTCGGGAAGAGTTCGACGACTGGGCCGTACTCTTCAATCCCGATACGGCCGATGCCATGGGAACCAATCCTATCGGTGTAGCGGTATGGAAACGGATGGACGGCAAGAGAAGCATTGAGGATATCGTGTCAGAGATCAAAAACAGCTTCCAAGATGTTCCGGACGCCTCTTTTAAAGAGATTGCCGTTTTCATTAATACGCTTGCTGAAAAAGGTTTTGTTGGGCTGGAAGTGAAGAGAAAATAACGGATGCCTAAGGAACTCAAGGACAAGACAGAACCTGCGGCATCAAAGGTCATGCGTACTCCGCGCAGCCTGGACATTGAAATCACTTCCCGCTGCAATCTGCGTTGCCGTTACTGTTACTTCTTCAACAACCCGGCGGTAGAGTACAGGGACCTTCCTACCGACGAATGGCTCACTTTTTTCGACGAACTGGGTTTGCTCGGCGTGATGAGAGTCACCCTGGCAGGTGGAGAGCCGTTTATTCGGGAGGACCTGCCTGTACTTATTAAGGGTATCGTTCGCAACCGAATACGTTTTTCCTTGCTTTCTAATGGTGTGCTGATTAACGATGAAATCGTCGCTTTCATCGCCAGCACAGACCGCTGCGAGCTTGTTCAAGTGTCGGTAGATGGTTCGTGCGCAAAGATTCATGACTCCTGCCGCGGGAAAGGCTCTTTTGACGGTGCGATCCGCGGCATTCGTACCCTGCAGCGCCATGGAATCAACGTGGCGGTGCGTGTCACAATTCATCGCAACAACGTACATGATCTGGAAAACATCGCTCACTTTCTTTTGAATGAGCTAGGCCTACCGGGTTTCGGCACCAACTCTGCAGGGTATCTAGGCACCTGCTGCGTAAACGCGGATGATTTGCTGCTGAACATAGAGGAACGCAAAGAGGCCACGGCGATCTTGCTGCGCCTCACAGCAAAATATAATGAACGCATCTCGGCACAGGCCGGACCATTGGCGGATGGGCGCATGTCGCGCCGCATGGAAGAGGCACGGGCACAGGGTAAGCCGGCTTTTCACAATGGTGGCCGCCTCACCGGCTGCGGCTGCCCGAGCAATAAAATCTCCGTGCGCGCCGATGGCACAATCGTTCCTTGCAACATGTTAGCCCATGTTAAATTAGGGCGCGTCAACCATGATTCTCTGGCAGAAGTATGGCAAAATAGTTTTGCCTTAAACCAACTGCGCAATCGACATACGATCCCGCTGACCGATTTTAAGTTCTGTGCCGGTTGTCCATACATCCCTTATTGTACAGGCAACTGTCCGGGATTGGCCTACGCGTTAACAGGTATGGTTGATCATCCTAGTCCGGATGCTTGTTTGTGGCGCTTTCTTAAGGAAGGGGGCGTCATCGCATGAACATTTCAAGCGGGATGAAAAAACAGAAGATGGAAGAAGCTGAACTGCGGACGATCAACACTTTATATTTCTATTTGACCGAAGGGTGTAACATGGCATGCCGTCATTGCTGGATGGGTCCCCGGTTCGACGCCACAGGTAACCATTATCCCACCTTGCCGATTGAGTTGTTCGAGACGGCCATCCGCGAAGCCAAGCCGATGGGCCTGAATGGTGTCAAACTTACTGGCGGCGAGCCGTTGTTACATCCCCACTTCACCCGGTTGCTGGAGATTGTCCGGCGTGAAGAGTTGAAGCTGACGATCGAGACCAACGGCTTGCTGTGCACGGCGGAGATCGCCGCTGAGATCGCCAAATCTCCCAACCGGTTCATATCTGTAAGTATTGACGGAACTGATGCTGAGACCCACGAATGGGTGCGCTGTGTATCGGGAGCCTTTGAAGCGGCCCGACAGGCGGTGCGCAACCTTGTGGACACCGGCACCAGGCCGCAGGTCATTTTCACGGTGATGCGCCGTAATGCTGCTCAAGTAGACGCCATGGTGCGAATGGCCGAAGAACTGGGTGCGGCCTCACTCAAGTTCAACGTGGTTCAGCCCACTGCACGAGGCGAGAATTTGCATGAAAACCAGGAGACCCTGAACATCGCCGACCTCATCGCGTTGGGGCGGCATGTGGAAAAGGAACTGGCGCCTAAGGCCAAGTTGAAGATTATCTTTCATTACCCACCGGCTTTTAAAACCCTCCATAGCATTGCCAGCGGGGATGGGTGCGGCGTCTGCGGCATCTTCGGCATCCTGGGCGTTATCGCCAGCGGACACTATGCCCTGTGCGGCATCGGCGAACAGGTGCCCGACCTGATCTTTGGCGCGGTAGGGAAGGACGGGCTGGAAAAGGTATGGCGAGAAAATGCCATCTTGAAGGCTCTGCGGGAGGGATTACCTGCAAGGCTGGAAGGGGTCTGTGGCCGCTGCCTTATGAAGAGGCGCTGCCTTGGCTCGTGCGTTGCCCAGAACTACTACAGCAAGGCTAGCCTGTGGGCGCCATACTGGTTCTGTGAACAGGCGGAAGAAGCGGGTCTCTTTCCAACTTCACGCTTGGAAACAAGACCCACACAGTCTCCACTTACCACCATAGACAATGTCGTTTCAAAATAGTAATGGGAATGTTCCCGGGGCCATGTTCTTCGCTGCTTATGTTGGCCCCAGCATGAATCCGACTCTGCGCGAGCCGGAGATTATGGGGATTATGCCCTATGACAGCAGGCCCTTGTGCGTTGGCGATGTGGCCTTTTTTCTGCCATCGGGGGCTGATCAGCCGGTCGTACACCGCATTATACGTGTGACCCCCGCAGGTATATCCACACTTGGTGACAACAACACTCAAAAGGATACTTTTCTCTTACAGCCAAAGGACATTAAAGGCCAGGTGGTGGTCGCGTGGCGTGGCCAGAAGCGACGGAAGATCGCGGGCGGTCTACAGGGCCGGTTGACAAGTTACTGGTTTCGTTGGCTACGCGTCCTTAATCGTGGCGTGTCTCCTCTGCTGCATCCCCTTTATCAGGCCCTATCTCGCTGGGGGTTGATCGCCCGGTTGTTACCTGCTTCATTGCGGCCGCGAGTCGTTGTTTTTCGCGCCCACGGCCGGGATCATTTTCAGCTTCTGCTAAGACAGCGTATCATTGGCAGATACAATGACCAGAGGTATCATTGGCAGATACAACGGCCATTTCAATTATTTGTGGATGGAAGGGCGCTTCCAAGGCAGCAGGATATGGCCCGAGTGAATCGGAAATTTTTAATTAAACGGCAACGAACCATGAACCATCCACGGACGCAGGTAGTGTTGTATAGACTCGTCCTGGCTGATGGGAGCCATTGGGAAATTGTCGCCGGAGACGAGGAGGCCGCATTCATTGTTTCACAAATGGGATGTGCGATGCAATTACGCAAGACACCAGGCGCAATTGATTCAACTCACCACGGCAATCTGTACCGGCTTCTCGTCCAGGTTGACGCGCATTCGTCCGTGTTGGTTTATTATGTTCCGTTAGCATCAAAAAATGACGGCGTCGTTAACTGTATTTTAAGTCCACGCGATCACTGGGGCGGTCCGTACGTTAATCTTGTGAATTTATCGCTTGTCTTTGCTCGTCAAGCGCAGGCATGTGGAGGAGTCCTCATACACGGTGCGCTCGCTGAACGGGACGGCATGGGTGTGATCCTGACTGGGCCGGGCGGTAGGGGAAAGAGCACTGCTAGTAATCGGCTTCCGGTCACGTGGCGCTCGCTTTGCGACGATACCACGCTGGTGGTGCGGGATGCGCAAGGCAACTATTGGGCGCACCCCTGGCCCACCTGGAGCCGTTTCCTGGACAATGGACCAGGCGGCACGTGGGACGTGCAAAACGCTGTGCCTCTCAAGGGCATCTTCTTTTTGGCTCAAGCGGCTGAAGACCGGGTGGAACGGGTAGGCCCCGGACATGCTGTCAGCATGCTCGTGGAGTGTGTGGGACAGGTTTCAACGTTCATGACACAGCACTTATTCAAAGAAGAAGTCCGCGCCCTGCATCTGGAACGGTTTAATAACCTTTGCGCCTTGGCCCGGGTCGTACCCACACACGTGCTTCACGTTAGTCTGACCGGCGATTTCTGGCAAGAGATTGAGCAGGCGCTTGGGGAAAGGGGGCTCTCTTTATTCAAAAACAGGCTGAGTCGATAAAGCTGAAAATACAACGTGCCCTACAACTTGGTCGCGCCTTGCGCTTTGTCTGGAAGAGCGCAAAAGGCTGGGCCGTAGTGAACGGGGTTCTCACTGTGGTCCAAGGGGCATTACCGTTACTCCAGCTTTATCTCATGAAGCTCATAGTGGACACCGTGACCGCGGGAGTGGCGTCTCCTGACAAGGGAATCGTTCTAAGACACTTGCTGTTGCTTGTTGGTTTTACGGGTGCAGTGACCCTGCTTGCTTCCTTGATCCGGTCGATAGCAGGATCGGTCAGTCAATGGCAGGGTTACATTGTCACGGATTACATGAACGACCTCCTCCTCGCTAAGTCTATTGAGGTAGATCTGGAGTATTACGAGAGTGCACGATACTACGATACGCTTCATCGTGCCCAACGTGAGGCCCCCACTCGACCCATCAGTATCGTGAATGGTTTGGCTCAGATCGGCCAGAGCGCAGTTTCGCTCTTGGCAATCGCAGGACTGCTTTTGTTGTTTAATTGGATCATCACAATAATACTACTCACTGCCGTCATTGCCGGTACCGCAGTGCGATTAAGATATACCGGCAAGATTTATAGCTGGCAAAATGATCAGGCATCCATGGAAAGGCAAGCCGGCTACTTCAGTTGGTTGCTTACCGACATTAGCCATGCCAAGGAAATCCGCCTGTTTGACCTTGGACCCCTGTTCATGCGCCGACTCCGCGATGTCCGCCAGCAACTCTACAAGGGAAGACTGGCTATTATGCGCACGCGTTCCATCGCTGAATTTGCGGCTCAGACCTTTGCAAATGTGGCGATCTATGGTTCGTATGCTTATGTTGTTTATCAGACGGTGGGGGGGAAGATCACGTTGGGCGATCTGGTAATGTATTATTCGGCATTTCAGCGCGTACAGGCATTTCTTCAGGGGATGCTGGGCAGTCTGGCAGCACTGTATGAAGACAACCTGTTCCTTTCCAACCTCTACGAGTTTCTTGATCTGAAACGCACAGTTATCGAACCGGTTCATGCCGTACCTGTGCCGCAGCCGATGAAACGCGGTATCGTGTTAAACCATGTTAGTTTTCAGTATCCCGCAGGCACCCGAGAGGTTTTTGAGGATATTTCCCTCACCATTCGGCCGGGAGAAGTGGTGGCTTTGGTGGGTGAGAATGGCTCGGGTAAGACGACTTTGATGAAGCTGTTGTGTCGATTATATGATCCAACAGGCGGGAGCATTACCATCGACGGGATAGATCTGCGCCAGTTTGAAACGAAAGCGTTACGACACGAAATCGCAATCATTTTTCAGGACTATGTACACTACCATCTGACGGCCCGAGAGAACATTTGGCTTGGGAATACCGACCTTTCGCCTGATCATGAACACGTCATTGCTGCTGCGCGCCGTTCGGGGGCTGACAAGTTCGTCAGCACGTTGCCTCATGGCTATGATACGATTCTGGGAAAGCGGTTTGCGGAAGGGGAAGAACTAAGCATTGGGGAGTGGCAGAAAGTGGCCCTGGCCCGCGCCTTCGTGCACGATGCACAGATTATCGTGCTTGACGAACCGACAAGCTCTATGGACGCCAAGGCGGAATATGAGGTCTTTCAGAATTTTCGCCAACTGGTGTCTGGTCGCACAGCTATCCTGATCAGTCATCGCTTTTCCACTGTCCGAATGGCTGACCGCATTTATGTGCTGAAGCAAGGAGGCGTCATCGAAGGTGGCACCCACGAAGAACTCGTTCGCTTGGGAGGAACCTATGCCCGTTTGTTCGAAATGCAAGCCCAGCATTACCAGTGAAGGCTTGATGATCACGGAGGATTGAATGGATCAAACTCAAATCGATGAATTGCTCCTTCAGTTCCTGCATGCAAGTCCGGACAAAACAGGTGACGGCAGGGTTGAGCCGCTGTCGGAAGCTGATTGGGATGATCTCCTTCAGCAGTCGGCTAGGCATGGGATTACCCCCTTGTTTTACCATCGTCTAAGAACATTCCATCCGGATATACCCATTCCGCCCAACATAATGGGACGACTGCGGCAGGCCTATCTCGAAAATGCTGCCAGGAATCTGAGGCTATACCACAACCTTTGCAAGGTCCTAAATATCTTACACCGCGATAGTATACCGGTGATTACGCTCAAGGGGGCGCACCTGGCAGAGCTTGTCTATGGCAATCGTGCTCTTCGGTTCATGGGCGATCTGGACCTTCTGGTACAGAAGGACGATTTGATGAGGGTTGACGCACTTCTGCTTGAGATGGGTTGCACTCCGACCGTCCTTAAAAGGATAATGGGGAAGGATAACAATGAATTTGTCTATGTAATGCCGAAGCGGGACGTGAGCTTGGAGATACATTGGAGCATCCTGTCTCCTATGTTTCCATTTACCATAGACACAGATGGGCAATGGGAAAGGTCGAGACCCGTCCTCATTGCTGGAGTTGATGCCGCGGTTTTATGTCCAGAAGATCTGTTACTTCATCTCTGCCTACATGCGGGTTGCACGCATGGTTTTGAACCTGGGCTGAAACTCTTTTGTGACATTAGCGAGATCCTACAGCATAACGGGGGAGACATGGATTGGGGGCTTGTGCAGCGTTGCACCCGTGAATGGGGCATAGGAAAATGTGTTTACCTCACGTTGAAGCTCTCTAGGGAGTTGTTGGGGGTGGCTTTGCCGGAGGGGTTGATGGAGGCCCTCAAACCCAGTGACTTTGACGAACAATTTGTCGCTTTGGCCAGGGATCAAATTTTTTCGCGAAGACTGCGAACCGGTTTTGCCTTGTCAATGGCGCCGGCCGTCGCCAGATTTTGGGGATCCGCCCGACTATGGGATAAGGTGTTTCTTTTTCTTAAAGGCTTTTTCCTTCCTCGGGAAGCCATGGCCCGGCTGTATCCACCCCCTGCCGACTCCATACGAATCTATTTCTACTACGTCGTGCGCTTGAGAGACCTTCTGCGGGTGTATGGTCGCGATGTTTTGCGGTGGCTGAGACGTGATGAGGAAATGCAGGCTTTCGCCAGAGAGGGGAAGGATCTCACCACCCTCAAAGATTGGCTGATGTCGTCCTGACCTGTTATCCGGCCCAACTCTGGACAACCGCCATTTCGGGTTCATTCATGGCAAGGTTCTTCAATGTAAAAATAGTGACAGATTTTTTTAGCTTTCAACCGCTAACCCCTGCACCGGGGGGGTATCCCGCACATCCCGACTCGTCTGTCCGTGGGACTTCCGCCCATGCACATCCATCCGTTTTCTTTACCCCGTATATTCCGGGACTCCCGGAAAATTGAAAAACCAAATTTCGCAGCCACCCTTGTGCATTCTCCACGCACTCTTGGGACTCCTAAAAGAAATAAAAACAAGGTTCATCCGGTGGATGCGTAATTTCTGATTTGAAGAGATAATATGCCTTTTAGGATAATTTACATCTCAGCCGTGGATATTTATAATAACTGAAGATTACGGATCGAAAGACAGTGACGCCAAGCTCAGCAGCGCGGCTTATCCGCGTTCGCTGGAGCATTTGGTTGGCCAAGACGAATTTCTCGTCCTTTCCACGTTGGCTCTCCCAACGTTTTGTAAAACGTCTTCAGATAGTACCGCCAAGAAATTCCGTAAAATGGGCTCATGGTGGGCCAGAACGAGATGATATCTACGCCTGCGTTCCTAGCCAGTTCTACGGCTTGCAGGATCATCCTCTCGTGGTCATTCCAATTGAAGAGAACATACTTCCACTCAATTATCAGCGTTGTTATGCCTCTCTGCCTGCGATGTTCCACGAGTTGTTTCATGTTGTCGTATGCCTTGGAGAAGGAGGCCCCGCGTTGATACTTATTCATCGTATGATCATCGATTCCATCGATTGAAAACTTGATGTAATTTGCCAACATCGCAGCGTCGCGTTTTTTAACTGTGTTCAGCAGAAGTCCATTCGTGGATATACTTATGGACAAATTCGGGTTACTCTCTCGGATGATGTAAAGCTGGTCACCGACGTCGGGTGCGGCAAATGTCTCTCCTAAGTTGAAAAATGATAAATGTTTGATTCCATATTTGTGAATGATGGTGGTAACCTTCCGGATATCATCCAACGTTATATGGGTTGCTCGCCTGCTCTCTATAGCTATGGTTCTGTAGCAGGCCGTACATCGGTAGGGACATGCTACTGTATTCTCAACCATGATGCCCTCTGTGCACATTTGCCAGGTTTCCGCGCGATGACGAGCTTCATTGGGAGTAGTAACTCTCATATCAGAACAAGACGCGCATGTGATAATTGGCAGTCTTCCAGACGCCAGGATGCTGCGAAAGTGAGTCGCTTTTGGGGAGGCGAGCACCTCCTCAAGACTTTCACTGTTCAGATCTCCGATGTGTCCGGAACCATCATAGTCCTGACAGTTACAGGATACGGTCATATCGGAGTTGATACATATGTTGTACGCTGATTCTCCCGACAGTGCCGCGCAGTAGAAGCGCTTTCGTGTGGCGGCTGCACTCAACTCCAATATGTGCCTTCTAACCGCACGATACGTTTTCTGACAAAAGTAGTTTAGCCGTTCCGCAGTCGTAATGATCTTCCCAATCCTTCTTACCCAACAGTTATTTTCTATGCTCATTCCATGAAATACCAAAGGAATATCTATGTCAAGCGGAATGAACCATTTCAAGAATAACACAATTTGACCTTCCCCCCGAAAACTGATCCAGCGGATAAGTTAGTTTTCTGGCATAATAAAATGATTGAGGAGGAGGGCTTATGCCATGAAGAAGAAATTTACGGAGGAGCAGATTGCCTTTGCTTTGAAACAGGCTGAGCATGGAACATCGTCCGTGCTCAGTCCCCAATGATGGAAAAAGCAAAGGTCTGGTTGAAGGAAAATGGATAGTTACTTGAACAAGAAATATAAGCGGTCTGGTATCAAAATGAATCTGTCCATTTTCCTTTAAACCGCCCGATTACGGCAAAATTTGCCGTAATCGGTAAATACTCAAGTGAATCAATAACTTCTATACGAAATATGCTGTTTCTGCTACGGCTTCCGGGGGAAATTCAACAGGCGATCCGGAAGGGAAAAATCGGCCTCTCTCAGGGCTATCTGTTTACCGAAATTATCAATAACCTGTAAGTAAGACCGAGATCATTGATAAAAAGTCACTGATCAAACGCGCATTGATCCTGCATCAAACGCTGCCCATATGAACTACCGATTCCGGAAATGCTGAAGGCGAGTTACGATATGGTAATAATCGAAAAAACCACAGAATTCTGATTTAAAATATGGTACATGATCCAGGACGAAATCATCATTAGGAGGTTATGCATATGAATATGAAAGTAATCAGAAGGAATCTTCTACGAGTGACAGCCATCGGTTTTATCCTGGTTTTTTTTATTGCCATCTTGCCTATGACCCAGAATACGGCTTTGGGAGAAGAACAAACACCCATTCAACTTTCAAAACCCCAAACCACTGGCAATCCTTTGATGCAGCTTTTGGCAAAGAGAAGTTCTTCACGAGAATTCAGTTCAAAACCATTACCGGTGAACATTCTTTCAAATATGCTCTGGGCAGCGTCTGGAATCAATCGTCCGGAGTCTGGCAAACGGACGGCACCTTCTGCAAGTAATCGGCAGGAGATCGACATATATGTTGCGACGGCTGCGGGCCTTTACCTCTATGATGCAAAATCTAACCTTTTGAAACCAATACTGGCGGAAGATATTAGAGGACTGACCGGTACTCAGGCATATGTAAAGGAAGCTGCTGTGAACTTTATTTATGTGGCGGATTATTCCAAGATGAGTTCATCGTCAGATGAGGTTAAAAACATGTATGCAGCAGCTGCCACTGGGTTCATAAGCGAAAATGTTTATCTTTATTGTGCCTCCGAAGGATTATCAACGGTCATACGTGCGTCGATAGATAGGCCAGCCCTGGCAAAAGTCATGGGCTTACGACCGGATCAGAAAATCATTCTAGCGCAATCGGTCGGATACCCCAAGAAGCAAAAATGACGGGGGCAAGGTGGAATTGAAATTTTTTCTTAAAGAGTCATAAATGAAAAAGTTAACTGAGTCTGACGGAACAAATTTGCAGATCCGTCAAATCGAAAAAAAATACCTCCGGCTCTTTGAAGAGCTCAGCAAATCAGAACAGGAAAAATCGGTCATTCTGGATGCCATGACCGAACTCGTCATCTATCTTGATACGGATTTGAGGGTTATCTGGGCCAATAAGGCTATGCGGGATGCATTCAACCTGTTGCCTGGTCAATTGAACGGGAAACACTGCTATAAAGCACTGCATAACAGGAACAAAGTATGCAGCATTTGTCCGGCTGAAAAGACACTAAAAACCGGTGAGCCACACGAGGTCATTGATTTTTCATCTTACAAAAAAAACTGGATATTGCGCAGCTATCCCGTCCGAAATGAAAAAGGCTTTCTTATCGGTATCGTTGAACTTGTTACGGACATCACGGAGCGAAGAAGGGCTGAAGAAGCATTAAGGCAATCGGAGCAGAAGTACCGGGAACTCTTTGAAAAAGCCAGTGACATCATTTTTATTCTTGATTTCGACGGTAAAATCTTGTCCTGCAATGCCGCCGCCTCTAAAACCTACGGATATGAACCTGATCAGATCCTGGGACTTGGCATAGAGAATCTTCTGGACCGGGATTATCTGCCCGTTGTCCGGGACCTCTTCCAAAAGAAAATCGGCAATATAGAAGTACAAAACCCGCAGGAATACCTGACCTACACAAAAGATGGCAAAGCAGTCTGGGTGGAGGTTAACGCCCGAATCATGAAGGAAACGGGTGGACAGGTTTCCATTCATGGCATTGCCCGTAACATTACCGAACGCAAGGTGATGGAAGAGGCATTGAAAAAGAGAGAGCGGGAGTTGGAAGAAAAATCCCGGAATTTGGAAGATGCCAATACTGCCCTTAAAGTCCTGCTCAAGCGCAGAGAGGAAGACAAAACTGAACTTGAAGAAAAAGTTATTTATAACATGAGGGCGCTGATTCTACCGTATATCGAAAATCTAAAGATAAACCACATTAACAGTCATCAGTTAAATCAATTGAAAATCCTCGAAAGAAATATAAACGAGATCATTTCCCCGTTCCTGCGCACCCTGTCCTCAAAATATCCCAATCTTACGCCCATGGAAATCAAGATCATCAATTTTATAAAAGAAGGTCGCACAACAAAGGAAATGGCAGGGTTGCTGAATGTATCAGCCAGAACAGTCGAAGTTCACCGGGATAATATCAGGAAAAAACTGATTCTGAAAAACAGGAAAGCCAACCTGAGGTCCCATCTTTTGGCTTTATAATTCCATTTTATCCTGATAGTATCAATACTTATTAAAAATACGTATATATTCCGTAATTTTTCCGTATTGCTATTTATACAGATAGATGATTTCTTTTCTCATTTTTGATGCACTTTTTGACATACGGTTTTCTCCGGGACGAGCTATTGCGGAAATCCGTAAGAAGATTCTTCGTGTCCGGAGATGCACTTCTAACCAAAAAAAATTTGAAAAAAAGGAGGATCGATCCATGACAAAAGAGGAGAAGATTGAGGAAATTCGGCAGCGGGCGAGGAAGAATTTTTCATTGGGGTACAATTGTACCGAGTGCGTAACGGAAGCCGTCCTGAGCTTGGTGG